>Ga0209426_1001079_pt1 | contig 19715 bp, 13 predicted proteins | sample Deesub1362B_J571_FD_187697 | JGI IMG/M metagenome (GOLD analysis project Ga0209426, IMG submission 187697) | Deep oceanic, basalt-hosted subsurface ecosystem from Juan de Fuca Ridge flank, Pacific Ocean, CORK Borehole 1362B_J2.571 (SPAdes)... ...
CACATCCTGGAAAAGGAAGTTGCGCCGGTTTTTGCCACGCCGGAAACCCGTACGCTGTGGGATGCGGCCGCTTTACTGAAATGCTGCCGCCTGCTGGTATCGCCCGACACATCGCTGATTCACGTGGCCGGCTTGCTGGGCATCCCTGTGATTGGACTTTACCGGGCAGATCCCGATCATTTTTCGCGGTTTGCTCCCTGGGGACCCAGGGCAATGGCCATTGTTTCAGCTACACACCGCATCGAAGACATTCCCGTGGATAAAGTAGTTGCAGAATTGCAGAGGTTCATCAGTGAATTGGACTGAGTCCAGCGGATATCTGGTTTTCTCAGAAGATTTTCCGCCCGATGTGGGGGGAATTGCCCAGTGGGCGTACGGAATGGCCATGGGGCTACATCATGCAGGCCGTTCACTTGCAGTCATGACCCGCTTCCGCAAGGAGTACCTGAAAAATGATCTGCCACTGACACCGTTTCCCGTTCTGTGGATGCATGGCCGTTTCTGGAAGCAGCTCCGTACAATGTACTGCCGGCGGTCTTTTGCCCGCTACCTTGCGCGAGGCAACCGCCCGGAGGTTGTTCTGGCAACCACGTGGAATTTTTCGCGAGGGATTCTTTCCCTAGCAAAAAAGCAGGGCGTCCGGGTGGTTACGGTGGTCCACGGGCTGGAAGTGACGCGGCGGATGTCCTGGGCAAAACGCCGGTGGATGATCCGGACACTGGCGGGAAGTGATCTGGTACTGGCTGTGAGCCGTTTTACCGCTCAGGCTGTTTTCAAACTTGGGATTGAAGCCAGCAAAGTGCGTGTTCTGCCGAACGGGGTTTTCCCGGAGGAATTCGAACCACCCGAAGATCTTGATGCGTACCGGCGGCGGTGGGAGGTTGAAGGAAAAAAGGTGGTGCTGACGCTGGCCCGCGTTATTCCGCGGAAAGGACACGATGCCGTGATCCGGGCGCTGGCAAGAATCAGCCGGGAGGTTCCCGGGTATGTGTATTTGATCGCCGGCCCCGGGGACGACGCCTATCTGGCTTCCCTGCAAAGGCTGGCAGTCGAGGTGGGCATTCAGGACAAAGTCCGGTTTCTTGGGCGGGTGAGCGATCCTGACCGCCGGGCACTATATCATCTGTGCGATGTGTACGTGATGCCCAGCCGGTTTCTGCCGGATGCAGGAGATTCTGAAGGCTTTGGCATTACTTTTCTGGAAGCCAATGTGTGCGGTAAACCGGTTATCGGTGCCCGTTCGGGAGGCGTGGAAGATGCCATTCTGGATGGCCGTACTGGATTCCTAGTAACACCGGACCATGAAGAAGAGTTGGCCGAGAAACTTTTGCTTTTGCTGCGGGATGCTGCCCTGGCCACAAAACTGGGGCAGCAGGGAAAAAAACGGGTACTTGAAGACCTGAACTGGAGCAATCTGGCACAAAAGCTGATTCAACTGGTCGAGAATGGGGGAGATGGGGCATAAAAGGAGCCGACCCATTTGTAGATGTGGGCGTTTTCCATCTGCTGTTGCCGGAAAGATGAATTGGCCTTCAGGTTGTGTCCTGCCTGTCGAAGTTTTCTGACCGGACTGCCCGGGCTCAAATTCCAGTCTGCTGCAGGAAAGGTTTGCATTCGTGCTGCGGAATTTGTTTATTTATGGCTGTTTACCGTATGTTTGTTGGGTTGTCGGGTAGACCGGGGCTGGTGCGGCAGAAAAGGGAAACGAATGGGCAGCTAATGTTGCGATCATTGCGAAAGAAATACCTTATTTATGTGCGCGGGGTGCTGAACCGCAAAAAGAACGGCGTCGATGCGGGGGCCGAGCCGGAGCGCACTCTTGTTGTTCAGCTTTCTTCGCTGGGCGATGCCTGTACGCTGATGGCCGCTTGTCGGGAGATTTTTTCTCAAACGGGCTCTTTTGACATTTTGACCCGTCCTTATCTTGCACCACTCTGGCAGTATTTTTTCCCCGGAACGGAGGTTATCGGGCTAAATGGCCCGGACTGGGACGGCACAGCGTTGCGGCATCTGGAGGACCGCTTGAAGGACCGCACATACACAAGGGTCGTGGCCACCAGTATTTCGCCTTATGCGGCCTATGTCGCCAGTCTTGTTCCAGCAAAAAAGCGGTTTGGGATGGTGGAAAATGGCCGCCCCTTTAAGGGGGCGCGCATCCTTTTTGATGAGGTTCTGCATGCGTCGGAAAATCAGCACGTGAGCCAGCGTTTCCGCCAGCTTTTTAAGCTGGCAGGGCTATCCTGTAACGGGGGAAACGGCCGCTGGCACCCGAACGTCGGGGGAGAGTTTGTTCTTCTGCATCCCGGTGGCAAATGGAAGCCGCGCCGCTGGCCGCCAGACCGGTATGCCCAGCTGGCCCAGAAGTTTGCCCAAAAAGGTCTACCTGTACGGATCCTTGTGCACAGGTCAGAAACAGATCTGATCGGTTTTTTCAGGCAGCAGGTCTGGCCGGAAAGGGTAAGACTGGCGGTTACGGAACAGCTTTCTGATCTGTTAGAGATTATGGAAAAGGCTCGCCTTTTTGTGGGAAACGATTCCGGGCCGGCCCACCTGGCAGCGCTTATGGGTGTTCCGGGTGTGGTGCTGTGGGGGCCGGGAGATTTTGACCGGATCCGGCCGATGAGCAAGACATTGCGGATTCTGAAAAAAGAGATTGGCTGCCGGCCGTGTCGCCAGTACATCCATCCGGAGCGCTGCCAACGGGGCGAAAATATCTGCCTTCTGTCAATTTCTGTGGATGAAGTAGTTTCCGTTGCCGAACAGCAGCTGGGATCTGTTTCATGAAGTGGTTTCGCCGTAAGGCAACTGTGGATCCTTCCCAGTGCCGGTCCCGGCAGAGGTTTGACCGTAAAACCTTCGTCATACACCACTATTGCCCGCATACGTACAATGCCGGAGATCATTTTGTTATCCGTTCGATCCGGCAACATCTTCTTCGGTATCTACCAGAGGCGGTTTTTGTTCCGAAAGCCAGTGCTTACAACCGCGGTTGGGGCATGCCGGTGCGCCTGACGGGCAAAAACCTGGAATATAGCAACCAGTATGCGGACGCTGTCATTGTGGGCGGGTCGGATCAGTACAACAACTGGTCCCTGCGGATCAAGAAGGCTGAAATCGGCCGTCTGGTTCCGCCGCTCTATCTCATTGGAATGGGGGTGTCATCCCGCTCTCTGGATGATCCACCCAGCATCGAGAAATCTTCCTATCTGGAAGACATCCGGGCGACCCACGAGCACGCCCGTCTGGTAGCGGTTCGCGACAAAATTACCCGGGAATTTCTTGAGAACCTGGGATATCATGGCGCGGTGGTGACGGGCTGTCCGGCCATGTTCCTTTACAATGAGCCGTTTGCTGCAGGCGGGGAGGGGATTCTGGCATTGCCGTTTCCCTTTCCTGTAGTGCGCAAGAACAGGCCGGCTGTCTACAAGCGTCTGCTGGAGGTTCTTTCGTTTGGTATTTCCCAGGCGAAAAAGCGGGGACTTGAGCCTGTGGTAGTATGCCACGACGACCGGGATGTCCCGGAAGCCCAGCAACATTTTCCTGGCGAACGTATTTTCTTTTCCAACTATGTGGATGAAGTGATCGATTTTTATCGGCAGGTGACGTTTGTGATCGGTTCGCGCCTGCACGCTACCCTGCTGTGCGCTGGTATGGGCAAGCCGTTTGTCAATATCAATCTGGATGTCCGCGGCACCGGTTTCAGTCACACTTTTGGTATGCAAGAGTGGAACATTAACGTAGATGAGCCGCTTCTGTTTACAGCTCTGGAGAATCGGATTCAGCGGTTGATCCGCGGGGAGCTGGATGTTTTTCACGCCTTTTATGATAGAAAACAGAGCTACCGGACTGTTTTTCTGGAATTTATGAAAAATGTTGCAGAGGATATCCGGCGTGTGGTGGGAAAAGAGCCTGGTGATGCGGGATGATAACCGTATGCTGGGCCTCTGCACGGACCGCTTTTGGGGAAGGAAAAGGTCCGGCGTCTTTCCTGCGAGCGGCGGGTGTCAGGCCAGAAGGGTGAAAAAACGGCTGGGTGATTCAGACAGATGGGGATGGGCAAAGTGCGGATTGTCTATGTGAACAAAACCCTGATGGATGCATCCCTACCGGCTGTGAATTTCACTGTGGGGAATGTTTTTGGCCTAGCCCGGGCAGGGGCGGAAGTCTGGCTGCTGGCACAAAAGCGGGAAAGGCATTTTTCAGCGCAGCAGCTCATTTCCCGGCTGGGGCTGGAGGCTCCGGATCGCTTACATTTTGAGCTGTATCATAAAAAGGCGCGGTGGGGCATCCGAACCAATCAGTGGTTTTACTGGTGGGCCTTGAAGCGGATCAAAGCGCTTCACCGCCTCTGGAAACTGGATGCGGTTATTTCTCGCGATCCCGGGGCTCTGCCTTATCTGGCGCGGATCCGCAGGAGGCTGGGTATTGCGGTCTTTTATCAGCCGCACAACTTTTACGCCGATCTTTCCGTGCGGGATGATGAGGATTCCCGGAATGCGCGGAAATATGAATTCCTGGAACGCCACTGGATCCCGCAGCTTACCGGTCTTTTGTGTTTGCAGGAGGCCCAGGCCCGGTGGTACCGGAAGATTTTCCCGCAGGTATCGGCGGAGACAGCCGAACCCGGTATTTTGCGCCTGGGAAAGTGGGAAAAGAATCGGTGGGATCAAAAGACGGTTATTTATGTGGGCAGTTTGCAGGAGAAGAAGGGAATTATATGGCTTCTTGAAGCATTCCGGCTCCTTGAGAATCAGGAGGCCACCTTATGGCTGGTGGGGGGGCGAAACCGCGATGAAAGGGAAGCGGCCAGGCAGGAAGTGGAGCGGAGAGATCTGGCACCGCGTGTTGAAATAACGGGCTGGCTGCCTTACCCCGCCGTGGAAGATCGGCTGCAAAAAGCGGCTGTAGCGGTACTGCCGCTGCTGGACCGTTTTTACAACCGCTATCTTACCGCGCCCAACAAGCTGTTTGATTACCTGGCCTATGGGCTTCCAGTGGTTTCTTCCCGGCTCCCCGCAATTGAATGTTTGGTAAACTCCAGCGACGGTGTCACATTTGTTGCGCCGGGAAACGCTCAGGCCCTGGCCCACGCCATTGGCGTTCATCTAAGCGATCGGGCACGATATGAAGCAGCATCCCGCGCCGCATTTTCGCTGGCAAAAACGTACCTTTGGGAATGTCGGGCTGGAAAGATGCTGCAGATTATCCGGAAAATGGCAGAAAGAGATAAAAATCTCCGCTAACCTGGGGTTCCTAAGCGGTTGTCTGCCCGCAAAACAGCTTGATTCCGCCAGCCTTTTTTCGTTTTCTTTGCAAGGGAACTTCATTCTTTTGTATATTGGAGTGTTGTGAAACAGAACAGGTTTTTCGTTCGAATGATGGATATGAAATCAAATTGTCCCTGAGCCGCCAATATGGCCCTGTACCTGAAAATACTCCGTTTTCTCAAACCTTACTGGAAACATATCCTCGTTTCCATCTTCCTCACGTTCCTGTACATTGTTCTCAATAACGTGTCACTGTGGGTTTCCGTGGATTTCATCCGGGAACTGTTTGAGCCGGGAACCAGATCGGCTCTTGTAATTTCTCCGGAGAAACAGCAAGTAGATTCTCCTGAGGCGGAAGAAAAAACCGATTCTGTGAGCAGACTGTACGCCGGGGGAAATCTTTACCAGAAGATCAACCGGGCCATAAAGAAGATCATCATTCGTGAAAACCGCTACGAAACGCTAAAGGTTGTCTGTCTGGTTATCTTTTTAAGCTTTTTTCTGAAGAACTTAGTGTTTTATGTGCGCCGGGTGCTGATGAATTTTATTGAGCTGAAGGTCATTGTCAATTTGAGGAATCGGCTGTACAGTGTTTTGTTACGCCTGCCGCTTTCTTATTTTGAAAAGCACCGCACTGGCGAACTGACTTCCATCGTGTTCAACGATGTTTCCGCCGTTAATGTGGTACTGAACAACAGCTTTGGCAAGATGATCCTGACGCCGCTCCAGGTGCTGACCAACCTGGTCATCCTGGTGCTGATCAGCTGGAAACTATCGATCCTGACGTTCACCATTATTCCGCTGATCGGTTTTGTGATTGTGAAAATCGGACAGAGCATCCGGCGGAAACGGCGGCGGGTGTTTCGGCAAATTGCTCAGGTGATGGCGGTTTTTCAGGAAGCCGTTTCGTCCATCCGTATTGTGAAAGCCTTTGCGAATGAAGAGAGGGAAGAAGACCGCTTTCAGGATGAGAACCGCCGTTTTTTCAGGACTATTTTCCGTGCCAACCGCCTGAGTTACCTTACATCGCCGCTCAATGAGACCATCGCTGCCTTTATTCTGGTGGCCCTTCTCTGGTATGGGGGGAATCTGGTTTACAGCAATGCCGGACTTACAGCAGAGGATTTTATCCGCTATCTGGTTTTTTTGTTCACCACCTTCCAGCCGCTAAAAGAACTTTCTGGCCTGAACAACAACATCCAGACGGGACTGGCGGCGGCAGAGCGTATTTTCCGGCTGATGGAAGAAGCGCCGGAAGTGTACCAGAAGCCCGGGGCTGTGCCCATGAAGACCTTCCGCGACTCGATCATCTTTGACCGGGTCTATTTCCGTTATGCGCCAGATGATCCTTTTGTACTGAAGGACATCAATCTGGAAATCCACAAGGGCGAAACGGTGGCCATCGTGGGGCACAGCGGAGCGGGAAAAACCACCCTTGTGGATCTCATCCCGCGCTTTTACGACGTGACCGAAGGGAGAATTTTGGTCGACGGGGTGGATGTGCGGGATTACGAGCTCTCCTCGCTGAGGCGGCAGATTGGCATCGTGACTCAAGAGCCGATCCTGTTCAACGATACAGTGCGGATGAACATCGGTTATGGGCTGGACGGGGTGAGCGATGACGCCATCGTGGAGGCTGCCAAAGCTGCCAATGCATGGGAATTTATCCAGGCCATGGAGGATGGGCTGGATACGGTGATCGGAGAACGAGGGGTTCGCCTTTCCGGCGGTCAAAAACAGCGTCTTTCCATCGCCCGGGCCATCTTGAAAAATCCGCCTATCCTCATTCTGGATGAGGCCACGTCTGCTCTGGACTCTGAATCAGAGCGGCTGGTCCAGGAAGCCATTGAGCGCCTGATGGCCAACCGAACCGTGCTGGTCATTGCCCACCGACTGTCAACCATCATTCATGCCCACCGCATTGTGGTTCTGAAAGAGGGGGAAATTCTGGATGTCGCTCCTCATGACATCCTCCTGCAGCGCTGTGCCTATTACCGGAAATTATACGAGCTGCAGTTTCTCGGTCAGGAGACGGGAGTGGGTTCGGGATTTTCAGAGAAGTAAGGCAGGCATATGTCAAAAAGAGAAAGCCAAAAGCCAACCTTTCGGGTTTTGTTCGTCTGCACCGGCAATAGCTGCAGAAGCCCAATGGCAGAAGGAATTTTGCGGAAGCTCTTGAACGAAAAAGGGCGGGAAGATATTGAGGTTCAGTCCGCAGGGACGGGCGGCTTCCACGGATTACCCGCGTCCGAATTTGCGCAGGAGGTGGCGGGGGAACACGGCGTCGATCTATCCGATCACCGATCGCAGCCGCTCACCGAAGACCTCCTGAAGTGGGCGGACCTGGTGCTGGTTATGGATTCTTCCCATGAGCAGTTTATTCGCACCCATTTTCCTGCTTTCAGGGAGAATGTTTTTTTGCTGAAGAAGTTTGATCGGAAAAAGAAAAATCCGGAGTCTACAGATATTGAGGATCCAATCGGTTTTGGAAAGGACATGTACGAGGCGGTATTTGATGAACTGAACCGCGAAATCCGCAGGATTCTGCCCCGGATTCTTCAGCTTGCTGGCGAAAAACGCAGGGAAAGCGGAAGGGATGGGTGAGATGGCTGATGGATGCACCGCCTTCTCCGAGGGCCGGTACGGTCATTGGAAGCAAAATGCAGCGATTGCATTTTGTGTGGCTTACCGCCTGCGGGGTGGAACTTTCGCCCTTTCCCTTCATTCAAAGGTTGATCCGATACCGGAATGTGCCGAAAAATTGTAAGGTAGGCCGACGGATGGAGCCAAAGTGATACGCAACAGATTTTTGCATATACTGTTTCGTCTGGTGCTGGCTATTTTGTGGAGCAGCGGAGGTTTTGCCCAGGATGGCAAAAGAATGCCAAGCCTGCAGGAGATTATTCCGGAAGAGGATTCTCTGCTTGTGCCGCTGAACCGGGATGTTACCAATCAGGCGTTTCGCGTGGGAGAATATTTGAAGTTTGTGGTCCGTTTTGGCCCCATTCACGCGGGATTCGGCTATTTGGAAATACCGGAAATGGTGGAAGTGAACGGCCGCAAATGCTACCATGTGGTCTCACGGGCGGAATCCAATGATTTTTTCTCCACATTTTACAAAGTACGCGATCGGGCCGAATCCTGGATTGACTCCATTGGCCTGTTTACCTGGCGCTTCGAGAAACATTTGCGGGAAGGGAAATACCGTGCCGACGTGATTGAGGTGTTCGATCAGGTCAAAGGCATTGTGTACACCCGGAAAGATACGGTGCGCGTACCGCCTTTTGCCCAGGACGTGCTTTCCGCGCTTTATTTCGTACGCACGCAGGAACTGAAAGTAGGAGCCTCCATCCGCATCGCCAACTTTTCGGACGGCAAAAATTATCCCCTGGAAGTGAAAGTTCTGCGGAAAGAGACGGTGCGCACCCGCGCCGGCAAGTTTGACTGCGTGGTTGTAGAGCCGATTTTGAAAAGCACAGGGATTTTTAAGCACAAAGGCCGCATCACCGTATATCTGACCGACGACGCCTATAAAATGCCCGTACTGATGAAAACGAAGATTCCGGTTGGCTCTATTATTGCTGAGTTAATCGAGTACCGGGGAGTGGGACAAGAACAGTAGAATGCCGAAGCAGTTTCAGAATGCATGACAGTTGCTGTGTGGCGAAAGGATGCGGGTTGGAGCAACCGGGGCCGGAGAGCAAAGAAAAAATTGTACATCAAAAATCTGCATTTGCCTGTTTTGATCCGGAATGCTTTTTTGCCGTGCTTTCTGTAATTTCTCGGTTTTCTCTGCGCTCATTTTGGGACCCCGTGCGGCCAGCTTCACATTGTGTGTTGGACCGTTTGCCTGTCATTTATCATCGGAGAATCTGATCATTTCCACTTTCTCCCGCACTTTGATCCGGAGATTGCCGAGATAATGACGTGCCAGACCATGACTGGGCCTCCGGCAGAAAACCGTTTCTAAAAAAGAGGAGACAGCGATCGTTTGGGTTTTCATTTGCACACGAAAGAATTATATTGTCAGTATCTGCGAGGGAGCCTCTCTCGCCAGAAGTGTTCAGTATTCGAAGAAAAAACGGAAGGAGAAAAGGAATGAAAATCCGCCAACAAATTTTCAGGGGGGTGGTTTCGGGACTGGCCATGGGGGTTGCTCTATTTGTTTTTGGTGCGATTCTGGCCCGGATCTTTTACGGCCCGGCCATGGCTCCTCCGGGGAAGTTCGAACCGGAACAGCTGAATCCGGCATACTTCGTCTGGACAAAGCTGGTCATTGGTGTCTTTTTCGGGCTTCTGTTTACCTTTTTTTATGAGAGATTGCCGCTTTCCAGAAAAATCAAGAATGCTGCGCAGGGGATGAAAGGGGCTTTTTTCCTGTGGCTGGTGATTTCCCTGTGGAATCTTTCCCATCCCATTTTGTATGAATCCCCGGATTACCGGAATGTGGTTTTCTGGTTGCTGTATACTCTCTCGGGATTTCTGGTTTTCGGAGCGGTGCTGGGAGAATTCTACCGCCGTGCCGGGGAGGAGGCCGCTGAAGCTTAGCCTGCTGGGCTTTTATTCTTGTTTAGGGGCAGGAAGCCAGCATTTTGCCAGGAATTCTTTCTGGGGGGGCACCGGGCAGGCCCAAAAATCTTCGCTTGCATCCTTCAAAAATTTCATGTATTGTGAGAAAAAATTGAGGAGGAGAAGTGGGGCGCTATCCCGAACTGGATCTGTCGCGGGTGCGTACGGTCTCCATCCGCCAGCGCCACAGCAAGGTCCGTGAGGAGTTTCTGGGGCGGCTTTCTCTGCCGGAAGAACCGTTTTCTTCTTTCTGGGATTCTCTGCCCGCCATTCTGAAAGCGGCGGATCTTCAGGAGTTTTGCCAGCTGGTGGCCCGGGCCGTGAGGCGGCAGAAACCGGTTATCTGGATGATGGGTGCACATTTCATCAAATGCGGGCTTTCTCCAATTCTGATTAAACTGATGCACAAAGGGGCGGTGTCAGCCATCGCCATGAATGGGGCGGGGGCTATTCACGATGTAGAGCTGACCTACTGGGGCCATACATCAGAGGACGTGGCCCAGAATCTTCAGGATGGTTCTTTTGGCATGGTGAAAGAAACGGCGGAGATTCTGAACGAGACCGTTCGTCTGGACCGCAACCCGGAAGCAGGTTTTGGGGAAATCCTGGGGCAGCGCATTGTGGAAGACCGGCCCAAAAATGCAGCCATCAGCCTGCTGGGAAATGCTTACCGGCTGGGAATTCCTGTGACGGTTCACGTGGCCATTGGTACGGATATTGTTCATCAGCATCCAAATGCCAGTGGAGCGGCCATTGGCGAGCGCAGCTTGCGGGATTTCCGCATTCTGGCAAAGGTGGTGTCCGACCTCGATGGCGGTGGGGTTGTAATTCACATCGGTTCCACAGTTATCCTCCCGGAAGTATTTCTGAAAGCACTGACCGTCGCCCGGAATCTCGGCTACACCGTTGACCACTTCTACACTGCCAATTTTGATATGATTCAGCATTACCGGCCAAGGATGAATGTGGTGGTCCGGCCCACGGCGAAAGGGGGAAAAGGCTTCCAGTTTACCGGACACCATGAGATCATGATCCCTTTGCTGGCATCCGGAATTCTGCTGGAACTGAAGCGGTTACAGGAACCGGCCGATGAATGAAATAAGAACACCAGCCGTAAACCGGAAATGGAACTTACAGGGAGAGGCTTGATACGTGCGTTCCAATAAAGTCCGCTTGTTTGTAGGCCTGCTTATCAGCGTGGTTTTTCTTTATCTCGCATTCCGGAAAGTCGATTTTGGGCGGATGTGGGAGGCCATCCGCCAGGCTAATTACTGGTATCTGGTCCCCTGTGCCCTGGTAATGTTTGGTTCATTGTGGATGCGCAGCTACCGCTGGGGCATTTTTTTCCGGCCGATTCGTCCCATGCGGATGAAAAACCTGTTTGCCGCCCTGATGGTGGGTTATATGGCCAACAATATTTTTCCGTTTAAACTGGGGGAGGTCGTCCGCGCTTACTCCATTGGTGAACTGGAGGGATTTTCAAAAGTTGCATCTTTCGCCACGGTTGTGGTAGAGCGGATCCTGGACGTAATTTCCCTCATCATTCTGCTGGGAATTGTTCTGCTTTTTCAGCCGTTTCCAGATTTCATCAAAACCAGCGGGCTAATTCTTTTCCTGTTTGCCATCGCTGCCATTCTGTTTCTTGCCTTTTTGGTGGTGAAAACGGAACAGACCATTTCGTTTTACCGAAAAGTTACCGGCTTTTTGCCGGGAAAACTTTCTGAAAAGGGCGAAAAGATTCTGGAGTCTCTACTGGAAGGATTCGTAATCCTGCGGTCGCCCAGGTATTATCTGGCCACGCTCATCAGTTCAGTTCTGATCTGGGTGTTTTATGTGCTTTTTGTTCACTTTGTGATCCTGGCGTTCGGATTTGACCGAATGTACGGGGTACCGCTGCTGGCCAGTGCCACGGTGCTGGTGATGACCGGTATTTCGGTGTCGGTGCCCTCTTCGCCCGGATATGTAGGAACCTACCACTACCTGGTAATGCAGGGGCTAATTCTGTACGGCGTACCAGATAGCGAGGCCCTGAGCTTTGCAGTGGTCCAGCACATTTTGACCATGCTGCCTACAACACTGCTGGGATTGTACTACTTTACCCGCCACCATCTCTCCCTGAAGCCTGTAATCGAAGAGGCGGTTGAACCATAAATCTTTCCTGCCAGGAGCCCAGGTTCATGCAAGGGAAAAATGCGGATAAACGTGAAGAATCACAAGAAAAGCACGGAGTGGATTTAAATCCGTAATAATCTGCATCTGGCCGGGGCCGTTTTTCACAAGTTTCCTGCCGGGGTAGCTAAACCTTTGATTGTATTTTAAATAATTTGTTCATTGCGACGCTTGCAATTGAAGGTTGAACTACATTTTTCTTTGGGACATCTTCAGCTGTCCTGGTGTACCTCGGGATCGTTACGGCGGCTGCCATAGCTTGGATAACCTTCCGGCTGCCATCAGTGCAACGCAAAGGTGACCGTCAATTTTTCTTGGTTCATGCCGCGGAGTGTGTCCGAGGTAAATTCCGCTTGCGTTGCAATCCTGAAAAATCTTCGATATATTGAAACAGAATTTCTTGAAGAGGGAAGGGCGTTTCATGGATTTGTCAGTTGAGCGGATTCTCGAAGGGCTGAATGAACGCCAGCGTGAAGCGGTAACCTTTGGCGAAGGACCGCTACTGGTGGTTGCTGGCGCCGGAACCGGAAAGACGAAAGTGATTACCCACCGGATCGCCTATCTGATCGCATCCAAAATGGCGGCTCCGGAAGAAATTCTTGCCCTCACCTTTACGGACAAAGCTGCCGCCGAAATGGAAGAACGGGTAGACCTGCTCCTGCCCTACGGTTTTGCCAATGTCCAGATCAGCACTTTCCATGCTTTTGGAGACCGGCTCATCCGGGAGTACGGCCTGGAAATGGGGTTGCCGCCGGAGATGCAGGTTCTTTCCCAGCCCGAACAGTACATTTTTTTCCGGGAACATCTGTTTGAATTTCCGCTGGAATATTACCGTCCGCTGGGCGACCCTACTCAGTTCATCAAAGAGGTGCTGGCACTCATCAGCCGGGCTAAAGATGAAGATATTGCACCGGAAGAATATCTTGCCTATGCCGAACGGCTTCTGAAGGAGGCGGAGGAACACCCTGAGGACGAGACCTTGCAAACCGAGGCGCGGCGGCAAATGGAGCTGGCCCGGACGTACAAACTCTATCAGGAACTCCTGGTCCGCGAAGGCAAAATGGATTTTGGGGATCAAATCGCTTTGCCGCTGCGGCTGCTGCGGGAAAATCCGGTGGTGCTCAAAGAAGTCCAGGAGCGCTACCGTTTCATCCTGGTGGATGAGTTTCAGGATACCAATTATGCCCAGTTTCAGCTGCTTCAGCTGCTGGCAGGACGGCACCGGAATATCACCGTCGTAGGGGATGACGATCAGTCCATTTACAAATTCAGGGGTGCGGCCATCAGCAACATTCTGGATTTTACCCGGACTTTTCCGGATGCCCATACTGTGGTGCTGGTGGACAATTACCGTTCTACACAGGCTATTCTGGATGCGGCCTACCGGCTAATCCAGCACAACAATCCCGACCGGCTGGAAGTGAAGATCGGGGTAGATAAACAGCTTCGAGCCGTCAATGATGGCCCGCCTGTTGTGCGTCACCTGCATTTCGATACACTGACGAGCGAGGCGGATGCGGTGGCCAGCCTGATCTTGGAACGGAAGGAAGCAGAAGGATATCAGTTCCGCGATTTTGCCATCCTGGTGCGGGCCAATAACGATGCCGACCCGTTTATGCGCGCCCTCAATATGAAAGAGATTCCCTTCCGTTTTTCAGGGAGCAAGGGCTTGTACCAGCGACCGGAAATTAAACTGCTGCTGGCCTTTTTGCGTGTGGTGGCGAATTTTGAAGATTCGGTCCAGCTGCATTACCTGGCCAGCTCTGAAATCTACCGGCTGAAGATGACGGATCTGGTCCGCTGCAATGTGCTGGCACAGCGGAAAAATCTGCCGCTGTATCATATATTCGAACATCTGGATGAATTTGAAGAGCTGAAGTCCCTCTCGAGTGAATCCAGGGCTACCATCCAGAAAATTGTAGATGACGTGCAGTTTTACATGCAGCTGAGCCGTGAGCGGCCCACGGGCGTGGTTCTGTACGAATTTTTGCACCGCAGCGGCTATCTCAAAGCCCTTGCCAACCGGCGCGATGGCGATTCCCACTTCGCTGCGCAAAACATCGCCAAATTTTTCGATATCGTCCATAACTTCAGCTACATTGCTCAGGTGGACCGGGTGACCAATTTTGTGACGCATCTTGATCTGCTGATCGAAGCAGGGGACAATCCGGCCACGGCAGAGGCAGACCTGGATGAGGATGCTGTCCAGATCCTGACGGTGCACCGCGCAAAAGGGCTGGAGTTTCCAGTCGTGTTTATGGTTAGCCTGGTGCAGAACAAGTTTCCCCACAACCAGCGGCCGGAACGGATTCCTTTGCCGGACGCACTGGTCAAAGAACCGCTGCCTTCCAAAGATTTCCACTTGCAGGAGGAACGGCGGCTGTTTTATGTGGCAATGACCCGGGCCCAGAAAGAGCTGTACCTTACCAGTGCCCGCGATTACGGCGGAGCTCGCCCGCGCAAAATCAGCCAGTTTGTGCGGGAGGCCCTGGACAAACCTGTGGCGGATGCCGAGTATGTCCGCACATCTCCAGAAGAACGCATCGCTCGGCATGCGCCGGTGGACGTGAGCACTCACGATCCGTTCGCACCCATACCGGACAGCGAGGTGATTACCCTCAGCTTCCTGCAAATTGACGATTACCTAACCTGTCCGCTGAAATACAAATACATCCACATTTTGCGGGTTCCCATTCTGCCCCATCACACGGTCATTTACGGAAAAGCCCTGCATGATGCGGTGGATGAATACCTGCGCCGAAAAATGCGGTCTCTGCCCGTTACCCTGGACGATCTGATTCAGATTTTTGAGGCCAGCTGGCGCTCCGAAGGGTTTCTCTCCCGCGAGCATGAAGAAATGCGGCTGAACGCCGGACGCGAGGCACTGGCACGCTTTTTTGAACGCGAAGAAGCCGACGGCCGCCTCCCTCTGTATGTGGAAAAGGAATTCAGTTTTTTCTGGGGCAATAACCGAATCATTGGGCGCTGGGACCGTATCGATCAGGCGGAAGATGGAATCGAGATTATCGACTACAAATCTTCCACTGTGCATGAACAGGAGAAAGCAGACCGCCGCGCCAAAGATAGCGATCAGCTGGCCCTTTACGCCCTAGCTTACAGGGAACTTTACGGCGAATTTCCCGTTCGGGTTAAGCTGTATTTTCTGGAATCAGGGCTGGTCGGAACGGCGGCCGTTACCGAAAAAATGATCGAAAACATTAAAAAGAAAATCGAAAAGGCGGCTGCCGGAATCCGCCAGCGCCAGTATGACGCCACGCCCAATTTAATGAATTGTCATTACTGTGCCTATTCCAATATCTGTCCCGAAGCTACAGGCTGAACGGACCGGGGAGTGTGTGTGCAAACCGGACAGCGGCTGGAATTCTCTTTTAAGGTTCAATCTGCTGATTTTGTGGTGGAAGAACTGGTGAATGTGCATCCGGACGAAAAAGGTCGCTACAGCCTGTACCGAGTCCGCAAACAGGAGATTACCACGGATGCAATGTTGCGGGAGATGGCCCGCTGGATGCGTAAACCGATCCACTACTTTCGCCATGCCGGTATGAAAGACCGCTATGCGGTGTGCTATCAGCATGTTTCTGTAAAGGGGGATGGACCGGAGGAGATAAATGCACCGTCTTTTACAGCCCTCAGGATCGGCTATCTGGACCGACACCTGAAGCCAACGGATATTGCAGGGAACCGCTTTCGGCTGATTTTGCGTGATCTTCGTATGGAAGAGTATCCCGTTCTGGAGCGGAATGTGAATGAGGTGACCCGATGGGGAGCCCCCAATTATTTTGATGACCAGCGGTTTGCCTCCCAGAAAGATCCGAAACGGGCGTTTGGTTTTTTTCTGTTCCGCCGCCAGTTCGAAGAGGCGCTGCGCGTATACGCTACGGAAATTTTGCCGGAAAGCGGCCACCTTCCGGCAAAAACGGCCAGGGAGATCAACGAAAACTGGGGCAACTGGCTGCGAATCACCGCCAGGATCCGCCGGCCGGCAGCTCTGAAAAAAGCATTTGCGTATTTACAGGAGCATCCTGCGGATTTTCAGGGAGCGGTTTACCGTTTGCCGCTTGTGGACCTGCGGATGATGGTCAGTGCGGCTCAGGCTTTTCTCTGGAACGAAATGGTGATCCGCTATCTGGAACATCATGTGCCGCCGGACAGACAGATCTGGATTCCGGGAGCGTGGAACCGCTACGTATTCTACCGGTCCCTGTCCGGGGAAGAGAGAGATGAATGGCAAAATTTGCAGATTCCCATGCCGCATGCCAATTTTCAGGGTCCGGCTGCGGAATGGGATGCGATCTTTTTGGATGTCCTGGAAAGGCATAACCTGGACAGGAACCATTTGTACCTGCCCGGATTGAGAAAAATTTTTCTGGGGGAATTTTCCCGGCCGCTTCTTGTCTTTCCGCGGGATGTGCAGCTTGAAAAGCCGCAACCCGATCCACTGGCACCTGGGAAGTTTATGGTTCAACTCTCGTTCCGCTTGCCAAGAGGGAGCTATGCTACCATCATAGTTAAACGGCTACAAATCAGGGAGTAGCGATGGTACGAATTCTTCATTTTTCCGATTTGCATCTGGATGCTTCGTTTGCGGGAATGGGACTGCCCGCAAAAGTGGCGCGCCAGTACCGGGAGGAACTCCGTCAGTGCCTCAAACGAATCCTCCAGATCGCCCGGGAAAGGCATGTAACCGCTATCACCATTGCCGGAGACCTGTATGAACAGGAGCGTTTTTCGCCGGATACCGGACAATTTCTGGTGGAATCGTTTGCTTCCATTGCACCCATCCGTGTCTTCATTGCTCCCGGGAACCATGATCCATGGACGGCCGATTCCCTGTACCGTTATCTGAGCTGGCCCAAGAATGTGCATTTTTTCACCCGCAGAGAGTTTGAAAAGGTGGAACTGGAAAGCGGAATTTTCCTGTGGGGAATTGCCCATCTTTCGCCTTCCGAACGTGAAGCTCCGCTGACCCGTTTTCGCATTCCGGAGGAGGGGACGCATGTACTGCTTTTTCACGGGTCTGACACGACCAGCCTTCCGGAGGGAAAACAGCCTCACGCACCTTTCAAGCCGGAGGAGGTGCAAAATGCGGGAGCCCGCCTAGCCCTGGTTGGGCATTATCATGGGCCGTACACCCGCAAAGTGGGAGACACCACCGTGATATATCCCGGAAGTCCGGAGCCACTGGGATTTGGGGAAACAGGATCTCATGGTGTGACCCTTGTGGAGATAAATGGCAACAACGTGGTGGTGGAGCAGGTGGCTCTGTCCCGGTACCGTTTTGTGCAGGGAAAGGTGGATGTGAGTGGTCTATCCACCCGGGATGCTATCCGTGGAGTTGTGCGGCAATGGAGCGGCGAGAACGGCGGCGAACGGACATTCCTGCGCCTGGTCCTGGTAGGAGAGCTTCATCCCGATGTAGAAATTGACACCGAAGTGCTGGCCGATGTGGTGATGGAGCACGCGCTCCATGGCCAGGTGGTGGACCGTACCCGCCCAGGATACTCTCTGGAAGAACTGCGCGAAGAGCAAACCCTGCGCGGTGCCTTTGTAAGGGCTCTGCTGGATGAGGCCAAAGGCGAAACGGAAGACCAGCAGGCCAAGTTTCGGCGGGCATTGCTGTACGGGCTGAGGGCCCTTGATGGCCGGGAAATCCTATTGCCCAAATAAGGCAGAAAAAAGGGGAAAAGGAGGCAGGTTGTGATTATTGAACGGGTAGATATTCACGGGTTTGGCAAGCTGCAAGAATTTGATCTGACCTTTCACCCCCACATGAATCTGATCTATGGACCCAATGAGGCGGGAAAATCTACTTTACAGCAGGCCATTTTGCACCTGCTCTACGGCTTTTACCATGCGTCCAAGGCACGGCAGGAAGAAAAGCGCTGGCACGAACGGTTCCGCCCGTGGAAAGGGGAGCGTTACGGCGGGCGGATCATCTACAGCCTTTCGGATGGTGAGCGTTTCGAAATTGTGCGGGATTTTTCTGATCCGGATGTCCCTACCCGCATTTTTGACGCGTTTACCGGAAGGGAGATCACCAGCCAGTTCCCTCAGCGCCGCCACGGCAACATCCCGGTTCTGCAAAAACATATCGGCATGAGCAAAGAAATTTTTGAAGCGACGGTTTTTGTGCGGCAGGCCCAGGTGAAAAGCCTTTCCGAGACGCCACATCTCATGAATGACATTATGAGCATTCTGGATTCCGGAGGGAAAGATGTTTCTGCCAGAAATGCCCTGCGGCGCCTGGAGGACGCCATCCGCAGCATCGGCTCTGAGCGGGCCACCAAACGACCGCTTCCGCAAAAAAGGGCCCGTCTGGGAGAATTGCAGACAGAATTTGCGGCGCTGATCCGTGCGAGGGAAGAACTGCGGGAAGCCGTTCAGGAAAAAAACCGGCTGGAACATACCTTACAGAAAGAGAGGGAAAAAGAAATCCGCCTGGACTATCAGATTGTCACCAAATCCATTGAGATCAAGGACCGGCAGCTGCAGCGGCTAAGAGCCGCAGAAGACCGGCTGCGGGCCATCTTAGAGGAAATCAAAAACTATGAAGATGTACGCGATTTTCAGGAGAGCGCCCGGGACCGCATTTCTCAGCGGCAGCAAAATCTTAAGGCCTACCAGGAGCGGGAAGAGGAACTGAAACAAAAGTACGACGAAGCGAAAAAGCAGCTGGAGGACGTTCAGGAACAGATTCAGGCGTACGAGAAATATGAGTCGATCCGGCACCGCCTTTCTCTAGAGGGGCTGGAAGTGCTGAAGCAGGGCTGGCTCCAGGCTGCGGCCGAACGGGATCGGCTTGCTGCCAGTGTGCGGCAGGAAGAGATGCGGCTTCTGGAACTGGGTGTCGAAGAGGAAGCCATCCGCGAATTCCGACGCCCGGACATTTCCCAGCGGTTTCAGCGCGCCCATCAGCTGGAGGAAAAAATCGAACAAGAGAAACGCGAGCAGGAAAGGCTGCAATCCGAGATCGACGAGCTGGAGAAAAAAACATGGGCAAAAAAACGGGTCCGCAACGGCATCGTCATCGGATGTCCTGTGGCTGCTCTGGCCGCCATTCTCGGATCCTATTTCTTGAATATTCCCATCGGCTATGTCCTTGGGCTTCTGATCCTTGTCGCGGGGGCGGCTTTGCTTCGGGTTGTCCGTGCTGCCCGCGGCAAGATTGAGCAGGATGTGCGGAATGTGCAGGAACAGCTGGGGACCATAAAGCGCCGGCAGCGCGATATGCAGGACGAGCTTGACCGGTTGCTGCGGCCTTTTGGAGCTCGTTCTTTTGCGGATCTTGTGCAGCGCAAGAGCCAGGCGGATGATCTGGTGCGCCGGGAACAGGAGCTGAGCCTGGCCAATCAGCAGGTGGAGCGGCTGGAGTTCCAGCTTCTGAAAGACCTGGAACTTGTAGGGATTCGGGAAATTACTGCCGAGGTGCTGGAAAAGGTCGCCGCCGAATATGCGGTTTTTACAGAACTGGCGGAAAAACGCGACCGGCTGAGTACGCAGATGGCCGATGCGAAAAAATCTCTGGCGCGCCTGGAAGAGAAAAAAGCCGCCCAGCGGGAGGGGATCGCTTCAATTTTAGAAGATGTAGGAATCGAGAGCAGCGATCTGGAAGAGGGACTCCGCACGTTTGAAGAACGGTTGCAGCGCTGGCAGAAGCTGCAGAAACTGCTTAAAGAGCGCGATAGAGTT
>Ga0209426_1001080_pt1 | contig 19682 bp, 20 predicted proteins | sample Deesub1362B_J571_FD_187697 | JGI IMG/M metagenome (GOLD analysis project Ga0209426, IMG submission 187697) | Deep oceanic, basalt-hosted subsurface ecosystem from Juan de Fuca Ridge flank, Pacific Ocean, CORK Borehole 1362B_J2.571 (SPAdes)... ...
GGCCGGCGCGCCCTGGGCGGCGCGGGACACACCGCGGCGCGGGCGGCCGCCGAGGCCGCGGCGCGGCGCGGCGCGCACAAACGCGTCACCGCGGCCGCCGCGGAGGCGGTGATGCGGAAAGCCGCGGTCGAAGCGGCTCGTGGGCGCCCGATGTAGCGCTGAGTTGTGATGCCCAACCACGGTGTCGTGAAGCGCGAACTTTGTGCGGCGCGAGGGTCACTGCCGCGACACCGATCATGCGTATGTAGCCGCGCTAACTTTCGTCCGAAAATCGGTTTGTTAGGTGTCCTAGGAACGTTGGCGGCGGGCGGTGTGGGTGAGGTGGGTGAGGTAGTCGGCCATGCTCATTTCGCCGGCCGCGTAGGCGACCAGGCGGGTGATGTCGTCGGCGCTGGGTTGCCAGCCGGACGCAACGCCATCGGCGATGGCGTTGCGCACCGCGCGCCGGTCGGCGGCGGGTAGGTCGGCGGTCAGTTCGTCGACGCGCCGCCACAGCGCCGCGAGCTCATCGCCGTCACCGCCGGCCACCGTCATCCACACCATCGCCACTGCACCCTTTCCCAGGTTTATCCCACCGGCTTGTCCGTCAAATCCCCTGCCTACCAGGGGGTGTCTCAGCCCCTACCGCTGACCCTGCCCAGCAACCATTCTCAGCGCTATCGGTGTGTCGCTACGGCACATTTGCACAAGGGTGTGCGAGGGTGGTGGTGCCGCCCGCCAGGCAAACACACCTGCTGTCTGGTGGGCGGCCCGAAAAGTATTGAGGCGGTAGGGATTTGTTGACGATTGCGAAGTTGTCGCGGTGGTCGATCAACTATTACAACGACACCGCCCGCGCTGCCGGCCAGGCCACGAAAGATCTTCAGCGGTCGGGCGGTGGGTTGGGCGAGTACTACAGCGAACACGACACCCGGGCGCCGGTGTGGGTGTGTGCCGGTGATGCGCATAAGGTCGCCGGGCTGGTGGGGTTGAGCGATGTGCAGCGGGCTGGCGGGGAGGCCGATCCGGAGGTGGTGGCGCGCTGGCTCGACGATGGCGCCGCCCCCAACGGCGAGTGCGGTCGCGGCTTTGGGAAGCGGTCGGTGCATGGGTTTGATTTGACGTTTTGCGCGCCCAAAAGCGTGTCGCTGATTCGGGCACTGCAGGGCAATGACGTGTATGAAAAGGCGGTCGTGGACGCGCACACCACCGCCATGGCCGAGGCGATGAAGTATCTGGCGGCCCATGCCGGCTACACCCGGATCCACAACCCGATCACCGGCGACAAAGACCTTGTTCGGTTGCCCGGTCTGGTGGCGGTGGCGTATCAGCATGAGACCAGCCGGGCGGGGGATCCGCACCTGCACACCCACGTGATCGTGCCGAATCGCCAAGCCCGCGCCGACGGCAGGTTGGTGTCGGTTGATGGCACGTCGCTGTATCACGAAGCCAAAGCAGCCGGGGTGATTTACCAGGCGACGTTGCGGCGGGAGTTGAACCGTTCCATCGGGGTCGAGTGGGCCCCGGTCGATCCGGGCACGGGGATGGCGGAGGTGGCCGGCATCACCCCGGAAACGATCACCGCCTGGTCGCGGCGGTCCAGTGCGTTGCGGGAGTGGGCGGCCAACAATCTTGTTGTGGTGGACGGCGCGGCGCCGTCGGCGGCGCAGTTGGCGGCCGCGCAAAAGGCCACCCGCCCGGCCAAACCCGAGCACATCGCGTGGGCCCAACTGCGTGACGTGTGGCGGGTCGATGCGCGTGGGTTGGGGGTGGATCGCGCCGCGCATGACACGGCGCGGGCGGTGCGGCGGGCGCGCAGCGCGGCGGCGAAGGCACCGTTGGTGCGGGGTCGGTTGTTGGCGGCCGCGGAGGCGCTGGAGAAGGCGGCGTTCACCCGCGCGGATCTGGTCGAGCTGATCGGCGCGCAGCTGCCCATCGACACCGAGGGTTCGCCGCGGGCGTTGGTGGAGGCCGCCGTCGACGGGCTCGGTGTGCGGGTGAGCGCGCCGCGGGCCGCGCATCAGCGCGAAGGCCATGAACGGTTCACCCTCGAAGCGTTTTTGACCGAGGAACAAGCCGTCCTGGACCTCATCGACGCCCACGACGTCCGTGCGCAGTTGTGGGTGCGCGAGCATGACACCGACGGATTGTCGGCCGATCAGGCCCGCGCGGTCACCAATATCGCCGACACGGCGCAGCTGGTGTGCCCATTGAGCGCGCCGGCCGGCGCGGGTAAGACCACCTCGATGCGCGCTTTGGCAGCCATGGCGCGCCGGCGTCATACCGCGCGGGTGATTGTGGTGGCTCCGACCGGCAAGGCCGTCGACGTCGCCGTGCGGGAAGGCGCCGGCACGGAGGGCTACACCGTCGCCAAAGCCGTCAAATCACTCGAGGACGGCAGCTTGGTGTTGGGGCATCTGGACCTGGTCGTCGTCGATGAGGCGGGCATGGTCGGCACCGATCATTTGCGCCGGCTGCTGGCCGCGACGATGGCCGCGCACACCAAGACCGTGCTCGTCGGCGATGCCCACCAACTGGCTCCGGTGAAGGCGCGCGGGGGGATGTTCGCCCAGCTGTGCGCCGACCTGCCCTGGACGCAACGGCTCTCGGAGGTGTGGCGGATGCGCGACCCCGACGAACGCTTCGCGTCCCTCGCTGTCCGGGATGGTGGGCCGGCCCCCGTCAGGCGGGCCGTCGAGTGGTACCGGGCCCATGGTCGGCTGCACACCGGGGACCCGGTCGCGATGGCCCACGACGCCCTCCAGGCCTACCGCGCCGACGTCGGCGCCGGCAAGGATGCCCTGTTGATCTGCGACACGAAGGAGATGGCCGATGCGCTTAACCGGCGCATCCATGACGAGTCGATCGACGCCGCGGCGCCCACCATCACTGCGGCCCGCGGGCATCGGATGGCGGTCGGGGATGTGATTATCAGCCGCCGCAACGAGCCGGCCATCCAGGTGTGGGATGGCGCCGACATTAAGAAAGCGGCGGATCCGGTGCGCAACGGGCAACGCTGGCAGGTGTACAAAATCGACCCCGAGAACCAACGCATCGCCGCCCGCCGCCTCGACGACGGCGCGCGGGCCGCCTTCAGCGGCGACTACCTCCATCGGCACGTCACCCACGGGTATGCGGTCACCGTGCACTCCGCCCAAGGCGTCACCGCCGACACCACTCATGCAGTACTCGGTGAGACCACCACTCGCAGCCTGCTCTACGTCGCGCTCACCCGCGGGCGCGACACCAACCACGCCTACCTGTATGAACGCATCGCCGGCGAAACCGAACATGAACACGCCGATCCACAGCCCGGTGTGCACGTGGCCCGACGCGGCACCCGCGCCGAAGCAGCCCATCTCGTACGCCAGATCATCGGCACCCGCGACCAGCAGGCCCGCACCGCCCACGACATCGCCGCCCAAACCCAAGACCGCGCCCAACTCCCCAAACAGGTCCGAAGCCTGCTGGCCGGCCGGGATGGCGCCGTACAGCGTCGGCGGGCCGCCTACCGGCAAGGGATCGACGCCGCCCACGACGAAATCCTCGAACAGCAACACTTCATCGACCACCACCTGCACCGCGACCGCGGCCGCGAACAAGGCGACGATTACGGCCTTGACCTGTAGAGCTGCTAACCGTTCCCGCACCGCCACGGGCCGCGGTAGGTGTCTGCCAACGCGGCGGTGACCTGCGCCGACCCGAGTTTGGACATTTGGCTTAGTACCCGGGTTTGAAGCCGAGGTCGGTGAGGATTTTGCGCTCGGCGTCGGGGATGGCCGGTGGGAAGGTCTGGGTGGCGCCGTTGATGTTGATGGTGGCGCTGCGCAGCGGGCGCAACACTTTGACGACCTTGGCGATCGAGCCGCCGGTGCGCGATTGGATGACGTGGGAGACGGCCAGGGCGGCGAACACGATGGTCAGGTGAGCTTCGATGGCATCACGCATCCGGTTGAACATCGGCCGTGCGTCGAGGTCGCTCTTTGACATCCGGAACGACTTCTCCACGTGCCATAGATTGTGGTATTTCGCGATGACTTCGGCGGCTGGCATCATCGTGACCGGCACATTTGTCACATACCCTTTCAGCCCTACGAGCGACTGGGCTCGGGCGAGGCTGGCCTCATCGATGGTGCGGTCGTGGCCGCGGACCTTCACAAACCGGGCGATCTTGGCCTGCCGGGAGCCCTCGACGATGGCCCGGGCGCGGGCTTCCTGGGCGGCCAGGGTCTTTTGGTCACGGCGGGCCCGTTTGGCCGAAAACGCCCAGACCGCCCGCCAGGCACCCGGGTGAGCCTCAGGGTCCCAGACTGGCTCAGCGCGTTTGTTGCAGTCATTGACGGTGCTGTTGCCGTGCCGCGGTGTGACGGTGTCGATGATCTGCCCGTCGGCGAAAACATCACCGTTCCAATGGAAATGGGACTCCAGATCCCCGGGGGCCTTGGTCATCCTGGAGCCCACGATGAACGACAGCTCCAGATCGTCGAGGGCCTTGAGATTTGTCGCTGAGAGCATCCCGGCGTCAGCGGCGACCACCATCGGAATACCTTGGAGGTGGTGGCGTTCGACGAAGCTGCGGATGATCGGCACGATGGTGGTCGTCTCGGCGGTGTTGCCCTCGAAGCAGCCGACCTCCAAAGGCAGGCCACGGCGATCCACCAGCAGTCCGACGACAATTTGCGGGTCGACGCGGCGGTCTTTTGAGTACCCGACCCGGCGCAGCTCATCTTCGTGTTCAGCCTGAAAATGCAAGGTGGTGGTGTCATAGAGCAGCAGTGACAGGCCGCCGCAATCATGGGAGTGCTCAAAGCATTTCGCGGCGACAATGTCCCGGGCCGGGCCGGCGTGAACGGCGCGAACGTGGCGGTCAATCGTCTTGTATGACACCAGCGTTGCCCCGAGATCGGCCAGCACCCGCAGCGCATCGATCTTGCTGGTCGGCTCCACGATCCGGGCGATCACCAGGTCCCGGAACACCGCATCGCCGACCTCGTCGAATCCCAGCCAGTCATACACATGGGCCAGCACGTCATAGAGCAGCCGCGAACTGGTGCCCAGCGTGCGCCCCGGTGCCACCACTGGCGCCGGCGACGGGGGCTCGACCGGCGCCGCGACCAAGGCGCGGTCCCGGAAGTCGCCCACATCAGCCATCGACTGGGCCCGGGCGCAGACCTCGAAATCCAGTGCGGCCTGGCCGTCGAGGACCACCTGCTGGGCTTGATCGAGCAGAACGCCCAGCTCAGCATCGGTATGCGCTGAACCCAGATGCGCCAGGATCACCACCTGGCCATGATCCTTGCGCGCCACCTGCACCGCCACCGCGCCCGAGGCAGTGCGCACCTTCCGCACGTACGCCACCGCCCGAACCTACCCGGTTAGTACCCCAAACCACCCACCCATGCGACCAAAACAGCAGGTCACAAAGCTACGCAGCGTCAGAATCGCCGAAGGTGTCCAAACTCAGGCCAGATCATCGGCACCCGCGACCAGCAGGCCCGCACCGCCCACGACATCGCCGCCCAAACCCAAGACCGCGCCCAACTCCCCAAACAGGTCCGAAGCCTGCTGGCCGGCCGGGATGGCGCCGTACAGCGTCGGCGGGCCGCCTACCGGCAAGGGATCGACGCCGCCCACGACGAAATCCTCGAACAGCAACACTTCATCGACCACCACCTGCACCGCGACCGCGGCCGCGAACAAGGCGACGATTACGGCCTTGACCTGTAGAGCTGCTAACCGTTCCCGCACCGCCACGGGCCGCGGTAGGTGTCTGCCAACGCGGCGGTGACCTGCGCCGACAACCCGGTCAGCTCGGCGAGCTCACGCAGCATGGCCATCCCGGCATGCGACACGACACCATGGCCGTCGGCGGAAACCTTCACCCGCGATGCCACCGCGATATTCTTGAGCGCCGCAATCATTGCCGAGCTCAGAACAGCTTGGGGAGCTGGGCGAGGACGACTTTAGCGGCTCTTATGCGTGGAGGTGCGGTTTGGCGGGAGTCTGTTAGGTGTGTGCGCTGCGGTTCACCGCGATACCGCGACGGAAGGCCGTCGATTCGACAGAGCCGCCACATCAACAGCGCGGCAGGGTTTATCAGCCCCACCTCGTGGCAGAGCATTCGGACGTCGGCGGCCATGTGCCGCGCCGTATGACGTGACTCGGGTGTGCCAGAGAACAGCTTCCTGCGCACCGATCGTGGAATGCCGAATTCACTGACGAGACTGCGCGGCGGCACGACGACCGTACGGCCCAGGACCTGGGTGATGACCGGGACGTACAGCGACAACCCGAACCGGCTCAACCACAACATCTGCGGAACGTGCTTGTGCAGGTATTCGTGAGCAAACGAGATGTGGCGGGCTTCCTCGGCAACGTGGATCGCGATCACGTTCTCCACGAGCGGATGCGCTGCCCGAGGCCCGTGCAAAACGTTTCTCTGCATATGGCCGACCGACACTTCCCCGGCCAGCGCCGCGAAGAAGAACGCGTTCGGGAATGGACCGGCGTAAAAGATGATCACAGGCGACACCCAGCGCAGCCACCGCGGCATCCCCGAAACGTCCGCACCGATCCGGTTCACCACTTCCTGAAACATCATGGTGTGGTTGCACTCTTCGACGGATTCGTGCAGGCAATAGCGATATTCGGGGGAGCCGTTCGGCACCCGAGACACGTAGCGCAGCAAGCCACGGATCAAGACGTTCTCAAATTGCAAAGTAACTTTTGCAATGCTGGCGTGGCGCCACATCCCGATCGCGATCTGCTTTTCCAACGGTTGCACCCGATACCACGGGTGGCGTCCGAGTGGATCGGTCGCCGAAAGCACCCAGCGCGGATCGTTCGGGATAACTGCGAACTGCGGTGCGTCCCAGTCGATGTCGACGTACGGATTGAAGTTGCGGCGCACCGAACTCTCAGACAGCGTCGTTAGGGTCGCCACATAGGCGGCGTCATCGGTGACCTCCGTATTGCGCTTCCACCGCTTGCGCACCCCAGCCAGCGCCACGACGCAAATCACCAGCAGAATCACTACTGGCACCCACCAGGTGTTGCCCGTTCCGATTAGCATCCGAACCATCCCACCTGCACCTCGCGCCAACAGCCTGCAGGCTGCGATAGGCGGCCCGCGATAACAGCTACCGCGACTCGGCCGTCTGGGCCAGCGGGAGCGGAAGTCGTTGGCACCTTATCGTCGGCAAGGGTCTGCGCAGCCTGTACGATGGCACGGGCCTCCCGCCGTGGGTGATCGCCGTTCGCCGGCCAAGGCGTAACTGCTTTCCGGGCAAAATGTGTTACCAGTTCAACAACGCTCAACGTCGACGCAGCTCCGCGGGTTTGCCGCCCATCGAGTAAGAAAAGATCGCTGCCATCCAGCAGGAGGCAGCATAAAGAAGGCCTCCACGATTTCGAGGGAAAACCCAGTTTCAACCATTCCGACAGTTTTGGCATGGAGGCCCCGCCTGCAAGCGTGATCCGTGGGCAAATAAATGGCTGAAACCGGAATCCCGCTAGCGGCTTAGCAACTACGTTAAAGTAAGCCATATTTATCCTTAACGATGATCAAACTCGGCATTCGCGCAGCTGTATTGCTTCCCGTCATGCAAGCAGCTAAAACGACGGTGCCTGCCATTACATCGATACTGATTTTCCACAGAGGCCAACTCTGCACGTCAACACCGACGTTGCAGGAGAGGTTAGTCCATATGACGACAAAACCAGCGCGAGTCACTGGCCCTTGTTCTTGAGCGGAAGGCTAGCAGGGCAACGAAACAATTGGGAAGTCAACTAACCCACCAATTGCCTTAGAATTAACTTAGAGATTGATTAACTTTCCTGGCGGCTCTTCAGGCAATTTGTGACTAGCGTTACCTTTTCGGCGCGTCGACAGACTCGTCGCAAGATAGCTTGAGAATGCTGCGGACGCTAAAAAACCGCAAAGATCGCCGGATCGATCGATTTGACGAGCGCGGCGGACAGTCGAAAATTGTGTTTTATGAGGACTAAACTGGCGATCATGGCGGTTCTTGCGACTGCTGTGCTGTTGGCCACTGGCCTTGCCCATGCAGATGACCCACCGACACCACAACCCGATCCGAACGCGCCGAAGTGCTGGACACCGACCCCGGATGGGTGGATGCATGTGCAGTTGGTGCCCTGCTGGACTCGCGCGACGTCGAGGTCGGGCAGGGCCATCGGATCACCAGCCGCTGTGTTTTTGGGCCGCGGTGCTCAGTTTGTCAAAGGCGGCACCGAGGTGCTGTTGGCGGCGGCGGTTGGGTTCGTGGTTGGCTTCGGCGGCAATAAATCCGATCAGTTCGTCGAGGTCGTCGGCGGTGGCGTGCAGGGCGGCGTCCCTGGGGTGGGCGCGCATGCCGAACACCAGCCGTTCGCAGTCGGGGTCCAGCAATACCAGCTCGCGCAGCGCGTTGGCGACGATCACCGCGGTGAACACCCGCCGTGGTTACGCTGCCCCGCTGGATCGTGTTCGTGTGGGGCGAGAAATCACCCAAGACGTCCAATCTCCGGCTTCCGCCGCGCCATTTCTAGCCGCTGTTGTAATGCTCGTCACCCCGACGGCGCGACAACGACTGCTTGACTTGATAGGCGCGCACTACGACCTTCGTCAATAGCTTCTGCGCCGTCAGCTTCAGCCGAGATTGCGAGTTGTCGTTACCTGACATTGACACTCCATTCCGATCAGGGGACCGAAGAAAGTACGGCACAAGGTGATGCCACCAGCTGTTTTGGGTGCGAGTGTGACAGTCGCCACGGTAACATCCGACGCGAGGAACGCAGCTTGCGGCGGCGGAATAGGAAGTATCCCGTCGAGCTGGGTGCACGTGGTGCGGCTGTATCGGGGGTAGTTCGATCCCCAAGCCGGTCGCGTAGCGGGCGCGGGAAGCTGGATTGAATGTGCATCCGGAAGCTTCGCGGAAGCCGAACGGGATCGATCCGGGCCGAGGGTGCGGGAGGCGGATCGTGGCCTGGGCGCGGTGCGATCCTGCCCGCGCTCACCTGCTGTTAGCGGCTGGGGTTGAATCGTCCGGCGAGGTAGTCGGCCCGGCAGGCGTTTCGGGCCAGTTTGCCGCTTGTGGTACGCGGGATCGCGCCGGCGGCCACAAGTTTGATGTCGGCAACACCGATGTGATGCTGACGTGCGACTGCTGCCCGCACAGCATTGCGGATGGGGCCGGGATCTGCACGGCCCGCACCTGCAGCGCGTTCGGCCACGATGACGAGTTGCTCGCCGGTGTTGCTGCTGGATGATTCGAACATGTCGTGAGGAACGGAGAACGCGGCGACATATCCGCTGCGGATGGCGGTTGAAGCGCGGCCGACCGTGGTTTCGATGTCGTGGGGGTAGTGGTTTCGGCCGTCGATGATGATGAGGTCTTTGATCCGCCCGATCAGATACAGCTCGCCGTCAACATAAACACCGAGGTCCCCGGTTGCCAGCCAGCAACCATTGTCTTCGGCGCCCTCGGCGTGGCTGCCCTGGTCTAGCCGCGACTGCAGTTTGTTGGCGAACACACGCTGCGTTTCGTCTTCTCGCCCAAAGTATCCGCGACCCATGTTGTTGCCGTGCAACCAGATTTCCCCGATCATGCGGTCAGAAAGCTCAGCACCGTCAGAGTCGGTAATCACCGCCCACTGATTAGGGATCGGTTGGCCACACGAGACGTAGGGGACCGAGCCTGGGGTTGCGGCTGTGACGGGGACCGCACAGCCGGCGCTGAGCTGCCCACGATCAAGATAGATCGCGCTGGCTTTTGCGTCTTGGGCGATGCTGGCCACCGACAGTGTCGCTTCGGCCATTCCGTAGGACGGCTTGACCGCCGTGGCCGGCAGGCCGTAGGGGGTAAAGGCGTGGGTGAATTTGTCGATGGCCGACATCGTCACCGGTTCAGACCCGTTGAGCAGGCAGACAACATTGCTCAGGTCTAGTGTGTCGCCTTCGGGTGGCAGACCGCGTTCGGCGGCCAGTTCGAAAGCGAAGTTCGGGGCGGCGGCAAAGGTGCGCGCGTAGCGGGCCTCAGCACCGAGTTGTTTGATCCAGCGGTAGGGCCGCCGAAGAAACGCCAGGGGATCCATCAGCGTGATGTATTCACCGAATAGGGCAGGAAACATGATCATGATCAGACCCATGTCGTGATACAGGGGCAGCCAACTCACACTGCGGACCCGCGTGTCCAGCCCGCCCGCCAGGACCATCTGTATCACGTTCGTACACACAGCGCGGTGGGTGATCTCCACTCCGGCTGGCGTGCGTGTCGAGCCGGAGGTGTACTGCAGGTAGGCAACATCATCGGTATCGCGTGCTACCTCGGAAAATCTCAAACCCAGCGTTTCTGGCACGGCATCTACCGCGATCAACCGTGCCCGCTGGCGCGGCGCCAGGCGCCTCATAAACCCTCGGATCGGCTCGGCGGCCCCGGTGGTGGTCAACACCGCAGCGGGTCGGGCATCGGCCATCACCGCCGCCAAACGCTCGGCATGCCCAGACAACGTCGGCGCAAACAACGGGACCGCGATGTTGCCGGCGTGCAGTGCGGCGAAAAAGGCCGCCACGTAGGGCAAACCCTGTGGGGCCACAATCGCCACCCGGTCACCAGGTGAGGCGACCTGTTGCAGTCGGGCACCAATAGCGCGAACTTGCGACCACAGCGCATTCCAGCTCAGATCAACGACCTGCCCGCGGTGATCCTTGGCGTAGTCGATGAAACGATAGGACCGACGGTCACCAAAAGCCGCTCGGTTGCGGTCGAGAAACGACGTCAGGGTCACACCGTCGGGCACCACGATCGCGCCATCAGCACAAACATAGCCCGCAATATCCCCAACAGCAGGCGCACCACCACCGCGCGACAACGAATCCTGTGGTTTGCGTCTGACTTCGCCGCACTGGGCCACGACCAGAAGATAACAGGTGGGCTAACTAACTGCAGCCCGACCGTGTTGCCCCTCGCTTACCCTGCTCATTTGAAAGTCATGGGGACCAGGAACTTTGAAAGTCATGGGACCAGGAACGCGGACAGTTAGCCCGATGCACCGCTTGAGCCGGCGCTGGGTGTCGAGCCGGAAGTCAGATCAGCGCTTTCTGGGCAGCCGATCCGCCATCCAAAGCGCGGGTGACTAGCCATTGCGGTTAATCTGCTTATGATTTTCCACGAGTTATGGGTCGGCGCCTTCCGGGAAACAGGAACGAATGCATCACGTGGAGTTGGCCTGGGCGCTTACCGAGGCCGCCGATCATTGCCTCGATGAATCGAAACGGTTCGATGTCTACTTAGCGCTGGGCGCCGGCGATACCTACACCGCGATCGGTGACCTCACGCGGATTCTGGTGCGAGAACAGGTCCAACTGGCCGCGGAGGTGGTGGCGGCGCTGGGGGCTTGGTGGGCCGCGCATCAGGGCGGCGATGATCACCATGCTGCAGCACTCGTCCATCAACTAAGGACACGTCCAGAGCCAAAACCTCCTCTAGGCTACATCAAGCCCCTGACTATTCGACGAAAAGACCTGCGCCCCAATCGAACACGTTGAGGGGCAAGCGGTTCTGTCGTCACAGCGCGTCTCGTTTGCAGAGATTTGGGAGTGGCCAGATTGGAGTCATTCCAAAAGAATCTCCGCAGTTCGTGCTGTCGCGGGCCGTCTCGTTTCTTGTCCCGCACCGGCGTGTCTCGAATCTGGTGGGCCGCAGGCTGTGAGACGGTGTGCCGGTGACGGCGATTCTGGGCTACGCGCGGGTCAGCACCACCGGCCAGGACCTCGACGCTCAACTGGCCGCATTGAACGCCGTTGGCGTCGAGCCGGGGCGGATCTTCACCGACAAACTGTCCGGGTCGGCCAAGACAGCCCGGCCCGGGCTGACCGCCATGCTCGACTACGCCCGTGCCGACGACACTGTCGTGGTCACCGCGATCGACCGACTGGGCCGCTCGGTCGCCGAAGTCACCCGCACCATCGCCGAACTCGGCGAACGGCGAATCGTGTTACGCGCCTTACGTGAAGGAATCGACACCGCCACCTCGACCGGGCGCGCGGTTGCGGCGATTATGGCCACGCTGGCTGAACTGGAACTGGAGCTGGGCCGGGAACGCCGGGCCGCATCACGCGAATCCCGCCGAGCCCGGCGTCTGCCGGCCACCAAGCCCTACAAACTCAGCCCGGAACGGCAACAACAGTTGCGCCGACTGGCTGCTACCGGTGAACCGGTGCGAGAGCTGGCTTCGGCCTTTGGGATTGGGCGGGCCACAGCATACCGTTATCTCTCGTCCCCACTTCCTGCTGCGCCTGCGGTACACGGCCTGGGGAGTTAGCCCCAGAAGATGCCGGTGGGGTCGGCCTCGATCTCGGCGAGCAGGTCGTCGACATGTGGCGAGGCCTCTATGGAGTCATAGCGGTGAAAGCGCAGGTTGCGGTCGCGCCAGTACAATGTCCACATCTTGGTCGCAGCGGTGTAGCGCAGGCGGGCGATGGGAAAGCTGCTCCAGTGCGGTCCATAGTCCTCGCGCCAGGGCGCTCGGCGCTCGATGATCGTGAGATGTTTTGGGGCGGCGTCGCATTCGACGCGTACTTGGTGGCGTGCGTGCTCGGGCACCCGGTCAGCGCACCACCGCTGTACTCGCGCGACGTCGAGGTCGGGCAGGGCCATCGGATCACCAGCCGCTGAGTTTTTGGGCCGCGGTGCTCAGTTTGTCAAAGGCGGCATCGAGGCGCTGTTGGCGGCGGCGGTTGGGTTCGTGGTTGGCTTCGGCGGCAATAAATCCGATCAGTTCGTCGAGGTCGTCGGCGGTGGCGTGCAGGGCGGCGCCCTTGGGGTGGGCGCGCATGCCGAACACCAGCCGTTCGCAGTCGGGGTCCAGCAATACCAGCTCGCGCAGCGCGGCGGCCACTTCATCGGCGATGACGACCTCGTGGACCGGGGCGGCGGCTGCGGTGAGCCGCCGGCGGCGCAGGTCATACGGTGAGTCGGCCCAGTTGCTGATGACCCCCTCGTCAGCGCAGACACTGCACCGCCACGCAATCGGTGCGGGCGGTTCGCGCCGCGCAATGGTGATCCGTCCCGGGCAGGGTCGGCGGGCCGGCCGTCGCCGGCACGGCAGCGCGCTGGTCCACGGATTGCCGGCACCGTCGCCGGCGGTGGCAGCCCGGACGATGGTGGCGAAGTGCTCTGCGAGGCGACGCGCGGGACCGGGGACGTCGTCGGGCAAGTCCAGGAAATGATTTAGATCGCTGACCAACACTGTGCAGGACCCTACCGGGCCGGGCGATCTGCAGCGGTGTCGACGTGTCGGAATCGTCGCCGGTGAGGGGCGCATCGGTATCGTCCTGTTGTGGGAACAAAGGCCGAACGCCGGGCCGCGAGGACAACCGTGGCCGGCTATCACGAAGCGCGGCTGGGCGAGCTCATCGAACACATTGCGGTTGCAATCGACGGCTACCGCGCCGGCGAGGTCGACGCCTACACCGTCGATGAGATGATCCATCACTATCACCAAGCCGCCCGCGAGCTATGGAAATTTTGCTGGTCCGGTGGCGGTGGAACACACATCGAGATGATCGCCGGCATCCTCGATCGGATGGCCACTGACGGCGAAACGATCAACTGGTGGGAACGGGTCACACCGCGACAACGCGAGTGATCCGTGCCCTGACTTTCCGTCACCTCAAACATTTCCAACGGTCCCAAAAACCTTCCGCGGGTTCTTGCAGTGGTCGCAACACCGTTGGAATGAGGGGTGTTGGTGGCCAGGTTCTTCAGGCACATGATCAGCGAGAACGTGCAGGTGTTCTGGGCGGCGTTGCAGCGTGGTGAGTTCATTACCGATGCGGCCGAAGCGGTTGGGACGTATCGCAAGCAGGGCGCGCGGTGGGTGATCGCCAGTGGCGGGGTGCGGCCACGGCGGGGTCGGAACCTGCAGGGGCGTTACTTGTGTTTTGCTGAGCGGGAGGAGATCGCGCTGGCCCGGGCCGCGGGTGAGTCGATGCGGTCGATCGCCGCGCGGCTGGGGCGCTCCCCGTCGACGATCTCACGGGAGCTGGGCCGCAACGCCGAGGCGCCGGGGCGGTATCGGGCGACCAGCGCACACGCGGCGGCCTGGGAGCGCGCCGAGCGGCCGAAACCGGCGAAGCTGGCGACGAACCTGGCGCTGCGAGGGAAGGTTGAGCAGTATCTGGAGAAGAAGTACTCGCCGGAGCAGATTGCGGGCCGGCTGCGGGTGGAGTTTCCCGACGATCCGGAGATGTGGGTGTCCACCGAGACGATCTACCAGTCGTTGTACGTGCAGTCGCGCGGCGCGCTGCGCCGGGAGCTGATCCGCTGCCTGCGCACCGGGCGTGCGCTGCGCCATCCCGGCCGCCAGCCCGGGCAGCGCAAGAACCGGATCCCGAACATGGTCAACATCAGCGGGCGCCCGGCCGAAGCCACCGACCGGGCGGTGCCCGGGCACTGGGAGGGCGACCTGATTATCGGCAAGCGCAACCTAACCGCGATCGGCACCCTGGTCGAACGCAGCAGCGGGTACACGATGCTGGTGCACCTGCCCGACGGGTACAAGCCCGAGCAGGTGGCCCCGGCACTGGCCGCGAAGATCCAGACCCTGCCCGAGGTGGTGCGCCGATCGTTGACCTGGGACCAGGGCCCGGAGATGCGCGACTGGAAGCAGGTCGCCATCGCCGCCGACATCGAGATCTTCTTCTGCGACCCGCACAAGCCTTGGCAGCGCGGCAGCAACGAGAACACCAACGGCCTACTGCGCCAGTACTTCCCGAAGGGCAGCGACCTGTCCGTGCACAGCGAAGCCGAGCTGGACCAGGTCGCCGCCGAACTCAACGACCGGCCCCGAAAACGCCTCGGCTACCGCAAACCTATCGAGGAGATCGGCCACCTGTTCGCCGCGTAGGCTCTCCGCACTGATCCGGAACGACCCCCGGACATGAGGCGGCGGGCGCTTGAGGCGGGCAGGGCCATCGCCCTGCCCGCAACTCCCTGACCCAGGGCCGGAGGGTCCCGCGGGTCAAGGGCCGGCCGCAGGCCGGTCCCGCAGGGACGCGCAGCGCCCTTGACGCGTGGGCATGCCGGCCCGTACCAGCGCCCGCCACCGACCCGACCCCGCTACGCTCAACACGGACGAGCGATTCCGCTCGCGACGAGACGTGTTGCGACGACTGCCAGAATCCGCCCTTCGTTAACAGGACTCCGCGAACCTACAGCGTTATAGCGCTATAACGCTGTAGGCCCCATGGCCGCTGACCCGCATCAGTACCTGCTGGCCGACCAGTACGCCGCCACCGTCCGCCAACGATGTGGAGAGATGCTGGAGCCCACTAACGGGGTGCACATTCCAACGCGCGTTATAGCGCTATAACCGCTAAACGCTCTAATGCTTAAACGCTACAGCGCTAGAGCGTTATGACGTTATGATGCTTAAGTGACTGCGATCGCTGTGTGCCACTCCCGAAAGGGTGGTGTCGGCAAGTCCTTCATCGCCTACGAGCTGGCCAATCTGCTCGGTGCCGTGCTCGTCGACCTCGAACACGATGGCGGGGGAGTGACCACCAAATGGGGCTACCGGCCCCAGGACCACCCCCGCGCCCGCCTGCTCGACGCCCTTGAACCAGGAGCACCCGCACCTAAGCCGCTGCGCGGATTCAAAAAGCCCGACCTGATCCCAGGACACCCGGACCTCTACGACCACCAGCCCGACGCCACCACCATGGCCGACGCCCTCACCAAATGGGCGCAGGAATGGGACACCGACTGGATCATCGTCGACACCCACCCCGGCGCCAGCCCCGCCGCCCACGGCGCGCTGGCCGTGGCCAACATCGTGCTCACACCCACCGCGCTGCGCACCGCCGAGCTAGACGCCACCAAGGAACTGGTCAACGAAATCGCCGACTACCCGCTGGTCATCGTCCCCAATTTCGTGCCCAGCACACCGCCGGCCCCCGAGATTCAGCGGCTCCGCAGCATCATCGAGGGCACCCCGGTCCAGGTGGCTCCCCCTATCCCAACAGCCCTGCACGTCGGGACACGCAAAAAGCGCATCGCCATCACCGCCGAGACACCGCCAGCCAAGTCCTTGCAGCGCGTCGCCGATGGACTGACAAACCTCGCCACCTTCGTGAAGGGATACGTCAATGGCTGACGGACTAGACGCCATGACCGCGATGCGGACCAAAAACACCGGCTCGCGGCGCGCGCTGCCGCCGCCACGCCACCAGCCCCGCGCCACCCCGGTGCCCATGCCCGAGCCACCATCCGCGTCCAAACCGGCCCAGGTGCAGCCCCCGGAGACACCCAAGCCGCAGCCGCCGGCCACACCGGCACCCCGGCCGGCGGCCCCCAGCGCTGCCACCGACCTCGCCAAGGTGTCTCTGTACCTCGACGAATCCACCGACACCTATCTCGAGACGGTGCGGGCCGCCGCCCGCATAGCCCGGCCCCGCGTAGACGCCACCCGCAGCGCCGTCGTCCGCCTGGCCCTCACCCGTCTGGCAGACCAGCTCAATCCCGCGCAAGTCGTCGACGAGCTGCAACGCAACGCCGCCGCCCACACCGGGCCCGGGCGCAAACGCGCCTAAATGTCAGGATATTATAGCGCTATAACTCTATATAGCTCCTGGGGCCGGCCCACGACCGCCCTGGCAACCCCCAGGTCAGGCCAACACCCGCCGGTTGCCGTAGTTCAGTTGCGATGCCCTTCCTTCGCCGCCAATTGTGGTGAACGTGGTGGTGCTGGCTGTCAAGGCCGCGCCGCTGCGCGGTCGACCACGGTCGAGCCTTGACAGCCAGCACCACCACGCACAAGAGGCCGGTACGAGGAAGGGCATGCCATGAAAGAAACCCAACGGATGTCGGTAGGGAGTCATACCGTGGAAATCATGGACGCGAACGCGCCGCGCGCCGGGGAGCCACCTCAACCGGGTTCCGCCGAGCACTGGGCAGCATGGCTGCAAAGATACGGTGACGACTACGCCACCGACGATGAGCGCCGAGCCGCCTATCAGGACTTTAAGACCAACCTCGCCACTCTGCAGACCGCCTTTGGATCGCAACCCGGCGCCGGCGAGCCCTAAAAACCCTTCTTCAATTCGTGTTGTATCGGGGTCATTGCACCCCTTGTCGATAGCGTCCCTGGCCATGCGAGCAGGTGTGTACATCGACGGGTTCAATCCCTTGCGCGATAGCGGGTTATTCCGCCGAACCTGTGAACTGATCGAGTTCAAATCCCGAATCGGTGTGAAGGTCGACGCGCACGGCCAGGCGGCGATATTCGCGGGTGCCCGAAGCAGCATGCCGTGACCGCTCGCCATGTCTACGTCGACGAGACCAAGCACCGCGACTACCTGATGGTGGCCGCAGTCGTGTTGGGGGAGGACCTGACTTCGGCTCGCACCGTCGTTCAGGATCTGCTCAAGCCGGGCCAGCAGCACCTTCACATGAAGGACGAGGCCGACGGTCGCAAAGAGGCCATCGCAAAAGCACTCGCAGCCGCGGGCCTTCATGCGACGGTCTATGACGCGGGCCGGCGCTACCGCACCCAGATGCTTGCGCGGGCTGCCTGCCTGTCCGCGCTTGTCGAGGACCTGGCCACCACCGATGTTGAGACCTTGATCGTCCTAGACCAGGACGAGACCCTCGTGCACTCCGATCGGCGGCTCCTCTACCGCGTTGTGCGTGCCGCGGGCCGCGAGGCTACGTTCCGCTACGAGCACCGGCGAGCGGCCACAGAACGTCTGCTCGGTATCCCAGATGCCTTCGCCTGGTGTTGGGCCAAGGGTGGCCACTGGCGATCTCACATCCGACCCGTCATTACGGTGCAGGCGGTCTAACTCGCCCAGATATGCGCGAAGCCCGAGCGCCGCGGTCGTCCGGCCGGGTCTCGGGCTCACTTTCTGCAGCTACTGCCGCAGACACAGCAATGATAGCCCATACCCCGGGGCAGGGGCGGGTTTTTCTTTGCAGGAGCACCTACGGTGACCGAATAAGCGCTATAACGCTATAACGCTAAAACGCGTATGGCTCGACACAACCGTTAGCCGGGGGGTAGAAAGTTCAAGCGCGTCGACGACCTGCTTGGTCACTCTCAGCTGCTCAGCAATGGACCTACCGCTCGACCGCCTCGCCACTCTCGGCGCAGCCTGATCACAAAAAGATCACGCTCAGCTGCGTGTCGTAAATCAGATTTCACCCCATGGGCTGCAACGCTTCTCGACATGAGTCATGGCAAACCAGGTCGTGAGCACAAGGGCGACCGCATGTTGTTGCAGAGTCGGCCGGTGCGCGAGGTTTGGGACGCCGTGCATGCCCGTGCCGCCGACGCCGGAACGTCAGTCAGTCAATACGTCGCCGATCTGTTGGCAGAGCACGTGGGTCGACCAGACCTTATCCGCGAACTTCCCAAGGAGGCTCTGCCGTTGGCGATGTGATGCCCACAGCTTCGACGAGCAGTTCACTGCTCATTGGACGACGTCGAGGCAGATGTGACAGCTAAATAAATGGCGAAACCCCCGGCTGGCAGGCCGAGGGTTTCCGCTCCCCCGAAGGGAACTGTCTTGCGCGACAGCTCTCACGGTAGCGCATACCTGTATCAGGTTCCAGATAACGCGCGCCGTGACGTTTCAGATTCAAAAATTCAAGCACCGCCGTATCGCGGGTGTACGTCGCTGCGGCCGCGTCGTGGTGTGGTGTGTACGCGGCCGTGGGTGGCGCGGTTGGCGGCTGCTGAGCATGAGCGGCGCCGGCGCTCTGATGCGGCCGCGGTGGCGGCGATTGTGCTCGATCTCGGCGAGGTCCCGTGGGCGGGGGTGCCGTGCTGGAGCGGGCGGATGCAGCGGTGGGCGACGTTCACGGTGGCGGTGGCCTATGACTGCCGCTACGAGTCGCAGGTGCGCCCGTTGATGCCGGGTAACCCGATCAGCCGCCGCGCGCTGTTGGCGGTCGCTGGGGCGCGGGCGCGCTATGCCGATTACGCCACCGGCCGCAACTGCCGGCCCACCAACGAGCGCCTAGCCGCCGACACCGGCTACAGCGTGCGCACCGTGCAGCGCGCTGACACCGTGCTGCGGCTGCTGGGTGTCGCGACCGAGGTGTTGCGCGGCCGGCAGCGCACCCGGGTGGAGCGCTTGGCGTCCTGGCGGGTGGGCGATCGCGGCCGCGGCTGGGCGTCGGTGTGGGCGCTGCACGATCACCCGCAGCTGACCGGGTTGGTGTCTCGGCTGGCACCCCACCCGCGTAGCGGTCCCGTTAGGGATACAACTTACCTACCGAAGGTGGTTACTACCGGACCCGGCCGCCCTGCGGGCCGCCGGCCATGCGGCGCTGCGCGCCGCCGAGCACCAGATGCCGCAGGGGCGGGGTTGGCGAGCGCGTGGCGCGCCGACCCGCACGCCCCGCCGTGGGCCCGTCGACACAGTGCGGCGGCGTGGGCCGCGCTGCTGGCCGCACCGGCCGCGGCGGGCTGGAGTCCGCGGGATCTCAATACGCTGATCGCCGACTGGGCCGCAGTGACCGGTGGCCGCATCCCGGATGATCCGCACAAGCCGATCGGGCTGCTGGGCGCGATGCTGGCCTGGCATGGCCGCGAGCACCTTGACCAACGTCCGGGCGCCCTGGAAGAGGCGCGGGACGCCGCCGAGGCTGCCGCGCATGCCGCGCACCTGGCCGCCCAGCGCGCGGCGCACACCGAAC
>Ga0209426_1001081_pt1 | contig 19655 bp, 20 predicted proteins | sample Deesub1362B_J571_FD_187697 | JGI IMG/M metagenome (GOLD analysis project Ga0209426, IMG submission 187697) | Deep oceanic, basalt-hosted subsurface ecosystem from Juan de Fuca Ridge flank, Pacific Ocean, CORK Borehole 1362B_J2.571 (SPAdes)... ...
CTTGAGCAGTTTTTGCATTTTGGCTTTAGATAACTACATACTGCTCTGAGCAATACACTTCCGAACCCTCCTCTGAATTTGTTTCCGAGCCAGTAGGGTAGGCTATATCGGGGAAAATTCAGGGTTGCTTTTAGTTTTGTTAGTTTAAGTGAGAATCTCATGTAATTTATTTAAAAATCTCTTCGTATTTAATCCATACTATTCGCATCATTAATATATCACTATCAAAAAATTTATTAATTTTCACATGAAGTCATTATCGATGTTTGAATCTGAGTTTGAATTTGAGGCTATAACACCTATATTTATGGGAGGTGCTGATCAGAGTAGAGCTGAAATTCGGGCATCATCGATCAAGGGATTGATGAGGTGGTGGTTCAGGGCTTTAGCTGGGAGCTATTTCGGCGATGACGTTGAGGGGTTGAGGAAAGCTGAGGAGTACGTTTTTGGGAGTACGGGAAGAAAGAGTGGAGTTATTGTCGAAATATCCGATATAAAAGGAACCAAGCACAGATTAATAAATAAGGTTACAAAAGACAAAAGAGGCAAAATTAAACCCATACTTAATGAAAAATCCATGATTTTACCTTTGCCATATCTATTCTTTCCGATTAAAATGTATGCCGATGAGCTAATAAAAGAATTTCAAGTGATTTACAAAGGAAATGTTGATAAAATCAATACCGCGCTAAATTATGAAAATATATATTTTTATCCTCCAAAAACAAAATTTAAAATAGTGTTGACTAGTTACGATGAAAAAGCGTTTAAATTGTCATTACTTTCTCTTTGGACTTTGCTTACGTTAGGCGGTATTGGATTTAGGAACAGAAGGGGAATGGGTTGTTTAAAAATTACTGACACCGCAATTAGAGTAAATGGACGAAAAATCGATTTAGAAAAGTATTTAGGAATACGAACTACTTTTAAAACAAGGGATGAATTTAAGATATCAATAGAAAATGCAATAGAAAATGTTGGTAATTTGCTAAAAAGAGCTAAAAAGTATGAAATCTGCTCGTATCCTGTTTTAAGTGAGATCAGTTCAAGTATTGGTATTGTAAGGGCTAAAGGAGATAAAAGCAATTCTGAAAGTCTACTCAAGATGTTTGAAGAAAAATATTCGGAATTTAGGAGAAGGATCAATAGAGATGTTAATCGTAAAAAATCGAGAATGGTCTTTGGTCTTCCTTTCGTAGTCAGAAAAAGAATTAGAAATAGGTGGATTACATTACTCGCAATAACGGATAGAAGAGCTTCGCCAATTATCGTAGGGATTATTGAAATCGGCAACGAGCAATATCTTAGAATCGTAAAATTTAGAACGAAACAATTTCATCCTAAGGTAGATAGTGTTAATTGGGGATTAATACACCAATTAGGAATTGAATTAAACGAGGAGCAAATTTTTGGATCTTTGGAGGTGTTCAAATGAACTCAGATGAATTCTGGAAAAACAAGATCCGAGCATTCCTTCACGATCCTCCTGACAAGGTGTTCGAGCTAAAAACTCATGAAAAGAGAAGAATAAAAGAAATTCTTGGAAATTTGATGCCAAGCAAAAGTATAAAAAGAAAAATAAAAACTGCAGACACTCAGGCGTCTTCTCTCCAGAGAATAGATCTCGAAAAGTCAAAAGACGGAAAAGAGCTCAGATCAACCTTCGATAAAGTCCACGACACAGAGAAGTACGAATACATCGGCTACCCTGTGATCAGACATCCGGTGACTGGAGAGGTCAAGGAGTTCTGCGTAATAGCTGAATCTCTTCCAGAAGTTGACAAGCCAGTCATAAATGTTAGGGAGTCAGAGAGAGACGATTACGAAAAGAAGTTTTACAGTCTACTCGACAGAATTTTGGAGGTTGAGAAGGAAACTTTCAGTAAGCTGGTAAAGTCCGGTGGAAGTAAAGAGGATTATCTGAGAATCTGGACATTTTACGAGGATGAACTCAAAAATGCACTAAAATCGGAGTTTTCAGAAAGTTTCGCTGAAGAGTTCGTTAACCTTCCAGCTTACACCCTCAGCCCGGACCATACGCTTTTTGATCACGCCGATGCGACTTCTGCTATTTACGGTGCAGAGTGCAATGGTAGAAAGCCCGTACTTTTGCTTTTCAAGTTAAACCCCGTCCAGAAGTTCATAGCGAATTCGAGAAAAGAAAAGGATCTGTGGGCAGCAAGTCACATCCTCGCAGCTTTGACCTTCAGCGCGATTTGCGCAATCGTTGAAAAATTTGGTCCAGATGCTGTGATTTACCCCCACTTGAGGAGTAATCCCTTTTTCCGTGCCTGGATTTTCTCGAAAGGAATACATGATTCAAAACCAGAGCCTAAGACTCTCTCGGCAGCTACAGTCCCTAACAAGTTCTTCGCCATCGTCGGCATAGAAAATGAAGGAGAACTTGACGAGCTAGAAAAAGAGGTCAGTGAAAACGTTAACGGAATGCTTGAAGAGCTGTTCGATTCGGTCTGGAGCGAGGTCTGGGATGGTGTCGTGGCTAAAATTTCGAAGAAACTGGAAGAAGAAATCGAAAAGTGTAGCGACGAAAAAAGAAAAATCTCCCTCGAAAACGAGTTAAAAGAAGTTCTTGAGTATCGGAGCAACAAAAAGGAGCTACACAGGGAAATTCTGCTCAGCCACTTCAACTCAACTCTGAGCTTTCTGAAAGTCCCAGAAATCGATCTCTCAGGTGATAAGGAAGATGCATACGCCAAGCTCAAAGAGTTCGTTAAAAGTCTGAACCTGCCGAAAGACATCGAAAGGAAAAATCTTGGGTGGCTTGAGATGCTGGAGAAAGTTGAGGCAAGCGACAACAAACCGTCGAAGTACGACCTCTACTCCCTTTATTACGAAATTCTGCTCGAACTGAACGCGATCAAGTCTGCGAAGTTTGTAAAACCAGCGGAGCCTTCAGGATTCAAGTGCACTCTCTGCGGTGAACATCTGGCGATAGGCGGTGAGAGCGAGCAGTTCATGAAAGAACTGTGGAAGAAAATCCACAGAGAATTGCCTGGATACTTGAGAGAGAATGAACGCTTATGTGCCATGTGTCTTGTGAAAAGGTTTTATCCAAAATTCCTTCGAGAACTCGAACTTTTTGAAAAAATCGATTCTAAAGAAATTGTTCCAAAAACGGAGAGTGTAAGCGAAGTAGCTATGTGCAAAAATACGAAAGCTGGGATTGCTTGGAAAGACATCTACGACCATCTACGTGATGAAAAGAATTTGGATAAGCTACTATCAGGTGTAGCAACTGAAAAACATGAGAATCTCAAAGCGAAGCTAAAAGAACTAAAGAGCCTAATCAAAAAATTGATCGCCAATGTCGAAGACCAACTCAAAAAACAGCCATATTCGGATGTTTTTCTTAAGAACCTCCACAAGAATTTCAGCAACGAGGTCCTTTACATCGAAAACCTTCGGGATACTAAATCTCTGCTCGACACACTCGGCTTTAAGACTTTGGATAGCGTTAATATTGATGAAAGTTTGCTTTCTGAAGTTAGGGATAAGCTTTCAGAAATTAGCAGGCTAATAGAGGAGGAACCGCCGAAGTACTACGCTATCCTCGTGATGGATGGCGACGAGATGGGTAAGCTGCTGAGCGGGGACAAGTTGCTCGCAACAGCAAATTACCTGCATCCTGAAGTTCTGAAGAAAGTCGGAGACGATCTGAAAGTCAAAGCTGAAAATGTGAAAAGACTTGTTACTCCTGCCGCACATGCTGCGATAAGCAAGGCTGTAATGAACTTTGCTGTGAACCATGTTTTCGAGATCGTTGAAAGTAATAGAGGAACTCTCATATACGCTGGAGGAGATGATGTTCTGGCACTTCTTCCGGTTGACACCGCACTTAATACTGCTATTGAACTCGCAGATACATTCTCAAAATCATGGAGCGGTTGGGAAATCCTGCTGGGAGGGACGATAAGTGTTGGGATATTGATCGTTCACTACAGGCATCCTCTTTACGATGCGCTCGATAAAGCCAGATCTCTGCTCGAAAAAGCGAAAGATCTTGGAAGGAATTCGGTTGCTGTTGGGCTCTTGAAAAGGAGTGGAAGTTACTACGAGGCTGTGGCGAACTACGAAACTGTCAGCTATGTGAAAGCAATCGCAGAACTAATTGCCGAAAACAGGGTCTCTCCAAGAGTTCTTTACGACCTAATGAGTGTCGTGAATAAACTGCCCGGGGAAGACGAGTTAATGCAGATTGTTAAGTACGAAGCTACCAGACACGCGAAGGAAAACGATGATGCCAGATTTTTCGTATCACTGTTCAGTAACGGCGTTAGTGGTGTCAGAGTTGAGTTTGAAGAGATAAACGGAATTTCCAACCAAGTCGAATTTCAGAAGTTCGTGAACGAGCTTGTTAGGAAAGGAAGAGTCAGGGAACTCAAAAAGTCGTCAGGTTTTTGCGGCTGTGATGCTGCTTACGATTTCGTCGTCAAAAAACAGGCGATGGGTTTTCTGTCTCTTGTCAAGATCGTTTTTGATGCCGAGAGGGGTGATGAAAGGTGATTCTGCTGATCGATCCCAGCGATGTACTGATGTTTCGGGAGTCGAAACCGTTTGGAATAGAGCATCACCTTGCGAGGACGACTTTACCACTGCCGCAAACAATAGCTGGAGCGATAAGGTCGGCAATTTACCTGAGCAATGATTCCAAGACGGTAAAAGATGTCATTGGCTACGGAAATGAAGAGCCCGGTTTCGAGATTTTAGGCACTTTCTTTTACAGGAAAGTGAATGACGAAGTAGAAATTTTAAGTGAGTGTCCAAGAAACATAACCGACACTCTTCGGAAAGTGGAGCCATACAGAGTTGGTGGAATCGGCGTAACGATCTTTAAAGGAGAGAGTATTCACTTCAAACCGTTCAACGGGTTTTTGAGTTTCGACGGACTTGTCGAGTACCTCTCCGGAAAAGAAGTTGGGAGAGAGAATTTGGTTCGCAGAGAAGACGTTTTCGTATTGGAGCGCAGGGTTGGAATTGCATTAACTGAAAGCAGGGTTACAAAAGAGAAACACTTCTACCAAACTGAAATGCTCAGACTTCGAAATGGCTTTGGTATTGCGGTGTGGCTTGATGAAAATCTCGCAGAGCTTGCTGACCACGGAATGCTGAGACTTGGGGGAGAGGGGAGGTTTGCGAGGTTTGAAAAACTGCATTTGGAGCTTGGATGCTTTGCAGCTTTAACTGAGAATTGGAACAACATAAGAAAGGAGATAAATAAAAACGGTAGAGTGAAATTGTACTTCTCTACACCAGCTATTTTTGAGAATGGTAAATACACTTCAAAATTGAGTGAGAGTGAATTGGAAGAGAAATTAGAGGTCAAAAAAGTTGAGGTCGTGGCATCACTCACTGGAAAACCTCTATCCTTTAGTGGCTGGGATTACGTCGCAAAAAAGCCAAAACCGACAAGGTATGCAATACCTGCAGGCTCAGTATACTTTATCGAGTTTGATGGTAAGCTAAATACCAAAAAGCCGTACATTAAACTCGGAAAGCTGACGAAACTCGGTTATGGGCTGTGTTTTCTGGGAGTGTGGTGAATGGTCGAGAGAGTGCTGATAGCTCCGTGGGGCAACCCAATTCAATGGGAACCAATAACTTACGAATTTGGTAACTACAGAATGAAGAGCTCAAGTACATTACCAATTTTGATAGAGTCTTTGAGACCTGAAAGAGTGATAATATTTGTCCTCGACACACTTGCCAACATCAAAATAAAAGGAAAATCAAATATGGAGGCAAAGAAGTTCTCGAGTTATTCGGATGTGGTAAAGGATGTTGAGAGTAGAGTTAGGTGGTTTTTGGAAAATGAATTAGCTGCGGACTGTCCAAATTTGATGGGAATGATCAATAGTGGGAAATTAAAGATCGTTGTAGTACCTGGTGTAGGATTATTCAAAAATATCAAAATTGAAGGAGACATACTCGATTTTTACAACTATTCCCTCTACGAGCTATCGAGAGAGCTACCCACCAGTAACATGGAGATCTATCTTGATTTAACCCATGGAATAAATTTTATGCCAACCCTCTTATATAGGGCTTTAAACAATCTTCTTGGTCTCGCAGCCTTTGTAAATGACTGCAAATTCATCGTTTTAAATTCGGAACCTTATCCGCAGGGATTCTCGAAAGAAGAAAAAGAAACTGTCGTTTCCGAAACGATCCTTCGCATAAGGGTTGTCGAAGACAGATTGGTGCGTCCGAAACCCATTTACTCCGAAGTAGAAGATGCGAAGCTTTCGGCATTCATAAGTTCGTTGATTAATGGTTTTCCACTTGTCTTTACCACTTTTTATCCAAGACTAAACGACTTGAAAGCATCCATCGATAACGAGTTGAAAAGGTTCTTTGAAAATATTGAAGTCAAAAACGGGAGTGTTAAACGAAACGAGAGTTTTTCCAAAGACTTCAAAACGTTATCAAAGTTATGCTACTTGGTAAGATGTTTTGACTCATCACATGAGTTGTTTAGAGACTTACCAAGAAATGAAGTGTCTATGGATGTGTTAGAAGACTTAATCGAACGAGTGTTCAAAAAAATCGCCCGTTTGGAGATAATCACCAAGCGTGATGTCAGGCTGATATCTGGTGTTGTCAGAAGGGCAAATAAAAAAGAGGGAGAGATAAAAGAAAGGCTTAGAAATGGAGAAAGATTACTTTATCTTGATATTTACAACTTTGCAGAAGATAAAAACTTTGTAAGGAACGAAAAAATCGATCCAAGAAACTTCATAGCTCATTCAGGTCTGATCAGTGATCGAATTCATGTAAGAATTGATGGAGAGAAAGTACTGCTCTCTTATGAGGGTCTTGAAGAGATTGCCGGATTGTCAATTAAATCGATGTGGGGGAGGAGGAATGGTTGATATTAAGGATATCAGAAAGATATTAATTGAACATAAAAGTCACGTAAAAGAGAAATTCAAAGTTAAAGAGATCGGCATCTTCGGATCATACGTTAGAGGAGAGCAAAAATGGAGTAATGATGTTGACGTGTTGGTAGGATTCGAGAAAACTCCAACGCTACTCGAATTCATTGAGCTTGAAAACTACCTTATTGAGTTCTTAGGTGTTAAGGTCGATTTGATCATGAAAGGGACACTTAAACCAAATATAAGAGAGCAAGTTTTGAAAGAGGTCGTTTAAGTATGAGAACAGATGGGGATTACATCAGGCACCCGGAGAACCCTTGGAGAGCGATCGCTGGTATGAGGGACAAGTTGATACACACTTATTTCGGTGTAGATTGGGAAGTTGTATGGCTGACCGTTGATAAAGACATTCTGAAAATTAAACTCGCTTTTGAAAAGCTGTTGAACGAAATAGAGGGAGGAGATTAAGATGTTTGAAAAGGCAGTTATTTTTGGATTATATAGTATAACTCCGGTGCATGCTGGAAGTGGAGCGGAGCTGAGTGTTATAGATCTGCCGATTCAGAGGGAGAGACACACGGGCTTTCCGATGATCTGGGGGCAGAGCTTGAAGGGAGTTTTGAGACGGGCTTACGAGAAGCTCTCGAAGAATAAGGGGAATACAGAAATCATATTTGGACCTCCAACTGACAGAGCACATGAGCATGCTGGAGCAATAAGCGTTGGAGATGCCAAAATTCTGCTGTTTCCGGTGAGGAGTTTAAAGGGTGTTTTTGCCTATGTTACTTGTCCACTTGTGCTTGAAAGATTGAAGAGAGATTTAGAGTTTTTAGGTGTAGCTAACGACTTTGAAGTACCTCCTGTAAATGAAGACCGTGCTGTTGTATCAGAGAACTCATCAATAAAGATAAACCAGAAAGAGATTGTCATAGAGGATATAGTTCTAAACGTAGAAGGTGATGACGAATATATATCAAGTCTTACGAAGACTATATCCATGATTTCACCTATCAGCATTGATAAAAGTAAAATTGCAGTTGTACACAATGATGTTTTCACGAACTTCGTTCAGACGGCTACTGAAGTCGTTGCGAGACTCAGAATTAAATCCGAGACAGGAACGGTCGACAGCGGTGCTCTTTGGTACGAAGAGTATCTGCCGAGCGACACGCTGTTGTATTCAGTCATAGCGGTTGGAAAGCCGAAAAGGACTATTGATGGATTATCTACAGCAAAAGACATTGTGAAGGAACTCATGAGCTTTGGTGGGAAATTCGTTCAGGTTGGCGGAAATGAGACTGTGGGTAAAGGTTTCGTGAAACTTAAGGTGATGACTCATGAAGGTTCTGGAGCACGAAAGGGCTAAGTTCGCATTCAGTGCTGTTTCTGAAGTAAAAGAAGATAAATCACCAGAAGTTCAGAAAAAGTACTCTACATACGTCAAAAGTGCGCCAATAATGATGCTCTCCAACGGACTACCTGCAACGCTTGCCTTCTACCTTTCAAAGATGAAAATGAGGGACAATACAACATATGTAGTGGTCGGAAAGGAAATCGAAAAGTACAAAGCAGGACAAGAAAATAAATTTGAAAATAAATCAGAGAGGGTTGCTTACGCTTACTTGTTTTATCACATCTCAAAGTGGCTTGCAGAGGGGTCAAACTGTGGGAGAGGGCTAACAAACAGAGAAGATCCCCTGCAGTTCATACTCAAAAGTGCCGACATCTTAAGAGTCTTACAACTGACTCGTGAAGCTCTGTTTCTGCTCAGCTGGATGAAACGCTTTGCTGATGCCATGCTTGAAAAGGAGGAATGAAAATGGTTAAATTCTACGTTCCCGCATACCTCAGAGACATTACCAAGAGATATTGGAATGAAATTGACAATCTGTCTCTCCAATTAGATAAGCTCGTACCGTTTACCGAAGAAAAAGAAGGTAGCAGATTGTTCAAACCAAGAGTGAACACTTTCGGATACAGAATATTGCTGTCTCCCGAAGCCCTCTCAGACTACGAAAGGTTTTATAGCCTCCAGAAATCTCTTTGGGAGGTTAAGCTTAGGGAGAGTGGCTTAGATCCAGAAGATTTCATCCTAAACTTAAAAACAAAATCCCGCTTAATCATCGGTTTGGGCGACGAAAGTGTTTATGAGACTTCCATTAGACTTCATAGGAACTACGGGGTTCCCTACATTTCCGGATCAGCTTTGAAAGGTGTGGCGAAGCATTACGCATTCAGCATTCTTGCGGAAAGGAGGGGAGAAGAAATTCTGAGAGAATTCGAGGAAATAAAAATGGAGGTAAAGAAGAGAATCGCGAAAAGGGAGAAAATTAGCGCGGAAAAAGTTCCGGAGGACTATTATCTCGCTATTGCCGTAACCCAGGAACTTTTCGAGAGAAAATTCGACGAACTAGAGAAAATGGACAGCATGAATGTAGACGTGGGTGTCACAACGGTATCTGTCAAAGAGTTAGTCGAAATCTTCGGAACCCAAAAACAGGAGGGGCTGGTAATCTTCTTCGACGCGTTCCCGACACCAGATCAACTAAGGAATAACCCAATACTCGAACTCGACATAATGAACCCCCACTACCAACCTTACTATCAGCAGGGCGAAGTTCCAGGAGATTGGCACTCTCCAACCCCAATCTTCTTCCTGACGGTTCCCGAAGACATTGAATTCCGGTTTGCATTTGCATTGATCGAAGAATTGGATTCTAAAAAACTGCTTAAAAAGCTGAAGATAATTTTGATCAATGTTTTGAAAGACTTTGGAGTTGGAGCTAAGACTTCACTTGGGTATGGGAAGTTCGTAGAAGTAGATAAATAAACATTGCTTTGTTGGCAGATTTTTTGGTTTAACCATTCTTGGTTTGTTGTTTTTGCACACCATGGTGAGGTTGTTTGTTATGGTGCAGGATGTGTAGATGTGGAATATAGTTCCAGAAATTCGTCCAGAACTTTTGCAAACTCCGTCTTTGTTCCGTCTCTATCTTGAGAACCCATATAGTCGGCTATGAGTAGAATATTCGTAAAAAGTAGCATGGTCTTTCTGAATTTTTTACTTTTAACGAATTCTATCCATATTTCTCTATTTAGATCGGAAACTACATTTGATACATTGTTTGGACTCAAATGACCTTCAGATTTATTTTTCAGTATGTCTGAGAGGAAGATTGGATTTTCCAATAAATCTTCAATGAGTTTGTCGAACTCTTTGACAAAAACATTCTCGTAACTAATTTTACTCAACCTCTTAATCCTGTCTCTCACCCCCATCGCATGGTGGTGATACAAAACCGATGCTATAACAGCCAGCTTAAATAATCTGAGCACATCGAGTTGTTTTACATTTTCAATGGCTCTCCTTTTTGCGTTTAAAAATTCACTGATGAAATATGTTGAATAAATTTCGTGACCGTAAAAGCTGAGATACTTCACATCATTTTTAGTTTTGAAATTCTTTTGATAGAGTATTTTTCCTGAATCATGAAATATTACGGCGATTTTAATATAGCGTTCAGCGGAACTACCGCATAACTTTTTCACGAGGTTCCATATTTTACTGCTTTTGATTTTATCGAGTGCTTCAAGGCACGAATATATGTGCTCTCTGAGAGTTTGCTTTCTGTCACCGTAGAGATAAGCATAGGCTTCACTCATCGATATCAGACCTCAATCCAGTTGTAGAGTCGTATTTAGCTTTTATCACGAAGGCAATAACATCTCTTTTGAAAATGTATTCAAGAAGCTTAGCAGGGGTAATTCTTGGGGATTCAAGTAAATTCTTCAACCAACTATCGTACTCTTTTCTAACGAATTCAATCTTTCCATTTTCTTTTTTCAAGACACCCAAGACGTCTCTCCTGATAAAAGCTTTGATGGATACAGGTACAACACTTTCTTTGATAGAGAGGTGATCTGGATTAACATTAACGAAGTCCTCTGTAACAACTGGGATCTGAATTCCTTCTCTGACAAAGCTACCTTCCATTTCAAAAAATCTCTTTACCGCGATCTTGGAGGCATTTTCAAGGTGTAGAAATATTCCATCAAATTTTTTGATGGTTTCTCCATCGACTTTGAAGTCATCTTCAGAATAAACATTGTCTATTAGTTCTTTGTAACCAATACACTTCCCTCCATGTGGTAGATGGAAGTTTGTTTTATTTCCATGTCGAATCAACCATTTCAATGTCCGTTCCGTGAGCTGAAGATCATAAACTTTGTAGTAGCTGTTTTTCTGTATCAACTTCTCACCATCAGTTTCGAACCAGATAATTATCTCTCCCTCATTTTCGTCATCGTATCTCAGAAACCTTCCAAGTCTCTGGATCAGGGAGTTTGCGGGAGCAATGTCTGTTATGAAAAGATTTGAGGAAATATCAACTCCCGCTTCGATAACTTGTGTGGATATGATGAGGTATCTGTCGGCATTTTTTATCTTTTGAAGAACTTCATTCTTCTTTTCTCTATCCTTTTCGGTAAATCTTGAGTGTATCAACAAGATGTTTCCATCGAAAATGTTGATTATGTCTTTTATTAGGTCGTAGAATTCCATAGCTTCCTTAACAGTATTGAAAACCACTATCACTCTTCTGAATTCGCTTTTCAGAATCCAGTCCCTTATCCTGGTGAATTTCTCATCCTTTGTTATGCCATCAATGCTGAATTTGTACGATTTCTTAAGTCTCTTTTTGCAGAAATTCGAATCTAATTCAGGTTTGAAATCTATAAAGACTGTTTTAGGGTGGTATTTGCGGATAATTTGTTTTAGCGACTTAGGAATCGTTGCAGACATTAGTATCAGTTTTTGATCAAATTTCTTGGTTATCCCCATCAATGCCATCAAAAAACTAAGGGATTTAGTCGTATCCGTTAGGAGATGAACTTCATCAAGTACAATATTGGAAAAAACAACAGACGACCACGAGAATAAATAATGTCCGAGAGTTTTTTCTTCAACGACCTTATCGATGTATTCTGGTGGAATCCCGAATAGAGTTAGGGAGAGGGTGTCGATTGTTGTGAAAGTTACAGGTTTTATGAGGTATCTTGACTCCGGATTGTGCATGTATCTCTTACCGATTTTCTTTTTTTCTATGATCTCTTTTTTTGGTGATGTGAACTTAAAGAACTGATCTTCGAGCAAAGTTCTTAGTGGGAATGATAGAATGCATTTGAACTCGTACTTTTCGGAGAAATATGCGAGAGATGCAGATATGGTTGACTTTCCGTAACCTGTTGGTGCCTCAATCACGAAAACACTGGAGTTCCAGTTTCTTTCCAGTTCGCTGATTATGTGTTCCAAGAAGGGACGGGTGCTAACCCCATCGAACCACTTTTTTATAACATAGTCGAATGATGCCCTCAGACTCATTTTATTCCACCGGGAAGGGAAAAGTAGGTGGTAACTGCATTAAGAACTGCATTAAGCATATCCAAGCTTAGCTAAGATTCCCTTATATCTTTCCGCTCTTTTCCTCTCCGTATGCTTTGAGCTGTTGACAAGCTTTGAATAGGCATTCATAAGCTCTCTGTTGAATCCGAACCAGCCTTGGACATCACCGATTATTACAAATCTGTAGAGACTCTGAACCGCTTTAAGGATGTTATCAGCTTCAGCGTACTTGTTCTTTTTGTTCAGTGTTGACAATGCTGTGAGTATAGCTCCATTTGGGGATAAAGCTTCAGCAAGATTACTCAAAAATTTTTCTTGATCTCTGAAACCTCTAATAGCTCTACGAAATGGGCTCTCAGTTACAACCGTTATCGGTATCTGCTCGTAAATCTTGTAGGTATGCCCTTCGGTAGCTACTTTGAACAGTATGAGTGAAATTTTATCGAGGTTGTGCTCACTCAGCAATGTTTGAAGCTTCACACTCATGGAGATCTCCATAATCATAAGCTCGTTCATTGGATATTTTCCAATAATGCTTCTCAGCTCGTTCGAAGCCTCTTCTTTCACTATGAACATAGATTCAATTAAGTCTCGATTACCTTCTGCAAGCATTTTCGCTATTTCGTCGGGGGAGAAGAAAAGGAGGTAATGATAATTCTGCTGTTGCTGTCTTGCAGAAGATACATATGATGAATATATGCCGAGAAGAGCAATTAATGCGGTCTCTTTTGAAAAGTAGAGTGTTAGTTGTTGGGGAGTGTAGTCCATATCAAGAGATGAAAGTCCTGTGTATCTATCTACCTTAAAAAGCTGTGGAGCAGATATACCTTCTTTTTTATCGTTTAAATCCATTAAAACACCTTTTTTAGCAATTTTTATGGATAAATCAATATTCTCTTTTGAATTAATTCTATCAGCATTCTCCTTCAGTAGTTTTAGAAGATCATTGTATGTTTTTCTGCTTTTTATGTCTGTCAAACCAATTTTCTCAAAAATTCTCGCATTTATGTTGTCGATCCTCCTAGCCATAGTTATTCTAATCCTGTCTACTCTTCCATCATCAAGCTCTTTGTATTCACCAGAGAGAAATTCTGGATTGAAATGAACCTCTTTGAAGTTGATCTCAGCACTCACCCTATTTATTAAGTAAAGTAAACCCTCGTAAAGCACCTCGCTCAAAAATGTCGTGTCGGGTGGTAAGTCTAAGTTTACCTTAACCATCTACCAATCACCACCTCACCATCGAGAGCGTAAGCAGTATACTCTCCCTGCACCTCAACGGTATAGTCAGGGAACTCTAAGTGTCTGAGAATCGGTATTCTGAATGGTATTGCGTTTTTTCCAGAAAGGTAATTTACAAGTGGGTTTGCATCTGTTGTGTATTTCACTCTGAACGGATTTATATAGACTTCAAACTCCCACTTTCCCGATTTGTCTATTTCTCTTACCCCAACATCAACTGGGAAACTGTAGTTCGTGGTTACAACCCCTCTTTTCATTTTTACATCTTTCTTTTCAACATCAACAACCGCAACTCTTCCCTCTTTTGAACCGAGCCTATGTATTTTCCAGAAAAAGTTCTCATTTAAGGTAACATCCTCGCTGATCTTAATGTTCTTTTCTTTGAAAACCACAACCCATCTTATCTTCGGTGCATTGCCGTCTAAGCTTGAAAGAATTGTTTTTCCTCTTGCTGGGGAGTCAAAGGATTTATCTAAATATTGTGGGTGGGGACATTGTATGCCTGAAGTTATCTTTATAGTTACAATTCTGTTTATATCTGAATATTTTAGAGGCATGCAGTTGAGAGGTCTCCAACCTACAGCAACTAAATTCTCACTCAGCTTTGATATAACCTCTCTTCCTCTATTTTCTCCGATTCTGTAGTCTTTGGCTATTGCCTCAGCTAAAGCTCCGAGGAAAGTTGTAGGGGGTGGATAGTAGAAAGAAGGTGAAGTCTTTGAAAGTCCAGCTATCCTTGCCTGAAATCCCCATGTAAATTCAACATCAACTACGAAACCTATCATGGTTTATGTCCTTCAAGACCTTTCCCGTCAATTCTCAATCTACTCTACCTTTTCCACCCTATCTTTCGCCTTCTCTATTGCATCTATCACAACTTCCTCAAAGCTTCCATTGTCAGGATAAACGAAAAGCTCTGTATTGTAATCGACCTTTTGTAGCTTCTTTTTGGTATCTTCAACATAGTTCTTCGTGAATGGGCTTGGAACAGTCCAAACATCATCCGAAAGAGCTATGACCAAGGACTCCCACTCCATTACTGGTAAGAACCTCGTCTTTTTTGCACCGAACATGAACTCTATCAGGAATTTCTGCATGGCATCGAGTGTCACTCTTATTCTGTCTTTTCTATCATTTACGATCTCCTCTCCAGCTTTTTCGTAGCTAAATGTCGCTTTACCTATGTATCTCGCATCCAGATCGAAGCTGAAATTGTAAACCGCTGAAGAAAGCTCGACATAGTATATCATCTGTCCTTGTCCCCCTTCTACGAAGGGTGTTCCCAATGCATATCGAGAGTGAAGTTGTGGCTCTATCACAGCACCTTCGAGCGATTCTTTTACGGGTATCATGTAGCCCGTGAAGAAAGTGGATGTTCTCTTCACATTTCCTCCGGCTCTGGGTGCATAGAGAAAACCTCCAACATCTTCAACAACACAGTTAGTAACAACATTCTTTTCAAACTCAAATTCATCTTTTGGAGGGTCTTGTCCAAAAGCCTCTTTAAATACCTGCTCATGGGTACTCTTCAAAAATATTCCCTTTTCACACAATTTGCACACTGGTAAATTGTTCTTCCTTGCAGTCTCTGCCAACAATTCTTGGAATCCATGAGCTATACTCTCACCGCTTATAGCAGGTACGAAATATGTTGTGTAATTTGTATCGGGAAGTACCACCGGTACCCTCCTATGCTTAACATAATTTCCAACGCTCTCTGTCATGTTCATTGCCTCAACATTAAGCAAAACCCTACCTCTAATCGAAACATACATCTCACTCACCTCTCAAACCTGCGGAAATTGCAAGAGCTTTTGCTCCAATCAGTGAAGTCTTCTCCTTCAAAACTCTCCTGTCCTCTACCCTTGCAAGTTCATCCAAAGCTCTCTCAGCAGTCTCAAAGTTTATTTTATCTAAAAGCTCCTTAGCCTTAGTATTCTCAAGTCTTTCCTGATTTTTTATCGAATGTAGGTCTCTGAGTGCCTCTTTTAGATAGAAGATGGCCAAGTCCTTAGATGGAGCATATCCGAGTTTGTCAACATATGTGTAGTTCCCTCCTTCTGCGATTAAGACCGCAAGAACTTTTGCCAACTCATCGAGATACATACTCTTCTTTGGTATTTAGAAAATATAAGGATTTCTATTGTAGTTATGTTATAAGAAAAAATAAATATGTGCATTAAGAGAGATAAAGTGTATGAAAGTTGCATTGATTGCGACCCTTGGATTTGACGAGAAATTTTGTTATAGAGCGATACTTAGGCATGGAATAAAAGAAGGAGATAAAATTGTTCTTTTTACGGCTGAAGTAAATGAAAGAGTCCTCAAGGCATATGAATGGATCAAAAAGTTGGTGAGAACATCATTTGCAAGTGAAGTTGAGGTAAAATTAATTCAACTCGACATCAGCAATTTGGAAAACTCCATTAAGAGATTTTTAGATGAAATTAGGAGTTTAGGTGACTCGAAGATAATCGTCAATTTAAGTGGAGGTATGAGAGCATTAGTTGTTATCGTGCTATTAGGGTGCATTATGTTAAGAAGGAAGAATCTGGAAATAGAGATAGAGACGGAAGACTTTTCAAATGTAATCGTAATTCAAGAAACTCTGATTAGTTTAGTCGGGTCGGAGATAAACACAGAGAAACTTGAGGTTCTCAAGCTCGTAAAAGATGGATATAGGGATGTAAGATCAATCTCAAAGGAATTGAGAAAGGATTCGAGTACTGTTAGAAGACACTTGTCCGATCTGGAAAAAATGGGTTTAATAGAAGTACATAAGAGAAAACCACTCATAGTTGTTCCGTCACATCTTGCACTTTTGTTCGTTTGATCAAATTTTTGATAATTTTATGAATTTGAGTACTCTACTCGGATTTTTACAACCTCTGCTGGTTACCCCAATATTGATTTTCCTGAACTTAGTTCATAACTTTTTGTGGAAAATTTAATATTATGTAGTGAAACTTAAAGTTATGCTCCACCTTGTGGTTTACGACATCACGGACGATGCAAATAGAACGAAGCTTGCAAAACTCCTCGAGAGATTTGGACTTGAGAGAGTACAGTATTCTGCATTTCGTGGAGAACTAAATCCGAATGATCGAGATGTACTTGCAAAACGGGTCGATAAGTTTATTAAAGACGAGAACGATTGCATATTCATAATCCCTCTCTGTAAAAGATGTTTAGAGACTGCAGTTGTCGTTAGTGTTAAGGGTGTAGAACTAATCAAAAAGTCGAAAGTGGAATTCTACTAATTTTATCTTCGTGTATAATCTATCTATATATTTCTCAGGAGATGATATATCCCATCTGCTATTGAGCATCTGACTCATCATGTAAATAAAAAACCGATAAATATTACCCTGAATAAAAATATTCATGGTTTATTTCCTGAATGACATCGAACAAAAATACTTGCTAATGCACCTCAGACCCATGATCAGAAGTAATCCCGTTCCAGAAGAGCTTAGAGGATGGAACTGGCATACACCACCACTGAAACCGTATTACGATGTTAGGCTACCTATGTACCTTATCTGCAGTAAATACTGCGACACGATGAGGGATGTTTATCTTGCGGTTGTTGAGAAGGTGAGGGGAGAGGAGACATTCAGCATACAGCTCGGAAGAGCAGTTCATAATGCGGTTTCAACTGCGATAAACAGGGCTAAAACACTTGACTTCACATCAAAACCGGAACAACACGAAAATGAGAGTATAATGGAGGCGGTGAATCTCGTTTGGGAATACACAATGGCGGAATGCAGGGCAAACTTTCTGAAAGCAAGAGCTGTGCAGAATTTCGCATCTCAGGAGGATATAATCCTGACATCCATTCCCTTCTTGGTTGAACATCGAATGGACGGGAGTCTCTTAGGTTGCTCCGGAATAATCGCAGTTGACTGCTACGATTACTTGAGAAACATCGTTTTCGACATCAAAGTAGGGAATAAAATAGATGAGTTGAACGCAAGGCTCTACACAACTGGCTACGCTCTCGTGGTTGAGAGCCTGTATGAAATTCCAGTAGATGTGGGTTGCACAGTTTACATCTCCTTCAAAAGGGGGTTGTCCGTGGTGAGGGATCTGCACTACATAGATGCAAACCTTAGGAGCTACTGGGTGGAAGAGAGAGATAAGAAAGCTGAGATGGTTTATAATGAAACAGATCCGGGAAAACCAGATTATTGTAATCCCAACTGTCTGTATAGGGGCTACTGCTTATGAGGGTTGTTGTTGACGGCTTCGGTAAGTTCATAGGGAAGGAGGGGAATTTGATAGTTGTAAAGGACAAATCTGGAAAAAGAAAGCTAAATCCATCCGAGCTTAAACAGATCCTCATAATAGGTAAGGCTGGGATAAGCAGTGATGCGATAGAGTTGCTGATGAAAAACTCGGTGGATGTGGTATTTTTTAGCAAGGGGGAAATCATCGCAAAGTTGACACATCCCGCTGTAGGAATGGCTAAAACAAGGAGAGAACAGTACTACGCATATCACGACCGAAGAAGCGTTGAGCTCTCAAAGGAATTCGTTATCGCAAAGCTCAGAAATCAGATGGCGGTCCTGTCCAATTTGGCAAAATCGAGGAAAGGCGATATTGGAGACGAGCTGATGGACAAAAGAAAGGAAATCGGGTACATAATTTCTCAAGTTGGAGAGATTGAGGGAAAGGAGATAGATGAGGTCAGAAAGGAAATTCTTGGGCTTGAGGGGAAGGCAAGCAACCACTATTGGGATTCTCTGAGGTTGATTTTTCCAAAGGAGTATAATTTCAGTGGGAGAAAAGGAATCGATGAGAAGCACAGCAGGTATGCCAAGGACATAGTTAACGCTATGCTGAACTATGGATATGCGATTCTGCATTCGGAATGTATTAGGGCGGTTGAACTTGCGGGATTAGATATTTATGCAGGTTTTCTACATTCAGATAGGTCGGGAAGAACGTCTTTACCTCTTGATCTGATGGAGGAGTTCAGACAGCAGGTTGTTGATAAAGCGGTTATCAAGCTAATAAGTTACAAACAAATTAAGCCCGATGATTGCAGAATTGAGAATTTTTTGTGCAGGCTTGAGGACAAAGCGAGGAGAACGCTGTTAAAAGAGGTACTTGAGAGACTCGATAGCAAAACCCAGTATGCGGGGAGAAATGTCACATTTTCCTCGATCATACAATCACAAGCCAGAAGAATTGCCAGATTTATTAGAGGAGAGGTAAGGTACAAGGGTTTCTGGCAGAGATGGTAGGTGTTTCGCGGTTATGATAGATGTCAGCGACATAGCCCAATTCCTCTATTGCCCGAAGAAGATATACTTCATGAAGGTTCTTGGAGTCAGGATGTCCAAACCAAAAATGGAATTCGGCAGAGAGATTCATGAGGAGATGTACGGTAGGTTTCGACGAAGGAAAAGCCTCAAAAATTATACGATTCTTGAGAATTTATATCTTGAGAGTGAGAGGTATGGTTTAAAGGGATTCGTTGACCTCGTTTTGAAGTCTGAGCGTGAGGTTATACCTGTGGACATAAAGTTCACGAGGTTCGAGGAAGTGCACTATAACTGGAAAATGCAGATTGTGGCATACGGTGTTTTGGTTGAGGAGAACTTTGGCAGAATCGTAAAAAGGGCGTTCATATACAATGTGAGTAAAAAGGAGTGGAAAGAACTCAAAATCTTCCCTGAGGATAGAAAAATGCTTAGGAAGGTTGTTAAAAGTATAGAAGACATAATTAGGAATGAAAGAATACCAGAGGTTCGTAAATCAAAGAAATGTGGCTATTGCGAGATGCAGAAAATATGTTGAGGTTTAGAATAGGCCTGAAAATAATTTGAAGTTCTATTTTATGATGTATTTGTATAATTTACTGGTTTTTTATAGACATAGTGTTAGGTTTACTTTGCCAATATTTTTAGAATCTACTACCGATTATGAGCAAAATCAGCTTGAATAAGAATAGCTCTTGTGAATTTTAAGTTCGGGGATATGTATTGCATGGATTTATATTTGAATCTCTTTTTAAGCTGGTTGGCATTTCAAGAGACACTAATTGCGCTTCTGGGAAAAAGATATATGATAGGAGTTTGAATTTTATTAAAGAATTTTGAGTGGTG
>Ga0209426_1001086_pt1 | contig 19556 bp, 25 predicted proteins | sample Deesub1362B_J571_FD_187697 | JGI IMG/M metagenome (GOLD analysis project Ga0209426, IMG submission 187697) | Deep oceanic, basalt-hosted subsurface ecosystem from Juan de Fuca Ridge flank, Pacific Ocean, CORK Borehole 1362B_J2.571 (SPAdes)... ...
TTGCCGGTTTGGTTATGTTGGGCTACAGCAAAAACCACAGCGAACAATAACCGGGCAAAATCTACGCAACTCAGAGTTAAATAGGCAGTCACACCCTCTGAATAACAGAGAATTTTACAATAAAGTGGTTCTAAGGAGATAAAAACAGTACGCCGGGACTGGGATTCTTACTAAAGGTAAAACGCCGTAGAAAATTTTATAAAGTTGGAAGGTAAGTTTCGCTATGGACCTTCACAATTACGCTCGCAGACTTCAAAGTCAGTTAGATAAGGTGGATCGGGAATTTTGTGAGGAAGATAGAAAGCTAATTCATGATTTTGTTCAAGATCTTCAGATAGCCGGAATAAAGCCTGCAAGAATACAAAGATACCTAATGACTCTAAGAATGGTGAAAAAGTGGGTTGACAAGCCATTTCAAGAGTGGGGAGAAAAAGAGCTTAAACAGGTCTTGCTGAAGGTTGAGAACAATGGCTACACCGTTCAGACGATAAACGAGTACAGAAAAGGATTGAGAAAGTTCTTCAGATGGCTTAAGGGGAAGAACTGGGAACCCTTAGAGCTTTTGAGAGGCGACAGGAAAGATACAAGGAAACCGGATTTTCTTACGGAAGAAGAGATTTCAAGGATGATCAATGCTGCCGTTAACGCTAGAGATAGGGCGATAATTGCTCTGGGATATGAAGCGGGCTTGAGGATAGGCGAACTTGCATCGCTTCGATGGGGTAACATCATATTCACAGATTGGGGAGCAAGAATTAAGGTAAACGGGAAAACTGGAGAAAGGGTTATCCCGGTTGTAATGGCTTCGAGCTACCTCCGCGATTGGATGATTGAGCATCCTTCTTTTAATGCGAAGCTGCAAGAAATCGATCCATCAGAGCTCGTTTTTGTAAGGGTAATTGGTAAGGATAAGGGAAAGCCTCTCAGCTACCCAATGTTCTCCAAAATCATTAAAAAAGCGGCTGAAAAAGCAGGGATTAAGAAGAAGGTTTTTCCTCACATTTTGAGACATTCAAGGGCAACCTTCCTCGCTAACCACCTTACTGAGCAGCAGATGAACATCTACTTCGGCTGGGTTCAGGGGAGTGATATGCCTTCCATCTACGTGCACCTATCTGGCAGAGACATAGAGAGTGCTGTAAGAGCAGTCTACGGACTGGAAGAAGAGGAGAAGAAAACCATAAAGCCAGCTAAGTGCCCGAGGTGCGGCGAGATCAACACACCTCAGGCGAGGTTCTGCCACAAATGTGGGCTGATACTCGATGAGAAAGAGAGGCTGAGAGTTCAGATGGATGAAGCAAGGATTCTCCCAGAGCTTATGAGCAAAATACTGGAATCAGAAGAGCTAAGAGAGAAGTTCAAGACAGCCTTACAGCTCGTTGAGAAGATAGAGGGCAATCCGAAGGCAATGGAGATGATAATCAAGCTAGTTGGAGAATAAATAGGATAAACTCAGTCAAATCCTTCAGGGTTCGTCAGGTTTACATTTCAACGTACTTTTCAGCTTCAAAGTTCATGAAGCCGTATAAGTCTGCTTCGGACAATTAGTAAAAGTCGCTAATACGTGTGAAAAATAAAAAAGTTACTTGAAAAGCTTTTCAAAAATGGTTGCTTCTATGGATGACCAAACTCAGAAGACCTTAAGACTTAACTTTAGGTTTTTTTGAGGAATATCTCTACTGTTTCCTTATCTATTGGTTTTGGTATTCTTCTGGCATTTCCTAATTCAGGTATCTTGCCCATTTCTTTGTGTTGTTTTCTTAGCTGGTAAATTCTTGGCTGCTATTTCCTACAAGAGTTCTTTTGTTTAGTTGTCTGATCATCCATCTGATTTTCTTGTTCGTTAGCTTTTTCACAGGAGTTGGACTAAGATTAGTGAAATATTTGAGACAGAACACAATCTAAAAAGGTTAGGAAATAACGAATTCAAATGGTTTTGACAGTATTTCTCGGAACTGTATAATGATTTAGATCTTTTCTAAAACAAAGTTGACCTGAAAAATGAGTAAGCCCAGTATATGGAGGAAAAGATAGAGAATAGGGGAGATGAAGAATGGATACAAGAGTTGCAAAGAAAAAAGGAGGAAGAACTCCGTCTTGTCAAAAAAGAAACAGAGACTTACTTGGCAATTCAACTTCTGAGGTTTGAAAGTGACGACATCCAGAAAGATCTTGGTACAATAAAACTTAAGGATGTGGCTCCTGTTCTTATAAAATTTGGAGCTGCTGCAATAAGATATTGGAAATTGTTAGAAGAGAGATCATTGTTCCAAGGAGAAATTAAGGAGAGAGAGCTTTTATTTAGGCTTTTAATAGAGCATAGGATTAGAGATTTTCTTTCCGCTTTGATAGAGGAAGAATTTCAGGAGAGATTAAAGGAGGTGGAAAAATGGAAAAGAGAGAACTGTTGATAAATTTATTAGTTGGGTGGTTAATTTTTGTAGCGATTCCGATAGTCTCAGCAGAACCCCTAATTATTGCAACGAAAGTAACACCAGAGAACGCAGAAGTTGGAGACACAATAGGTATCTACATAACAATCCAAGGCAGAGAGACCGAAGACATTCAAATTGTAACTGAGCTTAGAGCTCCAGTTTTCAAGGTTGTGGATTTGATAAGTGGAGAGGACGTAGATTTCACGCAGATTAAAGAAAATGCAATTGATCTTCAAATCGAGAGGGGACAAACGATTCAAATTACAATAATTGGAGAGACTACTCAAGCTAAAACGCTAGCGACAATTTTCCCGAATGCATTCTCGATTAAATCAAGTTTCAGACAGACATCCACTGAATCTGAACATCCAACGCTTGACATAAGAAAGCTAGCAGGCTCCTTGCATGCAAGGTACCTAAGCATAAGAGATTCAATTCCGGAAAGAATGCAGTTAATAGTTGAAGAAAAGTTCAGAAAGGCTGAAGAAGTTATTAACAGTGGCAGATCCGAAGAAGCAAATGCAATTCTGAATGAGCTAGAGGGAATAATTACAGAATACGAGAAGAAGAGATCGGATAATGAATTTCAGAGGAATATCCTAACCTTAGTTATCCTGGTAGCGGGTATCTCGGGTTCCATTGTTGTTTGGAGATTGTTCTTCCGCCAAAGCAGCGATGAAAATCGTCCAGCCAACTTCAGGTTAATGAGGTGATAGTATGTTTGAGGACTCTGAGGTAAACATTCAACCGGAATTTTTTGGAAAAGAAGAATTTGAGCCTCCAGAGTGGAAAAATCTATGGTTCTCGGGATTCTTCATACTAGCCGTTGGGGATGAGGCAGTCGAACTAGTAACAACAAAGATCCCTGTGATACTTAGAAGGTATATACATGCAATCTGTGTATTAGCGGACGACAATGAAGCTTCAGCAGTCTTTGAAACTTCAAGGTACTGCTTTAGGTCCATATTAGTTCTAGGGTTGGGAACTGATGGCTGTGGAAAGAACGCGATGCGTGGTTACGAGACTATATACCCAATCTCTGAAAGGCTTGTGTTCAGAATAAATAAACACTTGAATAGGCTTAAGTCTGGTTACGGGGTTCTCCCCAACACTTTCATCCAGCTGTGGTTCAGTGGTGGAACTTCCAGTGGATTTGCCCTGTTACTCTCGCATAGAATAAGGGAAATAGTGCGGAGTATTGATCCTAAAGCCAATATAATAGACTACATATCTATTTCTAGAGGAGATGAGCCACAACAAATTGCAAATTCTACATTGCTAACCTTAAAATTACTAAACGAACAAGAAAACAGAAGAACTCTAATCTTGAACTACTTCGACAGAGAACCAACTCTTAAAAAGCTTAGCAATCTCAACATCCTTTCAACGGTAACTTCCTTGCTTCTATCAAAGTACAGAGCAGGAATGGAAAGAATAGATATCACCGACATAATTGGGAGGGGCGGTATTTTTACTACAAATACTGAATATAGAGTGACTAAGCACATAAAATTAGATACAATAAATGGAGACAATGTCTTCGATCTGGTGAGGAGAGCAGTAGACTTCGAAGAAAGCTCATTGCACTCAAGGGCAGTTTTTAGCTCTAGGTTTGCAGAGAGAGTTAGAATTTCGGTAATTTCACCGATCCAGATACTCGATCTAGGCATGACCGATAGGAAATTCGAGTTTACACACAATGTAATGGCTGAGGGCTTTCAATTGCCTTTGAATTTCATTCCTATAATGGCAACCGCATTCCTGAAGGGCAATGGCTTAGCAGTTCAAAGATTTCTTCAAAATTATAGAAGATTTGCTTTAGAGGCTCAGCCTGAACTTAAGGAATACCTCGGAACAAAGATAGCAGCTCAGAACCTAGAGAACTTTCTGATGGGGTGATAGAATGAAAATCGAACCAAGTATTGCGATCGCCATTGTTCTCGGATTTATAGGGATTCTAATTATTTTAGCTGCCTATCGAAAGAGGAAGAGGAAGAGAAAGAGAGATCCTTGCGGAGATGACATAGGGTGGTGGTTGAATGTAAATGAATATGGGGGAGTTCGATGAGGAAGATAAAGCTTGCAATATTCATTGGAATGCTGGTGTTAGTACCCATTGTCAAAGGAGAGGTAGAGGTCCCACATTTGACACATCTAACATCCAAGGATCTGATCATCTTTGCATTGAATGTCGTAGAGTTCTGGCGTACCAAAACCGAGAGCTTAATTCTAAGTTTTATGGGTATTTTTTAATTTTAAAAAAATAAAAAGAGGTGAGAAAAGTGGGGGCAATACCCCTAATATTAGAGGTGGATGGGAAAGAAGTGGAAGTGGAGGCAAACCCGAACGAAAAGCTGTTGGAAGTTGGAGCAAGAGCCGTGCCACCATAAAAGTGGGAACGATCAATAGTTAGCACAACAACAGGCCTTGCGGTTGATCCCAACAAGACTATAAGAGAGATCACTAGGGAAACAGGAGAAACCAGGTTTAAGATCTTGGCAAGGGGGATCAGGGAGGAATCCCTGAATTCCCCAGTTTTTTAGCCAGAGTTGGAATAAACGATTCTCAGTGGTATAATAGAAAGGTAGAAGAGATTAAAAGAATTAAAATGCTCAACAATCTAATTGCAAAATACAATCCAGGCTTTGGGTACGTTAACCCCAGAATGGGCGATTTAGATAACCATAAAGTAGTAAATGGCTGGTTCAAAACGAATGGCTTCGGTTCAGTAGAGTTTTTTGTATATATTTCGCCAGCTTATCTAACTGTACCTCCAGAGACAGCAATATACGGAAGGTTCTTGGAGAGGTATTTGGATTCACAATTGAAACGCCATCTCTATCACTACAGAATTGGAGGTAATGAAATTTTGGTAATATGTGGAGATAAAGATCTCTTATATCGATGGAGTGGCAGATGGGGCGTAGCGCATTATATCTCTAAGGTTTTGATTCCTTGGATTCATCTGGAATCTAAAGCTTTGGCTAGAGAATTGGGGAAGATTACGAGATATTTCAGCGAATAAGAATCCTGACGTTTTTGAGATACGGTATTCCATTTAGGGTTTATATACCAAATGGATTCTAATGTAAATGTCAATGTAAATGTCAAAATAAAAAGCCAAATCGATAAAAGATAGGGATTCTCAACTCCAAGGGATTTATAGTTTGGCTACTAACGGTTCTCTGATCTACTATACAAAACCAAAGTTGATTGTGCTAAAGTATAGAAACAAAGTTCCGCTCTATCTTTCGATTAAAAACTCCATCTGTAGTTTCCTAAAATCGTTTTCCACTATCAAACCACCCCCATACATAACCCATTACCCTCTCAGGAGGTAACTTTCTAAGAAAAGCCTGATAGGGAGTCTCCAATTCCTTTAAATTAAGGCTCATATGTGGTCTTTTTTGATTGTACCACTCTACAAACTCATCTATTGAATCAAAATACCTTACCTTAGCCTCTAACGTTCCATAAAACCTCTCTATTTTTCCATTCGTTTGAGGATGATTTACTCTGCCAACAATATGTCTTATACCATTCTTAGCGAGAAATCTCTCAAACCTTGAGAAATATATTATCTAAATTTTTAACTTTTTATAAAATAACAAATCTTAAGGAATATACTTTACTCAAAATCGATTTTAAGTCTTAAGAGACCAAAATATCTTCAAGGTTGTGTTCTCCAAAAGACAATAGAAGGAGAGCTTCTGAATCTTTATTATTTATATCGGCGGTGGAGACCCAAGTTAATCGGCTACCCAAAAATTTTGATAACTTCTCAACCACTTCTTCAATTTCTTGAATTATATTGTCGAAATTTACCATTAAACTTAGAAAATTATCTCGTACCAGATCCAGATTAAATCGTTCTAGAATCTGGTTATTTACTATTTTCTCATACAACTCTCCAGTCTTTCCTGTTTCCAGCACATACACACTAATCCCACAATTCTTGAGTAAATTTTCAGTTACCATAAAATACTGTTTCAAAAAGTAGGTTAAAAATTCTAAAAAATACCTGCTGAAAAGTTTTTGAGACTCGCCAACCATATTAAACATTCTGCCAGAAAAAGGAAGATTATATTAGAATACCGCAAAAGCTCATAAAATTCTGAATTTTTGTTTGTAATTTCAGTAGCGGAAAGGATGTGTATAAAGGATACGACATAGGAATTTGTTTTCCTTGCGGTATCTGCAATATTTGTAGCCAATTCCATTTCTAAAGAATTTAGTTGAGATACAATAAAAATTATGTTGCCATTTCCAATTAACTTGTTAACATTTCTTTTAAACTCTTCTTTTTTATCAATCTATACTCAACAGTATTTTCTGGGCTTCTTTCACCGATTTTTTGTCTACAGGTTTATTTGCTGTATTAATGACTATAAATTCAACACCATCGATATCCCTACAACCCTTCATTACTGTGAATCCAAGTCGCCAATTCCAAAAACTTTAACAACCATGTGTATATTTCTGTAAACTACGATTTAAAAATTATGTTATGAATGTTATGATCGGGGGTTTTAGATAAATTTTTCAAAACATTTGTTTTAGATATAACTTGAAAGAAATTTTATACTACTTTTTCTACAAAAAGTTAAGAGAGTAATACCATTCCAACAACTATGGGGGATACTATGTATCTCAATAAACTAATAAATGAAGTATTGGAGCTGATTGGTGTAGGTGAATTTGAGAAAGCATTGGAAGTAGCTGAGGGGATTGAATACAGCTATTTTAAATCAGAGGCTTTATCACTCATTGCTAAGGCTTATGTTAAAGCAGGTGAATTTGATAGGGCTTTGGAAGTAGTCGGGGAGAGTGAATACGACTATTTTAAATCAAAGGTTCTATCTTCCATTGCTGAAGCTTACTTTGAAGCTGGTGAATTTGATAAGGCTTTGGAAATGGTTGATAAAGCATTGGAAGTAGCTGAGTGGATTGAAAGCAGCTCTGATAAATCAGAGGCTCTATTAGACATTGCTAAGGCTTATGTTAAATTAAGTGAATTTGATAAGGCTTTGGAAGTGGCTAAGTGGATTGATGAGTTTGATCAACCAGAGGTTCTATCTTCCATTGCTGGAGTTTATGTTAAAGTAGGTGAATTTGAGAAAGCATTGGAAGTGATTGAGAAAGCATTGGAGGTGGCTGAGATGATTTACGTTTTTGATAAATCAGAGGCTCTATCACACATTGCTGAAGTTTATGTTAAAGCTGGTGAATTTGAGAAAGCATTGGAAGTGGCTGGGGGGATTGAAGACAGATACCATAAATCAATGGCTCTATCACACATTGCCATTGCTTGTGCTGAAGCTGGTGAATTTGAGAAAGCATTGGAAGTGGCTAAGGAGATTGAGAGCGAGAGTTAGAGATTTTTGGTCGATGAGAATCGTGGTACAGAGTTGCTCAAGAAGTGTATATGCAAATTTTAATTTCAATTTTTATATTATTTCGTTTGCTTACTTGCTGTGGTATCCCAAAATATTTTACTAACTTTAATCCAACTCTTGTGAAAAAACAAAGAAAACTAACGGACAAGAAGCTAGGATAATCAAACAGCTCAACAAGAGAACCTCAGTAAGATAAATATCCTCTGTAATGAGAGTAACGGAAAGAAGAATCTACCAAATACAAAAACAATACCAAGAAACAGGCCAAATACCAGAACTAAAGCTAGCATTCATGGGTGATTCGTCCAGGTTAATTACCTGTTACGGAGTATTTGATAATGCAACCACTGCTAATACGATCAAAGTTCTAAAAGAAGGATTCAAAGAATATAGCAAGCCAGATGAAATTCTTATTGATCTTGAACAGTTCGTTGCCGCAAAGAACAGAGATAAAGCTAAACATTCCTTCAAAGAATTTCTTGAGAAGAATGGTGTAAGACACGTTCTCGCTACTGAAATTAATTCAGGATACCCACAATGGCAAAAATGCAAGGTTTTCATTAAAAATTTAGGGATACAATTAGAAACATCGGGATAGCTTCAATTAAACTACTTAGTTAGTGTAATTTGTATACCAAGTCAATTAGATTCAGCAAAGGGAGTTGGAAGACCGCTCCAAAAAAATCACGAACATTATAATTATGAAGCTATAATATATGTGTTGAAGATATAATCTTAAACAACTTTGTAATATTTATTATATACAATTAATGCAGAGCAAATACCAGTACTCAGGAGGGAGTAAGTATGGCCCAAAAAGAGATAAAAGAAGGATTGAAACTCCAATTTTCAAAAGATTTGTTGAGGCAGATCGAAGTGTTGGTTGAACATAATCTCCAGATTTCTGGGGAAGCTATGACTTATACCACTGCAGGAATTGACATCTTAGATTCACTTCATTATTTAGATGAAGATGAAATAAAAAAGGTGATTTCATCCCCAAATATACTATGGACTTTTTGTATAACCAAGGCAAACAAAATTTTGTCAGTGGTTCAACCGAAAATGGTTGTTGAATTTGATTTATATCCTGCTGGCGTATTGGAACCTCTTGGGAGAGACAAGGATTTCTATAGAAAAAAAATAAAAAATCTATCAAATGCTCTTGCCTGAAACCAGAATATTTATAGGAATTCACTCGGTAAAATCATCTACTGGGGAAAAAGAAGAATTTAAAGAAAAAGGAAAAATAATTGAATGGAGTTCACCAAATTGGAAGCACGGAATTGCAGTCTTTGATGAAAATTTGGAAGCAGTTGAAATTCGAGTTGCGTAGAATGTTGTTACTGCGATATGGGAAACTTCTACAAGATATTTCTGGAGTTATGAAGCTGGAGAGGGATATAAAGATGGGGGTGAGTAATGAGACGAAAAACGCCATCTGATGACAATCCTTTTAGAGAAGGGGCAGCAACTATATAAAAAATCCGTGACTATAACAAGACGCTCAACATCCTTTGAGGTACCAATGGCATAATAAGGGAGAACCAGCAGAAGACTTCCTCAATACTATCCGCTTGAAAGACGACATAAAACTATCATGCGAACTCTATACATACCTAAGATCGGGAACTCACCAAGAGGTGTATAAGACAGGACCCAGAGTACGTTCTCAGGGACTGGACTCCAAGTAAAAACGTTTGCCAGATGGGCAATACTCTTAAAGACTCGAGAGATGTGATTCTGCTCGAGAAGACAATTGAGAAGCATCCCGATATGCTCTCAGATGGAGACTCTCTCGAGGATTTCTTTGAGGATTACGTCTCCCGGCGGTACGAGAAACAAGCTATACACGAGCCTAGGGAACAGATAAGACGTCTGTTCCCTCTTTCAGGGATTGCTCTATCGGGTGAGAAACTATGAGATTTCTCAGAAGTATGTAGAACACATTTTGGAAAACTCCAAAAAAGCCCTGAGCAGTATTCCTTTCTCGATCATCAATACATTGATGAGAGTGTTCTCGACGAGTAGTAAGACAGGAGAAGCGAGAACATTGTAGAGATTGCCAATAGAATACTACAAAATCTATGGGCATAGATTTAAATAGTCTTCTAGACCGAGGAAAGGTAGAAATATTTTCTATGGACATGAATACTTTTGAACAGAGCTTAGCAGACTGTGCTATCTGAAATCTTTTTCGCCTCATATCTTCTCCCCCAATAACCTATTCATCATCAATACAAAATTACCAAAGATGATCTCATCACATTTTCCTGTAAAAATGCCTGATAAGGAGTTTCAAGCTCATCAAAATTCAGGCTCATGTGTGGCTTCAAGTAATTATACCACTCAACAAATTCATCAACGGAATAAAACTAGTAAAGTTTAAAAAATTTATAATAAGATTACTAGTTATATTTCACCTAGTTATCTCTGCTTTTCTAATTCTATTGAATAATTCCCTTGCCTTCCTATTCTTTTCAAAATGTTCTCTAATTGGGGTAACTACCTCATTGATGTAATTTGCAACTGAGTCTTTTAGATCAGCTGGATGTAGTTCCCCCTTAGCAAATTCTGCTTTTAATTCCTCTGGAGAATCAAATACGATTTCACCTCCATTTCTTTGGAATACTACAAATTCATGGAATTTGTTAAAAATTATTTTCTCAATTAAATCTATTACAGGATTTCCTTTTACTTGCTTTAGGGGGCAAAATGCCCTTCTGATTTTTCTCCTAATCACCTCTTCGCTGTCGTGAACGAATATCGCCGAGTTTGGGACACTTTTACTCATTTTAAGGCTTATGTTGTTTTCAATTTTATCAGAACTACTTCCATTACCTTTCAATCCAAGTAACAAGGGGTGGTGAATTGCCACAGGTTTGTCAAAACCTAGCATAGGAGCTACCTCTCTCGCCAACATGTTAACTTTTCTCTGATCCATTCCTAGCTGACATATGTCAACCTCAAGCTGGAAAACATCGGCACATTGCATTATTGGGTAAAACATAAATGCTGTTGGATTTTGTTTACTTTCTGTTCTTCCTGCTACAGCTAAGGCTCTCGTTGTTCTGCTAACTGATGTGTTTTTTGCTATAAGTATAACCTTTTTCCAGTATTCTGGATTATCGAAGATGTCTTTGTGCCATACTACTTCAACCTTGTTGATATCAACGCCTGCAGCTTTCCAAACTTCTATGAAGTACCTTCCAGCATCTCTTATCCTCTCTATATCACCACCAAGCTTGTTGTTTATCCAGGCAAAGGTGTCTGCAAGCAAAAGCTTAAATCTTATTCCAGTTTTCATCAACTTCTCCAAAATTATAGGTCTGTAAACTCCTACAGGAAGGTGTGCAATGCCTGAAGGCTCAAAGCCATCATATGCTATCGGATGGTTGTTTGTTTCAAAGAGGTTGGTCAGTTCATCTGTAGTGATTACTTCTTCAGCAAAACTTTTAATTATCTCAACCTTTCCTCCTACATCCATATTCACTCACCTAGTACTTTCTGTATACCCTCTTGTACAATTTTTTTATTTTAGGACGGATCTTAATAGCGTAATTGGATTGACTAAAATAGAAAAAGTTCTGTCTTAAGGATTTCCCCGATCATTTTTTAAGCTCTATCCAATTCTCCTGCTTTTACTAAATATTTATTGAATAAAAGCAGCCTGTCCCTCAGAATAATATTCATGAAACAAATCAGGATCAAAGAGCTTAAGCAAGTCGTTAGCTTTAGTAGCAATTTTGATTTCTTCACTCAACATTTTTAAAGCTTTACGGATGTCATTTTGCCTTAGCTAATGCTACAAATATATTTGCTAAAGCTGCTGAATACCACCAATTATCTTCTATCATTTTAACTATTTCCATAGCTCTTTCAATTTCTCTAGAGTTAGCAATTATCCAACCATATTTGCTAAAATCTTTGATCGCCAATATGGCTACTGATTTAGGTTTTTTTAATTTTAAATTTTTTTGATTTGTTTTTCCATTTTGATGGTGTATTTCTCGTGTTAGGGGTCAATTTCCCTTAAACTCAAAGTCTTTCTAAATTCACAAAATTTAACATACACTACACCTAGGATTCTTCTTCAGTTCGCTTGTACTAAATCTCATCTCAGCCAGATTAACGGAAACATAGTTGGGTGGTCTTGAGATCTCAAAAAGTATGTTGAACGCCATCATTGCAGCAAGGCTTGCAAGAAATGCCAACGTTGGTGCAGGGCTGATAGCATACCCTGTCTTCTTTTTTAAGTCGACTTTATCCCTCAGATTTGTCTTTTCTGGGGATGGCAGCTCGAAATAAGTGCATCTTAAGCAAGCAGTCTCTCCCGGAATGATATATCGAACGTGCCCTCTAAGCCCATCAGTTGTAAATCCGGTATCGATCAATTTTGTGTTCGTTTCTACGCAAACGTCATTCACGAACAACCTAGAATTCATCGTGTCCGTTGAGGTGATAACGAGATCTACCTCTTCAACGATTTTTTCAAGTTGTAACCTTAGAACGTTCTCTGGTATCACCTCTATTTCAGGGGAGTGAGAGGGATAAATGCTCTCAATTTTCTCCTTCAATACTTCAGCCTTATTCCTTCCTATATCCTTTGCTTCGAATCCCTCTCTATTTAAATTCTCGATTTCAACAATGTCATTATCGATAAGAGTTAACTTTCCAACCCCTGATCTGCTTATTAGCTTTGCAATTAGAGTTCCTAACCCTCCACATCCAACGATCACGACTTTTGTATTTCTCGCTATGGCATAACTCCATCCCTTTAATCCTACCAGTCTGCTGAACTCTTTTGGTGTGTCACCAAAACTGGATTTAAAACTAATAAAGATGGCATTCGGTAACTCCATCTCTAACCACCTCCTCAAGCATATCGGAAGACAATCTCTTACCATTTCTTAACACAACACATTTGCTGAAAGCAAAATCTAAGAAACCATTCAAGATGAATTCGTTGAGCCACTCCTTGTAGGTCAAATTGTTTTTGACAGAGAAATAAAGTGGGACTTTGTTTCTGTATTTGAGTAGTATTAGCTTAGGTTTCTTGTAGGAGATCAATGAACCGTTAGTTATTAAACCATAAATCCCTTGAAGTTGAGAATCACCATATCTTTTATCGATCTGAGCCTTTATCCTTACGATTTCCTCAATTTCCACCTCATTGTTTGGAAAATAGACTCTGAACGGAATACCATATTTGATAAAAGAAAGAATCTTTACTTTTTGAAATAGTTCGTAGTCTTCAACTATTTCCAGTTTTATCTGTTTTCCACTAACAGCGAAGGCCTTTACATCTAGAGTTATTGGATCGAGTACTATGGCAATCCGGTTAAGATTCTTGCTTTTTAAGTTTTCAATGTCTGTAGGTGATAGAAAAGCTCCAAATCCAGGATGAGTATGAATGGTTCCCAGATTCTCAAGACCAGCTGGCAGAAATGAATTCTCAAGTTGGTTGTAAGTCACGTGTGTAGACTTGGAGTCTCCTCTATACTTGAAAATGTTAAGCACGATAAAACCTCCATTGGACTCAAAACCTACTAAAGCTCCAACTATTTCGTTATTTCCTGCCTCTTTCCCCATCTCCTGAAACTCAAGAAATTCAGATTCGCCGATTACAACAGAGGAACCAATTTCTCTTCCGAATCTGTTTAAAAACGAAGACAGCATGCTTTACAACCTCCTTAGCTTACCACTTGAGTTACTATCGAACCCCCTCAGTATGTCTATAATTGGATTTGTGGGGAAGGATTCAGGAGTTCTAGACTTCTGGTTCATCTTTTTAGCTAAAGCTTTTGATTCTAATTTAATCCAAGGCACCAAAACATCGGCGATGTAATGTGCCACTCCTAATCTCCCTGTCCATTTGTAAAGGTAGTCTTTATCTCCACAGATTGCTAGAACTTCACGCCCTCCGATTCTGTAAGGATAGAGATGGTGATGTAGATACGCTTTTGAATACATATCAAAGAATCTCCCAGAAATCGTTGACTCTGGATGTACATTCGGGTAGGCTGGTGGGAGGAAAACATGGAATTCTACTGAGCCGAATCCAATCGTTTTGAACCAGCCATTTACTACTTTATGTCCATCAAGATCAGTGATTCGAGGGTTAACGTATCCAAAGCCCGGATTGTTTCTTGTGATCAGATTATTGAGCATTTTTATTCTTTTTATCTCTTCCAGTTCTCTCTCGTGCCAACAGGAATCGCTAATTCTGACTCTAATTAAAAAATTGGGGAATTCAGGGATTCCTCCCTGATCCCCCCTTGCCAAGATCTTAAACCTTGTCTCCCCCGTCTCTCTTGTAATTTCTTTAACACTTTTGCTAGGGTCGACTGTTAGGCCTGATGTCGTACTAACTATAGACTGGTCCCATTTTTCTGGTGGAACAGCTCTTGCTCCAACTTCCAACAGCTTTTCGTTCGGGTTTGCCTCCACTTCTATCTCTTTTCCGTCTACTTCCAATATTAGGGGTATTGCTCCCATCCCTCTCACCTCCTTTTTTATTTTCAAATTTAATTTTTTAAAAATTTAAATTTGAAAAATTAAGAAAACATAGGATTTGGTGGATTGAGGTTAATTTGAACCTCTTCTCTATTGTCCTTCAATCTTCTTTCTATTTCTGCAATTTTCTCTTTGTATTCCGCTTCAATAATTGAACAAAGTTCTCTCTTTACTCTATCCTCAATAAAAGTCTTGAAAAATGCATCTACCACCTCCTCACTACCGCAAAAAACCGCCTTCTTCATCAACCATAAGTAGTCGTTTGCTGTTGAAAGACTAAATTTAATTAAAACCTTTTCAACGTCCTCAAGTCTCACATCCCCAAGGTCCTCTTGAATTTGGTCTCTTCCAGAAATTAAGAGATGTTTTGCAAGGAATAACAGTGGATTTTCTAAGATTAGCTGGAGGTCTTTTTGTCTTCTTTCAAGGATCTCTTTCATTTCCCAAATTGCATCAAATTCCTCCTTCATGAGGGCATCTTTAATCCTTCAGGAGTAAAACTTGATTTTAGAGTCAATCTAAATTGGATAGGGTGCCTCCAAAACCATTAACCTAATCTCCTCTTTTACACTTCCAAACCCTCAACAAACAACCATCCAACCTTCCCATCCAAAGAGACCATATAAAATCTCCCTCCAGAGGAAACAAAGCAATAAAAAACCGAAAAGATTATGTAAGGCATAAGCCTCCTCTGGTGTTTTAAATGGAAACCCCTTTAGTAGTCGACCAGAGCGACTACAGATGGGAATTATTATCGAGAATACTTAAGATTTTCGATTTGAGATTTGGGAAAAAGTAAAAAGGATAGTAGCAAGGTACACTTTGAAAGCCATCCCCATTTTAAAAATCGTAACCACTTCCATGTTCTTCTCTATGCGAATAAGCCATGTTATAAACGAATTAAAGCATAAGGAGGAATTAAGGAAGTTTATAAGAATAAACGAGGAAGAAATGCCAAAAGAAAGTTATGTTTACTCCTTTCTTTCCAGATTCAGCTTAAACGGATTCATAAACATGATTTTGAGAGTTCTGAACTCAATAACGAAGAGGAGAGCAAGAAATTCAAAGCTCATCATCGATTGCACAGATGTAAGCGTTGATTTAAACTGGTTCAGGAAACCAATAAAGCAGATTAACATGCTCAAAAGGGATTACAGATGGGGTTACTCAGCCAAAGGGAAATTTATTGGTAATGAAGCTAACTCTGGTTCTGGAGCATCCATGTAAACCTCTTCTTTTCCTTCTGCCTCCCGCTAACAAGCATGAGGCTAGGATATTCAAAGAGGTTATGGATGAATTAAAGCGGAGAAGAATTCTAAGGTTAAAAGACGTAATCCTGATGGATAAGGGATTCTATGCCTACAGGAATTATCTTTTGGGAGTAAACGAATACAAAATAATTCCTTTAATTTTTCCAAGAAGTAACTTTAAGCTGAAATTTTTAATTCAAAGAATCTGAAGAAAGAAGTAAGGTTTTTCAAGGCTTTGAAAGCTAAGCTGATGAATTTGTTAAAGAATTGGAAGGATTTTAAGTCTGTTAGATCTATCATAGAAGATATCTTCAAATTAGCTAAATCCTTTAGTTTGCGGAGATTGCATCGCTATACAATGAAATCTGTTTATAACTTCGCAGCTGTTAATGTCCTTTTGGTTGGGGTAGTTGTATCTTTGGGATTCAAGGAAAAGAAGGTGTTGCAGAGGTTGGCAGAGGGTTAGTTTGGTAAGGACCCTATAAATATTATTTCATTTTAGTCCAAATTTACTTTCAATAAACCTAGTCCAGTTTTCCTTATTTTTGATTGCATCTTCATCGTTTAACTTTGATTTAGCAAAAAGGAAGTCAGATATAAACTCAAGTGTGCTTTTAATTTTGATCCTCTTTTTTTTCAATAAATTCTTGGCATCTCCTAAATCCCATTCATAAACGAGCATAACCTCATCAAATTTTCCAAAGTATTTTTCAATCTTTTGGACCTCGTTTAATAACCAAGATATTTTAGTATGAAGTTCTGGATCAGAAAGAGTGGTAAAACTCTCAGAATCCCCAAGGGCAATAGCTTTTTTCTCTGCACTATCAGATTTTGATTCCTCGCACTCCAAAAACATAAAAGCTTTAGTAGAAAAAAGATTTTTTGCAACGATTATTCCTCCCATCTCATCATCTATAATAGTTGTTACCTCATAATTGGTTTTTCTGAGCATTTCAACCGCTTTATTGATTAAATCATCAAAGTTCTCTGGATAAAGGCTAGTATTTTCCCTCCAAAAATAAAGTTTTCCATCTACGTAAACACTCTCAACACTCTCAAATATCAAAATATAGTCTAAATATTTTAAAACATCGAAAAATTCCTTTCTTAGAGCATATATTTCAGATTTACCCATCTCTCCACAATCTGTTCTGTAAACGATTAGTCTGTCTTCAAATAGAAAGGGATCTAATTCGGTAAATGAATCTGCAGAATATATTGGTAAGGTTTTTGCCCCTCCAAAAATGAAAAAGTAGTTCCTTCTTGGAAGCTTATCAGGGATGTAAATCTCATCGATCTCTTGGATACTGAATTCTTTTGGGATTCTTAGCTCTGCTAAGTCTTTATTTTCATCGTAAGACGATTCCACAAAAATATTCTTTTTCCTTAATTCCTCGTTTGTTTTCCAATCTATATATATTGATGATTTTTCTTTTATGATTATGGAAATATTGTCTTTGTTAATTTTTAGCCTCATCAAATTGAGTTGTCTTAGTAAAATTTATCTTTATCGATTTTGTTTTCTGTTTTCGTCTTATATGAAAAGTAACTGCAAATTTTAGAATGCAGAGCTAAATAAAACTGGGCTCCGTTTCAGGTTTATGGTGTTTAGTTAATTCAATAGGCTTTGTCCATTTTGCTTAATTGATAGATATTTTACCAAACCAAGTCTCTGCCATGGAAATTAGATTATTAGATTAAATATTAAATAATAGAAAAATAAAAAATAGCATTATATTGGTTCAACCGAACTCCTTAGCTTAAACCTCTTTAAAGCCGAGATAGCAAATCCAAAGCAAACTATGAGTAAAGGCAAGTACTTTGGCAACCTAAGCCCAGCAATTATCAGAGCGATTACGAGTATGGCTGCTCCACCAAACTTCCTGAATGTGCCAACATCCAAGAACCTTCTAAAGTCAATTAAGGTGAATGGGAGTATGGTTGTCCATGCTATCAAAGCTGCAACAAGTCCACCCACCAATATCAGGAGATCCACGCTATCACCTCCAGCATGATTCCTGTAAAAATTATCGCGATTGTCGTAGGTATTGGAGTCATTGGGATCTTCTCGGGCAAGTTAACTCCTGCAACTTCTAATCCGATTACAAAAACCGCTAATGCGCTGAAGTATCTCAAAATTTCCATGTTAAGTGCCACATTAATCATGCTTCCGATAAAAGAGGTTATAGTGACCAAAGAGATTGATATTAGGGCAGTTGTTATTAACAACTTCTTCTTGTACTCACTCTTATTCCCTCCATACTCATTTATGGCTGAAGTCCAAGCTCCAACACCCGCTATGCATGTCAAACCAGTTACAACCATTATTGGGAAGGATGCAAGGCTTCCTGACATCGCCAAGCTCAGGATGTTTCCATCCAGGCATGCGAGAGTTGTCATTCGGAGCAGGTTCGAACTCAACAAATCTCTCACAAATCGACCCATTTTAAATCACCTCATAGAAAAAAGTACACCTTCAACAGAGGTCATTTTCTTTAGATTGTATCTAAAATGTTGGTGGTGTTACATTTTCCTTGGGAATTGAGGGCAGGGTTAAAGACACGAAGTCTAAAACCCATGGTACGAATAGAGATCCCTCTACAGATAAACATAGACATCCAGAATAAAAAGCTTATCTAAGAACTTGCTTCTGCTATAAAGGAATAGATGCAGCTATTCTGGGAAAGGTTCTGGAGAAAATAGACAACCTCCTTATTAACTCGATTTGCGGAAAAGGCAACGACATTTATAACATAGCTTATTTCCGTTGAAAAGAACATCGAAGCTGTTACAATCTTTTGAATTGGTATCGCTTTCAGCGTAAAACTTCGTTTTACTGTTCTTCAGCTTTCGCTGAAGAAGTCGAAAACCTTAAGTATTTTCTTCAACAATTGCCATCTGTAATCGCTTTGGTCGACTACAAGCGGTGTGTGCATTTAAACCACCAGAGGAGGCTTATGCCTCCTCCTACATAATCTTCTCGGTTTTTTATTGCTTTGTTTCCATTGGAAAAAGATACAAAACCTCTTTTGATGTGGAGGTTTACTGGTTGTTTGTTGATAGATTAAGGGTGCGAGAAGAGAGATTTGGTTGTTGATTTTGCAAGCACCTTAAACCTTTAATGTTACCAAGGATTAAAGACAAATCGACAGGCAGATCTTTCTGCCTTCTATACAGCTTTTTTAGAGTTTGATGAGAGAAGGATTTACCAGCCAGATATAGCTGCAATAGCAAGTTGATTTTGCTTTGTTGATGCTGAGGGATTCTAAGCAAAGGGTTGAAAAAAAACTAGTGGAGTCTCTTTCCCATTCAACGATATCACTGAGTGCAGGGGCTAAGCAATGAATCAGAATTTGAGTACGACAGCTTTGTTTCAGCTGATAGCACAAAGCTAAACGTCAATCCTAAGTGTGACAAGAGGAAGCTCGAAGTGAAAGATATTGCTTGAAGAAGCATTACATTTGGAGTCAACGAGAGCTATAAGGAAATGAAAAAGAATATGGAATTAAAGTTACGGTTATTGGAGATGTCGATAGAGATCTTAGCTGCTCCGAAGGGAGACAGATAAACTTAACCCATGTTTGGAGAGAAGTATATTGCAAGTTATGGCAGCATGGGGTAGAATTAAGCGTTAGAATGCAGTACGTAAAAGAAGTGAAAGGGAATCCTGCTAAGGCTTAAGAATTCTCTTGATAAACTAAGGAAGAGATATAGGCATAAAGCTGGATAGAAAATAAGATGGGAGGTGAAATTCAACCTATGGTGGAACGGGACAAAAATTCACTTTTGAACTAAACAAAAGGTGATTTAAAGGCATTAAACAAAAAGGATTTACGCCGGGGCTGGGACTTGAACCCAGGTGCCCTTGCGGGCAGTGGATTGCTCTCCGCATTTGCGGTCTCGAGTCCACCGCAGTGCCTCTCTGCCACCCCGGCTTGGGCTTATTTATTCCAGCACAG
>Ga0209426_1001088_pt1 | contig 19540 bp, 17 predicted proteins | sample Deesub1362B_J571_FD_187697 | JGI IMG/M metagenome (GOLD analysis project Ga0209426, IMG submission 187697) | Deep oceanic, basalt-hosted subsurface ecosystem from Juan de Fuca Ridge flank, Pacific Ocean, CORK Borehole 1362B_J2.571 (SPAdes)... ...
GGGAGCCGCCGAAGGGCGGCTCCGCCTCCTTGTAGCCGCGGCTTTCAGCCGCCGGGAAGGGGGTGTCCGAACTCTTGTCCGAAGGTCAGGCAGGAGGCAGGATGCAGGGGGCAGGGGGCGAGGTTAGAGAGACGTTCCGGAGCGGTGACGGGCGGCGAAGGCGTAGAGACGGTAGAGAAGGGGACGCAGGGGGCGGTCCCACGCGCCGACGGTACGTACCAGACGCCCGCCGAAGCCCCGTTTGAAGCGGTAGACCCCCCACAAACCGTCCCGGCGATGGGTGAACTCCGCCTCCAACTGCTCCAGGTCGGCATCCGGCACACCCCACAGGTCGTACTCGGTACACCCCAGGGACCGGGCCCAGCGCATCGCCTCCCACTGGAGGAGGTAGGTGGGCATCTTCTCCCGGTGGGCGTCGCCGGAGGCCCCGTAGAAGTACCAGGACCGCTTTCCCAAGGCAAAGGCCATCAGCGCTGCCACCGGCTCTCCGTCGACCTCGGCCAGCAGAAGCCGCGCCCAGCCTCGAGGGACGAAGAGCCGGAAGGCCCGCTCGTAGTAGGCCGGGGCGTGGACGCCGAACCGGTTCCGGGCACCGGTGATCGCCATCAACCGGTGGAACGTCGGCAGGTCCGCCTCCGTCCCCTCCCGCACCGTCACCCCCTTGCGGGCCGCCAGTCGGACGTTGTACCGCGTCTTCTGTTTCATCCGCGCCAGGATCTCCTCCTCCGTGCCGGAGAGGTCCACGATCAGAGTGCGGCGCGGCTGGACGCTGTCCAAAGGAGAAGGGACGAAGCCTGACGCCGCCAGGCGCTCCTGCCAAATCGGCTCATCCGGCAGGTCCGGCTCCACCGTGAGGACGACGGCCCCTCGCCTGCGGGCCGCCGCCGCCAGCGCGTCCATCAACGCGGCGACGGTCCCCCCATCCTCCCAATCCACCAGCGGACCGCGGGGCACGTAAGCCAGGCGGGCCAGGCCGCCGGGGAGCCTTCGGTAGAGGATCTGCGCCCCGGCGACGATCCGCTCCTTCCCGTTGATGTTCCAGCACCACTCGTCCGCCGCCGGCTCTTCTACCCACCTCGCCAGCACGACCCGCTCCACCTCCCAGCCGAAGGCGGCCTTCAGTTCGCCCCAGGGGGAGGTCTGGAGGATGTGGGCCTGGGGGTGGGAGGCGACGAACCGGTCCCAGACGCCCGGATCGGGGGCAGAAACCACCCTGAAGGTGTGCGAACCGCCGATCGTGGTGGTCTCCACGCCCCTTGCGTCCTCTGCGGCCGGGTTCGATCCCATCACGGCGTCTTTCCCTTTCGGGCCACGATCAGCAGGCCGCCGCCCTTCTCGCCGGAGGGAACATCCATCTCATAGTAGGGCCGCCAGGCCCGGCTCAGTTGCGCCACCACCCAGCGGCGGAGGAGCCGTTGGTAGCCCAGACTGCGGAGGCGGGGAGAGGCCAACGCCCGCCACGGCGACCAGCGGTCGATCCCGTACCGGCCGTTCATCCGGTCCCACAGCCGCTCCACCGGCTCCGGGATGTAGTACCGGGCTCCCTCCAGCGACATCCCCGCTCTCGCCAACAGGTCGGCCCACCCGTCGGGCGTGTGGTAATGGTGGTGGGCCAACCGCACGTCCACCCTTGTCGCATACCGCTCCGCCCCCTCGGGGTCACCCCGCTCCCAACGGACACGATAGCCGTGGAGAAGGTGGCGGAAGGCGTCGGAGGGGACGGTGAAGATGAATCGGCCGCCGGGCCGGAGAACCCGCGCCACCTCCTGGAGGACGGGAAGGGGATCGGGGATGTGCTCCAGGACCGAGTTGCTGAAGACGGTGGCAAAGGAGCCGTCGGCGTAGGGCATCCGGTGACCGTCGGCTTGCTGGACCCAGCGGTAGACCCCCGATCGGGCTGCCTTCCGCACCTGCTCGGCCCAGGGGTCCAGCCCGACGTCCACCCCCTCCGGGCCAAAGAGGGCTCCGGCGATGAGGCCATCGCCGCAACCCAGGTCGAGCAGGGGGCGCGAGTACGTTTCCTCGGCAGCCGTCCGCAGTTCCACCGCTCGCCAGAGGGCCACGGGCGGGGCGAACCAATACCGGTCGAGGAGTTCGACCAGGTAGTCCTTCGCCGGGGGTCGGCCGTTCATTCCTCGTCGGTTGACCTGCGGCGGAGCAGCCACCATCCTCCAGCGATCAGGCCGGCGAGCAACAGGAGCATGCCCGCGGCGACGGAGACCGTCCGCGGCTCCATCCCCGGCATCACCACGCCGCTCACCCCGGCCTCTGCGCCATACTCGGCGAAGAGACGGCCCCACTTGGTGTGCAACGCCGCCTCCACCCGTTTGCGGCCGACGAAGGGGTACCAGTAGACGTTGTGGTAGAAGTTGGAGGCGAAATAGGACCAGGGGACCAGCGGGCTGCGCAGGAGGAGGTTCTCGAACGGCTTGAGGGGTCCGTGATAGATCAGTTTCTGTCCCCTGCTGGCGAAGGTGTCCTCCTGGACGAAGTGCCAGTTCTGGGACATCACCCAGTCCCGATCCTCGCCGACGATCTCGATCTGCTCGGGGTCGCCCACCCCCAACCCCATCTCGTGGGCGATGCGGATGAAGGGGATGGAGAGGGGGTCGAACCCCTGCAGGTGGGCCGATATGGCGTCGATGGCGACCCAGTCAGCGGAGGCGAGGATCACGTCCTTCTCGTGCCACCGCATCGCGCGGGGGCCCGGGCCGTCGCCGGCGAAGGTCCCGTCCATCACGGCGAAGATCCCAGGGTGGATGTCCCGGGAGATCATCAAGAGATCCACCAGCGTCTCGTGGATGACCGAGTGGGTCCAGTGCCGCTTGGTCCCCAGGAGCCCTCCAAAGGCGTTCTTCATCGCGCCGGTGATGGTGGTAAAGACGTGGGTCTTCACCGTAGGCAACTGGATGATGTTCCGCCCGATGAGGATCTCCGGAATGTAGACCCCTTCCGGGTAGATCTTATCCAAGACCAGGAAAGGCTGCGGGGGTTCGTAACGGACCCATCGATACTGGGGCTCGTAGAGGTGGACGTTGCGAAGGCCGTACTTCTCCACCACGTAGAGATGCTTGTTGTTCCGCTCGCCGATGTAGGCGTCCACTACGACGGTGTTGTTGTGGGCGGCGATGAGGTCGCGGTACCCTGCCATCAGCAGCGCCTGGATGACCCCCTCCAGTTGCCACGGCGTCGTCGAGCAGGCGGGATACCAGGTCTGCCAGGAGATGTTGATCTTGAGGATGGTCTCCTTGTCCCGTGGCAGGGCCTCGCGGAAGCCCGCCAGTTCCATCAGCCGGACGTAGTCCTCCAAGACCGTCTCCGGCCGGGTACGTAACACCGCCACCCGCCCCCGTCCAGGGAATTCTTTCCCCATTTGTCTCCCCCTTCCTAACCGTTGTCTTTGCCTAAAGGAGTATACCCCAAGGGGATTTTGTGGTCAACCTTCCCTTATGCTATAATAACCGTGCCAACCACGTTTCACCGTCAAGCGGGATGGGCCGAAGGCCAAGGAGGGGACAGATGGCCGATCAGGAAGCGATCCTCCTGCGCAACCGGATCATCGGCGTTCTGTTACAGGACGCCCGCATCCGCGCAGGCAGGACGAAGCGGGAATGCGCTGCTGCGTTGGGGGTCTCCACGGGCACGATCACCGCCTACGAGGAAGGTCGCAAGCCGATCTCCCTCCCCGAACTGGAGATCCTTGCCCATTTCCTGCAGGTTCCCCTGAGCCATTTTCTGGACTCGAACCCCGAACTCCTGCCGGAGGAAAGTCTCCCCTCGGCGGAGGAGGCGATCCAACTGCGCCATCGCATCATCGGTGCCCTCCTTCGACAGGCCCGACAGGAGGAAGGGAAAACCCTGAAAGAACTGGCGCAGGTTCTGGGCTGTTCCCCCCGTCGCATCGCCTCTTATGAACGCGGCGAGCGCCCCATCCCGGTTGCAGAACTGGAGATTCTCGCCAGAGCGCTGAACCGTTCCCTCTCCCATTTTATGAGCGAGGAATACAGCCTCCTGGGGGAGTGGGAACGGGAGCAGGAGCGGATCAAAGCGTTCCTGGAACTGCCCGAGGAGTTACAGGAGTTCGTGATCAAGCCGGTCAACCGGAGTTACCTCGAAGTGGCCATGCGGCTCGCCGAGATGCCAGCGAGCGCGCTGCGGACGATCGCAGAGGGGTTGTTGGAGATCACGTACTGAGGGCAGGAAACGGGAAGCGTCGAACGTCAAGTGTCAAACATCAAGCGTCAAGCGTCAAACGTCAGACGTCAAACGTGATGCGTGAGGGGGCGATGGAAGAGAAGACGACCGCCGAGGCTCTGAAAGCGGAGGGGCTGCGCCTCTTCGAGGAAGGGTTGTACGAAGAAGCGGCGGAACGGTTTGGGCAAGCCCAGGAGTTGTTCGCCGCTGAGGGGAACGTGGCAGAGGCGGCCGAGATGCTGAACAACCTGGGAGTCACCTACCGGGTGCTCCATCAGTGGGACCAGGCGCGGGCGGCCTTGGAGGAGGCGCAAAGGGCTTTCGCTCGGCTGGGCGATCGCCACCGCGAGGCCCAGACCCTCGGCAACCTGGGTGGGCTGCTGGCTACGAGGGGAGACCGCCTCCGGGCACAGGAGTATCTGCGCCGGGCGGCCGATATCTTCGAGGAACTGGGAGACCGGCAGCGGCAGGGGGAAACTCTCATCGCCCTGGGCATTCAGATGTGGAAGGCAGGGGACCGCCGTGGAGGTCTGAAGACCTACCGGGAGGGCCTCCAGATCTTGGAAAACCCCAACCCGCAACAGCGGTTCATCCTGCGCTTGCTGGGCTGGCTCTTCTGGCTGCTCCGCTGGCCCTTCTGAAGCGCGTACCCCCAACGTCAGGTGGCACCCCGTCCGTTGACGATGGACCCCCTATCCGTCGAAGCCTTGCTGTTCGACCTTGACGGAACGTTGCTAGATTCCGACGATCAGGCGGTGGAGGCCCTGGCCCGCCGGATGGCCCGGCTGGGGTTCCGCGATCCCCACCGAGCGGCCCGACGGGTGGTGATGTTCCTGGAGACGCCCGGCAACCTTTTTATGACACTCCTGGACATCCTGGGGTTGGATACGCCGCTGGTCGGCCTGACCAACCGCCTCCGCCGTTGGCGGGGGGTCCGCACCCCTTCCAACTTCCGCCTGGTGCCTGGTGCCGGTGACGCGCTCCGCACCCTCGCTCGACGGTATCGCCTGGGCGTGGTGACCACGCGCGGCCGCCAGGAGGCGGAGACGTTCCTGGCCCAATTCGACCTCGCCCCACTGTTCGAGGTCGTGGTCACCCGCGAATCGACCTGGCGGCTCAAGCCGCACCCGGCCCCGATCCTCCACGCGGCTCGGGCGATGGGCCTGCCGCCGCAACGATGCGCGATGGTGGGGGATACGACGGTGGACGTCCGCGCTGCCCGCCGCGCGGGGGCCTGGGCGGTGGCGGTCCTCTGCGGCTTCGGCGAGCGGGAGGAGTTGGAGCGGGCCGGCGCCCATCTGATTCTCTCCTCTCCCGCCGACCTCCCTACCGTGCTGGGACTCGTCTGACAGGCTCCCCGCAGAAACATAGGGAGCACATAGGTATTTGCCACAGAGACACAGAGGACGCAGAGGGCTTTCTTTTTTGAGAAACTCTGTGTCTCTGCGGTGCTTTCATTTCTCCCTTGAAAACACCGCCTCGAAGACGGACAGCAACTGCCGGGCCGCTCGGTCCCAGGTGAACCGGGCCGCCTGCCGAAGCCCCTTTGTCCTCATCCCCGCTCGCAGCGTTTCATCCGTTAACGCGCGCTCCATCGCCGTCGCCAGTCCTTGCTCGTCTCGAGGATCTACCAGCAGGGCAGCGTCCCCAGCCACCTCCGGCAGGCTGGAGGCGTTCGAACAGACCACCGGCACCCCGCACGCCATCGCCTCCAGCACCGGCAGGCCGAACCCCTCGTAGAAGGAGGGGAAGACAAACAGGGCAGCGTTCCGATACAAGGCTGGCAGGTCCGCGTCGTCCACGAAGCCGAGCAGCCGCACCCGGTCCCTATGCCTCTCGGCCTCCTGCAGGACCTCCTCGTAGAGCCAGCCGTGGCCTCCGGCGATGACCAACGAGGGCGCAAGCCGCAGGGCTGCAGGGGAGAGGCGGGCGAAGGCGCGGATGAGGCGGACGAAGTTCTTGCGCGGCTGGAGGGTGCCCACAGAGAGAACATAGGGCCGGTCGCCGATGCCGTGCCGAGCGCCCAGCCGCTCCCGCTCCCCCGGCTCCGGATCCGGTCGGAAGCGAGGGTCTACCCCGCTGTAAAGCACCTCCACCTTCTCCGCCGGCACGCCCAGAAGCCGGATCAGATCAGCACGGGTGGCCTCTGAGTCGGCCAGGACCCGGTCGGCGCGGGCCACCGAACGGGGGACGACTCGCTCCAGGTAGCGGACCAACTTCGGGACGAAGTGGTCGGGGTAGTGGAGGAACGAGAGGTCGTGGACGGTGAGGAGGGTGCGGGTGCGGGGCAGCGTCGGTGGGAGGACGAAGTCGGGAGAGTAGAACAGGTCCACCCATCCGACCACCGCCTCGACGGGGACCGGCAATCGAAGGCGATGCCAGAGGCGGGCGAGCCAGTCGTCGGAGAGAGGGACAGGGCGCAGGGCGCAGGGCGCATCCGCAGGCAGGCAGGCGAGCGCACCCTTGCCCATCCCTCCGGTGGCGGCGAAGAGAATATAGCGGTGCGGACTAGACAGACGGAGGAGTGCGCCGACCAGTTCGCGGGTGTACCGGCCGATGCCCGCCCGCTGCCGCATCGCCGCCGTGTAGTCGATCCCGATCCGCATCAGTCCACGTCCGAAAACGTCCAGTACCGGTTGACGAAGAAATTCCAGAACAGGACCACACCGGTGGCGACCGCTTTGGCGAGGTTGTAGCCGATCTTGTAGAGGGTCTCAGGGCCGAGGGTGAGGGCTGCGGCCTGGCTTGCCTGGGTGACCAGAGACACGAAGGGATAACGAAGAAGGACCAGGATGCCGGTGTTGATCCCCCACCCCGCCGCGTTGACCACGAAGAACTGGAGCAACTGGGTGCGGATCGGCTTGGAGCGGGAATCGGGATAGGTCCAGAGCCGGTTCCAGATGAAGTTGCTCAGCACCGCGGCGGTGAAGGAGCAGGTGTTGGCCAAGACGATAGGGAGCCCTACCACGACGTGAAGCAGATACAGCGTCCCGAAATCGACCACCGCGCCGACGGTGCCGACGATGGAGAACTTAATGAAGCGGGTGAGTTCCTTGCGGTTGACTCGGATCATGGTTCTTGGTGACTGGGTGATTGGGTGATTAGGAGGCCAAGGAGGAGGCCGACGAGGAGGTGAGCGTTGTTAACGTAGAGGTTGTCGAAGAGGTGGTGGACGGAGAGGTGGGTCCAGGCCCCCAGAAGGCCCAGGGTGAGGCCGCGGGCAAGGCCGGTGGCGGTGCGCGTGGCCCGCCAGGTCCGCCAGAAGACGGTCCCCCAGAAGGCCAGGTAGGCCAGCAGCCCCAGCAACCCCGTCTCCGCCAGCAGGTTCAGGTAGATGTTATGGGCGTGCCCCAGGGCGATGGGCCAGTTGATGAGGGCGAAGCGTGGATAGGCCGGCTCGTAACCGCCCAGCCCCACGCCGGTCCAGAAGTGGTACCGCCACATCTCCAGCGCCGCCTGCCAGTGGGCCAGCCGTTCGATGACGGCGTAGTTGGCGTCGTTGATGCCCACCCCGCGCACGTCCTGCAACCGCACCCCCTCGGCGAAGTCGGTCAGACGGGTGAGGACGGCCTGGGGGACGAGCCCCGCCAGGTAGAGGGCCAGCGCGCCCCCAGCCAGCACCGCCACCGCGAGCACCCCCCAGCGGGTCCGCCGCGGCCACGCGAAGGCCATCGCGCCCACCGCCGCCGCGAGGCCGATCCACGCCCCCCGGCTCCACGAGGCCAGCAGCGCCGCCGCCAGGGGGGCGAGGCCACAAAGGGACAAGAGGACAACGAGGGGCTTCCTGCCCCCCCTGCCTTCCCATCCCATCAGCCCCAGAAACATGCCGGCCGCCAGCGCCAGCGTCATCCCGATGTACCCAGCGTAGGGATTGGGCTGCTCAAACGTGCCGTAGGCCCGGTAGAAGTCGGTCCCGGCGATGAGGAAGTGCTCCGGTCCCTCACCGCGCAGCCCGAACTGGTAGAGGCCGACCCCTGCCTGGAACAGCCCCACCAGGAGGATGCCGCCCACCAGCCAGGGCAGGCGGCGCGGTGTCGCCCGCTCGGCGACGATCCAGAGGACTAAGATGATCTCGACCCACTTGGCGAACTCCGGGAGACCGTACCCCAGGTCGACTGCGCTCCAGAGAGAGAGCCACGCCGCGCCCACAAAGCCCAGCAGGGGGAGGAGGACGCCACGGGGAGAGGGGAGCCGAAGGTCACGGTGGAGCAGCCCCCTCGCCGCCCACGAGGCCACGGCCAGCAGGACGAAGAGGTGGCCGATCTGGGCTGGGACCTGGGGGACCTCCGCCTGGAGGTAGGCCCGCAGGAGGCCGAGGAAGAGGCCACCGACCAACCCCACCAACGGCTCCACCAGCGTGCCAATCGTCAACGCCGTCAGGCCGAACAGGATGAGGGCCTCCAACGGCGGAAGTCGGATCAGCAGGAAGCCCACTCCCAGCCCCAGTGCTATCCCCAATCCACTGATGAGAGGGCCGTTCCACTTCAGAGAGACGGGATTCTCACACCGCAGAGGCGCAGAGATCGCGGAGAAGAACAGAGGTTGAACTCTGTGTCCTCGGCGTCTCTGCGGTGAGATGTGACGGCCCATACGGCTCACACCCGCCCCCGGAAGTACTCCACGGTCCGCCGGAGCCCTTCCTCTAGCGGCACCCTCGGCTCCCAGCCCAGCGTTTCCCGGGCACGGGTGATGTCCGGGCAGCGGACCTTGGGATCGTCCTTGGTCCGCTCGTCGGTGGGATGGACGAAGGTGATGGGGGAGGAACTGCCGGTCACCTCCAGCACCTTGTGGGCGAACTCCAAGATGGTCATCTCCTGCGGGTTCCCCAGGTTAACCGGCCGGGTCTCGTCGGAGAACAGCAGACGGATCAACCCCTCCACCAGGTCGTCGATGTAGCAGAAACTGCGGGTACGGGAGCCGTCGTCATATACCGTCAGCGGCTCACCTCGAAGGGCCTGGCAGATGAAGTTGGGGACCACACGCCCGTCGTCGGCCCGCATCCGAGGGCCGTAGGTGTTGAAGATGCGGGCGATGCGGGTATCGACTCCGTGGTACCGGTGGTAGGCCATCGTCAACGCTTCGGCGAACCGCTTGCTCTCGTCGTAGACCCCCCGCGGACCGACCGGGTTGACGTTCCCCCAGTAGTCCTCGTGCTGGGGATGGACCAGAGGGTCGCCGTACACCTCGGAGGTGGAGGCCAGGAGATAGCGTGCCCCCTTCTCCAGGGCCAGACCCAGCGTCTTGTGGGTCCCCAGCGCGCCGACCTTGAGGGTCTGGATGGGATAATTGAGGTAGTCCACCGGGCTGGGCAGGCTGGCCAGGTGAAGCACCGCGTCCACCGGCCCTGGCACGTAGATGTAGTTGGTCACGTCGTGCTTGATGAAGTGGAACCGCTCGTGGCCGGCCAGATGGGCGATGTTCTCGACGTTGCCGGTGCTCAGGTTGTCCATTGCGATCACCTCGTGGCCCTCAGCCAGGAGGCGGTCGCAAAGGTGGGAGCCGATGAAACCGGCCCCACCGGTGATCAGAATCCGCATAACCCTTTCCTCCAAGGAACTCGTTGACGGCGGAATTATACCCTTAGAGGGGCCCCACCGCAAAACGCGGGGGGCCCCTTCATAACGTGAGGAGAACGGAGTCCAGGATTCGAACGGCCACCTACTCGCCGGCGATCCGGCGGAATTGGGCGACCATCTCCGGAACGCTCATCACATCCTTGCTGAAACCCAGATCGGCGTTCATCTGAGCCAGCCGGGTGATCTGGGGCGGCTCCACGAACGTCTTCTCCAGCACCTCTGGATGGGAGAAGACCTCTCGGGTGGATCCGTCGGCGAGAATCCGTCCCTGCGCCATCACGATCGTCCGTTTGGCGTACAGCCCTACGATCGGCATATCGTGGGTGATGATCACGACGATGTGGCCCTTTTCCTCGTGTAGCATCTTCAGGAAGTCCATGATCTCCAGGGACTGCTTCACGTCCTGCCCGGTCGTCGGTTCGTCGACAATGATCATCTTGGGCCGCAGGGCCAGGATCGACGCGATCGCGACCCGCTGCCGAATCCCCTTGGGCAGGAAGAACGGATGGGTCTCGAAAAGAGATGGGTCGAGCCCTACGACTCGGGCCGATTCCTCGACCCGCGCCTTGACCTCGTCCTCGGGGAGTTGGATATTTCGCGGCCCGTAGGCGATCTCCTTCCAGACGGTGTTGTTGAAGATCTGGTGGTCCGGGTTCTGGAACACGTACCCTACTTTCGTGGCCAGATCCGTGATGGAGGAGTGTCGTGTGTCCAGCCCATCCACGATGACCCGGCCCTTTGTTGGCTTGAAAAGGCCGTTGAGACACTTGGAGAGGGTCGTTTTCCCCGACCCGTTCTGCCCGATCAGGGCGATGAACTCCCCGTGATGGATGTCCAGGCTCACGTCCGTAAGCGCGACAGTGCCGTCCGGGTAGTGGTAGGTCAGGTTTTCCACTTTTACGTACACGTTGTTATCAGCCATTCTCGCCCCCCACAAGCATCTCCCTCAGCCTTTCCGTGCCCTCCTCAAGGGTGCGGGGCAGCGGGAGAGAGTTCGGATAGTGCCCCAGCAATCTCAACTGGAAGAAGAACTCCATCACGCCGGGAGGAAAGACATCATGCTCCATCAAAAAGTCCATCCTCTCGAAAAACGGCTCGGTCTCGTCGGCGAGGAGCACTTTCCCGTTGTGAACCAGGACCATATGGTCCGCCAGCGGCACGAGGTGCTCCAGACTGTGTTCGATCACGACGATGGTGCTCTTGTACTCCTCCTTTAGTCTTCTCAACACCTCGAAGACCTTCTTCCGCCCGATGGGGTCCAGCATCGAGGTGGGCTCATCCAGCACCAGGATGGGGGGCTGCATCGCCAGCACCGAGGCGAGGGCCACCCGCTGTTTCTGCCCCCCGGACACCTCGTAAGGCGGCTTGTCCATCAGCGGTCCGATGTCCGTCAGCGGCACGACCCACTCCAGCCGTCGCTCGATCTCCTCGATGCTCAGGCCCAGGTTCTCCATCCCGAACACCACCTCGTCCTCTACAGTCATCGCCGTGAACTGCGCTTCCGGGTCGGAGAAGACGAGCCCCACTCTCTGGCACAACTCGGCCTGGCGGTACTCCTTGACCTCCTTACCCATCACGTAAACGCTTCCGGAGCGGACCCCGTAGTACTGGTTGGGGATCAGGCCGTTCATCGAATAGGCCAGGGTGGTCTTTCCGGAGTCGTTAGGGCCGATGATGCCGACGAGCGCACCCTCTTCTATCTCGAGGTTGATATCCTGCAGGGCAGGGACCTTGGTCCGCGTGTACTTCCAGGAGTAGTGCTCGAACTTGATCACCGCGCTCATCCGGCACCTCCCACGAGCCATTGCTGAAGCCACTTCATCGTGAGGGAGCCTTCCAGTGTGAACAGGCCGAGCCCGTACCGAGCGTACACCAGCGCGATCAGCGCCACGGAGAGGATCGCCACGATGACCCCGTCGAGCACCTTGAAATGGTACTTGGTCAGGACGTAATCCGGCCGTTTGACCCGGCGAAGGCCTGTGAAACTGTACCCTCTCGCCACGAGGGCGTTGGAGAACTCCTCCGACCGCCGGATCGCCAGACCCATCAGGGGAATGATGTACATCACGAACTGGCGCAGTTTGTAAGGGATCGATTTCCCTTTTGGATCGTACCCACGGGCTTTCTCTGCCTGCCGCACGATGGAGAAATCCTCAATCACCATTCCCACCGCTCTTAGCGACATCGCCACCAGATAGGTCACCGTGAACGGCACCCTGGCCCACCGCATCGCGACCAGGATGTCCCGTTCCCGGGATGTACTCAGGAAGAAGACCATGACGAAGATCATCGGCAGAATTCGCATGTAGACTTCCACCGCGGCCACAATACGCTCGAAATAGATGGGCACGCCCAGCAGGTTGAAGACCTCATAGAACTCAGGGTGCCGCCCCCCCAGGATCGTGTAGGACAGCAGGATGAGGACACCCATCGAGATGGAGACCGGGACGTAGAGTTTCAACGTCGATAGGGTCACCCTGCTGTACTCGAGCAGGATGAGCATGACCACGATCAGTGCGAAGTTCCACTCGGGGGAACTGATGATCATCGGCCAGAGGCTGACGACCATCAGGAAGTAAACCCGGACGAACGGGTGAAGGCTGTAAATAGGAGATTCTTCTGGCACGTATCCCAGAATCGTTTTGTTCATACCCGTTTCCCGCCTAAAATTGCCAGCCTCCCGCAGGCTCTACGGAGCCTGCGGGAGGCCTCCTGATTACCACGCAGGCCGTTCGGACCCGCGGGCTACGCCCACCACTTCTTGACGAAGGAGGTGGTGTTGATGACCACGCCGGAGAGCGCCTTCAGAAGGATGACCCCGAAGACGATGCCCGCGATCTCGTTACCGGCGAACCATCCCCAGATGAAGAGAGGAACGGACTCGGCGGTCAGTAGCCCGAAGCCCTTGAGGACGACCAGCGGCCCCCAGAAAGCGCCGAAGATGTTGCCGATGGTGATGGAGACCAGGAAGATCAACCAGTCCCTTCCGGACTTCAGTCGGGGGTCCGCCTTGAAGCGCCGGAAGGCCCACGCGGGCGCGAAGGACTGGAAGGCGTTGGCGGGGATGTAGGCAAGGGAGACGTACACCGGGGTGCCCGCGATGCCGTTGGAGATGATGGGGAAGAGGGCCGCGGCGATGATGCCCCACGCGCCGTACCAGATGCCGCCGATGTTCTGGACCGCGATTGCGGGCCAGAAGAAGTTAACGCCGAAACCGAGAGGAAGGGTAAAACTGCCGAACGCGCCCACGACGGCGCCGATGCCGATGAGCAACGCCGTGATGACGATGTGGATGATTCCAGGGCGCCTCTCCTCTCCGGCTTCAACCTCCCATATTTCTTCCCTATCCATACCACACCTCCTTAGTGAAAATTGATGATGGGAGGGGAAAAATCTCCCCTCGGCAATAACCCACGTCGCTAGGTATAGCACAGGAAGGTGGAAAGGTCAAATCACCCCCCAGGGCAATCACTCTTTCCGAAGCGGCAGAGGCGCGGAGAGCGCAGAGTTCTTTCCCTAACTGTTCTCTGGGTTCCCTGTACCTCCGGACTGTGGGAGGGGCGTCACGATGACCAATACCTCCCCCTGGGCCACCTCCGCTCCCGGGGATATGTGGACTGCCCGCACGATTCCGGACCGCGGCGCGCGGAGTTCCAGGTGCATCTTCATCGACTCCAACACGGCCACTCGGTCCCCCTCCTCCACCCGCTGTCCCTCCTCTACCCCCACCTCCACCACCAGTCCCGGCAGGGGGGCCAGCACCTGCGCTGCCCCCTCGGCCCGGTGTCGGTAGACCGCCTGTGCAGGCGAGCGCTGTCTGTCTAGAAAACGGGCAAGGTAAGGGCGGCCTGCCACGACCAGTCGGCATTCTCCCTCCCTTTCCCCTTCCACGACGGTCTCGTATGACCGGTGGTCCACGAGCAGGGAGTATTGCGGCAGCCCGTCCACCTGCTCCATGTCCACGTCCAGCGGGCGGTCGTTCAGCCATATCCGCCCTTCGAGATCCACTTCGATCTCGAAATCCCGTCCTTCGACCTCGACACGGTATCTCACCAGCCTCTCCCTCCCATAGCCTCCCATCGTCCCAGAGTCCGCCAGCGGCTGGCGGGCTCCGATCGTCCCACTCGCGCCCCTGCCCGCCTTCGCCAGTCCAGCAGCACCGCCGTCAGCGCGGCCGCCAGGCACTGCTCCCCCTCCGGCTCCGACCGTGCGAAGTGTTCCTCCAGAAACCGGGTGTGGAACTGACCGCCGAAGAAGCGGTGGCTGTCCAGCAACGCCCGGTGAAGGTCCAGGTTGGTGGTCAGCCCGACGATCCGGTATTCCGCCAACGCCCTCCGCATCCGCACGATGGCCACCCCCCGTGTCTCTCCCCAGGCGATCAACTTGGCCAGAAGCGAATCGTAATAGGAAGTGACGACCATCCCCTCGCTGACGCCGCTGTCCACCCGGATGCCCGGCCCCCCTGGCTCGCGCAGTTGGAGGATGCGACCGACGGACGGGGTAAATCCGTGGGCCGGATCCTCGGCCAGAATGCGGCATTCCAACGCCCACCCCCGTGGCCGGATGTCGCTCTGCGTATATCCCAGTTCCCGACCCGCGGCAATCCGCAGTTGCTCCTTGACGATGTCCACGCCCGTGATCGCTTCGGTGACGGTGTGCTCCACCTGGAGGCGAGGGTTGACCTCCAGGAAGTAGAAATCCCCGTCGGGGCCGAGCAGGAACTCGACCGTTCCGGCCCCGACGTACCCGACGGCCTTCATCAGCCGCACGGCGGCCTCACAGATCCGCTCCCGAAGAGCAGGGTTGAGCGCGCGGGAGGGTGCTTCCTCTATCAATTTCTGGTGGCGACGCTGGATGGAGCACTCCCTCTCCCCCAGGTGGATCACGTGGCCGTGCTCGTCGGCCAGGATCTGGACCTCGACGTGGCGGGCGCGCTCCACGAGGCGCTCCAGGTAGAGCCCGTCGTCGCCGAAGGCCGCCTGGGCCTCCCTGCGGGCGAGCGGGATGACACTTCTCAGTTCTTCCTCCGACCGTGCGACCCGGATCCCGACCCCTCCCCCTCCCGCCACCGCCTTGACCAGCACTGGATAGCCGATGTGCCGGGCGGCCTCGACCAGCCCCGCGTCGTCCAGCTCCTCCTCCGTGCCAGGGAGAAGGGGAAGACGGAGCTGCTTCGCCACCCGCCGCGCGGCGATCTTGTCCCCCACCTGCTCCATCGTCTCCGGTCGCGGACCGATGAAGACCAGGCCAGCCTCGGCGCACGCCCGGGCGAAACCGGGGGATTCGGCGAGGAAGCCGTAGCCGGGATGGATCGCCTGCGCTCCGGCGCGCCGCGCGACCTCGATGATCCGATCGCCCCGGAGGTAACTCTCCTGAACCGGCGGTGGGCCGATGCAGTAGGCCTCGTCGGCGTAGCGGACGTGGAGGGACTCCCGATCCGCCTCTGAGAAGACGGCCACCGTCTCCAGGCCCAGTTCCCGGCAGGTACGCAGCACCCGGACCGCGATCTCTCCTCGATTGGCGATCAGCACCTTACGAATCTTCATCTCTATGCCCATCCCATCAGACTGGCATGTTCCCGTGCTTGCGCGGGGGGCGGCGCACTCGCTTGTCCCGCAGCATCCGCAACCCTCGGATCAGAAAGGGCCGGGTCTGGGAGGGACGGATCACCGCGTCGAGATACCCCCGTGCGGCGGCCACATACGGGTTGGCGAACCGTTCGCGGTACTCCTCCACCAGCCGCTCCTGCGTCGCCTTGGGATCTTCCGCCTGCTCCAGATCCCGCCGGAAGACGACCTTGACCGCCCCTTCCGGCCCCATCACCGCGATCTCCGCGTCGGGCCAGGCCAGGCAGATATCGCTTCGCAGGTGTTTGGAACTCATCACGATGTAGGCACCGCCGTAAGCCTTGCGGGTGATCACGGAGATCTTCGGCACAATAGCCTCGGCGTAGGCGTAGATCATCTTCGCCCCGTGGCGGATGATCCCGTTGTGCTCTTGCGCCACGCCGGGGAGGAAGCCGGGCGTGTCGACAAAAGTGATGATGGGGATGTTGAAGCAATCGCAGAAACGGATGAAACGGGTCCCCTTGTCCGACGCGTTGATATCTAGCACCCCGGCCAGCACCGCCGGCTGCTGGGCGACGATCCCCACCACGCTTCCGCCGAGCCGGGCGAAACCGACGATCAGATTGGGCGCAAAGCCCTTTTGGACCTCCAGGAAGGATCCTTCGTCCACCACCCGGTGGATGACCTCCCGCATATCGTATCCCTGCTTCGGATCCTCAGGGACCAGATGGTCCAGGTCGGGATCGGTCCTGCCCGGCGGGTCTGTCGGAGGGATGTACGGCGGGTCCTCTGCGTTGTTGGAGGGGAGGTAGGAGAGCAGCGATCGGACCAGCGCCAGCGCCTCCATATCGTCGGCAGCGGTGAAGTGGGCCACGCCGCTCGTGGTGTGGTGAACCTCCGCCCCGCCCAGGTCCTCGGAGGTGACCTCCTCGTGGGTGACGGCGCGCACGACGTCCGGACCCGTGATGAACATCCGCGCCGTGCCCTCCACCATCACGACGAAGTCGGTGAGGGCCGGGGAGTAGACCGCGCCCCCGGCGCACGGCCCCATGATCACGGAGATCTGCGGGACCACGCCGGAGGCGAGGACGTTCCGGTAGAAGACCTCCCCATAGGCGGCCAGCGCGTCGACGCCCTCCTGAATGCGCGCCCCACCGGAATCGTTCAGTCCGATCACCGGCGCGCCGTTCTGCAGCGCCAGATCCAGCACCTTGCAGATCTTCCGCCCGTGGGCCTCCCCGACCGAGCCGCCGAGGACCGTGAAGTCCTGGGCGAACACGTAAACCAACCTCCCGTCGATCTCCCCCCAGCCGGTGACCACGCCGTCGCCCAGGGGGCGTTTCCGCTCCATCCCGAACTCCGTCGCGCGGTGGGTGGCGAAGGCGTCCAACTCGACGAACGTGCCCGGATCGAGCAGGGCGTCCAACCGCTCTCGGGCCGTCATCTTGCCCCGGGCGTGTTGCTTTTCTATCCGTTCGGGCCCACCCCCCTCCCGGGCTTTGGCCTCCATCTCCTCCAGGCGCGCCAACGCGGTCTTGGCCATTTGTCTCCCCTTCCTGTCGACACGGATCTGTGTCCCGTTGCACCGCCTCAGCCAACAATAACACCATCCCGAGGAAAGGGTTACTTGCCGTCGGTAGCGGTACTCAAGCGCCGACACCCGACCCCCGATCCAAAATCGCTTGCCTTTCCCCGTCCTTGCTTATATACTTTGGTTGGCTCACCTCCGTTGTGACGCGGCGCACAGCCGCGGGAAGGAGCGTCCGGATGCCTGCCAACCTGCCCAAGCACCTCCTCCGCCTCCTCGTCGCCCTCCTCAAGCACCAGGCCCAGGTCTGGCTGGGCGAGGAGGCGCTGGGGGTAGCCGGTGAGGCCCTGGCCGAGATCGGCGGCGACGAACTCCAGGCCCGCCTGGATCGGCGGCTCAACGAGGAGACAACCGCCCGACAACTGCTGGAGGCCGCCCGTCGCGCCGAGGAGTACTTCCAGAAACAGTGCACGGACGACGTGCTCCGCCAGGTCCTCACCCTTCGCTTCGGCGACCTCCCCTCGGTGCAGGCCGCGCTGGCCGAACTCCCCCGGGCGATGGACCTGACCGGCGTGGAGGACGCCCTGCGGGCGGCGCTGGCCCGCGACCTGGGCCGGGTGCTGACCCCTCAGCAGATTGAGGAAGGGGCGCGGCTGTACGCGGAGGCCCTTCGGGCTGCCGTCGGCACGTTGAAGGAATACACGTTGCCCATCTTGCTCCAGATCGCCCTTCAGATTCTCGCCGAGCAACGGGAGGGGTTCGCCGAGACGCAGGCCAAACTGGATCGGATCCTCTCCCTCCTGGAGGGCGGCTCCATCCCGCAGGACCTCCGTTCCCTGCAGGAGGCCCTGATCCGGGGGGAGGTGTGGGTCCTGGGGGACGTCTCTCACAGCGTGATCCTCATCGGTGCCCACAACATCGTGAGGCTGGACGCGGCCCGGCTCCGGCCCCTGATGCGCTCCCTCACCCTCCCCGGCGACCTCCCTCCTGGCTCCTCCCTCCCCTTCCCCCGCAACGCCATCTTCACCGGCCGGGAGGAGGACCTGCGCTACCTGGCGGAGAGGCTGTGCGGCCCTCACCCCACCCCCGCCGCCTCCGGCGGCACTCCCTCCTCTCTCTCGTGCGCGGGAAAGGGGAGGGGGCCGGGGGGAGGGGTGAGGGCCCTCATCTCCCAGGCCATCTCCGGTATGGGCGGCGTCGGGAAGACCCAACTGGCGGTGGAGTTCGCCTACCGGTACGGCTACCGCTTCCGGGGGGTCCACTGGCTCGATCTGAGCGACCCCGACCTGCTGGAGGAGCAGATCGCCGGGTACGGCCGGGGGATGGGGCTGGCCGCCGAGACCTTCGAGGAACTGGTGGAGCGCACCCTGGAGGTCTGGCGGGCCGATCCACCCCGCCTCCTTATCCTGGATAACTTCGAGGCGGTGGAGGCGGCCAACCGGGTGCTGGCCCGCCTGGCCCACTCCGGCCTCCGCCTCCTGATCACCTCCCGCCGGGCCGACTGCCCCCCCACCCTGGGGGTAGATTGCCTCCGCCTGGACGAATTCACCCCGGAGGAGAGCCGCGCCTTCCTCCGCCACTACCTCCCCCCGGAGCGCGCTTCCGACGCCGACCTGGACGCGCTGGCCGACCGGCTGGGCCACCTCCCCCTGGCCCTGGAACTGGCCGGTCGCTATCTGGAGAAGATCAGGCGGCTGACCGTCTCCGACTACCTGGCCCGGCTGGAGCGGGCGCTGGACCATCCCTCGATGCGGAACTTCCGGCCGGACCTGGGCAGCCCCACCGATCACGGCCTGAACCTCTACGAGACCTTCGTTCTCTCCTGGGAACAGGTGAAAGATGATGTGGCCCAGCAGATCTTTCTCTGTGCGGGGCACCTGGCCCCCAACGTCCCCATCCCGCCGGACCTCTTCGAGGAGGGGCTGGGGCTCACCCCGGAGGCGTGCGACGAGGCCCTGAGCCTCCTCACCGGTCTGGGGCTGCTTAAGGAACTTGAGGAGGGGCCGGCCATCCACCCCCTGCTGGCCGAGTTCGCCCGGAACCTCACCCCCACCCCCGCCGCCGAGGGCGGCACCCTCTCCCCCTCTCCCGGTGGGAGAAGGGGAGGGGGATGGGGGGAGGGGGTGAGGTCCTTCCTCACCGCCCTCGCCGACCGGGCTTCCCGGACCAACGATGAGATCGACCGCACCGGCAATTATACCCTCTTTGCCCCTCTCCTCCCCCACGTCCGCGCCGCTGCTGGATGGGCCGAGGAGGCCGACCCGCCCACCGCCGGGCGGCTGTGGAACAGCCTGGGCTACCACCTGCACGACCTGGCCGACTACCACGGCGCGCGGGAGTGTTACGAGCGGGCGCTGCGGATCGACGAGGCGGCCTTCGGGCCGGACCATCCCAGCGTCGCCATCCGCGTCAACAACCTGGGCTTGGTGCTGCGGGACCTGGGGGACCTGGCGGGGGCGCGGGAGTGCTTCGAGCGGGCGCTGCGGATCGTGGAGAAGGCCCTGGGGGCGGAGCATCCCTACGTTGCCACAACGGTCAACAACCTGGGCGGGGTGCTGCAGGACCTGGGGGACCTGGCGGGGGCGCGGGAGTGCTTCGAGCGGGCGCTGCGGATCGACGAGGCGGCCTTCGGGCCGGACCATCCCAGCGTCGCCATCCGCGTCAACAACCTGGGC
>Ga0209426_1001090_pt1 | contig 19531 bp, 28 predicted proteins | sample Deesub1362B_J571_FD_187697 | JGI IMG/M metagenome (GOLD analysis project Ga0209426, IMG submission 187697) | Deep oceanic, basalt-hosted subsurface ecosystem from Juan de Fuca Ridge flank, Pacific Ocean, CORK Borehole 1362B_J2.571 (SPAdes)... ...
CCGGTGCTAGGCCCGCCGAGAAGGGGCCCCACGCCTGATGTCCGAACTCCTGTCCGAAGGTCAGATCCCGTAAGAGCACGACGACCTCGGAGCCTCTCCTCCAGGTAGATGGAGCACCGCTGGGTGCAACACAACCTCTTCCTACCCCCGTCCGCGCCGGTCGCCCCCAGAGCGAATGTCTCGCGGGACGTCACCGGGTCGAACGTGCCTCTTTCCGGCTCGGGCGTCCATCGTGACTTCACCCCCTCGTCCCAACGCTGACAGGCTCACACCGCCCCAGCCGGATCTCCCGCACCAGGTCGCTCACGCTCTCGATCCGGTACGTAAAGCGAGTCCCCATCCGAAACATCTCCCCCACGTGATGCGCGTCGCTGCCGCCGACGCCGGGTTTTCCGTGGACCGTTGCCAGCATCCTGGCCCTCTCGCAATCCTCCGCCGAAGCCCTCCCGTTCAAGACCTCCACCGCATCCACCCGGGCGATGATCCGATCCGCCATTCCACGGTCGACCGCCCGGCACACGCCGTACCCGGCGAACGGGTGGGCGGCGATGATCACGCCGCCGCACCGGTGGACGTAGTCGATGAGCGCGAAGATCTCCCTGTGGGCGACGCAGTCCTCCGGCGCGCCGAAGACCAGGAAGTCCCCGTAGTCGTTGAGGACCTCCATCCCCGGCAGGACGAGCACGCCGTCGACGAGGCCGCCCCGATCGTACAGCCGGTTGTGTTCGGTAATGGCAACGGCGATGTGAAGCCGTTTCGCCCCACGAACATAGTCCGTCAGCGCGACCGAGGTGTGGCGAGAAAGTTCGGCGTGATTGTGAAGGTCAACGATCATGGCGCAACCCCTTCCAACGCCGCAACGAGCGCCCGTACGGTCTCTTCCCTGTGGGTCAGGGCCTCCAGCGCGGCGGCCAGGGCCTCCGGATCTCGAATGAAGATCTCGGTGTCCTTCCTGGTCTGAAGGTAAAGGACGTACTCGAGCTGCACATCGTGGGTGACTTTGGCTTTCAAGAGCTCCATCATCCCGTCTCCCCTGCCTCTGTGCATCATCGTGATTCACTTCTCTTCACCGCCATCCTGCCGAACAACCTGCCCACTGCATCTGGGAAGCGGCGGGCGAAGAAGAGGTAAGCCGCCGTCTTGAAGTCGGGGGTGACGACTGGCTTGGTGGAGAGGATCTTCCTCGCCAACCTGCGCCCCACCTCGGCCGGGTCCGCCATCGCCTGGGCTGGCACCCCCAGTGGGGAGGCCGACCGGGCGTTCGTCAGCGGCGGGTGGATCAGGTTGACGCAGATGCCGTACGGGGCCAGCTCCAGCGCCAGCGTCCGCGTCAGGGCCTCGATGGCCCCCTTGGTCGAGGCGTAGCCGTAGATGCCGGGGAAGCCGGTGATGCCCACGCCGGAACCCACGTTGTGGATGATCCCCCCGCCCTGACCCTTCATCTGCGGCAGGACGGCAGCGATCATCCGCACGTAGCCGAAGTAGTTGACCTCGAACTCCCGCCGGGTCTCCTCCAGGCTCCTCTTCTCGAAGGGCTTGAAGAGGGCCAAACAGGCGTTGTTGACCAGGACGTCGATCCGGCCCCACCGCTCCACGACCGTCCTCACCGCCGCCTCTGCCTGCGCGCCGTCGGTCACGTCGCAGCGGCAGAAGAGGAGACGGTCGGGATAGACCCTCTGCAACCCAACCAGGTTCTCCCCGGAGAGGTCGAACCCCGCCACACGGTATCCCTCCTCCAGCAGCGAGGTCGCCAGGTGGAGCCCGATCCCGCTGTTCGCCCCAGTGATGATGACGACACGCTCCTCCATCTCAGAGCCTCCTCTAGAATCTACAAGCGCGTGTAAACGAGATAGGCGTGCATCGTGTGCACAACGACGAAAGCCGTCGAGATGAGGATGTAGACGGTCGGCCTGTAGGGTACTTTGACGAACAGCCTGGTCCCGATCAGGCCGATGCCCACGAGCCAGATCATCGTCGTGTAGGCCGGGGCCAGGAATCCGAACGCGCTCTTGCTCCAGGCGCTGTCCGGATAATAGATCTGCAGGAGCCAGGACAGGAAGTATACCCCCAGCCCCGCGAGGTAGACGCCCAGGCCGGTTTTCTGACCGCAGGTCTCAACCGTCAGCGGCATCAGCAGGGGTAGGAAAAAGACCACCATCCGCAGGATGTTCTCGGTCGTGCCGATGAGGGGTGGGATGTCTTTCTAGAAGAACTCCATCGAGTACCCCCGGGGTAGCGAGGTGGCAAAGATGATGTTCCACAGGAAAACCGGCAGAAGCAGGACGAAGCAGTTCAACGCATAACTCAGGATTCGTTTGATGGTCACTTTCTTCTCTCCTTAGACTTGGATTGTACGTTCCGAGACGATCTACTGCCCGTCGGACCTCACCTCAGCGCGCCACGAGGACGCATCGCTCCAGCGCAGTTCGCCGTGGCAGACAGGACGTACCGGCATCTCGACCAGTTCCTCTTCCATCCCAGCACCTCCGTTCCCGACCGATCAGTCGTCACGTCCCCTTCGCGCCCGGGTCCTTTCGATGACCTCGACATGCTCGAGCAGGTGCTCCGCCAACACCCTCACCATCTCACGAACGGTCATCTCCCGCCTCACCTCGCCTGCGCTGTTGGCGAGCCGCACAGAACGATCCCAACCGCTAGCAAAGTGGCGCAACATCTCCGCCAGGTAACGCCGGTGGGCCACGACGAGGTCCACAGCCGGCCCTATATCGCGCCCCTCAAAGTCCAGAGCCTGGGCCCACGCTTCGTTGCCAGGGAACCCCTCGAACCGGACCAGCGCGCCGGGTGTTGCGATCGCCTTCTTGATGCACATCGACCACACGTCCCCATCGTCGGCCACGTGGTGCACGATCTGTCGGATCGTCCAGCCGCCTGGCTCGCTGCGCAGGTCCAGGTCTGCTTCGGATAGATCCTCCACCAGCGCCCGCAGCCTCTCCGCGCTGGCGACAAAGAGGGACAGGATCTGTTCGTCGGATAACGTCTGCTCTTTCATAGTCAACCTCCCTTTCTGGCCCAGAAGATAGCCCGCGGGGCTGCGTGGGTGTAAGGACGGCCCTCGTAGTCTCCCAGCATCCGCTCGATCGTCAGCCCCCGACGGGTCAGCCACTCCTCCACCTCCTTTGCACTCACCGGATGCTTCTGCTGGAGATACTCCCGCTCCACGACGCTCCCGTCCGGCAGCGTGACGCGGGTCCGGCGGAGGAAGCGGATCAGCCGCCGGGGCGCGTCGTACCAGACGACCCGCCATCGGCTCTCCAGACGCGTGCCGTCGGCACACTCGCCCGTGGGAAAGACGGGCTCGCGCATCGGCGGATCATACCACGAGCGGTCCAGTTCCCCCTCCATATGGTCGTTGTCCACGAACAGATACCCACCGGGCCGCAGGGCATCTGCCGCCGCAGCGACAACCTGGGCCTGCTCCTCCGGCGTCGCCAGTTCGTAAAGACAGTTGCCGCCCAGGACCACCAGGTCGAACCTGCCCGGCCAACTCCCCTGGAGCACGTCGATCTCCAACAGCGTGATCCGGCCCCGGACCCCCGACGGTAACGCGCTCACTTTCGTCCGCGCCCGAGCCAGCATAGCGCGGGCGCGATCCATCCCCACCACGGTATGGCCGTCGAGCGCCAGTGGGATGAGAATCCGCCCCGTGCCGCAGAACGGCTCCAGGACGCGCAGCCCCGTCCGTGGGCCGATCAACTGGCGGAGCAGACCGATGTCCTCCGTCATCGTGATGAGTCGGTCGTAGATCTCCGCTACGTGAGCATCCAGGTCATAGCCGAGCATCCGCGCCCCTCTCCGCGAACCACGGTTCCGACATCGCCTACCCCTCTCAGTATCCACTCGCCCGGATGTACTCGGAAACGTCCACGTTGTAGACCACCTCCTCGACCGTCCACACGGCCCAGGGCGTCCCTTCGTCCAGCCAGGTCGTCGCAGCGGGCGATGGAACCGTGATCCCGTGAAACTCGCGCCAACCCAGCGGCTCGTTGCGCCAGGGGATCTTGGCCTCATCTGTGGCCTCCCGGTAGCGCATCGCCTCCATCGCACGGATCAGTCCGGTCTGCGGCTCGAAGGTGACGGTGAACGAATCCTCCTCCTCACCGTAGGGCACCACGAGGCGGGCTGTGGCGTCGTCGAGGGCCTCCCAGCGCACGCGGGGATCGGTGACGAGGATGGACGGCAGCCAGACCGCTTCTCCCCACAGGCTCAGGTTGGCAGCCATATCTATCCTGGGCTCGCTCTCGATCACGCCGAAAGGGAGTTCCATACGGGCCTGGCCGTCGAGATACCACTCGTTGACCCTCATCACGGGGTAGCCGAAGAAGGTCGCCTCAATGTAGTGCCGGTAGCCTTGGCCGGCGATGTGGGTGAACCGGAAGCGTGCCGGAAAGGTGATACCCTTGATCCGAAGCCTGCCCCGGCCGGTGATGACCGCCGATTCGATGACCGGAACCCGGTCCCCGATGACGATCTGGTAATACCGGGCGACGGGCACTGGCAGGTCCGCTGGCAGCCCGATGGTCTCAAAGGCCGACGTCTGCTCCGGGTAGGTAGGGAAGGGCCTGGGCTGCACTTGGAGCCCCAGCCAGCCGATCCCCGCCAGGACGACAAGGACGCCGATGGACCACATAATCGTTTTGGCTATGAAGCTCATTTTCCTCTCCTTGCCGCCTGGGTGGCTCGAAAACCAGGGGCATAGCGCTCTAGGAACGCCCTGATCTCTGACTCGATCCTTTCCTCCTGCCCCAGCAGCATATGTCCCCCGCTCTCGATTGTGACCAGCCTTGCACCAGGGATTTGCTCCGCCATCCGACGCGCGTTGTCAAAGGAGGCCAGTGGATCGTCTACGGCGTGGATGATCAGCACCGGCACGGCGATCTCCTCCAGCGGATAGCCAGAATTGATGTCAGGGTTTGAGATGTACATGTCGAAGAGTGCCCCATCGGCCCGGGGGCTGACAGGCAGAATAGTCTCCATCACCTCGGCTATGTCCGCTTCGTGCTCAGGAGCCAGGTCGAAGCCCTTCGGCACGCCCATGATGGATCCCATACTCGGCCGGAAGTAGGTGGTCAGCAGCCAGAAGGCGAAATCGGACCGGAACATCACCTTTGCCACCGGTTCTGGCGGCAGGCCGGCCTCCGTCTCCCCAGGGGCATTGGAGGAGACCAGCACCAGCGCCGAGCAGCGGTCGGGATGTCGCAGGGCAAATTGAATCGCCGAGGTCCCTCCAGCGGAGGTAGCCAGGATGGCGGCCCGTTCGATGCCGAGTGCGTCGAGTAGGCAGGCATATGCATCGGCCTGAGCAGCGGGTGAGGCCTCATCCGGAAGCGGTGAGCGCAGGTAGCCGAAGCGGGAGGGGACGATGGTCCGGAATCCCTCTCCCAACTGCCCCTGCGCCGTCACCAGGCCCTGGTCGAACCCACCGAAGATGCCGTGTATCACCAGCACGGGATACCCCTCCCCCGACGGTGCGTATTCTATGGGACCGCAGGCGGTCTCCACGACCTGGCTGCCGAGGCTCTGCACGCGCTCCCGGGCGACACGGATGTCGCGCCGAAAACGCGCATAGACCAGCACCGCGAGGATCACGACGACAAGACCCAGGACGCCCGCGGCCCACCAACCGATCTTCATGGTTCTCATTTGATTTCTCCCTTCACCCCGAGCGCTTTGGGGCGTGAATGTCTCTCTTCCCCACCAGTGTATCAGCAATCACTCTCCGGCGCATCGGCTAGGTGGGGAGTTTGGTGCCTGGTCAAGTGGGCAGGTCCAGGCCTGTGCCTTTCCGTCGACGGGTCAGCGTCTCCGGCCCCCAGATAACGGTGACCACGGTGGCTGCGATGACGATCAGCAGGAGGTTGTAGAACTCCGCCCGGCTTGAGAGCGAGAGGAGTTCCCCAGTGAAGTTGGTCGTGAAGTGGAATAGCACGGCGGACAGGATGCTGCGATCCGTGTTGTTGTAGATCCAGGTGTACAGCACAGACACGGGAACCATCCCCACCATAAACAGCCAGAAGCGCGACGATCCCAGGCCCAGGCCGTGTTGGTACGTGCCCTGTATGAAGAAGAGCGGCAGGTGCCATAGCGACCAGGCTGTGCCCAGGATGAGACTGGAGGCCAGCCCATTCCACCTCGCCTGCAGGCGGTCGAGAACATACCCGCGCCAGCCGAGTTCCTCGGGGAGCGGGCCGAAGAGCAGCGTGAAGAGCGCGAAGGACAGGAGGGCCAGCGGTCGTGACAGATCGGCCTCCAGTTGGGGTGGACTTCCTCCGAGCAGGACGTCCAGCAGGGCGGCCAGTCCGGTCAGCGCGGGGACCGTGAGCAGGATCACACCATACCATCCGGCGCCGATGCGCTTGAAGTCCACGACGTGCCGCCAGTAGTCCCACCGTCCTTCCCGGTCTCGCGTGAGATGGGTCAGCAGGATGCCAGCCAGCGGCGGACCGAGACCGCCAAGATACAGCAGCAGCCGGGCTGAAGACATGTCCGTACCTTGACCGGACAACGCGGCCGGTATCCAGAAGAGCCAGGATAGGCCGAAGGCCAGAGCAAAGAAGTACCAGGGACCTGCGAGGGCTCGCCGAGATGTGCCTGCTCCTGCATTCATATCTCTCTCCCCCCAACTCGGATGGCCTCACACCGCCCCAGCCTGATCTCTCGCACCAGATCGCTCACGCTCTCGATCCTGCGCTCGAAGCGGGTCCCCATCCGAAACATCTCCCCCCCATGATGCGCGTCGCTGCCGCCGACGCCGGGCTTGCCGTGGGCCATCGCCAGCCTCCTGGCCTTTTCGCAGTCGTCTGCCGAAGCCCTCCCGTTCAAGACCTCCACCGCGTCCACCCGGGCGATGATCTGATCCGCCGTCCCAGGGTCAACCGCCCGGCATACACCGTACCCCGCGAACGGATGGGCCGCGATGATCGCGCCGCCGCACCGGTGGACGTAGTCGATGAGCGCGAAGATCTCTCTGTAGGCGACGCAGTCCTCCGGCGCGCCGAAGACCAGGAAGTCCCCGTAGTCATTGAGTATCTCTATGCCCGGCAGGACGAGCACGCCGTTGACGACGCCACCCCGATCGTACAACCGGTTGTGCTCGGTGATGGCGACGGCGACCCGGAGCCGCCTGGCCTCCTGGACGTAGTCCTCCAGCCTGAGGTCGGTGTTTCGGGAGCGCTCCGCGTGGTTGTGCAGGTCGACGATCATCGGCATCGTCCCGCTGTTACCCCCCTGTCCACTCCCGCCAGGCCAGCGTCCACAGCGTCGAGAAGTACGCGGCGATCGCCCCCTGAACGAGGAGCAACACCGGCCACAGCAGGCAGCACAGTGCCATAACGACGTTGGGCAAGAAGAATGCGATCCCCAAACCGATGCTGATGACAACCTGGAGTAGGAACAGGATCAGCGCTGGCCCGAAGTTATCCAGCAACACCTCCACTCCCCGCCGATAAGAGGCGAACACACCCAGGTCTTCGAGCATACAGGCGCGGTTGGCGAAGGTCCGCAACAGGCTCAGTATCAACCCGATAGGAACAAGGACGCATGCTAGGGCCACCAGGGGGGCCACCAGCCCGATGTTCGCCAGCCGAGGGCCTATCTCGCCCCGGAACAGGTACATCCCTCCGAGAGCGGCGGCCGCTCCCAGACCGGTGAGGGCCAGGATGACGCCCGGAATGGCTGGCAGCACTCCGATGCCGAGCAACGTCCATCCCTTCTGCCATCCAGCGCGCCAGGCTTGCCCGAAGTCGGACAGTGTGCCCGAGTCAACAGCACTCGCCCCGGCGATCAGCCCACCGCGGGCGATGGTCGAGACCACCCACAGGGCAACGCCGACGACCAGCACGACGCCGATCAGCCCAGCGGCAGCCACCGCTATGAACGCCGCGGGCAGACCCCACTCTCCCTCCAGATCCGGTGGCCGAAAGCCGAAGTCAGGTCCACGTTCGTGCGGAGGGACATCAATGTCCACGTTGGCACCGCCGCCCCCACCGGCACTGCCCAGCGCAACCAGTACACCGAGCAAGATCAAGAACTTGTGCTCCCAGATGATGTCCCACGCTCGACGAAGCAATCTTCCGTAATCCATTGCGATTTTACCTCCCTGTCATTGCCGGTCAGACCGCCGGGCGCTTCACACCCAGGCGGACGGACACTTGGCTTGCCCAGGCCCGGACGGCCTCCCAGTCGCGGAAGTCCCCCTCCGGTGCCCCCATCTTCTTCACCATCAACCGCAGGAGGAGGGGCAGCCTCCCATAGTCCATCACGCCCGCGAAGAGGCCCACCTCCACCGGCTGCACCACCTCACACACCGGGTCCAAATAGGCCGCCACCTCGCTCCGGTTCTCCTCGGTGTCCTCCCTCATCGTCAGGCAGACGGCAAAGAGGGCCACCGGCACCCGACGGAGCGCCTTTCTGTGGCTCTCCACGAACTTCATCGCCTCGGGCAGCCACCTCCCTGCACGGATACCGCTGCCGACGACCACCGCATCGTATCCGTCGATCCCCTCCAACTGCTCCACGGGGCGCACGTCCACTACGCAGTCCCCTTCGCTTCCGATCACGCGGCCGATCTCGGCCGCCACCTCGGCCGTCGAGCCGGCCTTTGTCGCATACGCCACGAGAACCCTCACTTTGTTTTCCCCCTATGTCACGATTTCACCGCACGCCGAGGCGGATGATGATGGAAGCCGCCCATTCCCTCGCCCACTCGATCTCCCCGTCCTCCAGCGGCCCCTCCCGCGCCGCCACGAAGAAGCTCTCCGGAGGGACTATCTGCCTGCCGCCCCGGCTGCGGAGTTTGCGGGCCGCCACCGACGCAGCGGAACCGGACTTCCACCTCGGCATCCTGTAGCGTGTATCAAAGGCCGCTACCGGTACGCCACGCAGGGCCTTGCGAGGCATACTTTTCAGGACGGCCTTCAGCCTCTTGGAGATCGTGTGCCGATGGGTAGGCCCGCCCACCAGCACCAGATTGACCCCCTCCAGCGCACCGGGGCCGAACTCCCCCGCCCTGAGCAGCCGCACCGGCCCCACCCGCCCCATCACCTCGGCGATCGCTTCGGCAATTCGGTACGTGTTTCCGAACTCGGAGTCGCAGATGATGAGCGTGTTCACTATCCTCCTCCTTTTCCGGTTACGAACCAACGACCTGCAGGGACGGCGAAGTTCAGCAGAACGTGCGCGACCACCGTCCATCGTATCGACCCACTTGTCCGCGCCACCCACCCCCAGGCCAGCCCCAGCAGGATGGAGAGCAACGCGAACCCCACCGCCCCACCGGGCTCGCTTGGCTCGACCGCCTGGGGCGATAGGTGCCAGAGGCCAAACCAGACCGCCGGATACAGATACCCCCACAGCCAACTCCCGGAAAAGGCCGTGACGAAGGTTCCCCGCCAGAGGATTTCCTCCATCGTGCCGTTCACCACCGCGTACAGGGCTGAGTAGATAGCGACCGTCAGGCCCGCGGAACCGATCTCCCTGGGAAAGACTGTCAGGTACATAAACAGCGGTGGCCCCACGAGGAGAAAAACCCCCAACCAGCCGGGCCGCCCGAACGTCGGCTCGGGTGGGCTGAACATCCGACGGATCCCTTCCGGACCGACCGTGAGCAGGGGAATGAGAAGGCACCAGACGGTCCAGTAGAACAGGAACCCGACCAGATACCCCCGCGCCGGCCCCAGCCGCGCAGCGCTGTATCGGAACACGAGGTAGGTCGTGGCCACCAGGACGGGAGGGGCCACCACCAGCACGATCTGGGAGGGCAGAAACTGAGGTCCCCTCACCCTCGCTCACCCCTTTCCGGCCAAGACGTACGCGTCGATGACGGCCCAGACCCAGAAGACGACGCTCCAGAGGGACATCACATCGTGCCCTATCCTCGGTATCCAGTAGGCCCAGACGATCCCGGGATCCGGGTTAGCAGCCACGAAGATTGGCAGGAAGATGAGGTTGAGGTTGCCTATGACCACCGCGGCTGCGATAATGGCCGCCCCCTTACTGCCCGCTCCACAGTAGATCTGTCCCAACCCGGGAACCAGCAGGGACAGAAACCCGGCGACGAACGGATGCCGTTTCATCTCTCACCTGTCCTTTCGGGGTCTTGCACCCCACTCGATCACGTCCAACGTTCAGACCCTCCGCACCGCAGCCTCCCTGGAGGCCGACCCAACCGCCATCCTGCCGAACAGCCGCCCGAGCGCATCCGGGGCCGGCGCGCAGGAACTGGTCGGCCGGGGAGAGCGCTTCCAGCGGCGTGTCCATCAACCGACGCTCGACCTCCGGATGAGCGCGGAGATACTGACTCAGCCCGCTCTCCACCTCCTCCCACAGGTCGTGGCGCGGGAGATCCGGGGTGAGGAACAGGCCGATACCCTCCCGGACGGGATAGGTGGCCGCGCAGGCCGCACAGACCGCCTCCGCCGTCTCGATACGGCCCTCTCGACGCTCTATGACGGCCCAGCGCAGTTCGCCGTGGCAGACAGGACACACCAGCATCTCGACAAGTTCCTCTCTCATTCCAACACCTCCGTGGCTAGAAGTGTGACGAGCACTCCGGCGTAGACGAAAGAATCGGCAAGGATCTCCAGAGCGTGGGCTATGCGCATCACAGTCGGGTACCAGTAGGCCTGGAGCATGTACAGCCCACCCACGAAGACGAACAGACCGCTGCCAAGCAGGGCGAAGAGGCGTCGCCGAGACCCTCGCCACAGGATTAAGAGCGGCAAGCAGGCCAGGAGGAACAGCAGGCCGCGGAGGGCCTGCGTGAGCAAGATCTGCCCCCAGCCCGGCAGGGTCAGGCCCGCCATCTGCTGCCGATAGAAGTCGATGACGAAGGGCTGAACCAGCCAGCCGAAGGCTAGGTAGATGACCGGGAAGGCCACCCAGGCGGCTAGGAACCGCCAGGCCCACTGGGGTGTGGTGTAGCGGTGCAGAAAGGCCCCGATCCCGGCGACGACCGGGGTCCCCGCGGGCTCGAGGGCGAACATCCAGGCGACGGCCGCGCTGCACAGCACGGCGGCGGAGGCCTGCATCACCAGCGTGTAGACCGACGCCGCCTCATACGCGGTGAAGATGGCCGCCTCCAGGTAGGTGTTCAGGCCGTAGGCCACCCAACTGAAGAGCGCCAGCGCCGCCCAGCGGAGGAGGAAGCCTCCCGCCAGGTGACGTGAAAGCACGGCCAGGACGATTGTGAAGATAAGGCTCACGAGCAACTGGTAAAGACCCAGCGTCGCAGCGTCGGCTCCGACCGGCAACGCAGGGGCAGGTAGCCCCGTCGCTCCGGCGATGAGGCCGCCCACGATGAACCCGATGTAGTAGACCAATGCACCCGCGACAACTTTGGCCCCGGTTGCAAGCGCACGCCTGATGGTCATAGCATTCCTCCTCGGTTTGACTCTCCGGGCAACGTGTGCTATCATTGCTCATAAAGTGTAAGCATGATGGAGGTCCCTTATGATTCGGACGCAGATACAGCTAAAAGAAGAGCAGGTGCGAATGCTGAAGAGATTGGCCGCTGCCCGCGGCGTGTCTATGGCCGAACTGATCCGGCAAAGTGTAGATGCACTCATTCGATCCTCAACGGGCATCGGCATCAGTGATGAAGAACGACGAAGGCGCGCCATCGCCGCGGCAGGGCGCTTCCGCTCGGGAAGATCGGATGTCTCATCCGAACATGACCGGCACTTGGTTGAGGCGTTTCGGCCATGATCTACATATACATAGACACCTCGGCCTTGTATGCTGTCCTGGACGCCGACGACGAGAACCACGAGCGGGCAAAGCGGTTGTGGGCGGATCTGATCACGCAAAAGGCACGGCTGGTTTGCAGCAACTACGTCCTGGTTGAAACCTTCGCCCTGGTGCAGCACAGACTGGGCATAGAGGCCGTCCGCACGCTTCAGGAAGACATCCTGCCCGTCCTGCACATCGAGTGGGTAGATGAACCGTCCCACCGGGCAGGGGTTACCGCGATGCTCACCGCCGGGCGTCGCAGACTCAGCCTGGTGGATTGCGTCAGTTTCGAGGTGATGCGGCAGCGGGGGATAAAGACGGTGTTCGCCTTCGATCCGCACTTTGCGGAACAAGGGTTTGAGTGTATCCCCAGAGAGTGAGCGAGAGCGATCCAGGTTGCCAGGCATCATCACGGTTTCACCCTTTTATGATGTGACCTTCACCGTGGCTGCGTCCAGCAGGGCAAAGAGCACCATGCCCGCCACACATAACCACCCGACCCCATCCCCCAGCCAGATCGCCAGCGCGTCCGCCGTCCCCAGGGGCACGTCCGCCACCAGCGTCGCCGGTCCGCCCTCGGGCGTGACCGCCCGCGCCAGGATGCGCCCGTCGGGGGCGATGATGGCCGAATCGAAAGCGACGTCCGCCTTGACCATCGCGGCACGGTTCTCCACCGCCCGGAAGACGACGTGACCGTAATGCTTGGCGGCGACGGCCGACCAGTCGAAAGAGGGGACGGCGATGACCTGCGCCCCGTTACGGGCCATCTTCCGCGCCGTGTCGGTGAAGTCCAGATCGTAGCAGATGATGGTCCCCAGTCGACCCAGCGACGTCTCGTAGACCGGGTAGGTCCCCCGGGTCACGCTGGTCTCTCCAGCGAAAGCCACCGGGTGGTCCTTGCCGTAGACACCCAAGAACTGACCCTCTGGCGTGAGCACCGTCACCTCGTTGCGTAGCCCCTGCTCCGTCCGCACCGCGTAGCCGATGACGAGGTGCGCCCCGGTCTCGGCGGCCAGCGCTCGCAGTTCCTCGGTCTGCTCGACCCGGGGGTCGAAGGGCAACGCCCCCTCGTGCCAGACGATCAGTTCTGCTCCTCGATCGGCGGCCTGGCGTGTGAGATCGTACAGCCGCTGGAGCCCTTCCCGGCTGCGAATGCGGAAGCCGGGCTGGATGGCGGCCACGCGGACGTGGTGCGTGGTGTGTGATGCGTGATGTGTAAGGCTCAGGGACAATCCTACCCACACCGCAAGCGCGAGTCCGACCACGGCCAGCCAGCGCTTGGCGCGGCGGCCGCTCACCCACAGGTAGTCGGGCCTGGGGCGCCAACGGCGGTCGAAAGGGGCCAGCACGCCCAGGGCCAGCGCGTAGTTGACCAGCAACACCAGCAGGCTGAGGCCGTAGACGCCGAAGATACTCACCGGCTGGATGAGCCAGGGCTGCTCGTAGAGGGCGTAGGCGGCGAAGCCCCAGGTGCCCACCACCGGCACCGAGCCGCGCACCGCCTCGATGCCCACCCAGACCGCCGGACCCTGGAGCACGAACCAGCGGTAGCCGGTGCGGCCGTGGAAGGCCCGGTCCCGCCCGCCGATCAGCGTGGCTGCGGCGCCGATGAAGAGGGGCAGCCAGCGCATGTACCAGGCGGCATGGGCGAACATCCCGCCGAAGTACCCCCAGAAGAAGCCGCCGACCCCCACCCCCAGGGCGAGGCTGGAGAGGCGGGGAGGCATCACGCGGTGCTGGGCCACGACCATCGGCACTAGTCCCACGAAGACCAGCGGCCAGAGGTCGTAGGGCGGGAAGGCGAGGGTGAAAAGGACCGCGCTAAGGGCGGCCAACCCTAGCCCCACGGCCACCCGGATGACGGTGCCTACCTGCACGCCCTGCTCCCTTGTCCAACGAGGCCCAGCAACATGCCCAGGGCCAGGATCACCGACGGTGACCGCTTAGGCGAACTGTGACCTTTCATAATCGCCTGGACCAGTCGGTCCTCCTCGGCCTCGCGCAATGCCGCCTGGATATATGCTTCTGCCAGTCGTTGCGCTAAGAACGGATTGAAGATCATCGCTCTCCTTTCTACCCGCGTCGATTACGACGACAGGCCCGCACCGCCTCCAACACCCGCTCCGGCGGATCCCCCTTGCTGACGAAGCCGTCCGCTCCGGCCTCCAACGCCGACCGGCGCGCCTCCGGCCGCCCGCTGAGGGCGATCACCGCCAGCCCCGCCCGCACCCTCCGCAACCCTGTAAGCGCGGCAGGGCCACCCCAACGCGGCAGTTCCCAGTCCAAAAGCACCAGATCAGGCTGCCGCTCAGCGACCAGCCTCAGGGCCTGCTCCACGTCCTCCGCCTCACCCACCACCGTCACCCCGGACTCCTGGATCAGGAGCAGCCGCAAGGCAGAGCGGACCCGAGGCTGGTCGTCGGCGATCAACACGCGCAATGTCCTTTCACTCATTTCTCCCATCTCCGCCCCGAGGGTAACACAAAAAGCCCCCCGGCGCATCGGCTAGCCGGGGAGTTCGTGGCTGGTCAGGGGGGTGGTTTCCCACCTAGTCATCTGACCAGGTGGGGACGGGGCACAAGTTGACAATTCCTAGGATTGCACTATACTGTCCATCAGGATAGTGCAACTAAGGAGGGATCTGATGCCAGAGGTCTATGTCAGCATCGGCCGGGTGAAGCGAGATATTTCCGAGTTGGTCAATCGGGTTGCCTACGGTGGCGAGCGGATTGTGTTGACCTCCCGAGGAAAGCCCAAGGCAGCCCTGATCAGTATCGAAGATTACGAGCGCCTTCGACACAGCCAAGCGGAGAAGCAAGCAGCGCGATGGCAAGCATGGGTGGCCCAGGCGGATGCACTGGCAGCGGAGATCCAGGCCCGACGCGGCGGGGCTCTGGTAGATGTAGATGCCCTGCTGCGTCAGGAGCGAGAGGAACTGGAGGGGCGAAGTGACTGGGTCGCTAGCGGTCGTTGACGCCAGCATTGTCCTCAGGCTGGTGCTACCCGATATGCTGCGGGAGCCGTGCAAAGCGTTGATCGCCCGTCTTGTGGGGGAAGGCTTCGAGCTCATAGCTCCCGCCCTATGGGCGTATGAGACAACCTCTGCCCTGTGTAAGGCAGTGCACTTCGGAGTGTTGACCCCAGAGGAAGGGAAACGAGCCCTGGCCCAGGTGATGACGTTAGGTGTGCGCCTCGTCCCCCCCGACGATGTACAGAACCAGCAGGCGTTTGAGTGGACGCTGCGGCTGAAGCGAGCGTCCGCTTACGATAGCTACTACCTGGCTCTGGCAGAGACGCTGGGATGCGACCTCTGGACGGCCGACCGTCGGTTGCTCAACGCGATGGACCTGCCCTGGGTGCGCTGGGTGGGCGAGGGCTGACGCCATCTCGGTCACGGAACCAAATCGAGCTGCAGCGCCAGGGCCACCGCTTCGGTGCGGCTGCTGACCCCCAACTTAGAGAGGATATTGCTGACGTGGAACTTCACTGTCGACCGGCTGACCATCAGCCGGTCGGCGATCTGTGGGTTACTTAGTCCCTCGACCATCAGAGCCAGCACCTCCCGTTCCCGCTCCGTCAGGTCGTGGCCAGGCCGGCCCGGCCTCTTCACCGCCCGGACCAGCGCCTGGGCTGCCTCTGGGGCCAGGCTTGGTCGGCCAGCGTGGGCTTTGCGGATCGCTTCGGCCAATTCGTCGGCCGTGACGTTCTTCAGCAGGTAGCCGATGGCCCCTGCCTCCAGCGCCCCCTGGACCAGTTCCTCCTCCTTGAAACTGGTGAGGGCGATCACCTGCACCTCGGGGCAACGCTCTCGAATCGCACGGGTGGCGGCCACGCCGTCCATCCCTGGCATCACCAGGTCCATCAGCACCACATCGGGCCGGTACCGCTCACAGAAGCGTACCGCCTCCTCCCCATCCCTCGCCTCGCCAACCAGTTCCAGGTCGTCGAAGGCCATCAGGAAGGCCGAAAGGCCACTGCGCACCACGGCGTGGTCGTCTACCAACAGCACCCGAATGCGGTTCGATTCCCCCACGTTATCGCTCCTCAGTTTGACGTTTCACGCTTGACGCCTGACACCTGACGTTTGACGTTTGACGTTTGACGCTTGACGTTTGACACCTGACGTTTGACGCCTGATGTTTGACGTTTCACGTTCCACGTTCCGCCCAGACAACAACGACCCGCGTCCCCTCCCCTGCCCCGCTCTCGACCGTCAACGTCGCCCCCACCGCCTCCGCCCGCTCCCGCATAATCCCCAGGCCTAGGCTCTCTGGCAGGACGCTCTTGGGGTCGAAGCCACGTCCGTCGTCGCAGATGCACAGGCTCACCCGCCCCGGCTCACAACGGAGACGCACCTCCACCCGACTGGCTCCGGCGTGCTTCGCCACGTTGTTCAGCGCCTCCTGAGCGATACGGTACAGGGCAATCTTGACCTCCGGCGGTAGATCACACTCCCCCTCCACCTCTACAGCGACCAGCACCCGTGCCCGGCCGGTGATGGACTCGGCCAGCTGACGCAGCAGGTCGCTCAGTTTGGCCTCGGCCAGGGCGGAGGGGCGCAGCTCCAGAAGCAGCGTGCGCATCTCCGCCAGCGCGCCCCGCGTCAACTGCCGCAGTTCCTCCAGACGGTGCCGACCCTCCTCCGGATCCTGCTCCCAGATGCGGGGAAGCACTTCGGCGATGAGGCTCGCCGAAAAGAGGGTTTGAGTAACAGCGTCGTGCAGATCGCGGGCCAGCCGGCTGCGCTCGGCGGCCGCAGCCGCCTGCTCGGCCTGCTCGTAGAGCCGGGCGTTCTCCACGGCCACGCCGAGTTGATCGGCGATGGACTCGAACAGGGCCATCTGCCCTCGGCTGAACGATCCCCCCTCCGGACCGATGATCACCAGCACTCCCTGGGCCTGGCCCCGAGCCCGAAGGGGCAGCAGAGCACCAGGTTCGAGGTGACCGAGCCTTTCATCCACCGGTACGTAAAGCGGCTCGCCGCCGTCGATCACCGCACGGCAGGCCTCGACCATCTCCGCCATGTCCTCCGGCGCAACGGAGCGCTCCGGCCGGATCATCCTCGGTTTCAGTTCCCCTGTGTCGCTATCCAGCAACATCACACCGACCCGCGAGGCTCCGACCAGGGACACCAGTCGATCCAGCGTCTGCGTCAGCATCTCGTCCAGGTTCAGCGAACTGCCGGCTGCCGCAGCGACGTCCAGCAGGGTCTGCAGCTCGCGCCGCCGCTCCTGCTCCACCTGATGAAGCCGGGCGTTTTCGATGGCCAGAGCAGCCTGATCCGCGAAAGCGACAGCCAGCCCAACCTCCTCGTTGGAGAACTCGTGGGGTTCCCGATAGTAGAGGGTGATCGCACCGTAGACCTGATCCTTGACCACCAAGGGGACGGACAGCAGAGCGCGATAGCGTCGGGTGAGGCGCTCCAAGTGCTCCTGCCACTGCTTCCCCATCCTCGCTATGTGAGCATTCGAGAGTCGGAGTGGTCCAGCGATCGTCTCGGCCACCGACCGCCGTTCCTGCACCGCCCGCCCTGTGGTCCCCCGGCCGATCGGGATCTTCATCGCAATGTAGTCGGTATCCAGGCCCTGAGAAGCCTGGACGCTGAGCAGCCCATCTTCCTGCAGGCGGTAGATGGCGACGGCGTCGGGGCTCAACAGCCGGACGGCCTGGGCCACAATGTGGTCCAGGATCTCATCCAACGGACGATTGGAGTTCAAGATCGTCAGGATGTCCCGCAACCCCTCAGCCACCTGGCGACGCCGCTCAACCTCCGCCAGTCGTTCCTGTTCTGCCCGATAAAGACGGGCATTCTCAACGGTCAGCGCTACCGTGCTGGCAATACCCTGCGCCAGTTCGATCTGCTCCTTCGTGAACTTGTACGGGACATCGAAGGTGGCAAGCATCGCCACGGCTACGACCCGATCCTTGACGACGAAGGGGACCGCCAGGATCGACTTGAGGCCCAGCAGCCGGACAACCTCCTTGTCGGTGCGGGGGTCGGCCTCGGCATCGTAACAGACGACAGGCTCCTGACTCTCCAGAACCTGGCGAGTGAAAAGGTCCCTGGACGGATCCAGCGGCTGCCGGGCGGAGGCCTGGCGGACCGCTTCCTCCAGGGAGCCTGGATCGGCCCCCTCCGCAGGGAGCAGCAACCCGCTCCCCTCGTCCACCAGATAGATACCACAGTGGCGCACGCCGACGGCGGAGGCCAACCCCTGGGCGACTCGGCGCAGCACCTCCTTCAGTTCGAGGGAGCCGCTGGCGGCCCGCACTACCTCTAGCAGCGTGCTGAGTTCGCGGGTGCGGGCTTCGACTCGCTCCTCCAACTCCTGGTAGGCCAGCACCCGCTCGGTGGCGTCGGTAGTCACGTCCACGAAACCCACCACCTCCCCGTCCTCGACCAGCGGTGCGAAGACCACGTCCCAGTAGGAGGCAATACCCCCGCTCTCCAACCGCAGCCCATCCACCCGCACCGTCTCTCCGGCCAGCACCCGCTCGAAGATCGGCGTCGCCTCCTCTTCGGTGCCGGGGGCCAGGTCGAAGAAATACGCTCCTGGCACCACCTGACGGGTTGTAGAAGGAGTGTAGCGGTCGATGAACTCCGCCCAGGTGGGATTGCAGCGACGCAACCGCAGGTCCCGGTCGAAGATGGCGATACCAACGGGCATCCGGTCGAAGAGGATCTCCAGCAGGTTCAGTTGCCGCCCCAGCGCAGGGTCGGGGGCGAAGGTCACCACGGGGACATCGCTGGCGGCCTCGGCCGGCAGCAGTTCGAACAGGCACGAGTCGGCTCCCTGAGCCTGACACGCACGCTGGATACAGACCACGTCGTTCCGGCCCGCTAGCACGTTGACGAAGCCGACCAGCACGCCGGCCGAGTAAGCACACACTGGATGCTCCGCTCGCCGCCCGTGCTGGCGCGCCATCCAGGCCTCGAAGGTGTCCCAGGCGCGGACGACGACACGGCCGAAGGGCTCACCCTGAACGTGACCGAAGGGCCACTCCAGAACCTCGATCTGGAACCGGCCGAAGCCCGCCGCCTGGTAGGCGGCGATGCAGTCGCGCAGGGCCTGGGCTGCCGCCTGAGGGGGGACATTGGGGGCGAAGGCACGGGCGAAGGAGGCCCCGCCGTTGGCCCCTGCCTGCTGGAACACGGCATCGGTCAGCCGGGAGCCGACCAGCGCTTCCATCTGACGGCGCAACCCCCAGAAGCCGGCCTCAACGTCCAGTATGGCCATCCGCGCCCCCCCAAAGCGGAGGATACCGGGGTGGCGGGGGTCTTCGGTGAGGAAATCATGGTATGTCGGGTTCATCACTCAATGCCTCAAACGCCATCCTGGATTGTACCCCATCTTGGGCCGAAGCACAATATGCTCGTCCGACCTTCGGACAAGAGTTCGGACACCCCCTTCCCGGCGGCTGAAAGCCGCGGCTACTTAAAGAGACGAAGCCGCCCTTCGGCGGCTCCCGCCTCCTCTCTTCCACAGGGGAAACCCAGCGAAGGCCGGGCTTTGCTGCTCGGGAGCCAGTGACCTCTAGTCACCGGACGGCGGGGTCTCCCACTATGTCCGAACGATTGTCCAAACCCCAGGCTCGTCCATCGTCGGTCACCCACCGGGTGGGCCAGCCCCCAAGGGAAGCCGTACCACGAAGGTGGCACCGCCTCCGGCGGGACTTTCCACCTCGATCTCACCTCCGTGCTCGCGGACGATGCGGCGGGCGATGGAAAGACCCAGCCCGGCCCCTTCTCGCTTGCCGTAGGAGAAAAACGGCTCGAAGATGCGCT
>Ga0209426_1001091_pt1 | contig 19519 bp, 18 predicted proteins | sample Deesub1362B_J571_FD_187697 | JGI IMG/M metagenome (GOLD analysis project Ga0209426, IMG submission 187697) | Deep oceanic, basalt-hosted subsurface ecosystem from Juan de Fuca Ridge flank, Pacific Ocean, CORK Borehole 1362B_J2.571 (SPAdes)... ...
AAGTATTTTTCCTAACAATTCCCATCTGGAATCTCTTTGGTCTGGAACTAAGGGGATTCTCATATGAATCGCCATGGGAGGCTTTATGCCTCTTTCTAAATAAATTTTACGGTTTTATTCAGGTTTATTTCATGTAGAAATGCGTTTGGCTATGTATCTTTTTGTAGGGAGTTATATGGGTTTGTTATTTAGAGTATTGAGATGTTAGAATTGGTATTTTGTTGGTAATTTTGTAAGCACCCTATATTACCATAATAATAAGACAAAAACGGGTTGGAGGATGAAATGACGGTAAAAAATGATACTGTCTCAGAATCAGAAAATAACTCGATACACGAACTTGAATTGAATTATACAATTGCTCAGATATCCAGTGTTCTATTAAAACCATTATTCTCAATATACGAAATAAAAGATATCATTCTGGAAAGTGCTAAAAGAATAACCGGAAGTGAAGGCGGATTTATATCATCTGTGGGCGAAGGTGGCTATCAGCTATTTTACAGGTTAATGAGATTAGAAAAAAGTTCAAATTTTGAAAAAGATGGAAAATGGGATTATATGATGAACAGCTTATCTTCCACCATCCTGTCCTGTTTTAAAGGTAAATATCGAGCATTTTATGATAACTCCCCGGAAATACAGAATAACCAGAAAGAAATAAAAAATATCCTCTTTTCTCCTGCAATGATGGGAAACAGGGTAATGGGGGAAATAACTCTGATCAATTCTCGAGAAGGATACACGGAAAAGGACTTTGAGACAATTAAAAAACTTGCGGAGTTATTTGCGATTACAATCCACAGAAGAATATCAGAAGAAGAACTGATTAAAAGCAGGAGAAAGTATCGGGATCTTGTAGAGAAAATTAATGACATTCTATATTCAGTTAACGAGAATGGAATTATTACGTACATTAACCCTGTTGTGGAGGTTCTCAGTGGTTACAAACCATCGGAGCTTCTCGGGATGAATTTTATCGAGCTGGTTTACAGGGAAGACGTAGATTTTGTAAAAAAACAGTTTGAGGAGATATCAAAAGGTCATGGAGGAAATATAGAATATAGAATTTGTACGAAGGCAGGAGAAGTAAAGTGGATTTCAGCTTCAAACAAGCCAATTTTCTCCAGTGGTCGGTTCATAGGAGTTCAGGGAGTGATGCGGGACATCACAGAGCGAAAGAAAGTGGAGATAATGCAGAGTGAATTGACCGATGTTTTGAAGTTGATGAACAAAATCCTGAGACATGACATTCTGAACAATTTAACAATAATAAGTGGCTGTATAGAGGTGTACAACGAGACAAAAGATAAAAAATTACTCTCAAGAGCAATCAATTCGATAAAAAAGAGTATCGAACTTATTAATAACATGAAAGAACTCGAATCTCTGCTCCATTCTGAAGATGGCTTTAAAATGTACAGTATTCGTGAAATCATAGAAAGCGTTACCCTCAACTATCAGGTGGATTGTAGAATTCGAGGAGATTGCAGTGTAATGGTAAATGGAGCGTTCAGTTCAGTTATTGATAACATAGTCAGAAATGCTATAACCCATGGAAAATCCGAGAATATTGAGATTGATATTGAAAATAAAGATAATATATGTGAAATAAGGATTGCTGACTTTGGAGAGGGAATTCCGGATGAAATAAAAGATAAAATATTTGATGAGGGATTTAAATTTGGAGAGGCGGGCAATTCCGGTCTTGGATTGTACATTGTAAAGAAGCTCATCGACAAATATGGAGGCGAGATAACAGTGGAAGATAATAAGCCTCGTGGAACAGTGTTCATTTTGAGATTGAAGACCTCCGGAAAGTCACCTGACCAACATTTTGTGGAGTTTGGGTGCCATAATTAGCTCAATTTAGTCAGGATTTTTCCTTTTCTTCAACTTCTCATAGAGCTCCGGAATGAATAATCCAACATCTGTAACGACTCCAATTGCCTGAGCTGTGCCCCTATCCATGAGCTTTGTAACTGTCGATGGATTCATGTCAACGCAGATTGTTTTGACGTTTGAGGGTAAAAGATTTCCAACAGCTATGCTGTGAAGCATTGTTGCAAGCATGATTACCATGTCAATATCTCTCAAGGCTTTCTTCATTGCTTTTTTAGCCTCCATAACATCTGTTATCACCTCAGGCAATGGCCCATCATCTCTTATCGAGCCGGCGAGTATGTAAGGAACGTTGTTCTTGATGCATTCATACATAATTCCATCTTTTACAATTCCCTCGTCAATAGCTCCTTTTATTCCTCCAGCGGCTATGACCTTACTTATTGTGTAAAGGTGGTGTCTGTTTCCTCTCGGAACAGGCCTTCCAGTCCGGATATCCATTCCAAGTGATGTACCAAAAATTGACAGCTCAATGTCGTGCACAGCCAGAGCGTTTCCGGAGAGAAGCAAATCTATATAACCATCTCTTATCATTCCTGAGAGGGCATCCCTTGCACCTGTGTGGTCTATGGCAGGACCAGCGACAACCGCTATTCTGCCCCCATTCTTTTTCAGTGCTGTAATCTCCTCAGCAATGATGTCAATCATCTCTTCTGTTGGTCTTTCTGATGAAACGCTGCCACCCATAAACTGGAAGTGGGATGATTTTCTTGGTCTTTCGGGAGGTGTAACCCTCACACCTTTCTCTCCAACTACTATCAAGTCTCCTTCTCTGACCTCATCAAGCGGTATACAGTATGCCCTGTTATCTCTGATTTTGATAACTCTATCCATACCTATGTCCTCAACAGTCAACCACCTTCCTTCGTAATTAACAAACGTTGGATGGTTTGTTGTCACATAGAAGTCATCCGGAAGGACTTTATTTTTTGGAGCTTTTTTCAGGTCTATTTCTTCGGCTTCAGGTATTCTCGCTCCAAATCTATGCAATTCACCTATCACCCTGTTCAGATGAGCTTCATCTTCTCCCATTACAAGCAATCTTGCATAGCTCGGGTCTGTCTTCTTTTTTCCAACCCTGAATTCGAGAATATCAAACTCTCCATCAAGGTCAAGGATGACATCAAGTACCCTCGGGAATATCATCGAATCAATCAGATGTCCTTCAAACTCGAGTTCTTTCGCAGCGGTCATGTTCTCACCTTTCTCCAGTTATCAAAAAATTCTTTGGATTTGAGTGTTGCATTTTTTTCTCTCAGCTCAAGGGTAAAAAACCCATTGTATGATCCGGGTATAATGTCAAGGTTTACCGTACCCTGACCGAGTGGTAGGTGCAGATCGCTATTGCCATCATTGTCATGCAGATGGATATTCACAACCCTGTCAAAGTTATTGAGAAAAAGCTCATGTCCCTCTTTAATGTTATGGTGTCCAATATCAAAAGTAAGTTTAACATCCGTATTTTCAATCAGGAACTCAATCCCATCTCTAATAGAGTCATCAAAATCAATTGTATTCTCAAGACTTAATACAGAATCGTACACTTTCAAAAAAGGATACATTTCTTTCTGAATTAGACGTCTGTTGTGCTCCCTGAAGAGTTCTTTCTGAAAAATAAAACCTTTAGAGGTAATAAAACCGGGATTCCATCCGATATGGAATGTGGCGACATGGGCTTCGCACCTTTCTGCAAAATAGACTGTTCTCTCAAGTTCTTCATAACTTGCTCTTCTCATTGCCTTGCTAATCGAGAGAAAGTTCGTGCTTATTGATGGAGCATGAATAAGAACTTCCAGATCATAGCAACCCTTCAACTCCATTATCTCCGTATAATCAAGATTTTCTCTTGAGTAAAATGGATGATCCATAAGAATCTCAATGTGGTTAAATCTGTTCAGAGATGCAAACTCAAAAGCCTCACGTACCCTCTGTTCAATATCCGGCTGCAGTCCAAGTTTCAAAATCTCACCCTGAATCAAACTTCAACCATCGTACCTATTCCTTCTCTCGTGAAAAGCTCAACAAGAAGCGAGTGCTCTTTTGAACCGTCAATCACGTGAGCTTTCTCAACACCACCTCTGAGGGCTGCCAGAATTGCCTCGCACTTGGGAATCATTCCCTTTCTCAGTTTCTCACTTTCGAGCATTTTTTCAATGTCATCTAACTTCAGTCTCGGTATCAGAGAGTCGCTGTCATCCGGATTTGACAGTATCCCCGGCACATCTGTCAGCATTATTAGTTTCTTAGCCCTCAAAGCTGCAGCAATATTTCCTGCAACTATATCCGCATTCAGATTATATGTCTCACCCATCAAATCGGCTGCAACCGGAGAGATAACAGGAATCAAACCTTTTTCGATTAAAACCTCAAGTATTTCAGGATTTATCAATTCTGCTTCGCCAACGTGACCCAGATCAATGACAACTTCTTTATCCCCTTCAAATCTGCGAATTTCCTTCTTTCTGGCAATTATGAGAAGTCCGTCTTTGCCACTGATTCCAACAGCCTTTCCGCCATTACGGATAAAAGTGGATACAATTTTTGAGTTTATTTTTCCATCGAGCACCATCTCCACAATCTCCATTGTCTCTTTATCCGTAACCCTCAATCCATCAACAAATTTGGGTTTTATTCCGAGTTTCTCCATTTTTTCCGAGATTTCAGGACCTCCACCATGGACAACAACCGGTTTAATACCGACAAAATAAAGAAGAAGGATGTCCTTGATGGTTGATTCGAGAACTGTATCGCTGACCATTGCATGGCCACCTATTTTGATTACCATGCTCGAACCATGAAAATCTCGAATGTATGGCAGAGCTTCAACGAGAATGTTCACCTTTTGCATGGTAAATCTTGCCAAACAAGATTAAATTTTTTTCTGCTGTAATCAGAATCAGACATTGTCTCTGAAATTTGTATTGATTAAAAACCAGATAAAAAAGACCTGAAGAAGAAAAGAAATGTATTTAAAAAGCACATCTGGAGTAAAGGTGGTGTTTGTCATGGCAAAAATCTATTACGAGAAAAATGCAAATCTAAAGGTCTTGGAAAATAAAGTGGTTGGAATAATTGGTTATGGAAGTCAGGGACATGCCCACGCCCGGAATCTCAGAGATTCTGGATTGAACGTTATCGTCTCAGAACTAAAAGGGACAACAAATTACAGTCTCGCAAAGAAAGATGGTTTCGACCCGGTCAATGCCTCAGAATTGTCAAAAAAAGCAGATATTATAATGATGCTTGTACCTGATACAATCCAGCCAGCAGTCTACAACAAAGAAATAAAGGATAATCTGAAAGAAGGGGATATGCTGATGTTTGCACACGGGTTCAATATCCATTTTAACCAGATAACCCCACCAGAATACGTAGATGTTACAATGGTAGCTCCTAAAGGTCCCGGACATATAGTCAGAAGGATGTATGAAGAGGGCAGGGGTGTGCCTGCTCTGATTGCGGTTGAACAGGATTATACAAAGAAGGCACTTAAGGTTGCGCTTGCATACGCAAAGGCCATCGGGGCAACAAGGGCTGGTGTTATTGAGACCACTTTCAAGGAAGAGACTGAAACTGACCTTTTCGGAGAACAGGTTGACTTATGCGGCGGGGTTACAGAAATGATTAAAGCTACGTTCGAGACACTGGTGGATGCGGGCTACCAGCCGGAAGTAGCTTATTTTGAATCTTTACATGAACTAAAATTAATTGTTGATCTGATTTATGAGGGCGGAATTTACAATATGTGGTATTCAGTCAGCGACACGGCAAAATATGGTGGGATGACCAGAGGCAAGAGAATAATAACAGAAGAAACCAGGTGGGAGATGAAAGAGATTCTGAGAGAGATTCAGACAGGTGAATTTGCAAGAGAGTGGGTTCTGGAGAAACAGGCAAATCTTCCTGTTTTCACAAAGCTCATGGAGATGGAAAAAGAACACCAGATTGAAAAGATTGGCAAAGAACTCAGAAAGATGATGCCATGGTTGAAGGGGATTGAGACGAAATAAGAAAGAATATGGGGATTTTAAGAAAGATAAGGGATTTCGAAGAAATCGCTTGCTCCCTCCAGAAGAGCAGTTCTGGGATGATGCCATGGTTGAAGGGGATTGAGACGAAATAAGAAAGAATATGGGGATTTTAAGAAAGATAAGGGATTTCGAAGAAATCGCTTGCTCCCTCCAGAAGAGCAGTTCTGGGATGATGCCATGGTTGAAGGGGATTGAGAAATTGTCAGGCTATTAAAAAATAAAAAAGAAATTGTGGTGAGTAGATGTTGGGTTTGTTCTCCAATTTTATATTTGCTTTACTACCTTATAAACGGTACAGAAATTGCTAAAATCATGTGATTTCAATGATAATGAGGCGAAAGATAAGGCGGGTAAGGCTAATAAGTCTGTTTGATAGTTATTCAGGCTGAGAACTATGGTTTTGGTAGAGATAAGTGTTGTACCACTGGGAACATCAGATACCAGTTTGAGCCGTTTTGTGGCACAGGCAATAAAAGTTCTGGAAAATAGCGAGCTTGATTATGAAATAACTCCAATGGGGACTGTGATTGAAGGGGATCTGGATAGAGTCCTGAAAATCTGTAGAGAGATGCACGAATCTGTCTTCTCCAATCCGGAAATTAAAAGAGTTCTCACGACAATAAAAATTGACGATAGGAGAGATAAAAAAGGAACAATGGAATCTAAAGTGGAATCGGTTGAGAAAAAATTAACCCTCAATTCTCGATAATACCATATAGACTGTAAAGGAAGCCAGAAATACCCATATTGATACTGGTAAGTATGGGGGAGTTATGCCGAAAATTGATGTAATGGCTATTGAAGAACCGCACAGCAGTGTTAAAATTCCCGTCAATTCCTTACCCTTCTTTCCATGAAATATGCCCAGAATAATTGGAAGCTGGCAGAGTAGAATTGTGGAAGAAAGGACTGAAAGCACTACAATGTAGTCTGCTCTTTTTAAAGCGAATAACGCCGCAAGAACTGTCATAACGACCACCGCAGCCTCTCCTGCAAGAACACTTCTTGATTTTGAGAGGTCTCTTGAAGCCATTGATGAGAGTGTTAGAATTATCGAGTTGGAGGTTGTAACAGCTGCGGCTATTATGCTGAGTGAAACAAGCAATGCAAGCCATTCTGGCATAAAAGTGAGTATCACAGGAGTTACACTATCTCTGTTCTCAATTTGAGGAAAACTCCCGTTCTCGGACAGCGCTCTCAATTCAAGCCCCATAAATGTCGTTAAAACAGTATATATGAAGCCAAAGATAGCAAAAAGGAGTATCATCTTCCTCAAAGCAGAGGTATCCTTTGGAATGAATAATCGCTGAAAAACCTGTGGATTTGTTAGGGAGAAGAAGAACCACGGTACAACAAAACCAGCAAACCTCAGGGGAGTCCAGAAGCTATTGGGAAATTGAAGGATTTCTTCGGCATTCTCAAGATTCGTCATAAAACTCGTAACGCCAGCACCGAACCCCCACCAGAAAATCCAGAAAACTGCAAGAATTGCCGTAAGGAGTATGACAGAACCTTGAACAGCATCCGTCCATGCAACACCCCTCAATCCTCCAAGAAGTGCCCAGATTGCAACGAGAAATGCGGTAAGCATTATACCGGACTGAAAGGAGATCTGTATATTTCTCTCAAGTATCAGAGCAACCCCAATCATCTGGGCTGACGTGTAGGGAATCAATGCAATCAGGGCAATAATTGCAATCAGCTTTGTTACACGCAATCCATATCGTTCTGTAAAAATTTCTGAAGGAGTCACAAAGCCTCTTTCTCTGCTCATCTTCCAGATTTTGGGACCATAATAAGAAAGCAGAAAGAGAGTGCCAACAAGATACATGAGTTCAAATCCTGCTGAACCTATTCCAGTTGCATACGTGAATCCAACAAGACCCACCATCATGAAAGCTGAGTACGTTGTTGCAGCATAAGTCAGTGCAGAGACTATACCACCGATATTTCTACCGCCAATGAAGAAATCTTCCTGACTTCTCACCCCCTTTCTGGCATAAACAGCTATCAACGTTGCTGCAATAATGTATAGAGAAAGCGCAGTCAGGAAAACATCCATTATGACCACCTTTCTGTCATATAAGCGACATAAGCAATGTAAATTCCTGTAATCAATATCCAGTACACGTAAACAGCTATACCACCGGTTCCAACCAGTGGTAGAAGCATCAGTGCCACCATGATTAATATGTCGATTCTCATTGAACTGAAATTATATGTAGTATACTTATCATTTGTCTTTTTGTGATATTATAATAGTCAACTTATTCTGCTATCTCAGTCCATATCATTATTTTTGAGAAATATGATATTTCCTCTTCCTTTCTTCACTTTTTCAACAATGTCTCTTCGTTCAAGGTCGGCAATGATAAGACTCATCTTTGCTTCAGAGCATCCGTACTTCCTCCTCAATTCTTTCTGAGTTATCCTCCCGCCCTCACTTCTGATTATGGAAATCACGTTCTTCAGGTCTTCTGGTAATTCGGACAGGACATCTACCATCGGTTCGAAATGTTCGGCAGGAGAGACAATACTTTCTTCTCCATCTTCAATTTTCCTTTTCTTCTCAATCAAAAAGTAGAAACCTGTTATACCGAGGAGTATTAGTGGAATGAGGAAGTAGTGATAGGGGATGCTTTTTTCACCCTCAATCGGAAATTCAATCTCCTCTGGTTCTTCAAAACGTATATCAGAGATGGGAGGGAAGAGTACAAGGTCAATGTTGTAATCACCTTCTGCCTGAATGGTAACATTTTCTTCTCCATACAGATTAAGAAAACCATCTTTGTAATAAAACGCTCTGAGAATGTACGTTCCGTCGGTGAGATTGATTATATAGTTACCATCCTCGGTTACTATCTGCTGTTCCGGTGTTGTATTCACCGTAATTATCGTTTTCGGGAGAGGTTCAAGCGTTTCCCACGAATATACAGTGCCATGAATTGTGGCAGCCCTGACAGGACATATAATAAGTAATAGAATCAGCAATGAAATTTTAATTCCTTGGTTAATTTTTCCCATTTTCCCTTCAATCAAATTCCATCGACTCCTTTATTGCCACAGGTATTTTTTCAATTAAATCGGTTGCTGTGTAATTATAGCCTTTTTCATCCAGGCACAAATCACCTGCTCTGCCATTAATGAATGCTGAGCTACATGCACTTCTGAAAGCATCAGCAGAACACAGAAATGCCCCGGCAATTCCCGCAAGCAAATCTCCTGTCCCTCCAACAGTCATCCCTTCATTTCCCGACCTGTTGAATTTTAATCTGCGACCATCGGAAATTATGTCTTCCCGTGACTTCAACAGGATTACTGAGCTTGACTTCTTTGCAGCCTTTAAAACACCATCCTCCTTTGCAGCAAATCCAAACGTTCTTTCAAATTCTGTGCTGTGTGGAGTGAGAATGCAGTTAATTCCTTCTGGGACATTTTTGGTCAGCGCTCCAGCATCCAGAACTGCTCTGTCAACATATTTTAGAAATTCCTCTACAAAATCACTTATGTTTTCAGTACCCATGCCTATGACGGCCACATGATGCTTTTTAGCCAGTTCTTTCAATTCTTTAATGTGTCCTGGGCATATTACATCGCCTTCAAGCTTTCTAACGATTAAATCAGGAGAAAATGATGCAACAATCTTATACACGGACTTCGGGACAGCTACTGTTACAATGTCAGCACCAGCAGCGTAAGCTGCCATCGCCGTCAGAGCAGGTGCACCACTGTATTGTCCACCACCGATCACAAGAACCCTGCCATGGGTGCCCTTATGGCCTGTTTGTATTCTGCGATAAGTTATTTTCACGTCACCCGGTCCAGTGAGTTTCTCGTAAAGAGATGGAATCCCGATGTCCTTTACAACCACTTCGCCAGCTTTCTCAAGTCCCGGTTTCATCCTATGGAATGTTACTGTTAGATCTGGATTTACAGCCTGCTCTGATTCCCCCGTGTCGGGATTTAATCCAGTTGGCACATCTACAGCAATCTTAAAACCATTGCTTGAGTTTATTATCTCAACCGCGGTTGAATACGGTTCTCTGAGTTCTCCTCTCACACCGGTGCCAAGCATTGCATCAACAATAATGTCAGATTTGTCCTCTTCAAGCATTGTGGAATCTCTTATTTCTTCAATTTCATATCCTGAGTCCTTCAGAATTCTGAAATTCCTCATTGCAATTTCAGTTCTTATTTCAGAGGACTTTCCGAGCAGCAACACCCTGACATCGAATCCTTTAAGAAATCTTGCAGTTACAAAGGCATCTCCGCCATTGTTTCCAATCCCGGCATAAACTGTCACTTTCCCGGAATTGAAGCGTCTCAGAATTTCTTCTGCGAGTCCCCTGCCTGCATTCTCCATAAGCTGTAATCGTGATAACCCATAATACTCACAGTTTGAATCAAGGGCAATCATTTCTGCAGTTGTGATTGTTTCCATACATCTAATTAAATTATTAAGTAAAAAAGTTTTTAGGTTTTTGGGAATTCAATACTCAGTCAGGATTCAGGGAAACTGCCATATAATTTTCAGGAATGAATATTCCTGCTTATGAATCACAGAATTTGGGGGACTGTAGCTTGCTTGTTTTATTACTTACTTCTACTTAAAAATAATCGGAGCATCGCCAATCAATTTTACTCCTGTGATAGCAGACATATTAATACTCAATGCCCTCAAATCCTCTCTTTCCAGATTGCTAACATCTGTTTTCCCTGCCTGCTGGGTCAGTATTTTCAGTTCTTCTGTGAGCGCCTTTATGTAATTGTAAACCCTCTGGCTACCCTTATCTGGCTTCAGCCTTTTTCGGAGTCGTTTATCCTGAGTTGCAATTCCTTTTGGACATTTTCCAAGAAAACACATTCTGCAAACAGTACAGCCAAGAGCAATAAGTAAGCCTGTGCCAAGCTGGACTGCATCAGCTCCGAGAGCTATAGCTTTGGCAACATCTGCACCATTCCTTATTCCGCCAGCAGCCACCAGATTAACTTTATCTCTCAGTCCAAGCTCTTTGAGGGCATTATCTGCCTGAACTATTGCTGCCACGGTCGGTATGCCTGCATGTTCCGCAACCACATCGGGGGTTGCTCCCGTTCCACCCTGCATTCCATCAACAACCACTATGTCTGCTCCCGCTTTTGCTGCAATCTTCACATCGTCTGCCACCCTTCCTGCAGAATACTTTACAGCTATCGGTATTTTCCAGTCAGTTACTTCCCTCAACTGCTCAATCTTCATTGCAAGGTCTTCAGGCCCTATTATATCCATGTGTCTTGAAGGAGATAAGGCATCAGAACCCGGTGGAATTCCCCTGATGGCTGCGATCTCTTCTGACACTTTCTCACCGAGCAGGTGACCCCCCATTCCTGCTTTAGCCCCCTGTCCAATTTTGATTTCTATTGCATCGGCTGAGTTGAGATATCTTGCCGAAACTCCGAATCTTCCGCTTGCATACTGGGCAACGAGTATTTTTGCATGTTTTCTCTCTTCAGGGTGCATCCCTCCCTCACCTGTGTTTGTTGCAGTACCGACCATAGCTGTGCCTTTCGCAATTGACAATTTTGCTTCAAGACTGATTGCACCAAAGCTCATTGCAGCGCCCATTATTGGAGTCTCAAGTATGAGTGGCTTCTCAGCAAATCTGCCCCCCAAAATTATTCTTGTATTGCATGGTTCCCTGTATTTATCTATGGATGGTCTTGATGTCTGGGCTGGAAGGATAACGAGCTCGTCGAAATGGGGAATAGGTCTTGTTGCTCCCGTACCCCTTACTATGTATGTTCCTATTTCTGCCTTCTTCTGAATGTCCTTCACGGCTTTTCGAGACCATAAACCCCTTTCCTCAAAGTCCGAAGTTCCTGAGACCTGAATTGCACTGGCAGGACAGACATCAGAACAGTTTCCACAGCCAACACATGCAGCAGGGTTTTTGACAATCGGTTTCTTTCCTTTTCTGGAGAGTGTCTCAGTTGGACAGTACCTCACACATTTCAGACATTCCTGACACTGTTCCCTGTCAATTCCAATCTGAAACATTATCCCTCCTCTGAAGGCGCATAGTAAAATCGAGGCTTCTCAGGAACAATCTTTCTGAACTTTTTGATGGTGGACTTAAAGTTATGCTCTTCCAGAGTTCTTTTCAACCACATTTTATCACTCTTATTCAATTTTGATATTTTTGCATTCTGTCCGAGACTTTTTATGTCTCCTTTTACGTAAATCTCACCCCTCACAATTGATTCGCCAGCCATATCTGAAAGATTGCCGAGTATAATCATTTTACCTCCCATCATGTAGAGACCTGTCATGAACTCTGAATTGCCCCCGATGATTACTGTGCCGTTCTTCATTATTTCTCCAGTTCTTGCTCCAGCATTACCTCTTACGACTATTGTGCCGCCATATGTTCCCTGCCCTGCACCATCACCCGCATTTCCCTTCACCTCTAAATAACCTGCCGTCATATTATCTCCTGCAAACCAGCCTGCATTCTTCTCTACAATCACTCTTGCACCATCGATCATTGTAGCGACAAAATAACCTGCACTTCCTTCCACGGTCACATTGACTGGATTCTGTAAACCTGCACAGAGAAAGTGTTTTGCTCCCGCGTTTTTCAGAATTATTTGTTTCTCTCCTGAAATTGCAGCTTCCTTCAGAATCCTGTTAATCTCTCTCACCGTTTTATCCCTGCAATCAATCTCCATGTTTACCTCTCAAACACTCGAACCTCACCCGGATTGAGATACTCGGGATTTAAACCAAGAGGCTCTATTGCTACCTCCTCACTTGCGACTGCAAATACCTCACCATCTTCTGAAACAAGGGCAGGTCTCAAGCCGAGTTTGTCCTTAGCCACTCCAATAGCGTTTCGCGTGGAAATAATGAAAGAAAACGGACCATCAAGCCTTCTCACAGCACTCTCGAGAGCCTCTTCGAGTTTATAATCTGCAAGTAGTTTGTCGGCAATATAATGAACAATACACTCTGTATCATTGTCAGTCGTAAATGTATGCCCTTTAGCCTCAAGCACATTTCTCACTTTCCAGTAGTTTGTAATCTGCCCATTGTGAACAACTGTAACGTCAGGATAAATGAAACTCTGGAATGGATGAGCATGGTATCTGTCCACACCGCTTTCTGTTGAGAATCTCATATGTCCTATTCCGTGAGTTCCCGATTTTCTGGAAATACTGTAGATGCTGTCAACAAATGACACAGTACCTACGTCTTTTATCATTTCAAATCTTCCCGCACTCAGCACAGATATGTCTTTTAGAGATTGAATCTCGAAGAGCAGACTCTTTAATTTTTTAAAATCAGGGACTTTTATCTTGAAATCAAAAATCACAAAATCTTTTCCCTCTCTTATGAGCCTGATCTCCTCAATATTGCATTTTTTATGCAGTATATCCTCTATCACATCTCTCTTGTTGAATTCTCCAACCTCAACTTTTAATACATATTCATCTTTTGAAAGCTCCAGACCACCATAAATTGCCACGCCTGCTCCATCCTTACCCCTGTGTTGAAGGCGCTGCATCATATCAATTATTATTGAACCGAATTCACTATTCTTTTTCCTGTAAAGAAGACCGACAATTCCACACATTCCGTAAATCTTTAGTCTGTTAATTTTTAAAACTTTCCGACTCATTACTCAGACTCATTACTCAATCTTAAAAGAGGGCGTCTCGGGTTCAAGAATTTCTTTAACCGCATCAAAAAATTCAGAGTAGATGTGCGCATCTACCGCAAAATGGTAGTAAACGTGTTTACCAAAGCCTGTCAGCTCTGCAACATACTGCGTCAGGGTTGAGAACGCAAACATGTTTGCATGCATCGCCCCGAAAACATCATTGGAACGCATAAAGAAAATTCCAGAGAGCATCTCGTTTCCTACAAACTGGTAACCCCTCAGACATGGAGGTTCATTCGCAATCAAATCCCAGTGTCTTGAGATGCCGACGTAACAGTCTCTTCTGTTTCTGTCTTTATTCAGCTTCCGGATAACGGTGTAGAGCTGGTCAACCTTAACTTCATCTTTTTCGCAGTAGCGTGCTCTTTCTGCATAGGTATATGTCTCACCCTCATTCAAAATGCTCTCTGTCACCTCTGAATCAATTTTCTCGGCATGAATCATATAATTGTGGGCATAGTCAATTCCATAACTTCTGCTGAAGGGTGCTTTGTCATGAATCTGAAGTTCATACGGGTTATTAATCTCAATAAACAGACGATGAAGGAATTTGCTCTCAGCCTGACCCTCGAAAAGCTCTCCCCATTCCGTTTCCTTCTTCAAACCATTGTAAAATATGGATTCAAGTGCGGAATGCCAGCCTGAAGACAGGTAGTCTTCAACGAGATGAGAGCCGTATTCTGTAACACCATATACCTCATCTGCTGTCCTTCTTTCATCTTCCGCTCTTTTTACATCTCTCGAATAGATGTGGGGTATTGCTACAATCGCTGCTATGCTACCGGGTTTGAAATCTGTCCTGTTAACAACTTCATGGAGTGTATAGGTGACAAAATCCATGTTCAGGCTGAAGTAGTTTACAGTGTCAAGACTCCTGATGTAAGCTGTTGCATTAACTCTGCCATCCAGTTGAATAAAACTTATTTCTGTTATCGCAGGTGGATTCTCACATAAATGGTCTGCTGGCATCCATAATGGCAGAGACACTCTTCTCGTGAACGGGGATTCACTCAATTTGCTGGCGGCAACATTCAGGAAGTCTTCAATCCTTGTAACGTAGTTGTCTCCGCAAAAACTCCAGAATTCGTTATCAATATTATCAACATATTCAGGTTTTTTTATTACTATGAAAGCAGGCTTGGATTTTATTATTTCTCCAAAACGGGATTGAACAGATGTATTTTCCTCAAGAATCTTTCCCGTTAGCTTCTTTCTGGCTTCTGAAAAGTCATCTGCAATAATCATATGATTGAGCTTTACAGGTTAACTTTGAGGACATTTCCGTTAACAACGTCTTCTTCGCTGACAATTACTTCCTGCGTTACATTACCGGCTTTCAGCCTGTAGTGGGACTCAAGCGTGATTGCACTTACAGCATCATGGGCGTATGGAACTGTGAACTCATACACACCATCCTTAACCTCAGCCTTTTGCTGGTATAACACAGTTCTTCCCTGATTTGTTTTTAAAGTGAGCTCAAGCTCCACAGTATCTGCATCTGTAGTGCCCGTAATCTTCGCTCCTTTAACGTATTCAAATATCTTAACGTATCCTGTTGACATTATCTCGGGTTGCTGGAAGTCAAACAGGTTAGTGTAGTAGAGGTTATACGTCAGACGATAAATTGCTTCCATTGTCAGGAAATTCTCTGACTCGTAACCGCTTTCATAAATCATGCGGTAATGTTCAAGTCCATTACCATCAAAGATATGGAATCGAGCCTCCATTGTCCTGAAGTAGTTCTCATTCGGCATGTTGATAGCTGTAAGAACGTTTGCATCGGGAGGAATGTTTGTACGGTAGGGCGTTATACCAATGCCTTCTTTTGAGGCGAAAACGTAACCCGGACCCGAGAAATAGAAGGTTCCCGCTTTGTTGAGTGAGTTCTCAGCCCATGTTGCCATGGCATAGAACTTTCCTGTTGCCATCTCCACGTCTGTTACAACATATTTAACTCCAAGTTCATCTGCAATTTGATTTGCTTCAACCTCTTCAAAAGCAGTAAAGAAAGGAGCTGAACCTGCGTCTCCTCCTTTCATACCAATACCCTGCTGGAATGGGTTAGCATTTGGTATTCTGCGAGATACGGCTGTAATCCAGTGACCGTAATCCCACCAGCTCATGACACCATATGTCGAATTCGGATAGTACGGGTATCTTTCACCCTGCACTCCCGGTTTGTAAATGGCATAGTAATCAAGTCCCGGCTCGGGCGTATTTTCCCGCATCCATATCAAAGCATCCCACCACTGTTTATTTATGGAGCCGGCTGCCTTACTCTGCAATTCTGCATTTTTATATGTCGGATAAGCAACAGTTACAAGTGGGGCAATTAAAATCAGAACAATTGCAACGACAACTGCAGATTCTTTATACCTGTCAATGGTATTTATCACATCATCTAAGGAAATATCATCGTTTTTCAGGCTTCTCAGACCAAAGAGAAGAGCCTCGAGTGTAATTACCGGAACCATGAAGAAGACAAGGAATGGGAGTGTCTTGTCAACACCCGTGAAAACGAGGAAAAGAGTGAGGAGCCATATTCCCGCAAGCAGATATATTCTCTGAGTCTTTCTGCTGACTGTATAGTTTGAGTATATTCTGAGAAGAAGCTCTATAAATACAGCACCGAGAATTGCAGAGACTGCTCCAAAGTAATATGCAAACCTGTTCTGTCCGGTAAGGGCAACAAGCATGGAGATGCTGAAAATTAAAACAAGAAAGTGCAGGGGTTGCTTCTCTGTCAGTGTTATGTATATGATGTAAATCAGAGCTGGCATTCCGAAAAAGAACGTCATACCGAAGTTTATCCACGCAGGAAGGAGGTCAACACTTCCTCCTCTCGAGAAGAATGGCTGAACTTCTGCAATTGTAAGCTGCCCCTCTGCAGGCTGTATAACTTTGAATATACCACTCAGCAGGTTGAAGAAGTCAGGGGAGAGTGTTGATACAAGACCCATTACGACTATCGTGGAGGCGAAAATTGTCGCAGGAAATGCAAATCTTTCTACCTCTCCAAATCTTGTGTAGTAACCCTTCCTCTGCAGAATCTCTATGCCGTGAAAGATTGCAATTACACCCGCTGAGCCTATCAGAATCAAAAGCTGGAAAACTGTGTAATGCATTGTGACAAATCCGGGCATCGTATTTGAGAACGGTGAATAAACCAGTGCAGCAACCAGAAAAGTTATGATTGAGATATATACGATATTATCTGTCGTCTCTGGCGAGTAATAGTCTTTGAATATGAAAACGAGGAAAGCGAAGAATATGATCATGAAAGCAAGGATAAACCCGGGCGCCCAGGCAAGCAGGTACATTCCGAGTGAGATTCCTGTCAGGATGGGTGCAATCAGCTTTCTTGTATTTCTGATATTCTTGCTGGCTTCCTCACCCTTCCAGACATTAAATGAATATGAGAATAATGCGAAGGTTGAGACCATCCAGAAGACTTCCCAGATGTGGTGGTCATTGAATCCAAGCATACTTCTGTGGAGAATCTGACCGGGCATGATTATTACAAGAAATGCAGCCAGGACTCCAGCCCTTTTATTGAAAACCTCCTTTGTAAACAGATAAACCGGGAATAATAGTAGTGTCCCTCCAATTGCGGGTATGAAGACGAGAATTGATCTGATTGCCTCCGGGCTATTAGCCCCACCAATCATGGCTAAAATTGCGCTCAGATAAACGAGGAATGGGCCAAAGTGGAGATACGTGCCGAAGGGATAGTTTGTAAATGCGTCAAACCATATTCTATTGGGAAAGTTGTGAATACAGTTCTCGACAAGTCGGAAATAATACCACGGGTCATTCCCACTGAACAGTACTGTCCACGTGAAAACGCTGTCCCACGGCTGTATAATTCTTAAATATATGCTTATTGCTATGGCAATCACAAAAACTGGAATTTGCCAGAATCTAACAAATAATTCTCTCATCTTTTTTTCGCTTGCATAATTTTGATTTAAACTTTTCCTTTGGATGAAAAATATCAGAATCTGTGATAGGAAGTGAAAAACTTAAATGGACAGTATGATGACCGATTTGATAGTATCGGTTGATTCTGTTGGAGATATGATTGGAGTGAAAAAATGAAAATCTACTTTGTTATGGATTTGAAGGAAGAGAAGGTTGTCAGGGCTTTCAGGGGGGAGCGGGAATCTTACCAGCCAGTCCACCTTTCAACTGATATCCTTAGAGATAGTAATCCCTTAAGCGTTGTTGATGAGGTGAATCCGAGGTATCTGTATGTTGCTGACCTCGATAGAATTTCTGACAGGGGAAATAACTTTCGTATTATTGAGATGCTCTCTGGGAAAGTCGAACATCTGGTCGCTGATTGTGGTCTTAGAGAAGTATCAGATGCTAAAAATCTCAAATTTGATGTTGTGTTTGGGAGTGAGACTTTTGATTTGAGGAAGATTGAAGATTCGGTCAAATATGTGAGTTTAGACATCAGGAATAATTTTATTGACGCTTCCGGGAGTTTTGAGGACTGGTTCTCAGCGTTAGACTGGTTAAATTCTTATGAGCTTGAGGGGATTATAATTCTCGACCTCTCGAGAGTTGGGACAATGTCTTCTGAACTCCTAATATTCGAGAAAGCTGCCGGAATGTCAGATAACCCCCTTTACGCTGGAGGGGGTATAAAGAGTACAGAAGATATTAAAAGGCTGGAAGAGATTGGTTACGATGGAGTTCTCATTGCAGGTGCTGTGTATGGGAAGAAGATTGGGGTAGAGGTTGTGAGGAGGGGAGTTCTTTAGTAAAAACAACGGTATGGGCTGATGGTTGAGGAACGTAACCCTCGCCTATAGACTTCTAATTGCCTTTACTACTTCTTTATATACTTCCATACTCAACCACATTGTTTCAGAAAGTTTATCCAGTGTATTAATTGCTTCTTCCCTCGAGAATTTTCCTTCTATTACTGCTTTCAGGATAATTCCTACAGACCCGGTAATCTCCAGTCCAAGACCAGCAGCGAATCTTCTTGCGGCTAAATCATCTATGAGGAGTAAATAGCCTTTTTGTAATGCAAGGGATATTGCTGCTGCCTCTCCGGCATCGATTCCTGCTTTCTCTGCTATATCCTCCATTCCAGGGGGGTTGCTGACTACAGAAATCCACCCATCTTTAATCCCCTTTTCAATTAAAAAAGCATCTCCAAAACCTTCATCCTTCCCTCTATCGACTACTTCTACTTTTACAGCCTCAGGAATGAGTATCTCATCAAAAAGTTCTTTGAGAATTGTAATTACGCCTGCTTTTGCAAGATGGATTAACGGCCCAGTATTGCTAATGACAATCATTCTGTAGCCCATTTTAAATCGCGTTCAAGGTCTTCCTTCTCATAGCTGAAAGGAATGTTTCTTTTCTTTAGCTCCTCAAGTGCAGCTCTGTAAGATATACCTGCAATGCTGGCAGCTTTCCATAACGAGATTTTTCCTTCTCTGTATCTTTCAAGAGCTTTTTTAATTTTGTGTTCTCTCAGAGCATCACCAATAAATCTGCGAAGGAGTGTCCCTCTATCCAGCCCTTCCTCATTGCTTATTCTGTCGATTTCTTTGATGTACTCTTCAGGTAATCTGACTGATGTTGTTTTCATTGATTACATTATGTTATAATGTATACTTAAATTTTTCTCAATCCGGTTTTTATTTGTCTTCAACCAAAACTTTTAGTCAAGGTTGAAAGCAGTGAAGAATTAAGGCTACCAAGTTATCAGGAGAATGTGAAACAATAAACTTTTAATTTAAGGTACTTGCCAACTCACATCTCAGCCAACCTCTGCAAGACTCTCTTTTCTCTTATACCAACAGCTACAACCATCCCAATCAAAAGGACATTGACAACAGTATACTTATAAACGGATCTCATACT
>Ga0209426_1001092_pt1 | contig 19503 bp, 15 predicted proteins | sample Deesub1362B_J571_FD_187697 | JGI IMG/M metagenome (GOLD analysis project Ga0209426, IMG submission 187697) | Deep oceanic, basalt-hosted subsurface ecosystem from Juan de Fuca Ridge flank, Pacific Ocean, CORK Borehole 1362B_J2.571 (SPAdes)... ...
ATGACCCCAACATTTCAGATCAATGGGGCTGGTATAGAATTAAAGCCGATAAAGCATATGAAACAGGCGTTCATGGATCAGGAGTTACCGTAGCAGTACTTGACACAGGAATAAATGTTGACCATCCTGATTTGATGGCAAACATCATTGACGGATGGAATTTTGTGGAAAACAATGATGATGTAACCGATCTGGATGGTCATGGTACAATGGTTGCTGGAATAATTGCAGCCGTTGCTAATAACGGCATAGGCATCACCGGAGTTTCACCTAACGTGAGCATTATGCCGTTAAAAGTGCTGACCTCCTCCGGCGGAAGCTGGATTGATCTTGACAGGGCGATAATTCGTGCAGCCGATAACGGAGCCGATATTATAGTAATGAGCTTAGGAGGCAAATACTCTCTCAGCTTTCCAAAGCTACGGAAGCTGCAATCGAATATGCTTACCGGAAAGGATGCGTTTTGGTGGCAGCTGCAGGCAACGATAACAGTAGTGAACCTTTCTATCCAGCGGCCTACGAAGAAGTTATAGCGGTGTCAGCTATCGATCAAAATGACGTAAAAGCAGACTTCAGCAATTACGGTAGTTACATAGATTTCTGCGCCCCAGGCGTTAACATACTCTCAACTTGGAAGGATGGAAATTACGCTTCTGGAAGCGGCACTTCATTTTCTGCCCCCTTCGTTGCAGGAGTCATTGCTCTAATGCTCTCTAAGTATCCACAATTAAGCCCGGAAGAAGTTATAACCACGCTTCGCGCCGAAGCCGAAGATCTTGGCGAAGACGGTTGGGACCCATACTATGGATGGGGATTGGTCGATGCGTATCGAGCGGTTTCAGAAACACCGATCCCAGAGTTTGTAACGTTTTTTCCCTTAACTCTGGCCCTATTAGCAACAACTATATTGATCTTTCTTTACAAGCTTAGTAACCACAGAAAGACTGTAAACATGTGATTCAGCGATCTATAGCTAAGAAAAGGGCACTTAACTTTTATTTTTGAAGAATCCCTTGTTTTTGAGCTTTCTGCGAATTATGGGTATAAGCAGAAACGCTATAACGCCTAAAAGCACACCTAAAATCGTCCAAGGTAGCGTTGATGATAATAATTCCACTATTGCTGGTGGATAAGCCAATTGAATGCTAATAGTTTGAGTCTCATCAAGGCTTATAGTTTTTGTTTCTGATTTTAACCATGACATAAAAGCATACTGGCCTACATAAGAAACATTTAACCTGTAATACCCCTTGGGAACTTGAATGAACTCGACAACACCATTTTTGTCAGTAGTTCCCACTTGTGTAAATTTAGGCCCTGCTAAAACCACCTTAGCTTCTGCGATACCATTGTTTCCTACGTCTAAAACCTCCACCCTTAAGTCATAAACTGACGTGAAAATATCGAAGGCTAGAAGATTTTCATCTACAAATACAGATGTTTCATTTACTAGAACACCATGCCAGAACACAGAGAAATCATAGGTTCCACCAGCGATCTGAATAAGTTCAAATTGGCCAAGGCTATCAGTTAACTCGACAACTTTAGTTCCGCTTGGAGATTGTACAAAGACCTCAGCATTAGATAAAGGCCTGTTGGCTGAGTCCATAACCCTGCCAGTAACATAATAGACAGCGCATTGAATGGTATAGTGAAGGTTACCATCAACAAATACAGAGCTTGTCGAGCTTACAGGATTGCCCCTCCATATAACAGTGAAATTGTAGTAGCCACCTATAATCTGGGACAACTTAACGCGTCCATCATCATCAGCTATATAAACGGTCTTAGCTCCCGTGGGAAACTGCGCAATAACCTCCGCGCCTGATAAAGCTTTTTCAAGAGAATCTATCACGCTAACCGTGAGATGATAAACCGGACACTCAATAACTATTGGAGTGTTAGCATCTATATATTTACTCACCTTAAGTATAGGGGTTTGTTGCCAGATAACCGTGAACCCGTAAGTGCCATTCGAAATTCTTGAAAGTGTAACATTACCATTTAGATCTGTGAAAACCGCGAGGTTAGATGTGCCGTTCGGCGCTTCAATCACAATGAGAGCGTTTGCAAGCGGCTTTTTAAGCGAATCCACCAATGATACAACAACGGTATAAACTTGGCAACGAATGGTGAAGATCCCATTAAAATCAAGCGTTACCTGCGTTTTGTTCACAATAGTGCCTTGCCAGTACACGCTGAAGTTGTAAATACCATACGGTGTTAGCAAAAGGGATATTTTACCGTCTATATCCGTATACAGGGGGAGAAGGGTAACTGTTCCATTTGGAAACGTGATAAACACCTCAGCGTTTTCTAATGGGTAACCAATACTATCGACGACCTCAACTTCTACGTCATAGACGAGGCAAACAATGGTTAGGTTAACAGGTGACGTCACCTCATAGTTAATTGTGGTATTCACTAAAGTGCCTTGCCAATACGCGGTGACGTTATATGTCCCGGAAGCAAGGCGCACTGAGAAATTGCCATAGTTGTCAGTTATTCCCTCCGCTACGAGTACTTCATAATTCGTCACTCTAACGATAGCTCCTGCAAGCGGTCTTGAGAGAGTATCTATAGTTGTGAAGTTGACTTGGTAGCTAACTCCAATACTAAAGCTGTAATAGCCATGTTCAATGTAAGGATCAAAAACGCCGTAAACAAGAGAGTGATAATATCCGTTATTATCCACAACCGAAACCTTAACAGTGTACATGCCCGACAAAACAGTTTCAGGATAAGTCCAGTTCGCCTCGTAAAGGTGCGAATAGCTAAATATCCATGTTCCATCAGAGATTCTGGTCATATTCACATTTTTTAGCACAGGGCTTCCAGAAGGGTCAAAAATAGTTATGTTAACCAAGTATATGTCGTATCCGCCGAACGGGTCAGTTATATTAGCTCGAACAATCACCTTTCTCTCGCTTTCGTTCCAATACTTTTCAAATATATTTCGTTCAGTGCCATTTACATCATAGGTTCTGATGAGGGAGGGTTTTGCATAATCTAAAGAAGGAAATATAACCTTGCTCGGGAAGGTTGGTGAGTCATACCACAACTCACACGCTATATCTGCACCAGGGTTAATTGTGATTTCAACTACAACCGTTGTATTTGCACTGAAGGTGTGGGTAAGAGGCTCAGGGGTGGATAGATTATAACAGAGAATCTGCGGAGACAGATATCCCGAATACCCGACAGGACCACCAGTAACCACAGGGCTAATTACACCTGAGTCCCACGTAACATTACCCCCAGAGGTTACCTCAAAAAATCGAATATCCCACTCAGTAGGCTTCAATGCTGAACCATTGACCCAAACGAAGACTTGCCAAGTTCCACTAAATGTAACCGGCCCAGCCAGATGAGGATACATATAAAAATCTACAACCAATTTCGGTGACCCAACAGCTTTATAAATCGAATTATTGTAGGATTGGAAAAACTGAGTAGTGTTCATAACAAAATGTTGGTCTCTACCTCCTAAATACACTGGAATTTCAAACCAGTGGAAGTAAAATTGCATCGGCTTAGCTTCAGGACTCCCTGCAGCCTTTACAAGCAGAGAATTCTGTTCAAGTGAAAACCCGGAGAAAAACGCTACAGCACATACCACTATTAGCACGAAAGATAGCCGTTTCAATCTTTAGCCCCAAACGACAATTTCCGGGTTGTCATAAAAGATTTGTTATTTCACAATCCATATTTTTCCTCTTAATTGCCTCCTCCATTACACTTAAAATTAAATATTTTATTTATATGTCATAACTCAAGCGGTTAATCGAATTGGATCATTTGGACTTGCTATAAAATTATGAGGTCAATAACTTAACCTACCCCTGTTTGGGAATAGAAGATAATTCCATAAACTTAAATTAGCTATGCTCTCATCAAATATTACCTGTATAAAACATAGGGAGAGTAGTGCATGGAAGTTTTCGGTATATTACGATTTAATAGAACTCTAGGCAAATATGGATTTGCTATCCCGTTACTACTGGTCGGACTGTTAATACTTGGCTCTTCAATGTTTATACCAGCGACCTCAACTGGTAAGTTTTTACCACCCATTACAAAGGTTTCCCCTGCACTATTCGATTATATATCTATTTCAGGGCACGAACCAGTCAATGTGATAATCGAAACCTATACAGATAACTATGAAACTGTTATCTCCCAAATCGTTGAAGCTGGAGGCGAGGTTACCTATCAGTATAAATATGTAAACGGCCTCGCCGCAAAGATTCCCGCAGACAAGATTCTCACCATAGCGTCTAACACCGATGTTAAACAAATCTACTTAGACCAACCAAGATATCCATCCGCATACATCTGGTCAGGTAACGAGTTAGATCAGGTAATCGCTGACGAAGAAGCCATAGAGGTTCCATCAGACGATACGCTTACAATAACACTAACCGAGGAACAGATAGAACAAACATTTTCCTTATTTGAAACCCAGACCTACTGGAACCCTGTGGCCATGGATGCCGTAGGCGTTTGGGCGACAGGAGATTTCGGCCAAAACAGCCTCGCCGTAGTCATCGACACAGGAATCTACGCTGAGCACTTCATGATCGTTGGCTCTGTAATAGGCGGCATCGACATGAGCCCTGACGTAGGCACAGAATACGAGGGATGGAGCAGACCAGACAACCATTGGCATGGAACCCACGTTGCCGGAATTTTAGCAGGACACGGCGCAATACTTGTACATGCAAGCCACCCAATCTACACTGCTATCTCACAATATGCAGAGCCTCCACCGGAAGCCTCAAGCCTAGGATACCCAGGCTACCACATAATACCCCTACTTGGAATGGCTCCCCTCGCAAAGCTTTACGCCGTAAAGGTCTTTCCACACACTGGAGCAGGAGTTACCGAATCCCGGATAATCGCTGCAATTGAATACTCAATAAGCCTTAAACTCGAAATGGGCTACGACGTGGACATAATAAGCATGAGCTTGGGAGGTCCATCGCTCTTTGACGGAAGAGACCTAGAAGATCAAACTGTGGATTATGCAACCTCTGTTGGAATAACTGTTGTAGCGGCAGCTGGCAACGATGGTCCGGCACGCATGACTATCGCTAGTCCGGGAACAGCTGAGACAGCCATAACCGTAGCGGCTGCTGCTCATCCAGTAAACACTAGGATATTCTGGGACTTTTACTATGGATTGCCAGGTATTGGACGCCAACTTTTCACGAGTGATACCCCGCAGATCCACGCTTTCAGTAGCCGTGGGCCAACCTCTGATGGGCGAGGAAAGCCGGATATGGCAGCTACTGGAGTCTTTGTGCTCTCAGCTTACCACAGGGCAGATTGGCCTCAAGGCCTTGCATTTGCCTCTGGAACCTCAATGGCTACTCCAGCTGTATCAGGCGCAGTTGCCTTATTAGATACTTATGCAGAAATTGCTGGGCTTGGAGCTTCTCCTGAGGACTACAAACAAGCGTTAAAGACCGGGGCTGTTTGGCTTGAAGGCTACAACAACTACGGCCAAGGCGCAGGATATCTAAACGCTTACAATGCGTTGAACTCTCTATTAGAAGACCCATCTCTTGGAGATGTTGCGCCGCCCTTACCAAGCGAATATGGACTTATGGACATAACAAATATTCCGATCATAGGCGAAGGAGAATTTACCGATACAATCACAGATTTGCCACCGGGACACAAAAAGGACTACATTTTCGAAGTAACCGATGAAACCAACCTCATAAAGCTCGAAATTAGCAGGGTACGTCTCAACGTTAGAGACCCATATGACGGAAACTCATTCGAAATCTACATCCACACCGCGAAAAGAACCCACTACAGCTACTGGGTCGACACGGCTAACGTCTGGGGAGACGCAGTGTTCATAATAACCGATGAAGGCTACTCCTATGACGGCCTTGTTACCGGCGTATGGTCCGACTGGCAATACTACCGTTATACTATTGAATCTGGATATGTCAAAATCACCGTTGAAAACGACTGGACAAGTTCGGGACCAATATCAGGTGAGATAAAGATTACAGTAACCTCAGCACCATTGCCCACCCCTGACTTCACAGATTCCGGAACAATCGAACATGACGAGTGGATAGATTACGGCCTATACGAGTTACCGCCAGGCACAACAACTGTCACGGTTGAGTTAGACTGGGAGAACGACTGGACTAAATACCCAACAAGCGACCTAGACCTCTACGTATGGTGGGTTAACGAAACAGGAAAATACTTCGCTGGGTATGCGTCAACAACTCTTAACGTACCTGAAAGAATAACAATAAGCGAGCCTTCCATGACTGGGATATACATACAAATCTATGGCTTCGCCATTTACACATCGCCTGGGCCGAACGGCGAGCCCGGCGGGACAGAATCTTGGACGCTTTCCATAATCTACGAGTAGTCAGAAACGGAAAAGCTCCGTAACTTCCCACATTTTTCTTTTATTACCTTTCCAGTAAGAGTTCCCTCTGTTTTAATCACGTTTTCCACAGTCATATTAAGCACTATTTCAGCTATGTCACTGGCATACTCAGCTGTTCTCCTAATGCTTTCAATAATAAGTCGAAGATTAGCTATTTCCTCAATACCTGCCCTTTTTAGAACTCTCTCCACAACTTCCTTTTCCTGCAAAGCTACCTCTTTCGCTTTTTGAACAGTGTTGTTGGCTAACTGAAAATCCCGCTTGAAAATGGACTCTGTAGCCTTATTGAAAACAGAAACTGCCAATTTCCCAATTGAGTCAATTTCCCTTAAAATTTCAGTTTTTAAAGGTTTTTTCAATGCCAAAACGTTTTTGGCTATTTCAACCGCGTGGTCAGCTGTCCGTTCTATTGCTTTCGTCACCAACCTATATCCGAGACAGTCCCTCCCAGTCGCCAACCCTATTTCCCTCATTACCCGCTCATTCTGGACAGCTGCCTTAAGCTGCCTAATTATGTACAACCCGAAACGATCAACCTCATCATCCATAGCAACTACATCACGGGCCAATTCTTTATCAAACTCTCTAAGCGCAGCTATTGCATCTTGATGCATGGACGCCGTTATCACGCACATCCTCCTTAAAGCGCTTTGAACTGATAGTTCAGGATAGCTAATCAACACCTTTAGGATAAGCTCGGTCGGAGAATCCGCTATTATCTCGGTTCCAACAAGCATTCTTCTAGTAAAATTCTTTATGGCAGTTCTCTGGACAGATGATAAACGCTGATTTTTGGGCCTTATGAAAATTATGTTGTAGCCCACTAAGTATATAGAAACAATCTTTCGAATAATAGACTGAGCTTCGTTATCTGTTGAAACCTCAATTATCGCTTCAACGGGTTTCTTAGGCTTTTCCATCTCTTCAGGAACAATTATAATCGAACCATCTTCCTGATTAATTATCGAAAGCGGACTTCCCTTCTCCAACCCAACCTTTTTAATCCATTTTTTTGGCAATGAAATTATGTAAGTCGAGCCTCCGGTTATTTGGAGTTTTCTCACCTCTCGCTTACCCATTGTTTCCTTTTCCAATGGAACAACACCGTTCTATAGTAATCCAGAGATTTATATAAAATATGTGCAAAATCTATATAAAATAATCTTATTCTTTATAGTAAACTGGGCTGAAAAAGCCATGGGAAAAACCTACCTGTTTGCCGCGCTTGTACTTACAATATTAGTCTACTTGACTTTCACATCTCCAAAAACGCCTACAATTGAAATAGATGGTTCCAGCACTGTTTTCCCCATCACCCAAGCAATAGCCGAAGAATTCTGGAAAGAACACCAAATAGGAGTAATCGTAGGCATTTCAGGCACAGGAGGAGGATTTAAACGCTTTATTAGAGGTGAAATCGATATAGTAGACGCATCCCGTCCAATTAAACCCTCCGAAATACAAAAAGCAAATGAAAACGGCATAGAATTTCTGGATTTCAAAATAGCCATAGATGGACTAGCCGTGGTAGTAAACCCGCAAAACCATTGGGTTGACTACATGACCATACAAGAATTAAACGAAACTTGGCGACGAGGAAGCCAAGTAAAATACTGGAGTGATATCCGCCCCGAATGGCCCCACGAAAAAATAAACCTTTACGGACCAGGAACTGACTCAGGGACCTTCGACTACTTCACTGAAAGAGTCATTGGAGAAGAGGATGCCAGCCGAGCCGACTATACCGCAAGTGAAGACGACAATATAATAATCCAGGGAGTAGCCGGGGACCCCTATGCCTTAGGATATTTAGGTTATGCCTATTACAAACAGAACATGGACAAGTTGAAAATAGTGCCAATTGATGACGAAAATGGACCAGTAATACCCACAGATGAAACCATTATCGCAGGAGATTACCCATTATCTCGCCCACTATTCATTTACGTGAACAAAGAAGCCCTTAAACGACCCGAAGTCAAAGCTTTCTTAGAATTTTACATGGAAAAGGCTGAACAACTAGTAACCGAAGTCGGCTATACTCCACTACCATCTTCAATTTACCAAGAAAATCTTCAACGAATAAAGCAAGAATCTTAAAAGGAGTTCATCACATTTCTATAATATTTACCATGCGGAAACCACTTAGCGGAATAAAATATACACATAAAAAAGGAGCAATGCAAACATGACACGTGGCCAGGAATGGGTGATTGAAAAACTTCTTTTTCTATGTGCTTTGGTCTCCGTTTTTACAATGTTTGCTATCCTAGTTATGCTCTTTCTAGGCGCTGTCAGCTTTTTCCAAGAAGTATCAATTATAGAATTCTTTACGGGAACTCAGTGGACTCCACTTTTTAAGCCACAACATTTTGGAATTCTTCCTCTTCTATGCGGCACCCTGCTAGTCACAATAATTGCGCTAAGTGTGGCTGTTCCGCTGGGATTGGGAAGCGCTATACTCCTAAGTGAATACGCGCCGGAACGAGCACGTAAAGTTATAAAGCCTGTCCTTGAGATCATGGTCGGCGTACCTACAGTTGTATATGGATATTTCGCTCTCACCTTTGTTACTCCTATTCTTCAAAAAATCTTTCCTGAAACCAGCATTTTTAACGCTTTAAGCGCCGGGCTAGTTATGGGCATAATGATTACCCCTATGGTTTCTTCGCTTAGCGAGGACGCCATGTTGGCGGTTCCTCGGTCACTTCGTGAAGCTGCCTATGGTTTAGGTGCAAGGAAACATGAGGTTGCTTTGCGTGTAGTGTTGCCTTCGGCTTTCTCCGGCATAGTAGCTTCCATAATCTTGGCCATGTCAAGAGCTATCGGCGAAACCATGATTGTAAGCATAGCAGCAGGTTCAACGCCTAAACTTACCATTAACCCGCTTGAAGGAATTCAAACAATGACCGCATATATAACCCAAATAAGTCTTGGAGAGGCTCCATTTGGAAGTCTTGAATACCGAACGATTTTCTCAGTAGGACTAACTTTGTTCCTAATAGTTTTCGCGGTAAACCTTGTTGGATACTGGATGGCAAAACGATATTGGAGGGAGTATTAATGATTCCTGGTAGAAAAGTTAAGGAACATGTGCTTTTCGTTGTATGTTTAATTGCCACGTTACTAAGCATCGCGGGTTTAATAATCCTGCTGTTAGACGCCTTCACAGATGGGCTTCCATGGCTTGACCTCCAGTTTATTAATAGCTTTCCTTCACATCATCCAGAGAAAGCCGGAATCAAAGCAGCCCTCATCGGCAGCGTCTGGATAGTGGGACTCACAACCCTTTTCTCCTTCCCCATAGGAGTCGCCGCAGCACTATACCTCGAGGAATACGCACCTAAAAACTGGTTTACCCTATTCATCAACGTGAACATCTCTAACCTAGCCGGAGTCCCCTCCATCGTTTATGGCCTCTTAGGCATAGGTCTGTTTGTGGAATCCCTAGCTTTGGGAAGGAGCATCCTAGCCGGAGCCCTTACAATGACTCTGCTCATTCTACCCATTGTAATCGTTGCGTCTCGGGAAGCTATACGAAGCGTTCCGCGAGCTTACCGAGAAGGCGCCTACGCGCTTGGAGCCACACGATGGCAGGTAACCCGTGAGATTGTATTCCCATCGGCCCTTCCGGGAATCTTAACTGGCACCATTCTGGCTCTGTCTCGAGCCATGGGCGAAGCAGCACCCATGATAGCCTTAGCCGCCCTAGCTTACATCAATTTCCCTCCCACAAGCCCTCTGGACCGTTTCACTGTCATGCCAATACAAATCTATAATTGGGTAAGTAACCCCATACGCGAATTTCATAGTTTAGCAGCCGCAGGAATAATAGTGCTCCTTGCCGTTCTCTTAAGCATGAATTCCGTAGCGATTTACATTCGCTATCGTTACCAAAAAAGAGTAAGATAGGATGAAGCGTCTATGATTGGCAACGTGAAAATTGACGTGAGAGATCTCAACGTCTGGTTCGGAAAAAATCACGTTCTAAAAGAGATAAGCCTAAAAATTAAAAGAAACACCGTTACCGCTGTCATGGGGCCATCAGGCTGTGGAAAAACAACTTTCATTAGAGCCATTAATAGGATGAACGAGCTTATAGATGGTAGCCGAACAACCGGGGAAATTTATATAGATGGCAAAAACATTTACGACAAAGAAATAGATGTTTACGAATTGAGACGAAAAGTTGGAATGGTTTTCCAAAAGCCTAATCCTTTCCCAAAATCAATCTTCGACAACGTAGCGTTCGCTCCCCGAATCCACGGCGTAACAGACCCTAAAGCTCTTCAACACATAGTGGAACACAGCTTGAAAGAGGCTGCCTTATGGGATGAGGTTAAAGACAGACTAAAGGACTCTGCCCTCGACCTTTCAGGCGGGCAACAACAAAGACTATGCATTGCAAGGGCTCTTGCAATAAAACCTGAAATCCTCCTCTTGGACGAGCCTTGTAGTGCTCTTGACCCTTCAGCTACCGCAAAGATAGAAACCCTCATACGGAAACTAGCTGAAAACTACACCGTAATTATCGTTACACATAATATGCAACAGGCTGCAAGGGTTTCAGACTACGCTGCCTTCTTATATTCAGGCAAACTCATCGAATATGGGGAAACCAGACAGATATTTGAGAATCCACAAAACCCGTTAACCGAAAAATACATCACAGGAAAGTTTGGATAGGTGAAAAAATGAGTCGCCTCATAGACCTAGGACTAGAACAACTTTCGAAGCTTTTATTCAAGATGGGAGACCTAGCGGAAAAAACAGTTTCACTGTCCTTCGATTGTTACATGAAAGGAGTAAATGCCCATAAAAAAGTTCGAGTATGGTCCGAAACCTTAGTTTCCCTAGGCGAAGAGGTAGAAGAAAAAGCAATAGAGCTAATTGCAAGATACCAACCAGTAGCGTCCGACCTAAGAACCATTAAATCCTACATGAAGATCGCCTATGACCTGGCAAGATATGGACGGTACTCATGGGACATAACCTTCATCTGTAAAAGGCTTAACGTAAAAGCGGAAGAATGTGAATTCGCATGGGTTCCGTTGGGAACAATATGCACAAAAGTGCTAGAAATGGTTCACACTAGCATCGAGATCATAAAGAGAAATGATGTAGAACTCGCCAAAAAGCTTTCCTCCATGGAGAGAGAAGTTGACGCCATGTACTATGACCACATTGACAAGCTGGTTGAACAAGCTCCCGCAACAACCAAATGCGTCGTCTCAAACCTCCTTTTCATTAGGCACCTTGAGAGGATAGCTGATCACGCATGCTATATCGGAGAATCCGTGATATACCTAGTAACAGGTGAAAGAGTAAGCCTTAGATGATGAATGCATGCATACAATTAATAATAACGTGAAATAAAAACTAAAAACGTAGGAGTGAGTCTCTATTGGAATATGAAGCTATAATCCTATGTGGAGGCGAAGGGTGGAGGCTTAAACCGGACACATGGACTCCGAAACCTTTACTAAAAGTTTCAAAACAGGAAACCCTCCTAGATAGACAAATCAGATGGCTACTTAAGCATGATTTCACTAATATAATTCTCGCCGCTAACCGGTCCTTTCCAGAGTCAACCTTTTTCACAAACCCTAACGTTCAACCGTGTATAGAACGAACAAAACTTGGCACCGGAGGAGCAGTCAAAAGAGCCCTTCCGCTTATTAACACAGACAAATTTTATGTAATGAACGTCGATGACATAGTATTTTACGACCCGAAAAAACTTTACGAACAAGCCACAGCCGGAGCGGCCATATTGCTAGCTCAACCCCAACTGCCCTTCGGAAAAGTTATCATGGAAGAAAACTGGATAACGGACTTTGAACACCGTCCACTTTTAGACGTTTGGGTAAACGCAGGGCATTACGTCTTTTTCAAAGAAATAGTAACAAAATATTTTCCAGACGAAGGAGACTTTGAACCGAGGGCGATGAGAGAAATAGCTAAAGCCAAACATTTGAAGGGACTTAAATATCAGGGAGAATGGCTAACGCTGAACACGATGAAAGATCTAATTAGAATCAGAGAATACTTTGAAGGAATAAAACAACAGTCCTCTAAATAGATGCAGTAATTTCTATGTGGTATACCCAGAAATATTCCCTACCAAAAGAAACAATTTAGAGATCAGGTTTTGAGCGGTAAGTTTAAGTATCCAGTTATTTTAAAGATTGGTTTCTCGACGACGACGCAAGTTTGGTGTGTTAGTATGGAAAGGTGGTCTCAATACTGGGATGTTAGAGGTTGTCGCCGCGACGTTGTTCCAGAGGGTTCCTCTCGATATGAGTCTCATTGTCCCGGGAAAAGGGTCTGCCACTTCGTTGAGATCAACCATTGCGTCTGTGCTAGAGAAGATATGACGCGGGAAAAACCGCTTGGAACAGGCTTCTTGCCAAGGCAGCTAAAAGGCAACGAGGCGTTATATCGGGAGTTAGGTTTTGTTGAGGGTGAACAGCGGCTACTAAACACTATGGGCGAGGTTGAGTACTTTTCTAGGCTTCGAAAGTTTGTGAAGACACAGCCTTAGGGTTGATGACAAATATGGAAAAAAATGTGCATAGTTCAGTTCTTGTTGTTGGCGGCGGTATCGCTGGAATTCAAGCTTCCCTAGAACTCGCGGATTTAGGTCATAAGGTTTACTTGCTGGACGAATCCACTAGCATAGGCGGATCCATGGCTCAGCTTGATAAGATTTTTCCGATTAATGATTGTTCAATCTGTACATTGATGGATAAATTGACCCAAGTGAGCCAACATCCAAACATTAAGGTTCTAACAAACGCCGAAATTGAGGGGCTTCAAGGCGAAGCCGGCGATTTCGAGGTTACAGTTTTGAGGAGAGCTCGCTATGTGGATGAGGAAAAATGTAATGGATGCGGAGCCTGTGTTGAGAAATGTCCAGTTGAGGTTCCAGACGAGTTTAACATGAGGTTAAGCAAAAGGAAGAGCATATACATAAAATATCCTCAAGCTTTTCCAGTTACATATGCTATTGACATGAACTCCTGCACCAAATGTGGAGCTTGCGTTGAGGTCTGTGAATATGACGCAATAAACCTTAATGAAACCGAAAAAAGGCTCACGTTGAAAGTTAGCTCCATAGTCTTAGCATTAGGTTTTTCGCCTTTTGACCCCAAGTTGAAAACTGAATATGGATATGGAAGATTCCCAAATGTTGTGAACAGCTTAGAGTTTGAAAGAATTCTCAGCGATTATGGTCCTTACAACGGGACGTTGTTGAGACCCTATGACCAACGTATCCCACGTAAGATAGCTTTCATTCAATGCGTAGGCTCTAGGGATGCCCAGCTTGGAAACATCTATTGTTCTTCTGTATGTTGTATGTATGCAATCAAAGAGGCTATAGCTGCAAAGGAACGCGACCCTACAGTTCAGTGCACCATATTCTACATGGACATACGAACTTCAGGGAAAGATTATGAGTTATATTATGAACAGGCTAAGAAGAAGTATGGAGTACGATTCGTAAGGTCTAGGGTTGCAAGCGTTGATGAGGCGCCTGACACACATAACCTATTGTTGAAGTATGTTGTCGACGAGGAACCCCGAACCGAGGAGTTTGACCTTGTAGTTTTGTCGACCGGTATGTGTCCACCCAAGAACGTGGAACGTCTAGCTAAAATTTTAGGTATAAATTTGAACAAGTATGGTTTCTGTATGACTAAAACTTTTTCCCCTATAGAAACCTCTAAACCTGGAATATTCGTCTGTGGAGCTTTCGCCAGACCAAAAGATATTCCAGAAACAGTAACGCAAGCCAGCGGCGTAGTTATTAAAACTGCAAGGATTAATACTTCAGAAAGCTGTAAGCAAGCCCCCGTACAACCCCAAGTTGAAAGAGACTTATCCCAAGAAGAACCACGGATAGGAGTGTTCTTATGCCATTGTGGAGTTAACATAAGCAATGTAGTTAACATGAATGAGCTTGCCGAGTATGCGGGTAAACTACCAAATGTGGTTTTAGTTGAACATTTTCTCTATGCTTGTTCTCGGCATTCCCGTAACAAAATAGCTGAAAAAATCAGAGAACAAGGTCTAAACCGCATTGTAATCGGCGGCTGCACTCCTAGAACCCATGAGGACTTATTCTTAGAAGTTATGCAAGAGGCTGGTTTAAACGTTTACTTGCTAGAAATAGCCAACCTGCGCGAACAGTGTGCATGGACACATTTGGAACAACCCGAAAAAGCCACCGAGAAAGCTAAGAGTTTGGTTCAACTGGCCGTAGCCAAGGCCAAATTATTGACACCAGTTCTGAAACCAGCTGTTGATGTTATCCCAACGGCTCTGGTTGTTGGCGGAGGATTAGCAGGCATGACTGCAGCTCTCGAGCTAGCTAACCAAGGATTCGAAGTGCACTTAGTAGAGAAAAGCGGAGAACTAGGAGGCCACCTACGTAATATTCATTATGTGCTTGGGGAAGAGAATCCACAGGAAGAGCTTAAGCATATTATCAGCAAGGTTTCAAGCTCACCAAACATTCACGTTTATTTAAACAGCGAAGTAGTTGCTATCTCCGGACATGTTGGGAACTTCCAAACTCTGTTGAAGCATAAAGATGGGGCGAAGGAAATTCGACACGGCGTCGTGATCCTTGCCACAGGAGCCTTAGAGTATAACCCAACGGAATATCTTTATGGTCAAAGCTCAAAGGTTATAACTCAACGCGAATTAGAACAAAAGCTAGCTAAGGGCGAATTTAACGCGAAAAGCGTGGTTATGATTCAATGCGTAGGCGCTAGAACAAATGACAATCCCAACTGTTCAAGGATTTGTTGCGGGCATTCTGTGAAGAATGCTTTGAAGATTAAGGAGTTAAGCCCTGAAACCGAGGTTTATGTTTTCTACAAGGACATTAGAACCTTCGGTTTCTATGAAGACTACTACAGAAAAGCTTCGGAGAAAGGAGTTACATTCATATGTTATGAGGATGAACACAAACCTAGCGTTTCACTGGAGCATGGAGAACTTAAGGTTGTAGCTTGGGAGCCAGTTGTCAAACAATGGTTCTCCCTCCAACCTGACTTGGTAGTTTTAAACGCAGCCACGGTTGCAAACACAGATAACCGCAATTTCGCCGAGATGTTAGGAATTCCGCTAACCCAGGACGGCTTCTTCTTAGAAACAAAGATGGAACTTAGTCACGTAGATACTCCACGGGCCGGAGTGTTTATCTGCGGTTTGGCGCATTCACCAAAATTCATCGAGGAAACTATTACTCAAGCCTACGCTGCAGCAGCTCACGCGGCAGAGATTCTATCTAAATCCAGGCTAGAAATTGAAGGAACAGTAGCTGTTATAAACGAAGATTTATGTAGCGGTTGCAGAATTTGTGAAAATCTATGTGAATATGGAGCCATTAAAATGAGAGAAGAAAATGAAAGGCTCGTAGCATATGTGGTTGAAGCCCTATGCAAAAGCTGCGGCGTCTGCGGCGCTGCATGCCCGACTAACGCAATTAACTTGAACTATTTCACCACAGAGCAAATTCTGGCACAAATTAAAGCTGCGCTGGTGGAATAGAATGGAACCCGGAAATTTTGAACCGAAAATCATCGGTTTCCTATGCAACTGGTGTGCCTATGCTGGAGCTGACTTAGCTGGAATAAGCCGTATTCAGTATCCTCCAAACATACGGATAATCCGTGTAATGTGCAGCGGAAGAGTTGACCCATTATTTGTTCTCGAAGCCTTAAAAAACGGGGCTGACGGCGTTCTCATAGGCGGATGCCACCCACCCTCTGATTGCCACTACCTAAGCGGAAATTTCAAAGCTTGGAGGAGAACCTTGTTACTAAAAAGAGTGCTCGCCCAATTCGGAATAGAGCCTGAACGCCTAAGAATAGAGTGGATTTCCGCTTCAGAAGGGGATAAATTCGCTAGGGTAGTAAAAGAAATGGTTGAAGAATTAAAAAAATTGGGTCCAAACCCGTTAAAGTTAACGGAAGAGGCGAAATAAATGAACGAACAAGATAAAAGCGGGCAAGAAAAAATGGGGAAACAAATCATAAAAGCCTCAGAGCTAGACCCAAAATTCAAATATGAAATAACGCAGATGCACGGCGGAGAAAAACTTCTTATGTGCTTTCAGTGTGGAACATGTACATCCGACTGTCCAGTGGCACGATACAGCGATTCTTACCGTCCTAGACAGTTAATACGGATGACACAATTAGGACTCAAAGAGCGGATTTTGAAAAGTGAAACTTTATGGCTTTGTGCCGCTTGCTTCACTTGTACAGACCGTTGCCCTCAAGGCGTCAAAGTCGCCGACGTTATACGCATACTAAAAAACCTAGCAATAAAAGAGGGGTATGTCCCGCCGGTATTCAAGGAACTTGCCTCAAGCATATTAGACAATGGCTACGCCTACCGAATTCCTGAACTGAGAATAAAAAAGCGGGAGCAGATAGGTTTGCCTCCACTGCCAAAGGGCAACCCTGAATCACTAGCCAAAATCCTCCATGGAATAGAGCTCAAAAAATTGCTGGAAAAAAGGGGTGAGTGAAATGGCCGAAACTCAAGGCGAAATCAAATACCTAATCTTCTTAGGATGTGCCATACCCTACCGAGTATCTGCCTATGAACTTTCTACACGAAAGGTAATGGAAAAACTAGGCGTAAAACTCGAAGAAATGCCTGAGTTTAATTGTTGCGGAGTGCCTATGGACCCGATAAGTCACGAAATGATGTTGCTATTGGCGGCTAGAAACCTTTGCATGGCAGAAAGGAAAGGCCTAAACATCATGGCTTTATGTCCAGGATGCACTGGAGCCCTGAAAAAGGTAAATACGATGCTAAAAAACGACAAAAACCTCAGAGAAGAAATTAATAAGCATTTGAAGGAAGACGGTTTAGAATTCAAAGGAACAATAGACGTTAAACATTTGATTCAAGTATTAAACGAGGATGTTGGATTAGAGAAAATTAAAACTTTAGTAAAGAAGCCTCTAAAAGGAATCAAGGTTGCAGAACATAACGGATGCCACGTTTTACGTCCAAAAGAATACATGGGTTTCGACGACCCTGAAGATCCAAAAATCCTAAAGACGCTTATCGAAGTCACCGGAGCTGAGTGTCTAGACTATATGGATGAAAGCCAATGTTGTGGGGCGCCCGTAGCCGGAGTGAACGATCGAATCCCACTGCAACTTACCAAAGAAAAACTCGCCCACATAAGGGATGTGGGCGCCCAAGCATTAATCACTATCTGTCCCTTTTGCCATATGATGTTTGACACCAACCAGATAAGGATAGAAAGGATGTTCAACGAAAAATTCGGCATCCCAACCCTTCATTATCCACAGCTTCTAGGACTTGCCCTAGGGATGCCTCCCGAAGAATTGGGCTTCCGTGAGTTGAGAGTGAAGCCCACTGAACTCCTCAAACAGCTTGGCTTCCAAGGGAGTTAAAAAATTGAGCAAGGAAAAGCTAAAATTCGCCTTCTACTGGGCTGCAAGCTGCGGAGGATGCGAAATAGCCGTTCTCGACATAGACGAGAAAATCCTAGACGTTATAGAAATCGCTGACATAGTTTTCTGGCCTGTAGCCATGGATATCAAATATAAAGATGTTGAAGCTATGCCTGACAAATACATAGACGTTTGCTTTTTTAATGGAGCCATAAGAACTGAAGAACAAGAATTCATGGCAAAGCTTTTACGACGCAAATCAAAGGTGCTTGTGGCTTTTGGCTCATGCGCGCACGAAGGATGTATACCTGGACTAGCAAATCTTCACAACCGTAAAGAAATCTTCGAGAGAGCCTACCTAGAAAACGAGTCCACGGTAAACCCGAACAAAACCTTACCTCAAACTAAAACCCAAGTAAAGGAAGGCGTATTAACTCTTCCTGAATTCTATGACACTGTAAAAACTCTTGACCAAACAGTTGAAGTGGATTATTATCTGCCTGGCTGTCCACCCCCGGTTGATCTAATCTTAAAGGCAGTAGAAGCCATAGCCAAAAATGAGCTTCCACCAAAAGGATCAGTTTTAGCGCCTCTAAAATCCGTATGTGACGAATGCCCCAAAAAGAAAGAATCAAAAGAAATCTCTATAATATACCGCGTTTACGAAATAACCCCTGATCCTGAGAAATGTCTACTCGAACAAGGGATAATCTGTATGGGGCCAGCAACTCGAGGTGGCTGTGGAGCTCAATGTTTAACCGTGGACATGCCATGCACTGGCTGTGGCGGTCCATGTCCTAACGAGCCTGAACAAGGCGCAGCAATGATAGGAGCTTTAGCATCAATCCTAGGCGTAAGCCAGGACAGAGAGGGAATAATGGACGCTGAAAAGCTGATAGACCAGATAAAAGATCCTGTGGGAACGTTTTATCGATATTCCATTCCCCACTCCATTCTAAGAAGGAAGGTGATTAAGGAATGAGTGAACCATTTAAAGTTGTAACAATCGATCCCATAACAAGACTTGAAGGCCACGGGAAAATCTCCATATTTCTAAACGAGGCTGGCGAAGTTGAAAACGCCTACTTACAAGTTCCTGAGCTTCGAGGGTTCGAAAAATTCTGCGAAGGAAGAAAAGCTGAGGATCTACCGCAGATAACAACCCGCATATGCGGAGTCTGCCCAGTAGCCCATCATTTCGCCTCCACCAAAGCTTTAGACGCCGCCTTTAGCGTCGAACCGCCATCTCCCGCTAAAAAGCTCAGGGAACTTATGTACTGCGGATATTACGTATACGACCACATACTTCACTTCTACTATTTAGGTGGGCCTGACTTTGTGGTAGGACCGGATGCCCCGCCAGCTGAAAGAAACGTTCTTGGCGTAATCAGGAAAGCTGGACTCGAAATCGGGAAAGAGGTAATTAAACATAGGGCATACGGGCAGAGAATGACAGCTATTATAGGTGGAAAAGCAACCCATCCGGTCTGCGGGTTACCGGGGGGAATTTCAAAACCGCTTTCTGAAGAAGGTCGACAAGAAATCGAGAAAATGGCGGCTTCCAGCGTTGAGTTTGCAAAGTTCTCGCTTAAGCTCTTCCACGACATAGTTCTGAAAAACAAGAAA
>Ga0209426_1001093_pt1 | contig 19487 bp, 24 predicted proteins | sample Deesub1362B_J571_FD_187697 | JGI IMG/M metagenome (GOLD analysis project Ga0209426, IMG submission 187697) | Deep oceanic, basalt-hosted subsurface ecosystem from Juan de Fuca Ridge flank, Pacific Ocean, CORK Borehole 1362B_J2.571 (SPAdes)... ...
ATGGTAGAGCTGAATGGCCACCACTCAGCCCAGAAACGATTAAACGCAAAGGCTCATCTAAACCATTGCTCGACACTGGACATCTTAGAGACTCAATCACCCATAAGGTTGAGGGAAATGCTGTAAAAGTCGGAGTCTTTGGTGAAGAAGCTATAATCGCAGCTGTTCACGAATTCGGAACTACGAGGGCCGGAAGAGGGCATAAAGTCAGCATTCCTGCAAGACCATTCATAAGACCCACAGTTGACGAGAACATCGAAGAAGTTGAGAAGATCGTTGGCAGAGAAGTTGAAAAAGTCATAAGGAGGCTTTAAACCATGCTCGAGTCCCGTATTTGGCAGGAGCTCCACGATGCAATCCCGAAGCAAGTTGAAGTGGATGGCAGCATCGTTGATGTTAAAGTGTTCCGGGCAAATCAAAAAATCAAGCCATCTTATCCTACGATCCTGATCAACTTCCTGGATCCGGTAATCGACAAAGCAAACACACCACTTAACAGGATCCTTGCCATCAATGCCGATACAGACATAAAGTACACCAAGGGTGTTGTGGTGAGGCAGTCTATCGATCTGAACATCTACGACAGGAGCATAAAGAGAATCGCCAAACTCCAGGAAATTTACTACTTGTGGGCTTTAAAACTGAAGCTTACTGGCATCACGATCTTTGCTGTTTTGCCTCCAAGAAACCTTGACTTCATCGAGACCGGATATATTTACAGGCGTGCAATCGAAATCGTTTGCAAGTACAGTGTGACATGGGAAGAGATCGTTGGGACAATAGAAGAGGTTGAAACTTCGGTGGACGTTCAGCAATAACCGCCCATAGTGCCTCACTATTTAAAGTCATTTTCTTAAGAAACATTGATGCTCGACTTCCTTGGGAGAATAGAGGATAAGATGGACGTTGCCAAAACTACATCTGCATTGCTCAGTGTAGCAACGCATTTCCTTGTAGTTCCCAAGAAAAAGAGGATTTTCGTTTGGTGCAAGGCTAAGGATGTCGAGAAGGTCAAAAAGATCTTTGGCAACGAACTCATCGAAGTTAAGGAGCTCAAAGGGGAAATGAGGCTCATAGTGGGGACCTACTGATGTGCTCCGTTGAGATGTTTCGAGGGCCTGAAGAGTATCTGCTAAGAATTGCAGAGAAAAATGGATTCAGAGACGTTATGGAAATATTCATCGAGAATTACAAGAATAGCAAGAATAAGACAGAGTACGTAGCTGAAAACAGCGATAGAAGTTTTTAATGGGGTCGTAGGTCAGCGGTAGACCGCCGCCCTTGCAAGGCGGTAGCCGAGGGTTCAAATCCCTCCGACTCCACTTTCCGGTGAGAGAGGCGATGATGCCTGGAGGCTCCCGGGGGCTGAAGGGCTGAGCCGCATAAGGGGCCGTAGCATAGTGGCATTGCACGGGACTCCAGATCCCGAAGGCGTCGGTTCAAATCCGACCGGCCCCATTCCGATGCATCGGAGGCGTGCCGTGGTGAGGTGGTCCCGAGGTCGGGGCACGCCCACCAGCCGGGATAGCACAGCTGGAAGTGCAGGGGATTTGTAATCCTCAGGTCGTGGGTTCAAATCCCACTCCCGGCTCTCTAAAACTTGAAGAGGCGGGATAGGGAGGGGCGATGAAGGTGCAGGGATGCCGGCTACCTGCACCAGAGCTATCTCATAGCCCGGTGGTGTAGCGGCAAGCATACGGGGCTTTGGAGGTTGGCAGGGTCCACCTCACAGTGATGGAGTAGGGGAGGTAATATTAACAACCGACGGGAAGGAGGGAAGCCAACCGAAGAGACCCCGAGACGGAGGTTCGAATCCTCCCCGGGCTATTCCATTTTTTAAAGTCTAATTTTTCTCTTTCTTTCATGGCTGAAAAAGAGGTGATAGGAATTGCCGAGCCTTAGTTCAGCAATTAAAATAAACATAAGGGATGCTACTGCAGCGGTTCCAGGGCCGAGCTACGGAAAGCCAATAGTTATCGGTGAGGATGCCACGAATAAGGCTCTGTTCAATCAAGTTTTCACGTACTACAGCCAATCAGAGGTCGAAAATGACTTCGGAGCCGACTCACCGATAGCCAAAGCAACAGCAAAAGCCTTCATGCAGGGAATATCTGAGATAAAAGTAGTTAACGTGATGAAGGATGATGGTGCTGGGGGGGCCATAGCTGATTACGATACTGTCTTGGCCGATCTGGCTGAAAGGGCCGAATACGACATAATAATCCCAACGATTGGCGCTGGAGATGCAAATGCCCAGAAACTCATCGATCACGCTGGAGTCTACAGGAAGCTTTTGGTTCTACCATTCATTGGCGCAGCTGCAGATGCAAAAACAGCCTTCGCAGCTCTAACAGTTAACGAGTTCGTTTATGCAATTGCCTACGACGATTCTTCCTTAACAGAGGGAGAAGTTGCTGGAGCTGTTGGCGGTGTTGTTGCAACTCTCAAGCCCTGGCAAACTCCAGAATGGGTTAATGTGCAAGGAGTAAATCCCGCAAGCTACATAGATTCACAAGTAGACGACCTTGAAAACAGCAACATAGCAACGATTTATGAAATTGTAAAATCAGTCCTATCGAATGCGAGAACACTCGATGGAGGCAGAGTTTACATAGTCAGATCAAAGATATACCTCGCTGACATAATAAGGACCGAGCTGATCAACCTGAAGCTTAAGCTGAACAACATGGGTAAAGCCATCCCCTTCGCTCCTTCTGGCCTGCAGGTGATCAAGTCCACAATAGAAAAGATCCTGAGAGCTCAACAGGCTTTAGGAGTGCTGAAACCGGATTGGACCGATGCTGATGGTAACTTGCACAGAGGTTTCGAAGTGACAGTTCCAGCCTACGAGGACATCCCAGATTCCGACAAGAGCAACGGAATCCTGAGAAACGTGTCCGTAACCGCCTACCTGATGAACTACGTTGAGAAGATCGAGCTCGATCTTGTCATAACACTGTGAGGTGGTGTAAATGCCCGCTGAGCAGTACAGTATTGATGACATCAAGGTTTTTGTGGATGGCGTTGAACTCGATGGACTTAAAGAGCTCGGTATAACTCCCAAGGACAAGGACAATGTAAAGCCAATAAAGGACTGGGCCGACAGAACCAAAGGATGGGCGATCAAGAAGAACACCGATGCAGAAGGCTCAATAACATTGCTGATGTCAGCTGAGGCAAACAACTTCTTGCTTGAGGTCGCAGAAAGCAAGAGGCCAGTGCAGGTAGTGGTTGTTTCTGAGAACGTGGAGCAAACGAGATGGAGCAAGATCACAATTGATCAGTGCCACTTCTTCCTGCCAGAGGTTAAGCCAGATCCGGAGGAGCCAAAGCTCACGTGGGAGTTCATAGGTACCAACTACAAGAAAGAGTAATACATCTCTTTTTTTGCTATTGTATCAAGATATCTTTGAGAGGGAACAACTTCATAAAATTTTTAATATTTTGTGAACTAAGGTGATTTGGTGAGAGCGATGCTTGCAAATGTAATCAGATTAAGAAGGGAAGGAGAAGAGAGTGTAGTAGCTATCGACTCGACAAATGTCCCGCTAATTCCCAAATTCAAGTCTGTTCAAATTGTAGCTAAACTAATCGAAGATTGAGGGGGTATTTTTTGATACCACCCAAGAGGATTGATGAAGTGAGAAATAAACTTCGTAAGATGATATTAGAAACAAACAGAGGGATTGTGCAAGATATTTCAGAAGAAGATAAGTGGGGATTTGCGGTTAGGCATGGGAATTACATTGTGTTGATAATTCACATCAAGAATGAATTGCGAATGCATGTTATTTTTTCAGTACCATTTGCTCCCGAGATAGTTGCTGACATCGCAAAATACCGGGCAGACCCTGTAAAAAGAGCTGAATTTGATTTTGGATTGAAGTCTGCCATATCCTCTCCATTTACAGCATACAGGATAAATTATGATGAAAACAAAAATATCGTTGGCTACGACATTTTCAAAACGATTTTTCCATTCCACGAAGGATTCTCCATTAAAGATCTCAATGACGCAATTCAAGCAGTGGTAAGTGTTGGGTCATTAGGAATCGCTTTTCTCGAGGCTATTTTAGGCCCAGAAAAAATCAAACAGGAAATAGCAGAAGCAATAACGAAACCACCACCAGATGAAATGTATGGTTGATAGTGACTCGATGAATTGCCCTCCTTCTAACTTTTTAAAGTCTTTTTTCTTAGGAACTTGCATGAAGGTTGAAATCGCTGGCAGAGTTTTCGAGCTTGAGAAGCCAAGCGGATACAGGCTTTTGAAGGCAATCGGCGAAGATAAAGATCAAGCGGATGTCACGAGGGACTTGATCTTGCTGACTGTTAAGGAGCCAAAAATGACGAAGGAGGAAGTAGAAGAACTTGATCCAGAAATTTTCTTCACGCTTGGTGCGAAAATATCCGAGCTTGTTAGAGAGGACGTAAAAAAATTGGAAAAATTGAGGAAATCAAGCGAGAAGTAGAGGAGGAACTTGGACTTTACATTATTGCCAAGGAGCTTCACGTAGACATTGATGAAGTGAAGAGTTGGAGTGCGGAGAAAATAATCAAATGGAACATAGCCTTAAAGCTAATAGGAGAAGAGGCGAAAAAGCAAGCTGAATATTTCCAGCCAGCACTTCAGCCAAGACAGAAGGAGCATTTAATCGTCTTTCGATAGCTTTTTATTTGAATGTTTTACTTGATTTCATATGGAAATACAAAAATCATTAGTTGTTATATTGTTTTTGGCAATCATAATAAGCGCTTGTGTTTCAGAAAGCGGTACAGAATCGAAACCAAGTGGCGAAACAAAAGAAAAAGTTGAAACATATGAAAAAATTGATTTGTATTCCTTACCGAAATCAAAGATCATCACAGTATATGAAGTAGACCCAATTGAAAAACAACGATATGAAGAGGATCTAAAAAACTATTCATGCCAATTATGTAAATTGAGATTAATAGAACTCTACGAAAATGAGGTAAAATCTTTCGACAAGCGTTTAGATTATTATTTAAACACAAAATTTGATAGTTATGAAGAAGGGAAAGAACTTTACAACAACCTTCAAGAGGAAGGATTGAAAACATATACTTTATTATTCAACGCTTCGGTTGAAGTCAATGGAACGATTATAAGTTGCAATGAACTCTCCCACGACTGTAAAGAATTATTGGATTTTAACCATAAATTGGCCCAAAATATGCCCTTAGACATGTATTTTGAACACGGAGGCGTAATTGAAAAGATTAAGAGTTATCTAACCGACATGATGCTGTATTATACTAAATCTCCTCCATCGTGGGTATTGGAAAGTGCCGAAAAGAAAAGATCTGAAGCAACTAATCTCAAGAAGGAGGCATTATCAGAGGTTTTGAATTATTTGCAGAATAAAAAGAAAGAAATCGTGATTCCAGAAGAACCTAAGCCTCCTCAGCTTAAACCAGTCCAAAAAAGAGTGTATGTAAAAACAAGTTTCTCAGAGCAACAATACAAAGACTTAGTGAATCAAATTAAGGAAATCTACTATTTGAAACTAAGTGAGTTTCAAATAGCCACAAAAAAATACGAAAATTATGAAATGAGCAAAAAGAGATACTTGGAAATACTAGAAGAAGAAAGTAAAACATTTGAATGGTTAAGCCTTGTACTAAGGTATTCTGAACCTCCTGCAAAGTACAACGACTTTCACTTAAAATTCATGAATGGAATAGAACTTTTTGGCAAAGCTTTTAAAACAACAAAAGAAGGTATTGAATATAACAAGGAATATAAATTAGAGCAAGCAATTGAGCTATTTTTACAAGCAAAAGAGGCTGTAGAAGAGGCTTTCAATAAGCACTCCATCTAATTTTTTAACTGTCGAGCTCGGATTCAATATTCTCAATTCTCCTCAATAATTTAGTTCGTTCATATTTTTTTGATTGTTTACAGAACTTGAATAATTTCTCGACTACTTCAGAATCTCTTGAAGCATTGGCAATCGCTTGGCAATCACGTTAATGTTGCAATCTTGTTCTTCAGAATTCCACCACATACACTCGTTTTTAAGACATTGGAGCTCTTTAAATCGATCAACTTTTAAAACAGGGATTCTTTGCCCACCGACAAACAATGGACAAATCCTTATTGATTCTGTACTTTCCTTCTTCCCAAACAACATACCTCTTTTTTAAAGTCTATCAAATTTTAGCTTTTCGATGGAGGCCCTAAGGAGTCTGTACATTCTGATCGAGTTTGTAGATAAAGCCTCAGAGCCAGTTAAACAAGTAACAAAATCTGTAAATGAATTCAAGAAAAATGTTGAGTCCACAATAAAGCCCATCAAAAACTTGCAAACCGAAACGATGAAAGTTAAGCAGACAACGAAGCCAGTCCAAGATCTTGCTTCAGCATTCCAGAATGTTAAGCTTAAAGTGACTGAATTCGCAACATCCATGAAAACTAAGCTCTCAAATCTGACAGAAGTTATAAAGAAGCACAAGAAAGCTATAGCTGCAATAGGTGCAACTCTTTCGGCAATAGGATATGGTGGCTTCAGATTGTTCGGAGGTTCTACCAAAGATTTCGAGAGAGCAATCCTTGAGATGCAAGCCCGAACGACCCTAACAACCGAGCAGCTCAGAGAGATGACAGAAGTGGTTAAGGACCTCGCAAGAGCAAACTCCGACTCGTTTAAGACGATCTCGGATGTCATAACAATTCTAACCGAAAGATACGGCTACCTCGGGAAAGAAACGAAGGAAACAGCCCAAGCAATCCTCGACTTCGCCAAGGTGACAGGAACTGACGCTGTAACAGCTGCAAATTCGATAAGCGTTGCAATGAAGGCCTTCAGCATTCCAGCATCACAAATGTATGAGGTAACCGATACGCTAATCGCAGCGCAGCAACGTTTCGGTGTTCAATCAGCTTACATAATCGAGTTGCTTAAAAGCAACGCAGCCCCGCTAAAAATGCTCAACCTCTCATTCAGCGAAGCTGTCGGATTGCTTTCGGCTTTGGAGGCGAATGGTGTTAATGTTTCGAGGGCTTTAATGGGGCTGAGATCTGCGGCAGCTAAGGGTATTGATGTCAAGAAAGCTTTGAGAGAATTGGCAGAGATAAGAGATTCAACAGAAAGAACCAGGAGAGCTGTAGAGATATTTGGCTCATACGCTGGTCCTGGACTTGCCCGAGTCTTGGAAGGTGGTACCGAAGCCCTCGACAAATTCATGCTGAAGATGGATGACGTGAGAGGAACGACAAAGAAAGCGTCTGAAACAATTGACAAGAGCTTATCGGAGCAAATTGGAATCCTAAAGAACAATCTGACAATTCTGGCTGTTGAAATTGGCAAGACTTTGTTGCCAGTGATGAAAGGGGTCGTGAGCGTTCTAAGAACTCTAACAGACACATTCGAGAAGCTTCCAGCTCCAATTAAAGGAGTTATTGGAGTTGCAACTGGATTAGTAACAATTGTTTCAGCTGTTGTAGGTCCATTGTTGGTTCAAATTGCAGCATGGACATGGTTAACGGATAGAGTCATTTTCTTTGCTAAGGTCAATGCACTTCTTCGTAAAGTGTTATTTGGCTCAATAGGAGTGCTCAGAACTTTTGCAGTATCTCTCTGGACAACCTTGGCACCTCTCCTTCCATGGATCGCAGTCATCGGCGCTGTTGTCGGAGCAATCCTACTACTCCAGGATGTACTTGTCAAGGGCTGGGAGAAAAGTTACCTCGGGCAGTTCGTCAACTGGCTCCTCGAAAAGCTCCCTTTCCTGAAACCAGTCGCCGAAGGCGTTGGCAACGCAATCAACTGGATGAGGCAGAGTATAGACCGGTTATCGAGTAAAATCGGCGAGTTCATATCCTGGATCCAGCAAGGCCTTGACACATTAGGGCCGTTGAAATACGCCATACTCGGCCCCGCTGGAGCAATCTTATTCCTGGCCCAAAATTTCGACAAAGTCACATCAACCATCAAAAACTTCATCACTTGGATCCGGAATGCATGGAAAGCCCTCACAGAAAACCCAGTCCTCAAAGTTATCCAGGCACTTACACCGTTTGGAGCAGCATTAAAAGCCTACGAGATAGTAACAAGAAAAACAATCGAAACAAAAACAATCAACCTCATCGAAACTTCAAAGAAAGAAGAGCTCCTCAGAAGAAACGTGACTGAGGAGGAAATCAGGAAGAAAGCGATAGAGCAATACGAATACATCAAATCAATCAAATTACAAGGAGTAACAAACGAGGAAGAAATCAAGAGACAGCTTGAAACTGAATTCGGCGAGATTATCATCAATCCCGAAATAATTCCGTACGTAGGCAAGCCAGACTACGACAGGGAGTTCTACGAAGAAGGATCCATCAAGCTGAAGATCCACCAGCCGAAGTTTAAGCCAGAAATCGAAGAACCGGAAATTCCGCATTCGTTACTCGATGTCATGCGTCTCAAAGTGAAACCACTCGTCGAAGCCATCAAACTCCCACACCTAACAGATCTTGTAGCAAAAATCAAATTCATCCTCGATAAGTTGCCTGAACTTCCAACTGTTCAACCATTAATGGCCCCAATCAAATTCATCCTTGACAAACTTCCAGAATTACCAGACTTGGTTGGAACTGCAACTTATCTCCCAAAGCTCATCCAGCCAGAAATTCGAAATCTCACCGCTGGCATAGCATATCTGCCAAAACTCGCAACAGTAAAGCCAACAGAGATACTCCCCTCTCCATCCGAGCTGATCCCGGCTACAACAACTTACCAAACGATGATTAATCAGCCAGTAACCCAAACCACATACAATCAGCCAATCACGATTGGTAAGATAGAAATTAAGGCTGACAACCCCGAACAATTCTACAAGGAATTCATCAGAAAGCTTAAGCTGAAGCATCTGGCAAGTCCAGGTTGATTTTTCTTTTAAAGTCTAAAGAAGTTTCACAAATTATATGAAATACATTGTAGATATAGATCTCATGCACGAAATCCGGGCGGCGATTCTCAGAAACCTCTACGAGCAAGAAAAAACCAAGCCTTACTCTTGGATTGACGCAGAAAAGTTGGGCAATGAATTAGGCTTAACACTAAAAGAAGTGGATTTCCACCTGAATTACCTCGAAGAGAAGGGTTTCATCAGATACGAACGAGTTTTAGGCGGGGGAGGACTTGTAAGGATAACCGCACTCGGCATAGATGCTGTTGAATCTCCAGAACAATTCGTAAAAACTGCTCCATTCCTCCAGCAACTCATAATCTACGGAAATGTCGTAGATTCCACCATTCTACAAGCAGAGTCTATAAGAATAAGAAATGGGCTCAACAGAATTGCAGAATCAGTGAGCGATGCCGAGCTTAAGGAACTGATAGATGAACTCATTAAAGAATCAAGGAAAGATGCTCCAGATGGTAACAAACTCAAAGTCATACTGCAGCAAATTAAGGAAATATCACCAGATATAGCTTCAAAATTACTTCCATATGTGCAAGAATTGCTGAAGAAGTGGCTTTTGGGATAGGTTGCTAATCTAATCAAGTCTTATTAAAGTCTATTTTTCCCCCTTGACAACATGGAAAACATATTGCTCGATGACATTGAGCTTGAAGCGGTCCATGTTATAGATCTAACCGAAAAGACAACAGTTCCAGAGCATAGAGTTGAGAAGCAATTCAGCATATCGGACCACATCATCCTTGAGCCAGCCGAATTCTCAATCGAAGCAACAATCGATGCATCAGCCAAGCAGAGACTTGAGGCGCTGAGAGATTCGAAAAAGCTGTTCACATTTGTTTCTGAACTTCATGGCACCTATGACAACATGGTCATACTCAGCCTCTCCTTCAGGCCCCTGGACTTAAGCAACCTGCAAGTGTCAATTCACATCAAGCAAATTCGCATCGCAGAATCGAGAACGGTGAAAATCGAGCTTCCAATAACTCCAGCGCCAGCAGAGATCCCAGCAAACACGACAGCAACAGATCCTGACGAAAAGAAAACCCAGTATGATGAACAGCTTGAGCAACAAGGAGGCGAATCCTGGCTGGACAAGGCAAGGAACTTCGTTGGATGGCTTTTAGGAGGTGTTTTCGGTGGTTAAAGCCGTTCCATTCAATAAAGAATGGGGATATCCACAATCACAGCGGGTAAAAATAAACAATGTTGCCTATGATTTCATATTTCGCTGGAACGGCAATGGCTTTGCTGTTTTAACAGTCAAGAGAGTTGAGGATGAAGCAATGGTATTCAATGGCAAACTTGTAAGACTGAATCCGATTGAGGCGAAGGATCCTGCAACGTATAAAACTCTGTTTGTGATGCTGCCATATAAGGTAACGGAATCCGAAGCTGAGGTGTGGTTGCTGTATGGCTGAGTTCTGGCTCCGCTATATTGAGGTTAAGATCGGGAGCTTATCGTTCAACTCGGACAACTTTGACATAGAATTCGAAGTTGAAAAGAAAGAGAGTGAAGCTAAAACAGCAATCATAACGATATACAACATCTCTCAGCAAACAAGAGAACAGATCAAGGCTGATGATATCGTAGAACTCAAAGCTGGCTATAAGACCGATTATGGCACAATTTTCTACGGTAAGGTTGCAAATGTCGATGTAGAAGTAAGGAGAGGAGATGAGGCAATGATTATCGAATGCGTTGACTCAACAGCTGATCTGAACAAAAACCCCATAGTTGTAAACTATCCAGCTGGAACAGATGCAGCTCAGGTTGTCAGAGATATATGCAGCTACTGCAGCATCCCGATCGGGAAAATAGAGAACACTGGCATAATTTTCGAGAGGCCTTATACCCCTGAGCCTGGAACGCCTAAAGAGATTATTGATGAAGTAGTAAAATACATTAATGGCAGATTAAGAGCCATACAGCAAGAATGGAGTCCAAGGATGATTCTTTCCTCTCCGGACTTCGGCCAGGAATACATCTTCACGATTGAGAACAACATGGCTTACCTCGTCAAGGGCTCAAAGCTTGTTTACGAAGCTGAGGTAATTGAGGCAGAAACGGGATTGCTGGAAGTCAACAAAGTGAAAGACGAGGACAAAGACAAATTCAGGATTAAAACCTTGCTGAGGTGGAGGATTCAGGTTGGGAGGCCAGTAGTAATCAATTCTTCAAAGCTGAGTGGGCAGTTTGATGTTTTCGCCTGCAAACACCTCTGCAAAAACAAAAGCTATTACACGGAATTCGAGGTGGTCCCATGATCGATGAACTGCTCAAAATACTGGATGAGAGGATTGACAGGAAGCTTGCGAGGATGAACACTGTTGCTTTGGGCATAATCACTCAGGTCGATCTGCAGAAGTTCCGCTGCAATGTCAAGCTCAAGAACAAGGTCCATGGCAAAGAAGTGGAGCTGTTTGATGTGCCGATAGCTATACAGAAGTTCAGTTCCGGGAGCGTAATAATAACCCCATCCGAGGGCGATGTCGTCGTAATAATCTTCTCGAAGCACGAGCTGGAGGAGCAACTGAAAAACAAGCAAGTGGTTCAGGTAAATGAGATTCTTCGCTTCAGCATCAACAACGCAATCGTAATCGCTGGCATCCACACCTTGGTCGAGCCAATTCCTGGGATTGCTCAGGATGAAATCCTGATCCAGCATAAGTCGGGTAATTACATCAAGTTCCAGCAAGATGGCAGGATAATGATCAAGGGAGACGTCTACATCGATGGCGATCTCGATTTCAAAACCATAAGGGGAACCAACGCTGACGATGGAACTTGGCACAACCCACCCTAACTCGATTTTTTAAAGTCTATCAACTCCCCAACTTTGATGACATGGGATTTCAAGTTCTCTCAAGGAGATTTGGTAATTAATGAACTCAAACAGCTTGAAAGAGTCACTGATGCGGAGAAGGCGAAGCAACACGTATGGTTCATCCTGAAAACTGTTAAAGGAACCGATTTGTTTAACCCTGAGTTTGGCGTTGACTGGCTGAAGATAAAGCGCTCAGGATTCAATCGCAAGCTGACAGAACACGAAATCCGCAAAGCTCTCTCCAGCTATGATAAGATCAAGTCAATCGACGGGATAGAGATTTCTGAGCCCGATTCTGAGGGAAGAGTGAGTATCAAGCTCAGTCTAACACTTGATGAAGGTAAAATCGAAACTGAGGTGATTGTATGAGCTATGGAGTCACGGATTCTGGCTTTATCACGAAACCATTTAGTGCAATCCTGGAAGAGCTAAAACAAAGAGCGAAGCTTTACCTCGGAGAAATAGATTTGAGCGAGGATTCCGATTTCTTAGCATTTCTAAAGACAATAGCCTACGACATAGATTCGCTTTGGCAGTTGCTTGAAGATGCCTATTACGCTGGATACATAGACTTCGCTACAGGCCAGAATTTAGACCGCCTGGTTGCAATACTTGGCATAAGGCGAAAGCAAGCAGCAAAAGCTACTGGAACTGTAACTTTCAGTCGCTCGACCCCTGCAACAAGCGATATTGTAATTCCTGCAGGCACAAGAGTTGCAACAGCTGATGAATCAGTTGTTTTCCAGACGACTGAGGAGGTTGTTTTACAGCAAGGACAAACGAGCGTTGATGCAGCAATCGAAGCTGTTGAGCCTGGCTCACAAGGAAATGTTGCAGCAAATACTATAACAAAGCTTGTGGATCCAATCAGCGGGATTGAAAGCGTAAACAACACATCTCCAACAAGTGGAGGTTCTGATGCTGAAACTGATGAAGAACTGCGTTACAGGGCTATAACCTACGCCCCATCCGCAAAAGCAACTGTTTACTCGATAAAAGCTGCTCTGTTGCAGATAGAAGGGGTTACGGATGTTAATGTGGAGGAGGACTTTGGAGAGTGCAAGGTAATCATTACTATTGCCGGAGGATCCGATGAAGTAATAACCAACACAATTGAGGACGTCCGACCAGCAGGCATCCAAGTGACATGGCAGCGCCCAACATTAATCACGATCACGGTAACAGTCTCAGTTACAAAAATAGCCTCGTACGATGCAACAACTGTTAAGGCTAACGTTCAGGCGGCTATAGACAACTACATCAATTCTTTACCAATAGGTGAGGATGTTGTCTATTCAGATCTGGCTAAGGCAATTCTTGCAGCTGAGGGCGTTGATGACATCAACAGCCTCGAGGCAACAGATGGAGTTACAACGATCAACGCATTCGGGCAATCTTTGACGATAGAAGCTAATGAGAAGGCCCAGGCTGGAACACACAACATAACGGTGACTTAAATGAAATTCATTAAGATTGCAAAAGCAATCTGGGCCACATTCTGGATTTGTGTCTGGCTTATAGCTTTCTATCATTACAAAACAGTAGGAGAATACTTCGTCAGCGAGAATATGCTCAGTAAGATACCACTTGCATACGTGGCTGTTGAGAGCTGGTTTTTACTAACCGTAATCGTGTTGATGTGGCTATCCTGGAAGTTAATCGAGGTGATTTCCGATGCCAAGAGCTAAAGAGATGCTTTCTCGCCTGTCAACAGCCTTTAGGAAAGATGAGGATAGCAACAATTACAAGGTTTTATCGATCATTGCAGAGGAATTCGATGAAATCGAGCAAGTAATCGAGCAATTGAGAAATTCAAGATTTGTTGAAATCGCAACAGGAAGATCTCTCGACTATATAGCAAAGCTATTCAATTTGACGAGAAAATCCGAAGAAACGGATGAGGAGCTCAGAGGGAGGTTGCAAGTAGAATTGCAGAAATACCTGAGCTGCGGAACACTAAACGATATTCTCAACGTGATCAAGTACTTTACTGGGCTTGAGGACAAAGACATAAGGATTGTTGAAGCACCAGATGCAATACTCGGATTTGGGAAAGGATCATTCGGAAACAACGTATTCTCATCCCCAAAAGCTACATTCCGTATCGAGCTCCTTGAGGAGCCAGCTCTTCAGCTAAATCTCAAGGCTTTTTACAATGCCATCAAGGCTGTTAAGGCAGCAGGAGTTTACTTCCAGCAAGACGAGACGAAGATATGGTGCTACATTCTTGCTTTTACAGCTGGAGAATCTGTAACTACATGGCTTATCACGACTCCCCTCGGCTTTGGCTACGATAAGTTTGGAGAGGGGCCATACGGCGGTTACTTGCTTGTGATAAAAGCAGATGCAGAAACGAGCAATATTGATCTAACAATCCTTGCATTTCCTACTGTAGAAGCAGGAACAAAAAGCGGTTTTGGCTTTGGTCATGGCAGATTTGGCGAGCTTGGATTTTCTGAAAGATTAGATGTTGCAATTATAACCTTGGCGTTAACATTGCTCAATGCAGCCCTGGCTCTATGCGAGAACACCGAAACAAAATATCAAATCACTCCCTTGGGCTTCGGACAGAGTGGACTTGGGCTAATCCCATTCGGGGACTACTTGCTCGTAGCAAAAGCAGACGCAGAGACTGGTCTCATAGATCTGACAATTTTAGCTTTTCCCGCATCTACGGCAGGAATCAAAAGTGGTCTCGGATTCGGTTATGGCTCGTTTGGTGAGTTGGGATTTGCTGAGAGATACGATATGGCTATAATTGAATGGACGCTTGAAACACTTGCTGCGGCTTTTGCCGATGGGATCCCTCAGACGATAGACATAGACATACACACCTACTTTGCTTTTGGAGAGGGAGGATTTGGATACTGGCAGTACGGAGGAGGGACAGTTTCATCAGCTAATGAGTTGGATTATATTCAAAAGAAGAAGATAAGCTACTCGACAGCAACCAGCTTCAGAAAAATGAAGTTCAACCTGCGCCAGAACTCTGCAAACACAGGATGGATCAAAATTGAATACCAGATCACAGCTCCAGATGGAACATTGAAAGTTCCTTGGACAGTAATATGTGAGGTTGATGGAGGGACAAATGATAGCTTTGCTCCCGAGATAGCATGGACACGTACGAGCGATCCTGAATGGGGAGAAGTCTATGAGGCTACATTCACCCAAGCAATATTATTAGACTACGGAGATACCATAGTGTTCAGATTGCTAATGAAAAATTCAGATGCTGAAGCTTGCTACAACAACATCTTCGATGTTTGGGGAGAACAAGCTTCCTGACTTTGATTTTTAAAGTCTAATTTTGAAGGCAGGCTATGGAAGTCAAAGTGGATGTTAGATCCGAAATAAAACTCTTCAGGAGGGAGCCAGATGGCAGGAAAGATAATAACTGATGCAGGACTTAACGAACTGGCAAAGCTTCTTGCAGGACAGGGAACTCCAATGGCTTACATCGCATTGGGGACAGGAACGACTGGCCCTTCTGCAGGTGATACGGCCCTTGAGGCTGAAGTAATTAGAAAGCAAGCAACAGCAACTGTAAATGGCTCAGAGGTCGAATTTGAGATAACGATCAATCCTGGTGACATCGTAGATAAGAACATCACTGAAATCGGGCTTTTCAATGCAGCAACGGGCGGAGTAATGTATTATAGAGAAGTCAGAAATCCTCTCTACTTCGATGCAACTGTCGGGGCGGTTATCAAAATAAAATGTTCGTTCTCGAGGAGTTGATGAAAAATGAAGCAGAAGTTTTTGGTTAACACGGTTGATGGAGAGAAAGAGATCGTAGCTGACAGATACATCATTGAGGGCGATGAATACGTGTTTTTGAATGGCAACGAGGTCGTTGATCGCATCAAGATCGCCGATGTCGTTGAAACTGTTAATGAGGAGGGTGAGAGCGAGTCGGGTATAAGAACGATCTTCTCGAGGAGCGTGATGTGAAATGCCCACGTACACACCAAAATGGAATTTAGAAAAACCAGATCGAGGAGCTCTGGACTGGGATCTGCCAATAAACGCCAACTTCGACAAGCTGGATAAGGCAGTCTATCAGGCATTAAACGCTCACACAGGAGATAACGACTACGATGAGGAGCTCCCATTACCTGATCTGCCAAACAGAGTACTCAGGCTCTACGACTCTACAAACAACATGTGGGTTGAGATCCACCAAGTGTACATCCCGTACTTCATCAGCGAGGGATTCAGCCAGCCAGCTTTGAACGGACTATTACTGGGAGGCTTCTGGATCGACAAGTATCAGTGCTGCCACCCCAAAGCTACGAGGTTCAGCAGAGGAACTACATCACCAAACTCTCCTGGCACAGTGGCGGCTGCATCTAAACCACATGTTGTGCCCTGGACCGACATAAACTGGTGGAACGCTAAAACAGCCGTCGAGAACAGGAATACTATAACGGGAGAGAAGGCTACAGGATACGTTCTGACATACAAGACTCAGGAAATGAGTGTTACTGGCGAAACAGTTGGAACAGGCGATGGTACAACAACAGAATTCTTGCTCGACTTCTACCCAGTCAAGTCCGGATCCCTGACTGTCTATGTTGATGGTGTTGCGAAGACAGAGGGAACGGATTACAATGTGGACTACAACACGGGCAAGATAACATTCACGACCGCTCCTGCAAGTGGCGCATCAATCACAGCAGATTACATCTACTACAAGGGCAGCAACTCAGAGTTCTATGTGCAATCAATCGAGCACCTCGTCGGTAGAATTGTCAGGATCGTTCAGAATGGAGTTACTTACCACCGCAGGGTGATCAAGCAAGGGATCGACACCTCGTCAGATTCTCTTGGTGCGAGGTACATCAAAGTGTTCCCGCCACTTCCATCAGAGATTAGGGGAAGCGGAGAGAACACTGTAAGGACTGAATCACAGAGCTATGAAATCGTTGGCCACCACCTCGTAACAGCATACGAGTGGTTCAGTGTTGCAGCCTGGGCCGTCAAATACCGCTACAGGTTTGGCTTCGGCTTCCCCAAGGGCAACAACAACTGGGGCAAGGATTACAGGGATCCGAGAGAGACAAGATACGAGGGCATTCAAGATCCTGTCAGACCTGGTTACAATGGCAACGACATTGCAAGAGTTCTCACTGGCAGTGGACCCCTCAGCTGGTCGTTGAATGGTAGAAGGAGCGGTGTCTGGGACCTCAATGGCAATGTATGGGAGTGGGTTGACTTGCTCATAGGCTCCCAGACGGACTTCGTAATCTCACAGGGCTACCCAGGAGAGGGGCACTTGCTACCAACAACTGGCACAACATCAGGGGCCTCGATGTGGGTTGCAGAGCTCGAGGACTCATCACAAGAACTTGCAGAGCTTGGTATTCCTAAAACATTGAGCACAACACCAAACGCCGAGCTCGACGACATGCGCTACTGGCTCGACGAAACTCGTACAGGAGAACGTGCTGCTCGCCGGGGCGGGGGTTGGGGCAATGGCTCGCACGCCGGTGTCTTCTCGCTGTCCCTCCACTACGCCCCGTCGCTCGTTCACTACCGCGTGGGCTTCCGCGGCGCCTTCTGAAAAATCTGGTAAAAAGCTGGCTCTGGAGGTCTGGGAATCTGGCGAGTGAAAAGCACGAGAAACTCAAGATCTACAAGAAAGCCTACGACCTCACCCTCTATCTTTTTCCTCTTTCGGAGAAGTTCCCGAAGCCTCAGCAGCATAACGGGCTTGCGAGCGAGCTGCGCAGAACATTGCTTGACATGCTGATGAAGATCGTTGAAGCGAACAACAGCAAGAGTGTTATTGCTCATGAAGAGATCGATGCATCGATTGAGAAGCTCAAGATCATCTTAAGACTTTCCAAGGACCTCAAGTACATCAGCATCAAGCAGTACGAGCACGCCTCCAAAATGCTAATCGAGATCGGAAAGATGAACGGTGGCTGGCTCAAGGCTAACACATCATGAATCACGATCATCCGTGGCGGGATGACGCGGGCCGGGCTCGGACACCCCGTGCTGCTATCCGGGGCGGGGGTTGGGGCAATGGCTCGAACGCCGGTGTCTTCTCGCTGAACCTCAACAACGCCCCGTCGATCGTGAACAACAACGTGGGCTTCCGCGGCGCAATATCGTCGTGGATATAGGTGAGGTGACCACGGTTGCCTCACTGTCCAACGACGATACAGAGCCCGGTCCCCGCCGCTGCTCAGCAATGGGCAGCGAAAAACAAAACAGGCGGGGCGGAGTTAGTAGGTTCCCGAAAGCTCTGCCCCGTCAAGCCCCCTCTTATGAGGGACTCGCTTGAAAACATATGACAATCTCTTCGAGATTGTTTGCTCTTTTGAACATCTACTCCGATCATTTTACCTCTGCCGTAGAGGTAAAACCTACCGCATCTACGCTTTGGAATTCGAGGCAAATCTCGAGGAGAACTTGTTTAAGCTCCAGGAAGAACTTCGTACTGGCACATGGGAGCCGCAGGGCTATACAACTTTCTACATTTATGATCCGAAAAAGCGTTTAATCAACGCCCCAACCTTCCGAGACCGCATCGTTCACAGAGCTGTTCATGATGTAATTGAGCCGATTTGGGAGCCGATCTTCATCTACGACAGCTATGCATGCAGGAAGGGCAAGGGAACGCATAAGGGTGTGGACAGATTAACAAGATTTCTGAGATCTTATCCACCAAAACAGAAGGTTTACTGCTTTAAAGCTGATATAGAGAGCTATTTTGCAAGCGTGGACCATGAAGTTCTGTTCAAAATCATCAAGAAGAAGATCGTGGATAAAGAATTGCTCTCCGTCATCTGGAAGATCATTGACAGCTACCACGAAGAAGGAAAACCTGGCGTCGGCATTCCATTGGGTAATCTTACCTCCCAGCTCTTTGCCAACATCGTTCTCAACGAGCTCGATTACTTCATCAAGCACGAGTTGAGAGTTAAGCATTACATCCGCTACATGGACGACTTCATAATGCTGCATCCTGACAAAAAGCAACTTTGGGCGTGGAGGGATGAAATAGCCGAATTCCTGAAGAAGCTCAAGTTACAGCTACATCCAAAGAAGCAGATCGTTTTTCCAGCCAGCAAGGGCATCGACTTTTTGGGCTACATCGTTTTCAGGGACCATCGAAGGGTTAGAAGAAGGAATGTCCGCCGCTTTTATCAACGCCTCAAGAAGATAGCAAATGGAACCTTCGACAAAGATCCAGAACAATCGATCATGTCTTGGATGGGCTACACTATCCATGCGGATGCGTACGGACTCAACAAAAGCATTGCAAAAAAGTATCCAATTCTTGAAATCGGGTTGAAGAAGTTTTATCCAGATATCAAATAAAGAAAGCGAAAACTATTTATTAGGTAGTTTACTTATAGGTAATTAGTGGGATGCCTGTGAAGGTGCAGATTCCAAAATTGAAATGCCAGCGCTGCGGGCATGAATGGGTGCCACGCCAACCGGAAGTAAAGATTTGCCCCAAGTGCAAGTCGAAATACTGGAATGTTCCGAAAGAAGGCGGTAGGAAGCAGGAGTAGGTTGTTCGGGTGTTATATGGTGTTGGTGGCTGAGGGTCCAAGGGTTCGGATGCGGGTCCGGATGCATAAGGCGGCTCTTTTTAGGAGAGAAGTGGGAGCCATGGATGAAAAGTTGCGTGAAGGTATGTTCAGAAATCTGAAACTAATGTCCTCCACAGGAACAGCCGTCATGAGTTTTCTGGTTGCAATGGTGGTT
>Ga0209426_1001094_pt1 | contig 19450 bp, 26 predicted proteins | sample Deesub1362B_J571_FD_187697 | JGI IMG/M metagenome (GOLD analysis project Ga0209426, IMG submission 187697) | Deep oceanic, basalt-hosted subsurface ecosystem from Juan de Fuca Ridge flank, Pacific Ocean, CORK Borehole 1362B_J2.571 (SPAdes)... ...
TACAGATGCATTAAAAAACATAGCATACATATTAGTAACTGCGCTAACATTCCAGTTTGATACATCTGGGTTTGCTACAGATGCCTCTCTAAACATAGAACCCATATTAGTAACTGCGCTAACATTACCTCCGTTAGTTGCAGTTACTAATAAATTAGAGCATCCATAAAAACCACCTGCCAAATTAGTAAAACCAACATCTCCCCAATTTTTAACATCTTTAATTTTTAATCTATCGCCGCCATTGTTAAAACTCCATGCCGGGCATATACCCGTAATAGTTATGTCATAAGTATCGGCTGTTGCGTAAACATGAGATGGGCTTGCAGTAGTTACTGGCTCTACACCTGAACCATCTCCCCAGTCCACATTAAAAACATTGCTTGTTGATGTTGCTGGTAACGTAATTGTTTCAGACGACGTGGTGGTCTCGAATGTGGTTATGAAGTCAGTATTAATCTCCTTTTTTCCCTGCATTATCTGCGACCCCCAAACTACTGCATGTAGATAGCTGGTCATTATTTCAGTCCGGTCATCTGGACATTGGTCAGGGTTGTATCCGTCAGCATCACGGCTTTAATTCGGCCGTAGATGATCTCTCCTGCTGTTACTGTCCAGACAACGGCCACCGTGTCGTTTGTTAATTTGATTGCAACGTCACCAGCCGTATGACAGCGTAAACCCATTAAATCGACGACTGTTGAGTCTGACTGCACAATTGCATCTTGCTGAGTCGGGAGTGATTCAACCAGCCCCGCATCTTTGCCGCTGGCGGTTTTTGTTAGTATCTTGCCAAAAATACCAGTGATCGCCGCGTTCAAATTTTGCTTTGCTGCGCCGCCTAATGATCTGGCATTATTTTCTTCATCAAATGCAGACATGATTTATTCCTCTTTACCTGTTTGTTTGTTTTTCATGCCTTCAAATCGCGACATGGTTTTTTCTAACTGCTCAAGCTGCATCTTACGATTATTAAAATCAGCTTTTAATGCTTCAATTTCTTTACGTGTTTCGTTGTTCTGATCGTTCCTACGTTCTTCTGAACGTATTTTTTCTTCCTGAAGTGAAAGATCGCCGCGCATCTTGTCAATTTTTGCGTAAATCTCAGCAATCTTGGCTTGTCGTTCTGCCATTGCTAATTCAATATCCTGCTCTTGTAGTTGCTGTTGTTTTTGCATTGCAGCGGCTTTCTGCTCATGTGCTTCAAGTTCTTCCGGGGTCATTTCTTCGGGGTCTGTAATCGAATCTTGACCGGTAAACTTACGCACACGCTCTGCCGCTTCTTCTTTGTTTGGCATATCGGTCATTTCGATAACAATATCGAGCATCACTGCTTGTAATTCGGGTGTTAATGAGCGTGTCATATCGGTAAATTGTTGCAACATTTGCGCTTTGTGCGTTGGTGAACTTGGCACATCGTCTAAAACAACTTTGGTTTTCGTCAATAACACATCATTAGTACGAATATCATCGTCTGTTTCATTTGTATTATTAATAATGATTTTCTTGCGAGTGCGTTTGCTCTTGCCGATACGCATTTCAATGTTATCGTCTTTGCTCATATCCTCTTTAACCAACGATAACAACATGTTACCCACGGTTTCACGTGCATCCTGCGTGTTATCGAGTATTTCACCGAGGGTTTGTGTGCCTTGTTCAACCAGCGAGGCAATAGCAACACCGGATTGCCCCGTTGTTTCTTTGCCGAGTTGTGCATTAAATACACCACCTACGTCCTGCACCATATTTTTTGAATCTTCATATACGCGGAATTGTTGAATAGACAATCCAATGTCATCTTCAACTCTAAAAGCATTTGCGCTTTTATTTACACGATTCGGATTTAACTTAACGTAAGCGTCTGGCCGTGCAATCTCATTCATTACCGCCGCATGGTCGTCATTGAATACCGCATCAGCATCAGTAATAACGCGCCTGGCAGACAATAACCACATCATTTTAGCTCGTCGTGCGTTTACTTCGTCCTGTGGTGCTATCATGCCGCGTATTAATCCATACGGCACACCAGTCCGACTTTCACGTTTGCCGATAAATGGTACATAGGGGAATCGGTCAAACGAATATGGTGATGGCATGTCCATTAATCTGTGCGGCCCCAGCCACCAGGCTAAACGGATTTTAGAAAAAACCGCTTTTTCTATTTTCACATTGCCGCTGGCCGCTAGAATTTTATGCCTCTCATTTTTACGATCAAATTCAATAACACGACCATCGCTGAGCCGAAAAACATAACCACGTACAAACTTCTTGTACCAGGTTTCATACAATGCCACCCGGTCACGCTCTGTATCGCGCCATTCCAATTCATCAATAGTCGAATCACGCACCCCGCCAAAATCACCACCACGGACCATTAGTGTGTCTAATTGTTTTTCCAAAAAAACCCAATCGCCAAAACCCCCTTCGGCTACTGAGCTTTCGATAATGTCACTAAACTGCGGCAGTAAATGTAATACATAATCTTTATCAAACCACTTACGGCGAATAATGTACCTGGCATCTGATAGATCTAATCGCCGCGCTCGCCAGTCGTACCACATGTCACGCCTGTGAATAAAATCACAACGGTACTTGTACTCAAACGGATCCACCGGTCGTCCGACTTCAACCCAGCCAATGCCTGATTTAATCTGATAAGCAAACGCTTCTGACATAGCGTTATCCGCACGACTCATGCGCTCTGCTTCTTTTAATTTTATAGTTAGAGCTTCAGCAACATCTTCGTCTGCACGAATAGATTCATCTGCTCGCACAATCCAGTCTTTACGTGTTCTGGCTTCCAGCCCGAGAATCATATCGATAGTAGGAGCAATCAGATTTTGAATGATCGGTGGTATGCCGCGTTCTTGCATGTCTGACAGTGTTTTACTGTCCATCTGATTACCGTCATAGTAATCATCGGCAATGTCAGCGTCTTGTCGCCATAACGGTTGATGACGTATATCATCCAGGAACTTTTCTAATTCGTAGAGATTCATGCCGCCGGAATTACCAGCATGATCGTGTGTATAACGTGCTAACGGTGCAATAGATGGCATTTACATGGCTCTCCAATTTGGCTGCGGTCTGCGCTCAGTAGACGTAGATGACGTATTTGATAACTTGTACGCAAACGTGAGCGCAGCAGCATCGGCAATATCGGGCGATTTGATTCCACGTTTCTTCATCTGCTCTTTCGACTCCAGCTTTAGCCGTCTGCTACTATCCAGATCGTATTTTGGCGATGATAACTCAGCTTGCAAACGTTTATTTGCAGGAATCGATACAGGTTCATCGCCGTCAAACCATTCGGCCATGTCTCCCCACATTTCATCCCGGCGTTTTGCGTACGATTCGCGGTCTATTGCGCTCTCGCCAAAATTAATGCGAATAATCTTTGATCCATAACCCAACTCACCCAGCCTGGCAACAACACCACCACCCCAACCACCAGAGGTATCGACCATTACTTTATCTATCCGCTTTTGATCAATCCGCAGTGCAACCAGCCCGGCTGTCTGCATTTGATTAATGCCGTGAAAAGTCTCAGGTTCTTCCATGACCGGCCCTTGTCGATATGCAAAGGCGGTATCATCTTCGCCGTATTCTGCCGGGTCAACACCCATCAAACGTAATCCATACGGTTCAATTTTTCCGTGCTTTTTTACTGCGAGTTGAATTTTTTGTGGTTTAATTAGTGTGCCTTCAATCGAGGCCATAAATGCTTCTTCCGGCGTTGCGGGGTATTCCTGCGCGAACAATGATGCATTACATCTAAAATCGGTGTTAATCTTGTATCGTCGCCAGACCATTTGCGGTAGCGTTAAATCATACGTTTCCATGTATTCAGTTTCATCGGCATCAAGGACAAAACCAGCAGGAACCGGGCGTTGGTATTCAAATTGCCAGTACCAGGGAATAAAAATCGGCTCATAGTCGCTGATTCCATTCACCGCGTCTTGCCAGATTTCGTGATACATATTGCTGATACCGTCAGCGGTGGACTCAATTAATGATTCAGTTCCTGGTTCATACGGTAACGTCTGGCCGATGCCAGCCATATGAACCGGCGCATTACGCCAAAATGCCATTTCGCTGGCGTGGAGATATTGAAACGTACCAGATCGACCAGTGCCATCACTTCGCGCAGTACCAACAGAATAGCCCGAATTAAGCTGGTCAAAAAATAGGGATTTTTCAGATTTGTTTTTTGTACTGGGTTTTAATTCTAACGGGCAATGGTCGTGAAAACGTTTACCAATATTGAATAGGTTGGTTGTTGCCTCATCCAGGTGAGTAAGAATAAACGCCTTTTTACCAAAATGGCCCGTAACTTTCCAGTAAAATCGACCCTGTGTGTACGTAGAGAATCCCTGCTGTCTTGCTTTTAAAATTATCTTACGAACCAACCCCTTACGCTTTAATTGGCCCTCAATTTTATTATGCGCATAAATTTGTGACTTGTTGAGATGAAACGGTATTAATTGGCCCGATTTATTCAGTATTTTTAATGCCCTGGGCGCGTAAAATTCAAAATCAGTGCGAAACCGCTGTAAATGAACTAAATAATCGTCCGGATTTGAGGCCATTAATGCGCGACCTCTTTAAACTCGCCCTCAATTACGTTATCCGCTGTGTTGTCAGGCAATGTCAGTACTGATTCATGCAGTTTTTTTAGCCGATCTTCGTATGACTGCACTTTTTCGTCCGGCATATCTTTATCTAGCCCTAAACATCGTCGCTCCATTTCAACCGACTTCGAGTACACGTCTGTTAACTTTTTCATATAGTCCGTCACGGTTTCTCTTGTGCCCAGAAACGCAGGAGCAATAACATTTGCACCGGCTACGCCGTCCGACCCGACTGATTCTAACGATCTACGCATGTTTTCAGCCAGTATCGCCGCCATGTTTTGTAACTCTTTGAATCCGTTTATATGTCGCCTCGCAATAACCTGCAATCCATCTGCGATTGCATTAGCTTTTTTTGCTATAGCGGGGCTTTGTGATGGCGGTAAAGGTGGGGGTTTTTTCGCTTTTTTTCGTATTGCTACGCGCCGGGCGTGAACGCCACGCAATTTCATTTGATATGTCAATCGCGATATATTTAATTTGCCATTTCTTTTACTGTGTTTTTTACAAATCTGCTCTAGCGTTAAAATGCCCTGCAAATAATCCTCCGACACTTTTATCCAATCTGGCTCTGGCTCTTTCTTTGTATTTTTTGTTGGCATATGCGTCAGCTTTACAAAACTAACGTCAGTATCAAGCGTTTTTCTATTCTTTTTTCAGATTTTCTATTCTTTTTTCTATTTCTTGCGCTGCAACATCTTTGTTGCTTTCGTTGCGTTTCGCGGATTTATCCCTATAAACCGATAAAAATGTAACTTAATTACCATCTGCTTTTCTTTGTTTATTTCGTTAACTTTTCTTTGTATTGCATTTTTTTTATTTATACAGCCCCCGCAAATATTGCTCATACCATCGCGGTTATGATGATTGCGATGGTATTCTGTTAATCGTTTTGTTACACCACAACCACCGCGATCAACGCAGCAATGTTTCACCTTTACCGTTTCCATTTTTATTATTTTCTCGAGCTAGTAGTACCTTGCAAGATCTATATATTCTTATGTTATACGCTTGTAATTCCCATCTTAATTTTTAATCTGTAAATAAAGTTGCTTACAGGGATGCGCCATTTTGCATCTGGGTTTATCTGTGTTCGCAATTTATTGCTCATTGGGAAAAACGTAACTGAATATCTTAGCGGGTTTATCCAGTGCGTCTTTGGTATCCATCTTTTACGCGAGTAATCGCCACGACACATGATTTGTAAATACAAAAAACGGTTACTAATTAATACATATTCTGGGCAGTACATAGATTTATCCTCTTAATTAAAATTGCGCATAACAAGTCATTCGAGAGCGACGGCGCAATAAGCCGCGCCGCCCCTCAACTCAAACGTTATGTTGCTTGGTCAAGTTGTCTACGCTGGCTATACAACACATCATCAACAACAATAAAATCAGCATTCAGCCATTGCGTAACCTGTGGTGGTTTAACTCCCTGTGCTTCCGCAAATTTGCGCTGATTACCGTTAAAATATTTGTCTATGTATTCAGCCAGGGAGTAAACCCTGGCTGAATTATGATTTGTAATGTTTTTCATAAATTTGCACATTGGTTATGGTGTACCACCATCTAATTCAATATAGCATCGTCTGCCACTTCTATAGACCTGGTATCTATTAGTGTCATCTCCAAATGAAATATCATAGGACATAGTGCCTCGACAGGTATCCCATTGATTATTTTTAATTGCATCGTGTACCGTCATGTCTATATAACTGCGATCATTCAAACTATTTGTCACGAACCGACAAACGTCTATAACATCATTTTTATTGAGATAAAATCTTTGTTGTTGATAATATTCAAGACCTTTTTCTATTCCTGTGATTTTTTGTAGCGTTGTTTTGTTTTCCATGTTTTTATCCTCTTTTGGCTTTGGAGGTATTTCCTCAGTCCATATATATAGTACCAAACTATACTGTACATGTAAAGCGTTTTACTATATTTATTTGCAATTAATTACGCAACATAACAAATAAATTAACGGCGACCTCCGCTACGCTCCGGCACGTTATTAACAGTCGTTAGCAAGCCCTAAGCGGGCGGCTTAATATCTCTTCGTTTTAAATACAACGCCCCGTCTGCGATTACATAATCACCGGCCAGCCATTGGGTTATCTGCGAGCGTTTGACGCCCTGATCTCGGGCAAATGCGCTTTGATTGCCGCCGTAGTTTTCGGCGATATAATCGGCCAGGCTTTTCAGCCCAGCCAATTTGCATTTTTCTGGGGGTTTCATAGTTTGTCATCTACCGCCAGCACAAATTTGGTGAAGCTCTCAGACTGGTCGTTAAAATAGTTTTCAAACTCTTCGTCACTCCATTCTGCGTTTTCGTTATCACTCACACCCGCAGAAAATGGCGATATTTCCATCCAATCGGTGCTAGTTCCATAATACGATTCGCCGTAAAGATTGAGCCACACATCATCACCAATCTGAGCATCTGATTTTTCAATAATTTGTCTATCTTTATACTCAGAGATAGACAAATAATTTTGGGTATATGGTTTCATTTTAATCACCTTCCTATTTATGCTGTTAGGGTTAATCCCTCAGTCCATGTATGTATAGTAATCTATTTACACTACGCTGTAAAGGATTATCTATACAATAAGTGCATATAATTTGCTAACAACTGCATTAAATCGGACGCACAAAAAGCGCGCGCCGTTTATGCTTGGGGTTAGTGTGAATCATCCCCATTGTGCAGCCATCGCGTCCGCCCAGCCCTGCCATGTAGTTGAGCGTATCTTCCATCTGTCATCACCAGGCGGCTCACGGTTTTGACCACTATCAGTTTGGTTTCCCCATCTGAATGCATACCCCTTGCCGTTAGCTTGTTCAGCTAATCGTGGTGGGTAAAATTCAGTGGGTTTTAATTTCGGCAATCCATCTAACCAAAGACACGTTTTTTTGCTGGCATCTTCACCGTATTCATACGGCTGTATAAATTGATCCGCCTCTTTGTATCGAGTAGATAAAACACCAACGGGGTTTTCTATTGCTTTCATTTTTATGGGCGCGTTCAGTAAGTCCATTACAAATTTTATTGCTTCTTCCCTGGCTTGCTTTCTGGCTTCGCCATAAAGTTTATTTGGGTCTAAATTTTTATTAATTTCGTGTCTTTCTTTATACGCCCATTCCGCTGCTATTGTTAAATATGTGCATGGTGGGTGCGCTATCAATAAATCATAGCCTCGGGGGTTATTTAATAAATCACGAACATCGCCCTGGTAGTGCGCGCCGGGGGAATCACTTGGTAAAATATCGCAGCTTATAGCGTCATGACCTTTTTTAATAAACGCATCTCTCACTCTTCCACTATATTCACATGCTACCAATACTTTCAATTTCACTCTCCTAAATAAATTCAACACTAACGAACAAGGATAGATTGTGAGAGCGGAGCGATCCACAATCTTATCCTGTTGTTGGACAAGCCCGTGGCACATAAATAGCGCCCGGAATTGGGCTGGGAAATTATACTTGTTCAGCTGCGTGGGGTTTTCTGCCGCGATAGCGGCTTCGTCCAACAAGCGCATACAGTCGGAACTCGCTACGCTCGCCCGCTGATGCAAGTCGTTAAATGTCTTCGTGCCCATTTCTAAGCACTACTAAATATTTATCTAGCGCCTGACTTGCACCTGGTGTTTTTAAATCCCGCGCTATTGCTAAAAATAAAATCAGGTTAAAATATTGCTCTGTCGGCTTGCTCAGTGTTTTTGATTTTTCCCACTGTGTCCACTGGTCATAAGATTTTTTGCTCTCGTAACCAAATAATAATTTACCTGCCTCTGTAGGCGTGAGGCCCAACACCTCACGCACTTGTTTTGCTTTATTCATTTGTTGTTTTCTTCTAAAAATCTTGCTGTGGCTTGACCAATATCCAGCCAGCCGCCAGGTATATAACGATCATCTAAGGTTTTTGCAAACTCATCGCCGTCATTGTAATAACCTATTGCGTACCAATCATCGTCTTTGTTATAAAACTCAATCTTATTAATATATGAGCTTCTATTTTTAATCGCATCGCGCCACTCGGTTAATTCTCCCGCTAATGTCATGTATGCCGCAGTTCTTATTTCTGTCGGTGTCATTGTGTTTCTCCGGTTTTGGTTTCGCCCTTTGCTCAACCCATAACTATATATTACTAGTTGTACTAGTATAAGTCAAGCAATAAACACACAAATATCAAAATAAATTACAAATAAAACGACACTTAACAAAACAATCAAATTGTGGCTGTTACGCCTTAAATTTAGCATCACACCATTTTTGAAACTCAACCCATACAGGAATGGTATATTTATATAAAGGTGTCCGCTATTTCGCCGTACCAAAGGGCATGTGAGCACTTAATGCAACGCGATTGCGGTGGCAAACAGAGCAGAGAACTGCAAGGGTCAGGGCATAAAAAATCTTTCGACGCAGATTCACTAACCGCAGCGCAATTGCAATGTTCCCCGCATTTTTCAGGATACATAAATTTTTTCTTGCATATATACACGATTCGTTCTCCGGTTAATTTTGCGTTATGTTTAAAAATATGCAGGATGCCACACCACCTGCGAGGCGCGAAAAAAAACAACAATTAACCGGAAACTTGTCGTTTCCTGTGGCATTTTAAATACCAGAGGTAGTTGAGCAATCCTAAGATATGCCCCCCCGGTGTGTTAATTTATTTAACACCTCAACCGCTGCTTTAAATAAATGAGCTGATTTTACCCATTCCCCATTAACGTAATTCATCAGGACATAGCAATTATCATCCATTACAAAACATGATGCACCATCGTTAAACGGTTTTGATATTGCGCCATTATTCGGCAGTATCTCACGCGCTACATCTAATCTAAATTTCTCGCACTTTTCACATTTACAAAAATTCGGGTATGCAAAGTTATTTTTTATACATTCCATAATTAATTCCGTAAAATCAATATAACAATAAAATTAACGCAGACCGCCCATACGCTGTTTGGTTTCAACCAGGCCGTGCAGCGGCTGGTTATTCAAGCGTTATATTCTAAAAATTACCGTTGCCATAACTAAACATCGGGTAATGGTATGCTTCGCCATACCAATGTTGCCGGGTTTGTTTTGCAAGTGCGGTCTCTTTTCGCGGGTTTATCGGTATCCCGCTTACCTTCGTGTGCAACAGAGCAAAAAACTCTATCAACACATGAAGCCATTTAAACCAGTTTAATGCCATGTCTTTAATTCCAAGCTAAAATTTAACAATGCCATCTTTCTCAGCCTGTAAAATAGTTTTAATCATCATTTCTAACTGACAGATATTGTATTTGTTCTCAAACGAGCGCCAGCCCATGTCGTGTAATTCCTGGTGTATGTCTTGCCGCAAAGGTATGCATGTGCTGTCAGGCGCTTTTTTGCTCATTGCCTTGCCTGTGAGCCAGCTATTACCGATAATATGGTGAGGGCTAACACAATCACCAATGGTTCCGGTTACACAGCATGGCAGGCTTCTCACGTAGTCTTTGTATTTCATGCCATTATCTCAGCTAAAATTTGATCAACGCTCCACACAATTTGATAGTGACCAGTCCATGTATCACGTAATTTATGCTGACTTGGTTTGATTTTGCTATCCAATACTTTTCCTGTTTTTTTACTAATCGACTCTGGCTCTTTAATTTCAAACCAGTATGTTTTCTTTTTATATCCTATTAAAATATCATCCATTCCTAATTGAACGGACACACCCGGTATTTTTCTGAGCGCATTGACTATTTCAGGTTGGTTTTTGTCGATCCGAGCTGAGTACCTATGTTTACTCATTTCAATCCATAAAGCGGATCAGGGTCTGGAACAAAAATACCGTTTTCAGCTCCACGTTGCTGAATAAAACAATAAAAGTCATACATCACTGATTTACTGATTACGTCTTTTTTACCATCTTCATTTTTTGTTGTAGTGCGTACTGGCTTTTGTTTTAATTTATTTAGAATCCTGTACTGTTTCCAACCCCAAAATTCGCCACAAAAGTACTCGTGTATTTCTTCACGTTCTTTTTCACCACGCAAACCCATTGCTTCCATGACAGCAGGATAAGCTACAGCCCAAAGCGCAGCGTTTTGATTTAATTTTCTGGTTTGTTTGCGCGGCCTTATTTCAATTTCGGTTAATCCATCAAGCCTGATTTGCTTAATAGCATTAATAGCGTTGTATGCTACTTGCTCGTTAATCAGCAAAAATATTTGTTTATTATTCACCACAAATCCACTTCTTCAGTGGTTTGCTTGATTTTTTTGATACGTTTGTGGGACTAAATCATCAATACGCATACACTTTTCATTCCATGCCACCATTGCTGTCCCAGTCGGGCCATGTCTGTTTTTGCAAACATTGATTTCCATGATCCCTTTTTGATCTGAATCTTTGATATAAACCTCGTCGCGGTATAACGTCATAATCACATCCGCTTCTTTTTCGATTTCAGAACTGTTGGCTAGGTCGCCCATGTTCGGTCTTGCGTTACCACGTTTTTCCACGTCACGATTGACCTGCGCCAATGCAATAACAGGTATATCTAAATCGCGCCCCAGTTCTTTTAGCGACATCACCACATTGCCAACCTGTTCCCATTTTGCGAGTCTTAAATCAGTCCATTTAATGCGCTGGATATAATCAATATACAAGGCTTTAATGTCGTACTGATGCTTCCATTTTCTCGCCTGCCTTATTAACTCAAGAATATTTATTCCTGGTTTATCGTTAATCCAGATATTGTTATTTACATGCAAGTGATGCACTGAGTTTGTTATCTTTGTCCAGTCGTATTCTTCAAGCGTTCCGTTTCTCATGCGTGATGAATTAACTCGGCCATTGATGGAAATTAACCGTGAAGCAATTTGCTCGGCAGGTTGCTCTGTGCTGATTATTCCGCATTGCTCTGTGTGGCTGTTTGCAAAGTTAAGAAGCACACTTGTGTTATGCGTCATCGTATAATCATTAGTGATGTATAGGCTCTTATCGTGCGTAACTGATATACATTGAGCATAATCACTTCTAAGAAAAGTGATCTTTCTTACAATTGGTTCGATTGATTTGCGTCTTTTTGTTAAATTTTTTAATATTCTAGGTGAATTTATTATTGATTCAATTTCAGGGCATATAATTGAAACTTTATATGAAGGTCTGCCTATTCGTTTTCCACCTTTATAAGCATATACTGGTTTTTCCTTTATGCTTAATATTCCTTGACCACCAAGTGATCTAGTTAATTTTATAACATCATTAGCTAATTTCTCTGATGCACTACTAAATTGTACGCTAGCATTTTGAACCCATCCATCACTTTCTATTAAACCAGCCAATACTGATTTTCTAATACTAGATGAACATCTAAATATTATTTCTGGTATGAACTTTTCATATGATAACTTTCCCATTACTCCAAGTTTTCTCATATTTTGCAATACGGGATGCTTATTGCCTTTTCCAATTTTTAAATTGAAATCACAATTACTTGTATAGCTAACTTTAGCCACTCTTTCTTGTATATATTTTTCTGGATTTGAAAACGATAAACCATCTGACGTTAAACACCCGTCACCTAACATAAACCCAAGAAACCAGGGGCTAACACCAATATCGTTTACACTTCCGAATTCACCAGAATGTGAAACTATCCTAACTCTGTTTTTATATTTTTCTTTTTTTAGTAACTGATTAATTTGATCGGTTGTTAATATTCTTTTTGATTTAAAACGCGAACTATTTACTGCCCATAAATGTTCATTATCAGCTTCAATCAACCTTCCATCCGATAATTCTATACAGTAAATATCTCTTTTGCCTTGTGGGAACACCCCATTTACAATTGATCTTGCCCCATCAACCGAGGCTAACGAGTCATTTAATTTTATATCACCCATCTTTACCCAAGAACCATCAGATAATAATATTTCAGATGTTAATGGTTGTGCTTTACCAATTGCTGGCCTTGCGCCAACAACGTACAGGTCCGAATTATGGAAACCGCCAAGCACTTCATTTAATTTTTCTATGCCGGTCGATATACCAACTGTTCCATCGTTGTGCATCGCGGCATCAACCATATCCAGTGCTTTGCTCAGCGCCTGCGATATTGAACTTTCATGGTTTTGCCGAGTGGCAGACAGCCCCATCAGCATGGTTACTGCATTATCAACGATCAATTCGCTATCTTCTGTTTCGTCAATTTTATTTAATACTTCAGCGCATATTTCTTTAGCCTTGCGGTTACGACTTTCTGCTTTGAGTAGTTTGGCATAACTGCTGATATTGCCAGGCGATATGCAATCTTTAACCGCCTTGCCAACAAATAGTAGCCAATTATCTCCGGGATTTGATTTTGATAGCTTGCTTGAGATCGTTAAAATATCAGCCACCTGGTTACTAGCAACGGTATCAAGAATCGTTTGATAAATTAGCTGATAAGATTCAATTTTAAAATCATCAGCCGTTAACTCAATTTCATCAATCAAACTCGAATTGGTTAGCAATGCGCCAATGACCGCGTGTTCATAATCAATATTTTTCATGCTTCGAGTTCCTTTTGCGGAGGTGTCGGACGAATAGTCACAACCTGCCCGAATTGTTTATTCGATTGTTGCATCCATTCAGCTTTAAAGCCCTGCCAATTTCTAGTAGCCGCCTCTGCCAGACAATCATCCACTGAGTAACCCATTGTCACCGCTCTCGTAATTTCTTTGCCAATGGTGTTTATCACGGTTTTAGTTACGCCAGCCTTTTTAGTTTTCCTCATTGTTAACCAATCAGTAAAAATTTCTTTGTTTGGGGGTTTAGGCCATTTTGTGAAATTGTATTTATCAAGAATTGATTTTTCCTTTTCCTTTTCCTTTTCCTTTTCCTTTTCCTTTACCTTTACCTTTACCTTTACCTTTGTGGCATTTCCAACAGCATTCAATGGGTTTCCAGCGTAATTAACAGCGTTTCCAACGTTGGAAACATTAATTAGCATTAAATCAGAATAAATATGAACAGATTTTTTACCTCTTGAAGCAACAAAATATCTTTTTTGAACACCATTTGAAGTCAAAATATTATGGTTATTAAATATATTTTCATCAAATATTCCCCACGAAACAGCCTCGTTAATTACCTGTTTTATGCGTCCAACCTCAGACATAATTCTCTGTTTTACTTTCAACGGGAACCTCTTATCGTAGATAGCGTAATACCCTTCATTTTGATAGATAATTTGCCAAATAACGATTAAAATCCCCAAAGAATCAGCACCATTTTCTGTGATAAAAAGCTGTAAATCATCGTCAAATGTACTGTCTAAAGAAAAAAAATCTATACCTTGTTTAGTGGGCCTGGCCAATGTTGTTCTCCATTCTTAACCGCCAAATCGCCTTCAAATAAAACTCAGCTAACTGTTTATTATTGTTTTCATACCTGCCAATTAAGTCCAGGTAATAATCAAAAACATGGCTATTCATTTATGTACCCGACGGTCTAAATAACGTTTGCCAAGTAAGTTGAGCGCCTACAGCTCGTCAACATGAACTACTCGCATGTCAGGGTCAGTGATTAACTTGACATTAGCGGCAGCAAGTGCAGCCGCAATTTCTTCAATATTTATATTGCTGGCACCACTAATCTTTTTTGAAACAGCCCCGAGAGAGCATGACCAAAGGTCTGCAAGATCTTTTCTATCGATTTGATGTAACGCTTGAACAAGCAATAGGTGCATTTTTCCGGCATTAGCCATTGTTATAACCCTTTGTTTTTGTTGTTGTAATTTTATCCGTTTCCATTAGTTGCCACTTGTTTCCTTTCTGGCTCATTTATTTCCAGTTGTTGCCAAGCTTTTTTCGGATACTAAAAAACCCGCACCAGATAAGGAGCGGGTTTAAATGATTATTCTATTGTTCCAAAAATATCAGGCCGAAGTTCTTTTGCTGTTATTTTTCCATTTGTAGCTTTTTGGATTGCCAAGCAACGCTCTGCCGGAACCTTTTTGTCGCGGTTCAACCATGACCATATTGTTGATTGAGGGCTGTTTATTAGTTTTCCTAGTGCGACTTGAGAGCCGGCAATGGAAATAGCTTGTTGTAATGCGTTTGTATTCATAACGGCAATAATACCGCAAACGCGGTATATGTCAACCGCAAATGCAGTTTGTAATAAATTAACGCATATGAGGTAATACAATAATGGCGCTAGGACAAAGAGTAAGACAAAGACGGCTAGAGTTGAAATTATCTCAGACCGATTTAGCTGAAAAAATAAAAGCAACACAAACATATGTGCAATCACTAGAATCTCGCGACTCTAAAAAAACCAGCAGGATAAATGAGCTGGTTATTGCTTTAAGCACAACTCATAAATGGTTATCCACAGGTGAAGGCAAGAAAAGCGCTTCAATACGTGAAACAGTGATGGATTACAACACATCATCAGCCCCAGATATTAAAGGCTTAGTGCCGCTAATCTCAGAAGTGCAGGCCGGTGAATGGGCAGAAGCTATTGACCAATTTCAACCCGGTGAGGCAGAAAGCACCCTGCCCTGCGTAGCATCACACGGCATACACACCTACGCCCTGCGCGTTTCAGGCGACTCAATGACCGCACCTTACGGTAAGTCATACCCCGATGGTTGTATTATTTTTGTAGACCCTGAACAAGTAGCAGTAAGTGGTGACAGGGTGATAGCAAAGGTAAAAGGTGAAAACGGCGTAACATTTAAACAATACATAGAAGAAGGCACAAAACGCTATTTAAGACCGCTGAATCCAAGTTTATTGCCGATTGAGGACGAGTTTAGAATAATTGGTAAAGTAATTGGTAAGTGGGAAGATGAATAATTACCGTATAGATCAAAATATATATCATTAAAGCAATGACTTAACAACAAAAGGAGCAATAAAAATGAAAAAAATAGCAATATGTATGATAGTTGGCATGGTCAGTATGCCTGTTATAGCGGATAAATATGTTAATGGATATACCCGTAGCGATGGAACATATGTTGATAGTTATTATCGAACCAGCCCGAACAATACGGTTTATGATAATTATTCTACAAAAGGGAATCAGAATCCCTATACAGGAAGTTACGGCACGAAAAGCTATGATTCGTATTCAGCTCCTTCTTATTCCACGCCATCATCAAATAATTATGGATGGGATAATATACCGCCAGGGCCACAGGGCTATTAATTAAGTTTCGCCTACGATATGGCGTGGTCGATGTTGCTACCTTTCAAGCCCTCCGTCCGATGCTGAAGCTCATGCTAGCTAAGTACTTCAACAACCGCCCGCCTGGCAGGGCGGTATACAAATACGAGCTAAGTTAATTAGCTCAACCGGTTGAGCTGTTGACAAAGGCATGCGCCAATGAAAACAACTGTAACCATAGAGGTGAAAGTCGATGTTGCTTGCATTATTACCGCTTTAACAAGTGCGTTAATATTAATAGCATCAATTCTCTAACGCTTCGCAAGTCCAGAGGGAGGTGCAAACTCCTTTTGGCATCCACTAACCGCCCTCTCGGCGGTTTTTTTTCGTCCTCTGAAAATATATTAACATAAATTTAAAAATAATACCGCAAGTGCGGTTGACATATACCGCGTTTGCGGTATTATTAACCCATCAAAACAAAACCCGAAACAAGAAATGAACACACCAGCGCAAACAATGTGGGAGCGGCACATACAGGTTTTATGTCTCCGTGCAGTTGGGCGCAGGAGCAGTACTGACAGATTGTACGGCTCAGTGCAGGTATCTCATTTTTTCTTTCAGCAGCTTGAGCGCGAAGATTTAGAAAAAGAGGCGGGGCAATACTCCTGATCACATAGTGACGGTTAGCCAGTACCGGAGACCTTGAAAACTGGCAACTAATTTTAAAGAGGATTTGAAAATGGACATACAAGAATCAATTAATAACGAAATCATGTTTAATCCTGCTTTTAAACTGCTCAAAACCGATTTAGTTAAAAGCGACATCGAAAAAGATTGTTCATTTTATAAAGATATTGTCATCGACATATGGAACGATAAATTCTTAACAGCAAAAGAACGCTGGAATTTTTTCCGTGGGGCTTATCTGTTTAATCACGATGATGACATAACTAATGACCTTTGCTTTTTAATGCAGGTTTCAGCAAAACTTTACATTATGGGGTTATACAAATGAGCGACTCAGGCTATCCAGAAAATATACATCAATACGACAACACTCCAGGCTCACCGTTTTATGAGCCTAAATTCACTGATGAAGATGTTGAGCAAAAGAAGCGGGGTTATCAAAACGACCCGACAATGGTCTGTGAAGCCATCAGTGAAACAATAGATGAAATTGATATAAATAATTTGTACACGAACCCGCTGGCATTTGGTGAGCATATGCAGCAAAAAGTTATTGAATATATTAATAACGCAGTAGAGGCAGAGTTCGATGAATGATCTTGATTACAGACGAATGAAACACAGCCCATTACATGCCGAAGCATTAAAGCGGGTAAAAGTCGACGAAAAAAGAACGTTAATATTTTTTAGGCCGCGCCATAAAACAAACAGGAGAAAATAATGGAATCAAGTTTATCAGTAGTAAAAGAAAACACCGGATTACAAGAAAAACAATCAAGCGGTTTTGCTTTACAGCCTCAAAGCTTTGATGAAGCCATGCGGATAGCCACCATGATCTCAAATAGCCAGCTTGCACCGAAGGACTTTAGAGGCAAACCCGAGGACACAATGGTAGCTATGATGATGGGGCAAGAGCTGGGCTTAAACCCTATGCAGGCAATTCAGAATATTGCTGTTATTAATGGTCGCCCTGCTCTATGGGGGGACGCTCTATTAGCGCTGGTACAAAATCACCCGTCTTTTGTCAGTATTGAAGAAACACTGGATGAATCGACAATGACCGCTACATGCACAGTAAAGCGTAAAGGCGGCAAGCCTCATACCGCAACATTTAGCAAAGCAGACGCAGAAACAGCCGGTTTATGGGGTCGTAACACTTGGAAACAATATCCTGCTCGTATGCTGGCAATGAGGGCGCGAGGTTTTGCATTACGCAATCAATTTGCAGATGCGCTGTGTGGACTTATCACGCGAGAAGAAGCGGAGGACATACCTCGTGAAATTAAAGAGGTGAACGCCGCACATGGTCACAATGAAACAAAAACCGAATCGCCTAAAGCAGATTTATTGCCTGAATATCCGGCGCAGGACTTTAAAAACAACTTGAGCAAATGGGTAGATCTTATTAACGCTGACAAAAAAACGGCAGACGATATAGTGGCGATGGTTAGCACGAAGTACACGCTAACAACCGAACAAATTAATGAAATACGGAGTTTTGCATAATGAAAACAATACAGCTTATTCAAGGCAGCGAACAATGGCATCAACACCGCGCAAACCATTTTAATGCAAGTGATGCACCGGTAATGCTTGGCCTTTCATCTTACCGCACACGCGATGAACTGCTGCAAGAAAAGAAAACAGGCATATCACCTGAAATTAACGAGCAAACACAAAAAATATTTGATCTAGGTCACAAATATGAATCAATGGCACGACCATATGCAGAAAAAATTATTGATGATGATTTGTTTCCAGTTACTGGGGTGGAAGAAATTAAGGGGTTACCGCTATCAGCCAGCTTTGACGGTTTAACAATGCTTGAAACAATCTGCTTTGAACATAAAAGCATTAACGATAAATTACGTGGTGTTACCTGCATTGAAGAGCTGGACGAACAATACAAGGCGCAAATGGAGCAACAGTTAATGGTTTGTGGCGGTGACAGGTGTTTATTCATGGCATCAAAAGGCGAAACGAGCGACATGATTAGCTTATGGTATGAACCTGACCCTGTTATGCGTAAACGTATTATTACAGGCTGGAAACAATTTTCCATAGACCTGGAAGTTTTTGAGCCAACAGAAAAAACCGCGCCCATAAAAACCGCTGCTATCGAAGCACTGCCAGCATTAATCGTAAATGTGGCGGGCGAAATCACCACCACTAACATTGATGATTTTAAAACAACCGCGCTGGCGTTTATTAATAACATCAACACCGATTTACAAACAGATACCGACTTCGCCAATGCAGAAACCACAATCAAGTTTTGCACCGATGCTGAAAAACAAATCAAAGCGGTAAAACAGCAAGCAGTCGATCAAATGGCAGACGTTAGTCAGTTGTTCAAAACAATGGATTTTATTGCGGAAGAATTGCGACAAACACGGTTAATGCTAAACAAGTCTGTCACCCAGGAAAAAGAAAATCGCAAGCGTGAAATAGTCGCAGCCGGTCGCAAAGAAATAGATGATTTTTTATGTGCCGCCGCTGACCGACTTGAAGGCCATCATGTCCGCATAGATGAAAACTTTGCTGGAGCAATAAAAGGCAAACGCGCCCTGGACTCCATGCGTTCTGCAATCAATGACGAAGTAGCACAACTCAAGATAGCCATCAGCGAACAGGAAGTTGTTATACGCGTCAACCTGGACGCAATTAATGCACTACCAGTTGAGCATAAAAACCTGTTTCCAGATTTAGGCATTGTCGTACAAAAAGACAACGACGATGTGAAAATGATTGTTGAAAATCGGGTGAATAAGTTTAATGACGATGTGAAGCGCGAAGCCCAGCGTGTTGAAGATCTGCGTATTGAAGCTGAAAGACTTGAAGCAGAACGTGTTGAAGATCTGCGTATTGAAGCTGAAAGACTTGAAGCAGAACGTGTTGAAGATCTGCGTATTGAAGCTGAAAGACTTGAAGCAGAACGTGTTGAAGATCTGCGTATTGAAGCTGAAAGACTTG
>Ga0209426_1001095_pt1 | contig 19446 bp, 13 predicted proteins | sample Deesub1362B_J571_FD_187697 | JGI IMG/M metagenome (GOLD analysis project Ga0209426, IMG submission 187697) | Deep oceanic, basalt-hosted subsurface ecosystem from Juan de Fuca Ridge flank, Pacific Ocean, CORK Borehole 1362B_J2.571 (SPAdes)... ...
GCCGCCTGCCACCGCGTACACGGCGAACGCGCCGGTGTAGGCGAACCCGTCCAGCACCTCGGCCCCCTCGCAGAAGGCGGGCAGTCGGGCCCGGTTCTCCCGCTGGTCGAGGTAGAACCCGGTCTTCTGACCGGACCGCAGGTCCACCCAAAAGCGGTGTCCGTTCTCCAGCACTTCCACGAGGTGGGGCGGTTCTTTCCCTCGTACCCGGCCGGTCCGGAGGGGCAGCCCCTCCTTCTCGCGGGCCTCCACGTCGGACCGCTCGAAGATCCCCCGGGGGGAGAGCAGGTCGCCGAGGGCGTCCAGGATCGGCCCCCGTTGCTTCTCTACCCCCGTCGTCAGGAACTGGACGACCAGGAAGTCGGCATACCGGTCGACGATCAGGCCGGGCAGCCCGTCCGACTCGGCGTGGACCAGCCGGTAGGCGGTGGTGGAGGGGTCGTCGGCGAGGGCGGTGCGGGCTCCGATCGCCCGCTCCAGCCGCCGACGCCAGAAGGCGGGGTCGATCGTCTCGTCGGGATCCCAGGTGAGCAGCCGGACGGCGATCTGGGAGCGGCGGCTGTAGGTGCCGCGGGCCAGCCACTGACCGCCCGCGCTGTACACCTCCACCACATCCCCGTTGGCGGGGTTTCCCTCAATGCGTCCGATCGCTCCGGAGAAGATCCAGGGGTGGCGGCGCAGCACCGACTGCTCACGTCCTTTTTTCAGGTATACCTGCGGTGCAGTCATCGGGGATACTCCTTGGGGTGGTGGTACGAGTGTGGATCAGGGTGCGGGTGTGGGCGGGGGTGTGGGTGGGGTGCAGGTAAGGGCGCAACTGAATTGCGCCCTTACCTGCACCCTTATCCGCACCTTTATCTACGCCCTTACCCACGTTACCTACGCTCTTATCTATGCCCGACTTACTCACGCTCTCGGAGACGATCCGCCCCCGGCCGAGAGACCGGGGGCGATGGTGGGCCCGGCAGGATTCGAACCTGCAACCAACCGGTTATGAGCCGGTTGCTCTGACCGTTGAGCTACGGGCCCGGATGGACATCAATCGCTGGTTGCTGGAGCGGCCCTCACCCAGCAACCAGCGGTAGGTAGAGCGGGCGGCGGGAATCGAACCCGCAACAGCAGCTTGGAAGGCTGCGGCAATACCATTTTGCAACGCCCGCGTGTCAGTCGGGGCGGCCGGACTTGAACCGGCGAACCTCTGCGTCCCAAACGCAGCGCGCTTCCAACTGCGCCACGCCCCGATGCTTGGTTCTCACCACAGAGACACAGGGAGCGCAGAGTTCCAAAGGATCTCTCTGTCAAAGGTTTCTCTGTGTCCTCTATGCCTCTGTGGTTAAAGTATACCGCTGTTAGGCTCTTCCGTCAAGGTGCCCAGGAGATCCGCTGGTTCGTCCAGCCGGGCATCGTGTCTCCGAGAGAGATGATCGGGCGGGCGTTCGCCCCGTTGGGGTCCGCCAGGTAGATCACCCACTGGTCGTCCCGGTAGCCCACGAAGATGAGCGCGGAGCCGTCGGGCGCCCAGGCGGGCAGCGCGTCGATGTCCGGCGTGTCCACCAGGACCTGCACGCCCCCGCTGATGTGCAGGAGGTAGAGGTCCCAATCCCCGGCATGGTCCGACATATAGGCCAGCATCTCGCCGTTGGGGTGCCAGTGGAGGCCGATGTCGTTCCGATCGCTGGTCAGCCTGCGGGGGGGCTGGTCGTCGTCCGGGTTGTCGATGAAGATGCCGCACCCCTCGTCGTCGCAGCCGGTCCACGCCAACAGGCCCGATGGCCCCCAGGCCGGCCCCCATCCCGGCGCTACCGGCTCCGGCTCGCCGGTCCCGTCTGTACGGGCGATGTAGATGTAGCCGTCTTGCGCGGCGTAGGCGTACCGGCTCCCGTCTGGGGAGAGGGTGGGGGAGGACGCACCGGGGTCGGCTCGAAGCGTCACCGGCTGCCCACCGGGTTGGGTGAGGGAGATGCCAGGGGCGAGGAGGTTGCGGTAGATCAGCCGGTCGCTTCCCCAGAGCCAGGAGGGCTGGTCGGCCCCTGCGGCGATACGGACCGGCCCGCCGCCGCCTGCGACGAGGATGTAGATGTCGTACAGCCCGGTCTGGGGGTTATAAGCGGGGTAGGCCAGCCGCCCGACCCGGAAGTCGGGGATGGTGTAGGTGTTGGTGGTGGGCAGAGTCCCGGTGATCGGCGGGATCGGTGTCGGCGTGGCGGCGGCGCACACCTCGGCCGCCTGGTCCCGCTTCTGTTGCAGGACGTCGCTCTGCAGGAGTTCCAGCGCGCGGGCGTACTCGGCCGCTGCCGGGCACATCTCTCCCTCCTCGGCCCACAGGTCGCCGTAGAGGACGTGGGCCTGGTAGAGGCGGGTGTAAACGTCGCGGTAGGCCGGGGCCAGGGTGTACAACTCCTCGAACCGCCGGATGCACTGCTCCCAGTCCACCCCCCAGTAGCCCAGCGCGGTCAGGTATCGGTGGGCCATTTCCCGCTCCCAGAGCGCTTCCTGGGGGAGCGGGCAGATCTGCTGGGCCTGGTCGAGATAGAAGATGCCCTTTTCCAGGGGGGCGTCCTCCCCCTCCTCGCTCAGGAGGGCCATCCCATACCGGTAGAGGCTAGTGCAGAGCATCTCCTCTACCTCGTCCCGGCGGTAGTCGGGGTCGAAGCCGCGCAACTGGCTCAGCGCCTCGATCGCCGGTTCCCAATCCTGGGCCTGGAAGGCGGCCTCCCCGCGGGCGAACAGTTCGGCGGTGATGTCCTCCCGTGCCTGGGAGGTGGGAGTGGGGCGAGCGGCCAGCCGCGCCATCGCCTCATCCAGCCCCTGGGCGGCCAGAGGATCGTCCGGGTTGAGTTGGAGGGCGTAGCGGAACTCGGCGATGGCCCGCTCGTACTCCCCGCTGTCCAGGTAGGCCAGGCCGCGGGCATAGTGGTCGGCTGCTGCGGTGGCGCTGCGGGCTGCCCGTTCGATCTCCCCCTGCCTGTACCCGGCGTAGATCCCGAGAGCACTGGAGAGGAGCAGCATCGCCAGGAAGATGAAGAGGGAGACGAGTACAAAGCGGACCCGTTGCCAGAGGGTAGGGGAAGGGGGTGCCTCTTCTTCCTGTTGAGGGAGAGGGATGGGGATGGTCTCCTCCAGGTCGATCAGGCGGCGAACCGGGCGGTTCTTTCGTCGCTTGATCGGCTGGGTCTCTTCGACGTTCAAGCCACACTGAGGGCAGAGCGCGAGGTGCTCTGGCACCTCATAGCCACAATCCGGACAGCGCATAGATCCCTTGACTGGAGAGTTTTTTCCGGCTTGAGTGGGGCGATTATAGTCCCTTTTGTCGGTCTTGTCCAGCGGGCCGCTGTACCGACCTTCGGACGGGAGTTCGGACATAGGCGGCCTCGCGCCTGGCGGCTGGGAATGGGGGCGCAGCGCGCTGTGCCCCTGCGGGGGGCAAAGCCCGGCCTTCGCCAGGCTCTCCCCCGCCCGCGGGGAGGGGGGAGGGCCGCCGAAAGGGCGACTTCGCCTCCCGTAGCCGCGGCTTCCGGCCGTCGGGAAGGGGGTGTCCGAACCTTGGAGACCGTACTGGGGTTTAAACAGGAGTTCGGACATCGGATGTGAGACTCCTTCTCGACGGGCCTAGCACCGGTCTGAAGAGCCGGTGCTAGGTCGATTTCCCGCCAGCCCCGCCTGTTTACGGCGGGGCGGATCAGATGTGTCCGAACCCCTGTCCAAAGGCCAGGCCGTAAGTTTGACGACCCCCCCAAGGCTGGTATAATCCCTTCAAAGCACAGTGACAAGGAGGATGGGATGATCGATGTGAACGACCTTCGCCGTGGTACGACCTTCATTCTTGACGGCGAACTGTACAAGGTGCTGGAGTACCAGCACTACAAGCCTGGCCGGGGCAACGCTATTATCCGCACTAAACTTCGCAACCTCCGCACCGGCGCTACCATTCAGCGCAACTTCCTCTCCGGCGACCGAGTCCAGGAGATTCGCATCGAGCGACGTGGGGTCCAGTACCTTTACAACGATGGCGACCTCTATTACTTTATGGACACCGAGACCTACGACCAGATGGCCTTGCCCGCCTCCGCCCTGGAGGGGCAGACCGGCTATTTGAAAGAGGGGATGGAACTGGTGATCGCCGTGTACGAAGGGCAACCCTTGGAGGTCGAACTGCCGACGACGGTGGATCTGGAGGTGGTGGATACTGAAGCGGCGGTGGCCGGAGACACGGCGACCAGCGTGACGAAGAAGGCCACCCTGGAGACGGGCCTCGAGGTCCAGGTTCCCCTCTTCGTGCAGACGGGTGACACCATCCGTGTGGACACCCGCACTGGCGAGTATGTTACCCGGGTGTGATCCGATTGACCAGGCGATGTCCACCGCCCCCCGCCGTACCGCAGAGCAGGATCGTGCTGCACGGAAGAAGCAGGCGGTCGCTCTAGGCTCTGTCCTCACCTCTGCCTTCCTTGCCTCCTCCAAACTGATCATCGGCCTGGTCACCGGAAGTCTGGCGGTTCTGGCCCAGGCGGCCGACAACGGGCTGGACCTGGTGACCACGCTGATGACCTACCTGGCCGTCCGTCTCGCTGAGCGTCCCCCTGACGAGGACCATCCTTACGGTCACGGTAAGGTGGAGAGCCTATCCGCCCTCTTCGAGACAGCGCTCTTGGTCCTGACCTGCGGCGGCATCGCCTACCAGGCGATCCAGCGTCTGACCACGGGCGAGGCAGGGATCCGTTACCCTGGCGTGGCCATCGGTATTATGCTCTTTTCCATCGGGGTGGACCTGGTGCGGACGGCGATCCTGCGTCGGACCGCCCGTCGCTATCACAGCCAGGCCCTGGCCGCCGATGCTCTCAACTTCACTGGCGACATCCTCAGTTCCAGCCTGGTCATCGCCGGCCTTCTCTTCGTCGAGTGGGGGATCCCCTGGGCCGACCCGCTGGCGGCGCTGGTGGTGGCCGTGGTGGTGCTGGTCGGTGCGTTGCGGTTGGCACGGGAGGCGGTGGACGCGCTGCTGGACCGAGAGCCAGCGGACCTGGCGGAGCGGGTCCGGCGGATGGTGGAGGGCGTGGACGGTGTCCTCGCCTGTCGCGGGCTGCGGGTCCGCCGCGTGGGGGCCAAGACCTTCGCCGATGTGACCATCGGGGTGGACCGCGCTGCCGGGGTGGAGGCGGCGCACGAGGTCGCCTCCGCGGTGGAGGAGACCCTCCAATCGCAACTGGCGCCGGTGGACGTAGTGGTCCACGTGGAGCCGGTCCCCCGCCCCGACGAGACCCCTGTCGAACAGATCGTCCTTCTGGCTCAGCGGTACGGCTTACCGGTCCATCAGGTCTTCGTCCGCCAGGGGACGAACGGTTTGGTGGTGGACCTTCACTGTGAAGTGGAAGGGAGCCTCTCATTGCGGGAGGCCCACGACCTGGCCTCTCGCCTGGAGAGAGATATCCGCCAGACGATCCCTGGTACCGCTCGCGTGGTCACTCACATCGAGCCGCAGCGTGGCGGCGTCGTTGGCCTGGATGAGGACCCCCGAATGCGGGAGCGGGTGGAGGCGGCGGTGGAGGAGGCCGTCCAGGAGGTGAGCGGCGTCGCCGGATGCCACCAGGTGGAGGTCAGTTACAGCGACGGGCATTACCTGATCAGCCTCCACTGCGAGATCGATGGCGAGACCTCCGTCGAGGAGGCTCATCGCATCGCCAGCGAACTGGAGCGTCGTCTCTACCATCGCCTCCCCCACGTCCGCCAGGTCATCGTCCACACGGAGCCGTCGTAGGAGAAGGGGGAAACGGTGAAGAGAAGAATCGGATGGGCTGTCCTGATCCCTGTCGGAGTCCTGGCGCTGCTCTTTTTCCTCCCCGGTCTGGTTGAACTATGGGCTAGGCTCTACACCGACTGGCTCTGGTTCGACAGTCTCGGCTATCTTCCCGTGTACCAGACCCGACTGGCGGCCCAGATCGGGATGTACGCGGTGGGGGCACTGGTGGCTCTGGCTTTCGTGGGGGCCAACTGGTTCTTGATCCCCAACCGCCTGTTGGCCTCAGCTCCGGAGGTGGTCACCCCGGAGGGACGACGGATCCGGTTGCCACGCGGCGGGCTGACCGTGCTGGCAGCCATCGCTGCCGCCGTCGTCACCTTGATGATGGGGTCTTGGGCCGCCGGGGAGTGGCTGAGTTACCTCTTGGCCCGTCACGCCGCTCCCTTCGGCATCGCCGATCCCATCTTCGGCCTGGATGCCGCCTTCTACGTGTTCAGACTCCCCTTCTACCGTTTCCTGGTGGGGTGGTGGATAGGTCTGGTGCTGTTGACCCTGATAGGGACGGCGGTGATCTACGGCGCGCGGCGGGTCCTACGGTGGCCCGGCCCTCGACGTCATCTCTCCATCTTGGCTGCTCTGCCCCTCTTCCTGCTCGGCCTCCGGTTCCAGTTGTCCCGCCTGGGCATCCTGGATTCCGCCCGCGGGGTGGTCTTTGGGGCTGGCTACACCGACATCCACGCCCGCCTGCCTTTCTACCACGCCTACACCGCCGTCTTCTTCCTGCTCGGGATCGCCGTCCTGCTCAACTCCTTCCTCCGCCGGCGGTGGCTGCTGAGCGGTGCGGTCCTGCTGACGGTGCTGACCATCGTGGCCGGTTCGACCTACCCTGCCCTGCTCCAGCGGTACGTCGTCGCTCCCAACGAACTGGCGGTGGAGCGGCCCTACATCGAGTACAACATCGCCTTCACCCGCTACGCCTTCGGCCTGACGGACGTGCAGGAGTACGACTTCCCCGCCGAGGGCGCGCTGACTCAGGAGGTCCTGGACGCGGAGGCCCTCACCATCCGGAACATCCGCCTCTGGGACTGGCGACCGCTGTTGACCACCTATGGGCAGTTGCAGGAGATCCGCCTCTACTATACCTTTAATGACGTCGATGTGGACCGGTACGTGATCGATGGACAGCTGCGGGAGGTAATGCTGGCAGCGCGGGAGTTGGACGTGAACCAGTTGCCGGAGCAGGCCCAGACCTGGGTGAACCGCCACCTGGTCTTCACCCACGGCTACGGAGTCTGCCTCAGCCCGGTCAACGAGGTGACGGAGGAGGGGATGCCCCACTTCCTGGTGCGCGACATTCCTCCCCAGAGCACCGATCCCACGCTGGAGATCACTCGACCGGAGATCTACTTCGGCGAGTCCACCACCAACTATATCATTGTGAACACCGTCGAGAAGGAATTTGACCGTCCCAGCGGCGACGAGAACGTGTACACCCGCTACGAGGGACCGGATGGCGTGTCGTTGAGAGGGCTCTGGCGGCGCGTCGCCTTCGCCCTCCGGTTCGACAGTTCCCAGATCCTCTTCTCCGGGGCCGTTCTCCCCGAGAGCCGGATCCTCTTCCACCGCACCTTGAGCGAGCGGGTCTGGACCTTGGCCCCCATCTTCTGGTACGATCCCGATCCCTACTTGGTCATCGCCGAGGGGCGCCTCGTCTGGCTGTACGACGCCTATGCCTGGACCGACCGTTTCCCCTACTCCGAGCCCGTTCAGGGGGTAAACTACATCCGCAACAGCGTCAAAGTGGCCATCGATGCCTACACGGGCGAGACGACCTTCTATGTGGTCGACCCCGACGACCCCATCGTCCGCACCTATCAGGCCATCTTCCCCACCCTATTCACCCCGCTGGAGGAGATGCCGCAGTCGCTGCGCGACCACTGGCGATACCCGGAGCAACTCTTCCGCGTCCAGGCGGAGGCGTACGCGGCCTACCATATGGAGGATCCCCAGGTCTTTTATAACAAGGAGGACCTCTGGACCGTGCCGACCGAACTGTTCGAGGCCTACGAGCAGGAGATGGCCCCATATTACGTGGTGATGCAACTGCCCGGAGAGGAGGAGGTCGAGTTCTTGATGATCCGCCCCTACGTCCCCAACGGGCGGCGGAATATGATCGCCTGGCTATATGCCGATTCCGATGGGCCGGACTACGGTCAACTGGGGGTCTTCAAGTTCCCCAAGCAGGAGTTGATCTACGGGCCGATGCAGGTGGAGGCCCGGTTCGATCAGGATCCCTACATCTCGCAGCAGTTGACCCTGTGGAACCAGCAGGGGTCCGAGGTCATTCGGGGCAACATGATGGTGATCCCCATCGACGATACGGTGCTCTACGTGGAGCCCCTTTACCTTCAGGCGCAGGCAGGGCGGCTGCCGGAGTTGAAGCGGGTGCTGGTGGCCTACGGCAACCGGGTGGCGATGGGGAAGGATCTGGAGGAAGCGCTGGCCCAGGTCCTCTCCGGTGAGCCGGTGACGGAAGGGCCGCCAGGAGAGGTTGAGGCCCCTCCGTCCAGCGACGTGGGGGCGCTGGCCCGCTCCGCCTGGGACCATTACCAGGCCGCTCAGGAATGTCTCCGGCAGGGGGATTGGACCTGCTATGGCAGGGAGATGGCGGCGATGGAGGCGGATCTGAGGGCGCTGGTGGAGGCGACGGGGGAGGAGTAGGCGAGGGGACGGAGGGTAGAAGCAAGACCCAGCGCGCAGCACGTAGAGCGTGGAACGTAGAACCCCGAACGCGGGATCCAAAGGAGAACAGTGCAAACACCAGCGGGTCGGGAGTGTAAGTACTACTACGAGGATTTCCACCGAGGGCGGGCCGTCCAGGACTGTCGGTTGTTGAGTCAGGAAGAATGGCGGCCCCGGCTCTGTGGGGTGTGTCCGGTGCCGGACATCCTGCGGGCTAACCGATGCCCCCATATGCGGCTGGACGCCCGCCGGACTCGACGCTGGCTCCGGTCTCGGGTCGAAGTGACGGCGTACTGCGAGCGGTATCAGGTGTCGGTGGAGAATCCTTACGTCGGTTGCGGTCGGTGCCACCCTGAGGCCAGTGTAGTGTTGACCCCAGCGGAATCGAAAGAGAGGAAGGGATGAGGATCAAAGCCCTTTTGCTCGATCTGGACAACACCCTCCTGCGGAACGACATGGAGACGTTCGTCCCGGCCTACTTGTCCGCGCTGGCCGAGTTTATGGCCGATCACTTCCCCCCCGATATCCTCATCGCCCACCTGATGCGGGCCACCCGGGCGATGATGAACGACACCGATCCCTCCCGCACCAACATGGAGGCGTTTGATCGGGTGTTCTTTCCCGCCCTGGGCCGGACCCGCCGCGAACTGGAGCCGGTCTTCGAGCAGTTCTATCGGACCCGTTTTCCCCAATTGCGGAGCCTCACCCAGCAGGACCCCACGGCCCGTCCGCTGGTGGAGTGGGCCTTCGCCCAGGGATTCCAGGTGGTCATCGCCACCAACCCTCTTTTCCCCCGCACCGCCATCGAGCAGCGACTGGAGTGGGCTGGCATTCCCCCCTCTGAGTTCCCCTACCACCTCATCACGAGTTACGAGGACATGCACGCCACCAAACCGCACCCCGCCTATTACTTGGAGATCGCCCAACGGCTGGGTCGCGCTCCTGAAGAGTGCCTGATGGTCGGCGACGACTGGGAGATGGACATCCTCCCCGCCCTTCAGATCGGTATGAAGGGGTACTGGATCGCCGGGTCTGAAGGAGAGCCCCAGGCAGAGGAGGTGCTGGGGGTGGGATCCCTCACCGATTTCTACCGCTGGATCAAGGCTCTTTGCTGATTCGGATATATCCCTAGCGGTCAAGACTGCAATTTTATGGTACAATTAGGGGGACGAAAGAGGCTTTCGGTGGTCTCCTTCGGGTGCTGACTGCCCCACCTGGTCGATCGCCAGGCTCCAGGGGACGCCGGGGAAGCGTGGGACTCCCCATGGCTGCCGGACCTCGGTGTTGGAAAGGGGCCGTGGGGACTGGGTAGACCGGCGTGTTGGCGTATGGGGTGAGAGAACGAGCGCTGATGGAAGAACCAACGACCTGGGTGGTCGATCCGGATCCGGCCTGGCGTGGGCAGATCGAGAGAACGCTTCTCCACGCCGGTTTCCGGGCCGTCGCATACGAGGCAATCCCCCAGTCCCCACCCTGGAGGGAAACCGATATCCTCATCGTCGCGGCCGACCTGGTGCCGGTCCCGGAGCCCCCAGCGACCGTCGTCGTTCTCGTCACCTCTCGCGATGCGGCCCGGTTCACCGCGGCTTGTGAGCAGCACATCTGTTGGTGTCTCCCGAAGGACCCGACCTGGCTTCCCCATCTGCCCGCGATACTGAGCGCGTTGACGGCGCAGCAAAGGCATACGCTCGAGTCCACTTTCTACGCCCGCGTCCTGGAGCAGATCGAAGAGGGGGTCGTGATTGAGGATCCAGAGACCCGCCTCATCTATGTGAGCCCGCGCGCTGCCCAGATCCTAGGGGGATCTCCTCAGGCCCTCCTCGGTCGATCTTCCTTGGAGTTCATCCACCCAGACGACCGTGAGCGGGTCGTTACCGAAACCTCGAAGCGTCCCCACGGCATCGCCAGCCAGTACGAGGCGCGCGTGATGCGCGAGGACGGCTCCGTGTTCCCGGTCTGGGTCTTCGCCACTCCTATTTTCGAAGAAGGCCGTTTCGCCGGTGTGTTCGTCGTCTTTCGGGACCTGACCCACGAGAAACGGCTCCAACAGCGGGCCCAGGCCTTCCAACGGATCGCCGCTGCAATTGCCGAAGAGCGAGGCCTAATCGAGATCTTCCAAGAGGCCCGGGAGGTGTTGCGGACCGCTGTGAGGGGGGCTGTGGACGCCCTCTTTCTGGTGTTGGACCCGGAGGAGGGGGAGTTGCACCTGGTGGACCTCGATGAGGATGTCCCCTTGCGCAACAGCCTGAAGGCCATCCTGGGCACCTCGGCGGTGGGGGTCAGTTTTCCCCTCTCCCAGATCCCCATCGAATGGTACGATCGGTTAAAGCAGGGCCGCCCTATCGTCTCTCTCGAAATGAAGGACCTGCAGGAGGTGGCCGGGAGGGTGTTCAGCCCGGAGGTGATCCACAAGGGTCTCCAGGTCGGCCGGATCGCCAGCCTGGTGGGTCTCCCCCTCGTTGCGGGTGGGTTGCTGCGCGGGGTTGTCGCCCTGATGTTAGACCAACCCCATATTCTTCAGGAGGACCTGGACCTGGCGATGGCGGTCACTCACCTCGTCGCCGCGGCGATCGAAAGCCATTCTCTCCTCGAACAGGCCCGCCATCGCACGTTCGCTCTGGAACGTCTCTTCCAGGTGGCCCAGGCGGCCGCTCTCTCCACGGAGCCGGCCGATCTGGCGCACCTGGCCGCCCGTCAGTTCATCCAGGCCTTCGGCGTGGAAAGGGCACGGATCTCTCTGTTCGAGCCCGAGACCGGCGTGATGCGCACGATTGCCGATCTCCGCTACGATTCAGGGGGAGGGGGGTTCCGCTCTCGGGACGAGAAGGCGGTCGTTTCCGTGCGCGAGCGCCCCTTCATCTACCAGGCGATCGAAAGCCAGCGGCCCCTTCAGGTCGTGGTGAGCGACCTGGTCCTGAAAGAGCAAGAGAAGGCCTACCTGCGGGCCCGTGAGATCAAGACCCTCATCGTGCTCCCGATGATGACTAAAGGGCGGATCGTTGGCGTGATCGAGTTGGGCGACCTGCGGGCGGAGCAGCGGCTGGATGAGGAACAGTTGAACCTGGCGATGACGATGTCGGGGCAGGTGGCGGGGGTCCTTGAGAACGCCCGCCTTCTAGCCGAGACCCGGCGACGGGCGATCCAGTTGCAGACGGCTGCGGAGATCACCCGGGACGCGACGGGTATCCTCGACGTGGAGCGCCTGATCTCGCGGGCGGTCGAACTGATCCGTGAGCGGTTCGACCTCTACTACGTCGGCCTTTTCCTGCTCGATGAGAGCGAGGAGTGGGCCGTGCTCCGGGCTGGCACGGGGGAGGCGGGTCGCCGTATGCTGGAGGCGGGCCACCGGCTCAAGGTCGACGGCAAGTCGATGATCGGCTGGTGCATCGCCCACGGCGAAGCCCGCATCGCCCTGGACGTGGGCAGGGAGGCGGTTCGGTTCGACAACCCCCTCTTGCCGGAGACGCGATCCGAGATCGCCTTGCCTCTGATCAGCAGAGGACGGGTGATCGGGGCAATGACCATCCAATCGGCCCAGCCGGCCGCGTTCACCGAGGAGGATATCTCTGTCCTTCAGACGATGGCCGGCCAATTGGCGAACGCTATTGAGAACGCCCGTCTCCACGAGAACCTCCGTCGCCATCTGACCGAACTTTCTATTCTCTACGAGATCGGGCAGGCGATCATCTCTGTACTCGATCTAAGGGAACTGATCCGGGTTATCCACCAGGAGATCCGCCACTTCATTCCCGCTTCCCACTTCTACATCGCTCTGTGGAGTCGGGAGGCCGACGTGATCGAAGTTCCCCTCATCGTGGAGGAGGACCGGTGGCTCTATGATCAGACGGTCGGCCTGGACGGCGTCGTCGGCTGGGTGCTTCGGCGGGGGGAGCCTCTGCTGGTGGGTGATGTGGAGAACGAATCGCTCCCGCCCGGTGTGCGGCCGCTTGTCGTCGGTGAGGCGGGGATTCGTTCCCTGCTCGTCGTCCCCCTGATCCTCGGCGACGAGGTCATCGGGGCTCTCTCGGTGCAGAGCAAGCAAGCCCACGCTTATACCAAGCAGGACCTGACCTTCCTCACCGCCGTCGCCAGCCAGGTAGCGGTCGCTCTGCAGAACGCCCGCCTCTACGCCGAAGCCCGTCGGCGGGCGGAGGAGATGGCCGCGCTCAACGCCATCGCCGCCCGGTTGAGCCAGACTCTCGATCTGGAGGAGGTGCTGAACACAGCCATCGACGAGGTCGTCCGCGCCCTGGTCGTCGAGGCGGCGGCCGTCAGCCTGCTGGACGAGCAGAAGGGCGAACTGATGATCCGCGCCCAGCGCGGCCTCAGGAACTCCTACGTGGGGGTCCGTATCCCCATTGACCGAGGGCTCTCCGGCCACGTGGTCCGCACAGGAGAGCCCCTCATCACAGGTGAGGTCCGAGACGACCCCCGTCTCGCCGTCCCTGCCTTCTCTGAGGAGGGAATCCAGGCGATGGCCCTGATCCCGATGCGCGTCCGTGGGAGGGTGGTCGGTGTGCTCAGCGCAATGAGCCATGCCCCCCACGAGTTCACGTCCCGGGAGATCGCGTTTCTGGAGGCCATCGCCAGCCAGGTGGGCATGGCCGTGGAGAACGCCCGCCTGTTCGAGGCCGAACGGTCGCAGCGGCGGATGGCCGAGACGCTCCGGGGTGTGGCCGCCGTCCTCGCCTCTAGCCTCCAGCTCGGTCAGGTCCTCCAGTGGCTGCTGGAATACCTGAAGGAATTGGTCCCCTACGACCGAGCCACGGTGATGCTCCTGGAGGGCGAGCGGCTTCGGGTCGCTGCCACCAGCGGCTACACGCATCTCCCAGACGGCAGGGAGGCCGTCGGGCATACCGTCGACCTCGCCGAGGACCCCCTGCTGAGCCGCCTGATCCAGGGGAAGGAGCCGGTCCTGGTCAAAGACACCGCTACCGACCCTCGATGGGAGTATCCGCAGCCTATGTGGATCACCCAGAGCTGGATCGGGATTCCGTTGATCGTGCGAGGGACCGTCACGGGGGTGCTGAGCCTGGCGCGGGAGCACTCGGCCGGGTTCACCGATGAGGAGATGGCCCTGGCGGTGGACATCGCTAGCCACGCTGCCGTCGCCATTGAGAACGCGCGCCTCTACCGGAAGATTCAGGAGCATGCTGCCCGGTTGAAGGAGGCCTACGACCAACTGAAGGAAGCGGACCGGTTGAAGGACGAGATCGTGCAGAACGTCTCCCACGAACTTCGGACCCCCCTGGCCTTCATCAAGGGATACGTCGAACTGATGAAGAGTGGGGAACTGGGCCCGTTGACGCCTGAGCAGGAACGGAGCCTGGAGGTCGTCGCCCGGCGGACCGACCATCTGACCCGCCTCGTCAACGATTTCGTCACCCTTCAGGTGGTCAGTTGGGAGACCTTGAACCTCCAGTTGGTGGACATGGGCCAGTTGGCCCGGACGGCGGTGGAGGACTGCCGGTCGACGGCAGGTCAGAAAGGGATCGAGGTGAGGGGAGAGATCCCATCCGACCTTCCCCCGGTCCTGGTTGACCCCGACCGGATCGGTCAGGTGCTGGACAACCTTCTCACCAACGCGATCAAGTTCAGTCCCCAGGGTGGGACGATCACCGTGCGGGTGAGAGAGATGGAGGAGTGGCTCCGGGTGGAGGTGAGCGACACCGGCATCGGCATACCGGCCGACAAGTTATCCCGCGTGTTCGAGCGGTTCTACCAGGTGGACGGAACCTCCCGCCGCCGTTTCGGGGGGGTCGGTCTGGGACTGGCGATCGTCAAGCAGATCGTCGAGGCCCACGGGGGCGAGGTAGGGGTGGAGAGCACGGTGGGGAAGGGCAGCACCTTCTACTTCACGCTTCCCAAGAGGGGTCAGGGCCGTTCCAGGCCGTGATTTTCCAGCAGGACGTCGTCGGCCAGGATCTCCTCGGTTGGGCCGTCCGCTACCACTCGACCGCCGTCCAGGATCACGGTCCGGGGCAGCAGTTCCGCCACCAGGCGCATATCGTGGGTCGCCACCAGCATCGTTTGGCGCAGTTCGGCCAACAGCCCGATCAGCCGCCGTCGGGCGCGGGGGTCCAGGCCCGAGGTCGGTTCATCCAACAGCAGGATCTCCGGCTGCATCGAAAGGACGGTTGCTACGGCCACCCGCTTCTTCTCCCCGACGCTGAGGTGATGGGAAAGCCGCTCTGCGAACCCCTCCAGTCCCATCTGGGCCAGCGCCCAGGATACCCGACGCTTTACCTCCTCTTCGGGGAGTCCCGCGTACAGAGGACCGTAGGCCACGTCGTCGAACACGGTGGGAGAGAAGAGTTGGTCGTCTGGGTCCTGGAAGACCAGACCGATCCGGGACCGCATCCGCTTGAGGTTCCCGTCGTTCAACGGCTCGCCGAACAATCGCACCGTTCCCTGGCCGCGTAGCAGTCCGGCGAGGATCAGCAGCAGGGTGGATTTCCCCGCCCCGTTCGGCCCCACCAGGGCGACCTTCTCCCCAGGGGAGACCGACAGATTGATCCCTCGCAGAGCTTCTCGCCCGTCTGGGTAAGTGAACCACAGATTTCGTACGTCTACGCAGAGTTCCATTGACACCTGCTTGTATCCGTTGCGTCTGACGTTTGACGTATGACGCCTGACGGATGGCAAAGTGAAACGCCACCCGCCAGACGTCATGCGTCAAACGTCAACAGCAGAAGCGCCGCTAGCAGCATCCCAACGAGCAGGCCGACGATCCAGTCGACAAGACGCAGGGAGGGCGGGGAAAGGGTTCGGACCGTGCCGTCGTACCCCCGGGCCAGCATCGCCATATAGATGCGCTCGCTCCGTTCGTAGGAGCGGAGGAAGAGGGTCCCGGCCATCGAGCCGGTGACCTGGGCGCGCCACGCCACGCTCCCTCCGCCTCGGCCGTCGGGGGCTCCGGAGCGAGCCTCTCGTGCCTGCAGCATCCGTCGGGCCTCGTCGGCCAGGACGAAGAGGTAGCGGTAGAGGAAGCCGGTGATCGCTACCAATGTGCGGGGGATCCGCAACGCCCTCATCCCCCACAGCAGGTCGGGGAAGGGGGTCGTCGCCGCCAGCAGGATCGCCGCCTGCACCGAGAGGTAAGAGCGGGCGGCGATGGAGAGGAAGCGGAGCAGGCCTGCGTCGGTGACGGTCAGGGGGATGCCGGGGAGGGGCAGCCGCCACAGCACCCTCCCCGGCGTGGAGAAAGCGACCGTCAGCGCGGCCAGCACGAAGGGCATGGCCACGGCGGAGCGCCGCTGTACCCGGACCAGCCCCACGCTGGAGAGCAGGATCGTCAGCAGGACCAGTGCCTCCAGCGCACCGAAGGCTCCCCACTCCCGATCGGGGACGAGAGCGGCGGTGAGGATGAAGAGGCCGGTGAGGACCAGCTTCACCCTCGGGTCCAGCCGATGGATGGGGCTGGTACCGGGACAGTAGGTGTCGAGGGCGTGGATGTGCATCCCTCGGCTATGCCTCCACCGCTACTCGCCGTCGGTATAGCGCGGCCACGCCGACCGCTATACCGAAGACGATGATCGTGCCGACCACTCCGGCGACGATGGTCGCCAGCGCCTCGTTGGAGAGGCCTGGGAAGACGTAATCGGGGATCACCTCGAAGGGGGCCTCCTGGGCCGCTTCGATGAAGCCGAGGTCCTCCGCCACTCGCTCCAGGCCGTCGGGGTGAGGGGAGGCGAGCGGGGAGAGCAGGGTCAGCGCCAGCGCCACCGCCAACCCCGTCAGCGCCCAGCGGAACCCGCCGACCGATCCTGCCCGGCCCATCTCCACCAGGTCGGGCCGAGCCCTTGAGACCAGGGCCAGCGCTCCTACGGTGATCAACCCCTCACCGATGCCGATGAGGGCGTGGATCCCCGCCATCGCCGGCAGGGCCACCCCGATGGGCGAGGTGCCGGAGAAGCCCAGTTCGATGGCGCACGCTGCTGCTGCGGCCACCACCGACGCCCATGCCGCAGCGAACCCTCCCGCCAGCAGGCTCCACCGCCGCTCGCCGACCAGGAGCCGCACTCCGCGGTAGACGCCGTACCCTACCAGGCAGGCGATGACGGCCATGTTGGTGATGTTCGCTCCCATCACCAGCAGTCCCCCGTCCTGGAAGAGGAGGGCCTGCACGGCGACCACGGTGGTCATCGTCAGGATGCCGGCCCACGGCCCCAGCAGGATCGCCGCCAGCGCACCGCCGAGCAGGTGGCCGGAGGTCCCCCCCGCGACGGTGAAGTTGAGCATCTGGGCGGCGAAGATAAAGGCGGCCAACACCCCCATCAGGGGAACTTGCCGCTCTCCCAGAGCTTCCCGGCTGCGCCACAGGGCCAGCCCTACCCCGACGGCGGCCACGACCCAGCCGACCAGGGCCACGGCCAGGCTGAGGAACCCGTCGGGTATGTGCATAGGGGTTGGGGTGGGATGGGTTGTGCTGAACAGCATCTTTCACCTCCGCGAATTGTGGATTGATGGTCCCTGCGTCACCTTGAGTCCCTAACTTACCCCCTTCGTTTGGCACTCTGCGCAGAGGCCGTAGATGGGGAAGTGTGGGGGACGGCAGGTGAAGCCGTATCGGGTCTGGATTTCCTTGAACAGAGGTTCAAAGGAGGCCGCGTCGGCGTCGATCACCCGCCCGCAGTGTCGACAGACGAGGTGGATGTGGGGACCGTGACGGGCTGTCGCGTAGACCACCCGCCCGCTCCCCAGGTCGGCTCGGCTGGCGAGCCCCTCTTCGACCAGGAGGTCCAGCGTCCGATACACCGTGGCCAGGTTGATCGAGCGGGTCTGCGCTTGCACCTCCTCCAGCACCTCCTCCGCCGTCATGTGACGGCCGCTGTGGGCGATGACGCGAACAATCATCTCCCGCTGGGGGGTGATCCGGTATCCCCGTCGGCGAAGCGCTTGTAGAAACGTCTCACAGTGGGGCATGCAACCGCCTCCAAAAGCGAATATTTGCAGGTGCAATTATTATACATAACCCGGGGAAGTTGTCAAGCGCTCGGCGTATTTCGGTTTAGGGGCAGCGGTGGCGGCGGGCCAGGATTGAAAGTCACCGCTACTTGCGCTTCTGTTCATTTTGTGGTAACCTGAAAACCGCGTTGCCGTGTTGGGCCGGTCTCCTAATCGATTTCCCTAAGGGGGGCGCGATGAACACGTTGCTGAACTTTTACAACGATCACAAAACGGGGATCACATTCTGGTCTGGAGTGCTGTTGGGGCTCGTGTTGGGGCTCCTGGTTGGCTGGGTGATTTGGCCCACCGGTTACTACAACGCCACTCCGGCGATGCTCCGGCAGGATTTTCGGGATGAGTACCTCGTCTGGGTCGCCAAGGATTATGCGGCGACTGGGAACCTAGAACAGGCCCAACAGCGATTAGGCGTCGCTTTTTGGGAGAAGGACACACTCAAGGCCGCGTTGGAGGACCTGGCGCAGCGTCGCGGTGGTGAGGACGCCCAGTACCTGATGCGGTTGGCTCAGGACCTGCCAGAGGCCCCGCCCGCTGAGCGGGAATCCCTCGTGGAAAGATTGCGCCCGGTGTTCCTGGTCTGTGGAGCGGGTCTGATCCTCCTGGGCTTGGTCGGTTTGGCCTACTTCGGCCTGCAACGGATTCGGGGGCGGGAACACCTGCCCTCGGAGCGTGCGATCGCCTCGCGGGAGGTGGAGACGACCCGGTGGGTAGGGGAGGAGGCGCCACCGCTTGCCCAGTATGTCACCACCTACACCTTAGGGGACGATTACTACGATCCCTCCTTCTCTATCGAAACGGAGACGGGGGACTTTCTGGGTGAGTGCGGTGTGGGGATCTCCGAGACGATCGGCGTCGGCGACCCGAAGAAGGTGACCGCGCTGGAGGTGTGGCTGTTCGACAAGAACGACATTCGAACGGTGACCAAGGTGCTGATGAGCGAGTACGCCTTCCACGACGAGGCGTTGCGGGCGAGTCTGGCGTCCAAAGGGGACCTGGTGTTGGTCGAGCCGGGGACCGAGGTGGTGCTGGAGACCGCGACGCTGACCCTTCGGGCGAGGGTGACGGAACTTCAGTACGGCGTTGGTCAATTGCCGGACAACAGTTTCTTCCAGCGGGTCACCCTGGAACTGGGTGTATGGACGAAGCCGGGCGCTGAGGGAGAGGAGGTTACCTTACAATAGTGATCAATCGTCGCCCCTCTGGAGAAAAGGCCCCGTTCGGTAGAGGCGGGGCCTTTGGTTTATACCCAGGTTTCTCCGTGCTCTCTCTGTGGTGAAACCTGGTGAGGTTTGGACGCGAGTTTAGACGTCTCTTCTCCGGCGGCTGAAAGCCGCGGCTACGAATGGCGAAGTCGCCCTCCGGCGGCCTTCAGTCGCCGAGCGGAAGGGAACCGACCGATGTCCGAACCTCTGTCCGAAGCCCAGAAGCCTGTGGTTGCGCCAGGAAACGAGGAAATGTCGCTTACGCTTTGGGGCCGTTTCGTCCGTCTCTTCTTTCGTCTGCTGTACGGGCCGTTCGCCTGGAGCTACGACCTCGTAGCCTGGGTGGTCTCGATGGGCCAGTGGAACGCCTGGGCGGCTACAGCGATGGAGGCCCTAGACGGGCCATCGGTGCTGGAACTGGGGCACGGGCCGGGTCATCTTCAGGTAGAGACGGCTCGGCGCGGGTGGAGACCGGTAGGCATCGATCTCTCCCCCCAGATGGGACGGCTGGCCCGTCGCCGTTTGCGGCGGGCGGGGTTGCCACTTCGGTTGGTGCGCGCACGCGCTCAGGCGCTTCCCTTCCGCGATGGCGCGTTCGGCGAGGTCGTGGCGACCTTTCCTACCGAGTACATCGTCGACCCGCGCACGCGGGACGAAGTGGTCCGGATGCTTCGGCCTGGCGGACGGATCGTGATCGTCGCTGCCGCCTGCTTCACCGGTAGAGACCCGATCTCCCGCTTCCTGGAGTGGCTCTATCGGATCACCGGACAGAGAGAACCGCTGCCGGGGGAGGATGAT
>Ga0209426_1001096_pt1 | contig 19424 bp, 20 predicted proteins | sample Deesub1362B_J571_FD_187697 | JGI IMG/M metagenome (GOLD analysis project Ga0209426, IMG submission 187697) | Deep oceanic, basalt-hosted subsurface ecosystem from Juan de Fuca Ridge flank, Pacific Ocean, CORK Borehole 1362B_J2.571 (SPAdes)... ...
AAACCCATCTGGATTAAGCCCAGCCCCCACTCCAACGAGCGGATGGTTCGACGAAGGAGAAGCTGTGACCATAACAGCATCCAATGAAAGCTACCTAAACACCGACAGATACCTGTTTGATTACTGGGATATTGACGGCGTCTCCCAAGACACTGGAGTAAACCCCATAACTGTCCAGATGGACCAGCCTCACACTGCCACAGCTCATTACATAAAGGTTGAGCCCCTATCCGTGCAGATAAGTCCCGAATCAATAACCATAACCCTAAGCTCCTCCGTAACCTTCACCTCAACCGTAACTGGAGGGGTTCCTCCCTACTCCTATCAGTGGTACCTAAACGGAGCCCCCGTTCCGGGAGCCAACTCTGAAATCTGGACGTTCTACCCCAACGCCACTGGAACCTACTATGTCTACCTAAACGTAACAGATGACATTGGGACAACAGCTAAATCTAATGTAGCTCAAGTAACAGTAGTTCCACCCCCGCCGCCCGTAGGAGGATTCATAATTCCAACAGTTAAAGCCAACTTCCAACTGCTCCAAATCCTATACCTAGCAATTGTCCTAGTCTTAACCTCATTTTTCACATGGATAAAACGCAAAACCAAATAGTTTCCTCTCACCTTCTATTTTGTGTTGAATAATGACTATGAAAAATAAACAGGAAAAACTAGGGAAACAACGAAAAGAAAAAGAAAAACACGGCTACCCCAGAAAATGGATTTATGTCGCCGTAACAATCATAACACTCATAATACCAACAGCTATTCTACTCTACCTAAACATCGGTCAAATCACCCAAGCAAAAGCCGTGATAATCGACCAACTAAGAATATTTCATCCTAATGAAACATTCAAAAATGAGGCGACCCGGATACTGGAGAAGAAGTTCGAAAAAATAGACTACTACCCAAAAGCCACAGTCGAGCTCTATGAGAAGCTTCCCTCTCTTGGGTACAAACTAATCGTGTGGAGAGTACACTCAGCTTTAGGAGTAAAGGATGGCGCCATTCAAACTTGGATTGCTATCGCAACCTCCGAAAAATACGTCCCAGAAAAATATAATTACCAAATCGAAAGGGGACAAATCGCTATAGCTAACCTCACTCAAGTTGGCGGCAGAGCCCTCTACTTCGGAATAACGCCGGCTTTCATTAAAGAACAAATGCAAAGCCGCTTTTCCAAGGATACTGTAATAATTCTGCTAAGCTGCATTGGGCTAGCTGAATTTGGAGGCGCCCCCGAACATGCCAAAGCCTTCATTTCAAAAGGAGCTAAAGCCGTAATAAGCTGGAGTTCCTGGGTTAACCCCGTCCACAACGATAACGCTGGAACCTTGTTACTTCGGCTATTAATTGAGGAAAACAAAACGATAAGTGAAGCTGTGGAAGAAGTGCCACCTGACACTTCACAAGGAATTGAAAGTAAGATGAGATATTATCCCGAAACCCCAGAAGTTGGAAGTTACCGAATACCCCACTATAAAATGCGAAAAAACCAAACTCTAGAAAACTTGAACTTTTTCCAAACCCTAATTTTGGGAGAAAGAAGAACTTTTCAGTTCTCGATGTCTTCGGCTAACAATCGAGTAAAGCTCTTCCCGAATCCTCTCACCTAAAAGTGAAGAGCTTCTAAGTCTTCCAATTCTCTCGGCTAACTCCTTATCCTCCAAAGTTTCAGCAATCCACCTCTCAAAGTCTCCCCGATAAAGATGAAATTCCAGAGATTTAGGATTCACTGTTTTCAGTTTTTCCATAAACTCCTCAAGAGAAGCAGCGTTTTCACCAGTGTAGTTCCCGATCGAAGTGAAGAAGTAAAAAGCGTTTTCCCTTGGAACCTTCCTTAGTATGCGTTCAATCGCATGCCTATTCATTTATTTTCGCTCCTATTGTTAAGATGTGAACTTATAAATTTAACCTCAGAAACAATATTTTTGGGCAGCGGAAGGTTTTCTTCTTTGAACTTTTTTGTAACTATGGAAGTTCGTATTCTCAAGACTCCAGGCAAAGGAGCTACTTGGTTAGCAATAAAAGAGTGGAGGCTCTCTTGATCATCTGCTACCACCTTGGCTATTATCAATAATTCTTCGGACAGCGAAGTATAGACCTCGACGACTTGGGAGAACTCCGAGATTCTCTCAGCGACATTCTCGCTTTGTTTAGGATTTGTGAAGATCGTCATTATCGCCGTCACATTCCTCAATCCCATCTTTTCCATGTCAATTATGGTTGTATATTTCTTGATAATTCCATGGGCTTCCAGCTTTTTTATGCGATCATAAACTGTAGAGTGGGCTATTCCAAACCTTCGCCCAATTTCTGTATATGTTTGTTTAGCGTTCTCTTGAAGAGCCTTTAAAATGTTTAAGTCAAGCTCGTCCAGAACCAAACCGTTATCTTTTATTTTCATCGGGAGTCTGCCCTTATCCACAAAATCTGCACACTTGGAATTTATTGATTTTTGTCGGAAAAATGTAGATTTTGGATGAGTATTTCGACATTTTTGCAGAATTTTATCGATCACACCCCTCTTAAAGCCCGCTTATGTTCCCGGAAAACTGTTGGAAAAATAACTTTTTACCTACAATCTTTTAATATTCAAGCCTATTTGCCTACTTTTTTGCAATTAAAATGTGCGATAGATTTAAATTTGATGGTCTGTTACTAGAATAATGTTCTAGAAGAAAATGTAGTTAGAAGATGAGTAAATGAGCCTCAAGAAAATTTGGGAACTATTAATTAAGTTTAAAAAGAACTGTGAGTCCCGAGGTTGGAGAACCTCAGAGAACGAGGACTGGATTGAAATAAACAACGAGTATCACAATTTTGTTTTGGTAAACAATCTTTATCCCTCCACTTTTAAGAGAATAACATTCAACCGGAAATTTGCTATCCGAGAGGGTATAGCTTATCGGGTGGTCGAAACCCATTATATGGCTTGGCTCCTATCCAGCTCTCCAGACAAAACTCTATGGAGCTTGCTCTCCGAAAACCCGGAAATATTGACAAAAACAGCCATCTACGACCTAAGCCCTGTACTTAAAGGAAAACCCCTCTGCTTAAAAATAAACAAAACTAAAAGTCCTGTGTTCCAAGAATTCGAAAAGTTTCTCAAAGAAAACGGAATAGAAATGAAGCCTATACGCTCAAATGAAAAACACAGTTATGCCATCGCCTTACACTAACTCCTATTTCTCACAGCTGGTCTTTCCAGAAAAGGTTTGAATAGTTAATATGCCATATTTATTATCTGGGAAACTAAATGTCCAAAGAAACCATAAACTCTAACGCGGAGAGAGTAAGGAAAATCCTGGAATTAAAACAAAAGCTTGAGAAAAAAATTCAGGAAACTCACAACCAGTTAGAAGAACTTCAACTACTCCTAGAGCTCCTGGATACCGTGCTAATGGAGAAAAGCTTCAGACAGGCTGAACTCTCCGAAAAGGAGGAGGTAGCTCCACCCCCCGCCATGGAATATAAAGCTTCAATTCCATTAAAAACAGTAACAGGTGAACTTCTCGCAAACCTTTACTTGGACGAAGAAGTCATGCACATAATCATTCCAACCAAAATAAGCTTCGACATAAACACTCCACCCTTCAAAGTGTTCCTAATCGAAAGGGTTCTAGCTAAAATGCAGGAAAAAGACAGAGAAGCCGTCAGAGCTGGGCAGCTACCCCCGGAAAAAATGATTTCCTACAACATAGTTAGAGAAGGCGACATCATCCGTGAACTCATAATAAGAAATGTTTCCCCTGAAAGGGTAAGAGAACTAAAATCCAGCATCCGATGGACTTTAGAAAAGATGTATGAAAAGTTAAACCCCCGCTAAACTTTTAAAATTTCAGCAACAAATAAGGGTTAAGGTGACCTAAAAATGCTAGATGCTTACATTCTAATTAACACCAAACCTGGAAAGGTCTGGCAAATAGCTGATGCAGTGCTCAAAGTTTCCGGAGTAAAAATGGCCCACGTAGTAACCGGACAGTACGATATAATTGCCTACGTACAGTTCGACGATATTGCAGCTCTAAAAAAGATACTCAGCAAAATCCAAAACATAGGCGGCGTAACAAGAACCCAAACTGCCGTTTCCATGGCAGTGAAAACCAAATAAAATTTTAAAAGACTTCATTTTGTGAAACTATTCGAAGGCTATTTTCTATCAAAGTAAATGTTTTTTCCCGTCGCCGACAATGGAATGCCCAGTATTAAAGTAGCCTCTGGAATCATCTTTAAACGTCTAGCAGCCACACCTATCCTATACATTACCCGATTATCAACATTGAGCATACTCGCCGTCTTAACAGCTGAACCTAAAGCTATGCCTAAATCTAAAACCTTTAAAATACAATTGGGTCCAATAAAGTCTTGTCCTATTATTTCTCCAGCACTTTTGAATTTCTCGCAGCTTTTATAGCCGCAGGCTCCACAATTGAGCCCAAAGCTTTTTGTCCCCTTAACCCCTACTAGAACGACTACATGTGAATCCTGAACGTTTTTTGCATCTCGTTTAAAGTTTGTTATCCCTTTCTCTTTTCCTATCTTTTCCATTTCCCTAACTAATAGTTCCTTCTCTTCACCATAGACAATTAATGTTAAAACGTCGTCTATTCCTCCCGATTTTGGAGCTGTTCTAGCTGAAATAAGCATTAGCTTTGCTGCCTCAAGAATTGCTTCCTCTTCTTCTTCTCGACCTTTAAGAATTGGGCACATAGATAAAACCTTCTTTTCCTTATCCTAACTTATATTCCGGCCAAGGCTGTTTCAAAAATTTTCCTCATCATTTCCGCAATAAAGTTTAGCTGATCCGAATGCAAGCCTATAGTGAGGAAGGACAAACCTAAAAGGAGAAAGAGAGAGCCAAACACCCGTTTTTCTGAAATGTCCAATTTTCTCCCCCTTTTATCTGAGGTTTTTCTCTATTTCCTTTTGGATATCGTTTTTTGGGGTCACACCTACTATTCTGCTTACCTCTTTCCCGTTTTTGAAAAGAATAAGAGTAGGTATCCCTCTTATTCCAAATTTTTGAGCCGTTAACGGGTTTTCATCAACATTCAACTTTCCAAAAATAACCCTTCCTGAGTATTCCGCTGCGAGTTCATCTATAATTGGCGCTATCATCCGGCATGGTCCACACCAAGGCGCCCAAAAGTCCACTAGAATCAGAACATGACTATCTAATATCTTATCAAAGTTTGAATCATTTAAAGGGATGGGAGTCGTGATTTCCTTCATCTCCAATGACTTCATTAATTCCCTCAGTTTCCTTCTTTTTATGCGTTCTAGTTCTTGGTCCCTCTCTCCTATAAGTCTTTTATTTTCAATCATCCTATTTGCCCAAAATGATTTTCATGTAAACCTTAAAATTTATTACGGTCTTCTCTTCATTTGAGTGTTAGCATGTTTGTCTTAATCCTCGCTTTGGCTTCGACTTTTCTTGTGAGCCTAATATCTCTAGCTGGACTTTTTGTTTTTTCATTAGAAACAGAAGTTTTTAACAGGGTTTCGCTTATCCTGATAGGCTTCGCCTCGGGAAGTCTCTTAGGTGGAGCCCTATTGCATCTTATTCCAGAAGCAGCTTTTTCATCTATGAATGATAATGCATTTCTAGCTGTAGCATTAGGAATAGCAGTTTTCTTTATTTTAGAAAAATTTTTGTGGAGGCATTGCCATGAGCGAGAGAAGTGTAAAGTTCACCCCTTCGCCTATCTAAACTTGGTGGGTGATGGAATCCACAATTTTATCGATGGAATAATAATCGCTGCCGCCTTTCTAACTAACGTTTCTCTTGGAATGGTAACGACCTTAGCCGTTTGTTTTCACGAGATTCCACAGGAGATAGGTGACTTCGCTGTCCTAGTTTATGGCGGGTTCGGCAGAAAGAAAGCATTGTCTTACAATTTTATAACCGCGCTTGTCGCCATGCTAGGCGCATTCTTCGCTTATTTTCTCAAAGAATTTCTTCCAGAACCTTCCTACATGCTTGGATTCGCTGCTGGTAGCTTCTTATACATAGCCACTACCGACCTAATTCCAGAATTGCACAAAGAAAAGAATCCCTCTAACTCCATTCTGCAATTCACCGCTCTAGCCTTCGGCTTAGCCGTGATGTGGCTTCTTAAGTCCTATCCAATTGGTTAGGCTGAAGCCCTTGCTAACAGCATTTTACCTATTTCCATCAAAGCCTGCACTGCAGAGGACTCTTTAGCATAGATAAAGGGGCTTTCTCCTAATCTATCCGAATCTAGAATTTTCTCGTCGTATGGAATCCATCCCAACACTTCAAGGTCAGATTGAGACGCGAACATACTTATTCCCTCTTTCTCCTTTTCGCTAACAACCTTATTTCCAACAATAAAGGTTCTGGAAATTCCCATTTCAGACGCAAGGCTACTTATCTTCCTAACAGTTTCCAACGATTTCAAACTTGAGTCAGTTACTCCAATCATGAAGTTGACATGCTTAGCCGTTCCTCTTCCAAAATGCTCAATGCCTGCCTCCATATCAATAACAACGGCTTCATCCCTTTCAACAATTAGGTGGCGGAGCAATGCTCGAACTACCGCGTTAGCTGGACACATACATCCAGTTCCAGCCGAGCGCACGGTGCCCATTACCAAAAGGTTTACCCCCAAAGGTGAAGGCGTGGAAAAATTCCTAACAATATCATCAACGGTGAAAGACAAGCGATAAACCCCTCCGAATCCCATGCCCGTTTTCTCCTTTATCAGTTCATGGTTTTCCGAAACTGGCACTATTTCACTTGCTTCTTCACGTGAAATACCCAAAGTAAACGCTAGGTTGGGCGTAGGGTCAGCATCTATCGCTAACACCTTAAACCCGTTTTTCGCTAAAAAATGGGCTATCCCAGCCGCCACAAAAGTTTTGCCTACCCCTCCTTTACCGGAAACCGCCACCTTCAATTTCAACTTTCTCCCTTTCTACTCTTCAAGAGGTTTCAATGTTAACCGTTCAGATGTAACGTCAACCTCTGAAACCATGCATTTCTCGATAGCCTTAGTTTCCCCGAGAATGTTCCTAAGCAATATCTGGTTTCCTTCAGCCTTGACATAGACAGCGTTTCTGAATACTATTTCCCCTTTGAGAAATACCGTAAACTCACACATGGCAACACTTCTCCCAACTAACGGTAAAACTTCCCAGCGCAATATAAACTCTTAGGTTTTGTTTAAATGAAGCTTCTCGTCGAGTTTTTCAGTTTATGGTAAGCATCTCTAATGCTAGAAATTTCCGAGGATAACTTCTCAAACGGACATTGGTCTTTCCCACTTCGATCCAGAATCATTGGAACAATCTTCTCAAACTTACAGTAAACTCCACGTTTTTCAAGTAATTCCAGAGCTTTTCCGCTTGCGATTACAGCGTAAACAACTTCTACCCTTGCATGTAAGCAAAGTAGCGCTGCTGCCAACCCTATTATTCGGTCGGCTACAAAAGCCCGGTCCAATAATCCATCAAGCTTCTCGATAGCTTCCAGAAGTCCCCTGATCCCATGGTCATAAGTTTGGAAAATTACCTTTCCGTTCTTCACTATTACAAGAGTCAATCCATTTTTTTCAAATGTCTTCTGGCAATCTCTAAATCCTTCATCCAATTATGTGGATGAACAAAACGCTAAATAATCCTTCCTCTCTTTTACTGCGCTCCCGCAAATTATCTTCAAGTCCTTATGCTTGGAATATGACATTTATAATCCATGGTGTTACCTTTGAGCTTTTTTGGGTATTATCATTTGCATAAAAACTTTATGCAACAACAACTAACATTGAACTTGATACCTATGACTAGGATTACACGTGTAAGCATGACTCTCCCTAAAGATCTACTGAATGACTTCGATGATGTGATCACTCGAATGGGGTATTCCAACCGCTCTAAGGCTATCCAAGATGCTGTTCGAGGCTTCGTTTCTGAGCATAAATGGCTTCAGGAAGAGGAGGGAAAATACGCTGGAGTGCTTATGATGCTTTATGACCATGAAGTTAAGGGTTTAGAACATGCCCTAACACACGTGCAACATGAATATGCGCCTCTTATATATTCCTCTATGCATGTCCACATAACCGATAAAGATTGCCTCGAAGCCATAGCAGTTAAGGGTGAAGCTTCGGAGATAAGGAGACTCCACGACGAATTATCCACCAAAAAAGGAGTGAAAATCGTAAAACTAATGGTAATCCCGATTTAGAACCCTATCTTATAGCGAACATCCTTTCTAATGCTTCCCAAGCCCTTTCTGCGATATCTTTCGGCACTCTAATGACGTGTCTTTCGGTTTTCAACGCGTAATAAAGTCTTTCAATAGTGTTCAGCTTCATGTTTGGGCAAACAGCGTCATAGGCCGGAATAAATTCTTTCCTCGGATTTTCCTTCTTTAAACGATGGATTAAACCTACCTCTGTGGCAATAATATATCTTTTAAAATTGCTATTTCTAGCGTAACGGCACATCTGCGAAGTGCTTCCAATAAAGTCTGCTAATTCCCGAACCTCGCGGGAGCATTCTGGATGAACAGCTACAACAGCATCCGGATGTTCCATCTTCAAAATTTCTATTTCTTCAGGTTGAAAAAGTAAATGAGTGGGGCAGAAGCCCCTTAACGGAACAGCAATAATGGTCTTACCGGTCTTCTCCGCAACATACTCAGCTAAATTATTGTCCGGCCCAAAAATTACCGTGTCTGCGTCCAGAGATTCTATTATTTTCACGGCATTAGCTGATGTACAGCAAATGTCACATTCAGCCTTTGCTGTAGCTAAGGTATTAACATAAAGCACTACCGGCGCCTTCGGGTACTTCCTTTTCCATCTCTTAACTTCCTCAGCGGTTAACATCTGTGCCATGGGGCATCTGGCGCCAGGGCTGGGTAACAAAACTTTTTTATCAGGATTTAGTATAGCTGCAGATTCAGCCATAAAGTCAACAGCGGCGAAAACTATGATTTCCGCGTCTTTCTCCTTTTTTGCTTTAAGGCAAAGTTCTATACTATCTCCCACATAATCCGCCAAGTCTTGGATTTCGGGGCGCTGATAATTATGGGCTAATATCACCGCTTTCTTCTCGTGTTTCAGCTTTAATAGCTTGTCAACAATGGAAGTTGTCATTTAGGGGCTCCTTTCTGCTAAATTGTTGAAACTTCCCTATTCAACGTCACCAATATATATGTTTGGTTTTCAAGTTTTAAAATCGTGGTAAATGGATTCAACGACCTTAAGCACCTATGTAGCCTTAGTTTCCCAACAGTTCTCTAGATTTTGGCTTATGCAACTTATTGTGACTCGCACCTTTACAACGGTAACTTCAGCTATGGCAACGTTTTCAGGCTTAAACCGGAATGAACATAGGAAACAGCATTCACGTAATATCCATCAATGAAGTAGTAACCGTTCCAGATTCCGGTCTTAACAAACCCATTTTCCTCTAAAGCTTTCGTTAAAGTACTGCTTATAACAGGAATTTCACAAATTATCTTTCTGTATAGATAACGTTTCTTGAATTCAACGAGCGCTTTTATTAACAAATCTGAAGCAATCTCAGGATTGCATGTAACATCAACTAGAAACTCCTCTATCGAGATATAAATGAAGGGTGGCGGAATCACATTAAACCGAATATATCCTAACAGTCCTTTGTTCTTAAAACAACCGAGGCAGAATTTCCCCTTGTGTGTGTCCAGCGTTTCATACCACTCTTTGGTTTTTTCTTTCGAAACTGGTGGAATACGCTTTGAGGATTTGGCTGAGTCGACACAGTTTTGAAGCCTGTTAACCTCATCTAAATCAGCGTCCATTAACTGCCTAACCTTAACTTGAGAGAGCCTTCTCCATTGTTCCTCAGTATTTGTCTTTCTAGACGGAACGCTAATTTTCGGCTCTAAGGACACCAGCTCTAATCCCATTGTGATCCCAGTGCGCCACTTTCCCTCAATATAAGCGAGTTCAGGCGTTTTTGACTCCAGCTTAAACCCCCATTTTCCTAAAAGCTTTAAAGCTTTACCGTTCCCCTCAAAAACCTCTAACATAAGTTTACGACATCCATACGCTTTGGCTATGCGAATAAGTTCCTCCATGAGAGCTGTGCCAATTTTCCGTCCCCAGAAGTTTCTCCTAACCCATAAGCCTAACCAGCCAACGTGCCGCGTTCTACCGCGTCCAAGATGAAGCCCCACATAACCAACAGGTTCACCGTCCAACTCAGCAACAATATGCTTCTCATGTTCGCTCTTCACAGCTTCTTTTAACTGCTGCTTAACCTCATGCTCAGTTAAAGGATAAACCGTAACCAAATATCTAGCAACATCTGGAGTATTAACCGCCTCAGCCATCCAATGCGAATCCTCAACTTCACAAGCCCGAAAACTAATTCGCTCGCCCAAACTAGAACACCACTTAACACATTAAAACCAGAATTTTCCTTTCCGCTCATAAGCATTGCTGAAACATGTAAAAGGATGAGCACCATGCAGAGGCAACTCAGCCACCATCTAATAAACCGCAAATATCGCCCAGACACCAACATTTAGCCCGACACCTCGGGCGGTTGGGAGCCGCAGGCTAAACCGGTCGGCCGAAGCCTTCCGGCTTACACCCCGGCTCCATCAAACCCGTCTTCTACGGGAGCCCTCGTCCTCGAAGCAGAGCTGTTGCCAGCTCCGGTTTTCGAGGAATGGCCGCCTATTTTCGGGAGAGGCTTCGGGCTTAGATGCTTTCAGCCCTTATCCTCTACGGCGTGGCTGCCCGGCGTCTGCCCTGTCGGACAACCGGTTGACTAGTGGCCGCAGCGCCCCGTTCCTCTCGTACTGGGGGCCCTTTCCCCTCAGGCGGCCAGCACTCCCAGCAGATAAAGTCCGACCTGTCTCACGACGGTCTAAACCCAGCTCACGTTCCCCTTTAATAGGCGAGCAGCCTCACCCTTGGCCCCTTATGCAGGGCCAGGATGGGAAGAGCCGACATCGAGGTACCAAGCCGCGGGGTCGATGGGGACTCTCGCCCGCGACGAGCCTGTTATCCCCGGGGTAATTTTTCTGTCACATCCGGCCCCCACCAATGGGGACACGGATGATCGCTAAGCCCGGCTTTCGCCTCTGGATCCCTTACTGTGGAGGATCCAGTCAGGCCGGCTTTTGCCTTTGCACTCTACGGCGGGTTTCTGTCCCGCCTGAGCCGACCTTTGGGCCCCCTTGATATCTTTTCAAGGGGGTGCCGCCCCAGCCAAACTGCCCACCTGCCGTTGTCCCAGCGCCCGGAGGCGCCAGTGAGAGGCACAGCCGCGAAAGGGCGGTGTTCCATTAGCGCCTCCCCCATCCCCCGGAGAGAATGGGATCGACGGCTCCCGCCTACGCTCTGCATCCGCGACCATGCCCCAGCGACAGGCTGCAGTAAAGCTCCACGGGGTCTTCTTTTCCCGCTGGGAGTTCGTGGACTGTTCGTCCACGTTACGTGGGTTCACCGGGTGCCAGGCGGGGACAGCGGGGCCCTCGTTGATCCATTCGTGCACGTCGGAACTTACCCGACAAGGCATTTGGCTACCTTGAGAGAGTCAGAGTTACTCCCGGCGTTTGCAGGCCCTTAGCCCGGTTGAACCCGGGTTTCAGGTACCTGTACTGGCCAGGATTCAGAAGCCGTACACACGCTTTCGCGCTTGCGGCTTCCTATGTTTTTATTAAACAGTCGGGACCCCCTTGTCACTGCGACCTGCGGTTCCAGCTATAAGCCAAAACCACAGGCACCCCTTCTACCGAAGGTACGGGGCTAATTTGCCGAGTTCCCTCGCCTGGCGTAGCCCCGACACGCCTTAGGTTTCTCGCCTAGGGACACCTGTGTCGGTTCTGGGTACGGTCGCGAAGGATCCTTCCCAACGTCCTTTTCATTGGCTCCAGGAATCGGCTGAACCACCCTAAAAACGGGCGGCTATTCCCGCTTTCACCTGGTTCTCGCCATTACGGCACTCCCCAGGCTTATACGGTTAAACAAGGCGACAGCCTTGCTCAGCCTATCCCGAAGCGTTAGACGTTGGGCTTGCGTCGCCGCGGTTGTACCTTCGCGGTGCCGGAATATTAACCGGCTTCCCTTTCGGCATGGTCGGTTAGGCCATGCCTTAGGACCGACTGACCCCCGGCTGACGACGCATTGCCGGGGAACCCTGGCCCTTTCGGCGGAGGGGACTCTCACCCCTCTTTGCTGTTACTACCGCCGGGATCTGCAATCCCGAACCGGTCCACCGGACCTTACGGCCCGGCTTCTGCCCAGTCGGGACGCCCTCCTACCGACGCAACACTTCAGCTGCGCCCTGAGGTATCGGCGGCTGGCTTAGTCCCGTCAATTTTCAGGGCCATCAGCCTCGGCGGGTGAGCTGTTACGCTTTCTTTAAAGGATGGCTGCTTCTAAGCCTACCTCCCCGCTGTCTGAGGCTGATGACGCCTTTCGGTTTAACATTTAGCCAGCACTTTGGGGCCTTAACCTCAGTCTGGGTTGTCCCCCTCTCGGTCCAGGAGCTTACCCCCTGTAACCCGTCTCCCAAGGTCTACGGCGCCGGTGGATTCGGAGTTTGAAAGGAAAGCGAGGCCTTTCGACCCCTTACTTCCCAATCAGTGCTCTACCCCACCGGCCACCTCGCTTGGGGCTGGGCTGCGACCCACTTCGGAGGGAACTAGCTATCACCGGGCTAGATTGGTCTTTAGCCCCTAGCCCCAGGTCGGGGGAACGAATTGCACGTCAGCACCCTTACGGGCCTCCACCGGGCTTTCGCCCGGCTTCGCCCTGCCTAGGGCTAGATCGCCCGGTTTCTAGCTTCACAGCTGTGACTCCGGGCTCTTTCAGACCCCGCGCCTGGCTGGGCAAATAAACCCAGCTGCGCGCATGTTGGTTTCCCTACGCCTTCGGGCTTGAAACCCTTAAGCTTGCCACAGCTGCGAACTCCCCGGCCCGTGTTTCGAGACGGAACGTGCAACCCTGGTCCCCCTCCCTCGTACTGCCGCCTTGCGGCGGTTTCCTTCGGGAGGGATCTACCCTTCCGGGCTGCACACGTCTGTAACCGTCTGGTTTCAGGCTCTTTTCACCCCCCTTCCGGGGTACTTTTCAGCTTTCCGTCACCGTACTGGTGCGCTATCGGTCTTGAGACGTATTTAGTCTTGGAAGTTGGTGACTCCCAACTTCCCGCACCCAAACCAGGGTACGGTACTCTGGGACTCCAGCCCAACTCTTTCCGGCTTACACCTACGGGGCTTTCACCCTCTTTGGCGGGCCATTCCAGGCCACTTCGGTTTAACCGGCGAAGAGGAGGCCGGGCCCATAACTCTACATCCCCTAAAGGTTTCCCTTCAGGGTTTGGTTTGGACTCTTCCCTTTTCGCTCGCCGCTACTCAGGGAATCCCAGTTGGTTTCTTTTCCTCCCCCTACTAAGATGCTTCCGTTCGGGGGGTTCCTACTCCCTGCTGGGAGCGCTACGGCTCTCCGAGGAAAGCCGTAGCAGGAGGTCCCATTCGGGGATCCCCGGATCTACGGCTGCATGCGCCTACCCGGGGCTCTTTCGCGGCTTGCCGCGCCCTTCTTCAGCGCTCAAGCCGAGCCATTCCCCAGACGGCGTGGCATGTCGGGCCTTGGTTGGTGTCTGTTTGGCGTTTGCGTGTTGGTGATGTGTGGCTGAGAGGTTGCCTCTGCATGGTGCTCATTATGAGCGAGAGCCTTCAGGCTTGCTCATTTACACCTCTTCCTCCCGTCATGGTCGAACATGTGGGAGTGCATACTAATGGTTTAGGCTGAAGTTCGCCAAAATGATTCTGAGGGCGACTTCGCACTAATAAATATTACGTTCGGGTGTTATAAGCGTTATTGAATTGTCTTCTAGGTTCTCTTTATGTATCCTTCCCTTGGCGAATAGATTGTTCCTTCCTTTAGTAAGCGGTTTATTAGCCGTTCAGCTTCGACCCTGGAAATTTGGTGGGTTGTTTCAAGCTCGTCGAGTAGGATTTCCCTTTCCACCATTCCTGTTTCCCTTTCCATTTGAATTATTGTGTTTAAAACGGTGTGAAGTTTGTCTCTGAGACTTTTGGGTTTTCCCGTCATTACGGTGTCTATGTCAAGTTTGTGAGACGCTACATCCATTCCAACTTCTTCTAGAGATTTTTTCATTATTGCTATGGCTGCCTCGGCGTCTTCGGCTGTTACTTCTTTACGTAAAGCTGCTCTGGCGCGGGCTTCGGCTATGCGGACAAGAGATTCAAGCTGTCTGGCGGTTATGGTTATAGGGGCTTCTTCTGAGGTGCTGGCTGAACGCATGGAGAGATAGAATTCCTTAAGCCTTTCTAAGGCATCCCTTGTCAGAACAGGAGTTATGTGGGTTTTTGCGTATCCTATGTACTTCCTTAAGAGGTCGGATGGTATTGGAGGTTCTACAGGTGGAGTTCTTTTGCGGTGTAAGTTTAATATATGTTCTGACATTTTGCTGTCCATTTCCTTGTCCGGTTTATCCTTGAGTATGAACATAAGGTCGAATCTTGAAAGTATGGTTACGGGTAGCGTAACATTTTCGGCGAATATTCTGTTAGGCTCGTATCTTCCAAAGGCGGGGTTAGCCGCCGCTAATATCGCTGTTCTAGCATTTAGCGTGGCAACTATCCCTCCTTTGGCTACGGAAACCGTGTGCTGCTCCATTGCTTCATGTATAGCAACACGGTCCTCAGGACGCATCTTATCCATCTCATCAATGCATGCTACACCTTTATCCGCCAGAACCAGCGCCCCAGCTTCAAGGGTCATCCCTCCACCCCTCTCTCGAATCACGGCTGCCGTTAACCCGGCGGCAGTAGTCCCCCTTCCAGAAGTATAAAGGCCCCGAGGGGCTATTCTTGCCACGTATTGGAGTAGCTGCGACTTGGCTGTTCCAGGATCGCCTATCAAGAGGACGTTAAGCTCACCCCGTATGGTTATGTCAGGAAGCGTTTTAGGGGTGCCTCCGAAGAGGAGATACATTATTGCTTCTTTGATGTGTTCATACCCGTAAATGGAGGGGGCTATTGAACGAATTATTTTGCGGTGAATCCACGGATCTCTTGAAAGTTCAAGGATTTTTTCCTCTTCTTCCGGAGATAAAAGTGCTATTTCCGGCTCTTTTCCTAAAACGTCTATGTAGTTGACGTCCAAATGGAGCGTGAAGACACGTAGCTTTCCAACTCGCGGGAGGGTGGGCGCTGTGGCACGGACTATGCCAACCACGGAAACGTGGTCTCCAGGTCTTGCAACGTCTACTATGTCTCTTCCAACAAGTTTAAGTCCTAAGGCGCGGGGAAGCTGTCCAGGCGGAAGATCTTCAGGGCGCTCTTGTATCCGAAGCTCCTGCGAGTCTATGAAGGTGCTTTCCTCCTGTATAAAGTCAAAAGGTCCCTTTCTCCGGCATGCGGGGTCGCTACATTCAAAGGGCGCCCGAAGAAAGGCATCGGTCTGATTTATGCGCATAATGTTGCCGCATCTTTTACATCGGAAGGCCGCTTGCATAACCATGGGACGGACAGGAGTAGCCCTTACCACTATGCCCTCAACCATTACCAATCTTCCGATATTTGCCGAACCCAGAGCCCTCAGAGAAGTGGTTTCAGGTAGACCTGTTAGCCGCACCGTGACATTGTCTATTTTTTCGCTGTATTCTGGATCTTCAATCTGAAGTTGGGCATAGGCTGCTCGGCTCGCGTAGTTCAGATACTTATCTGGTTCTTCTAAAAGGCTCATGGCTAGTGTGGAATCTAAGGAGACGATGTCGATGAATTCAACTAAAAGCGATGCTTTGTTTGCTAGGGGCATCTGGGAGATTCTTTGCCTGTATTTTTCCTTTTTGAAAAGGGTTTGGAATTGTTCCTGCGGGTCTAATAGCTCCATTTCCTCTTCGGTCATTCCCTGCTTACCTCCAAGATTTTCTCTCTCCACTCAGAAATTATTCCGTGGAGCTGTTCATATAGGAGGAGCTCCTCCTCAGTTAAGTTCTTTAAGAACTGGTTTGTAGGAGTTGGTATAGAAGCTAGAGAAACTATTTTTTTAACTCGGTTGTTGATTATGTCTCGGGCAAGCTGGTTGGCTTTCATGTATTCCCGTATTTTATCTGGATTTTTAACTGCGTTTTCCCGGAGTCTTTCCAGACACCAACGAAGTTTTGGATAGAAGTTTTCTGGAAGGGCTGCTATTTGACTTATGCCTTGAACTCGTTCCTTCCAGTGAATTTTGTGAAGCTGTGGCATATCTAAAAGTTCTTCCTGTCGGAAACGCACCATTCTAGCTTTTTCTAGCTCTCGGGCTACCCAAAAGGGAAGTTCATAGTCGTTTCCCTCCTCGAAAGGACCTATCTTTAAGTCTGCTATCGTTATTTCTGGAGAGTTTCTGTTAGCTATCACCCTAACCATGGAGTTTTCGAATATAAAATCAAAATCCTTTAGGTGAACGTTTGTTTTGCCCTGCATAAATGTGGATTCCCCTTTCTCCTCTCTAGCCGTTGGCTAACTATGCGTTCGGGAATATAAAAAATGTAGTCTAAAAGTTTAGTGTGCTTGGAAAGATTAAATTGCAATCATGCGTAATTTTTGAAGCGTCTAAAAGATGCTATCTCATTGTCCAGTTTTCCGGGTTGAGCCGCCTCTTCCACTGGTAGGATGTATAGCCTTCGGCCTTATCGATCGAGGCACAAACATAATTCAAGTGCGCCCCACAACGCTCTGCGCTCTTTCATGCATCTTCTGCTCAACCAACGCTGGGCCAAAATCACGAATTAGACAGACAGAATACGTAGTTTCACTTGAATATCTAATTGAAGAGATGGAGAAAATCGTTGAATATAAGGGACGGTATGGCATAGAAGCCCACATAGACACGGTGGGCGACCCTTTCACTTATCCCCGCTTAACTGAACTCGTTCAGGAACTAAAGCAAATAAAAGGAGTTGAAACAGTTTCGCTGCAAACTCACGGAGCCTTATTCACCGAGAAAATTTTAGACGAGCTTTCCAACGCTGGACTGGACCGGATAAATCTTTCCATAGACTCCCTAAACCCGGAGGTAGCGCGCAAATTAACTGACACGGAATGGTATGACATCACGCGTATAACTGAACTCGCCAAATACATTGTGGAAAACACCAACATTGACCTGCTTGTGGCTCCTGTTTGGGTTCCCGGTATAAACGATGAAGAAATCCCAAAAATAATCCAATGGAGCATCCAGGTAGGTGCTGGCAAAAAGTTTCCACCTCTAGGGATACAGAAATACGAGGTGCATAAGCATGGTCGAAAGCCTAAAGGAGTAAAATATGTTTCATGGAAGGCTTTCCGCCGTAAGCTCGAAGAATGGGAAGAGGCTTTCAAAGTGAAGCTTCAGCTGAGTAAGGAAAACTTCAGAGTTCACAGACGTCTAATGCTTCCCATTCCGTACAAAAAATTCGAAACAGTCCACGTTAAGGTGATGGCTCCAGGATGGCTTAAACACGAAAAGCTAGCTGTTCCGCCAAACAACGACCGAGTTATAATGTTAGTGAACGCCGACGGCATCCCCTTAGGCTCAAAAATTAAGGCTCGAATCCTAACGAACAAACACAACATCTACCTAGCTGAACCGCTCATATAGTCGCTTATTCTAACCATTTAGGCTTGCCGGCAAGAAAATCGGTTAAAAACTCGGCGAATCCACGATTGGAAGCGTAAATATTCAATATGTTTTCATTCAGCAAAACCTCAAATCTTTCCCTAACGGCTTCTGCTATCCTTTCGGCAACACCTACCCTCCGACCGCCATCCGCCAACTTTCTACGAAGAAGTTCCACAACGTCATTCTCCCTCCTCTGAATTTCTACAACCCACCTGCCTCCCTCTACGAAAGGACCGCAAACCGTCCTTTCTGAATCCAGATATTTCCGCAGAAACTCTTCGCATTCACTTTTCTTCTCCAACGGAGGGCCTAAATGTTTTTTAACTAGCGGAAGTTTGGCTTGTTCAAGCTCAAAAACTAATATACTCACGGTTTCTTCGTCGCTCCACGCGCCAGCGCGGAGTATTTTAAAATCACATTTTTCCATTGTTTTACGTAGGGCTCTTTGTGTTTTGTATAATTGACCCCATAAAACATCTGACACGGCGTTTACTTTTCCGAAAACCAAGAAAAGTAGAGCTGTTCCTCGACTTTTGATCCTTTGTCTTATTGCCGTTTCGTTTAAGGGTTGAGTTAGCGGTGGATAAAAAAATTTTTGGCTTGGCTTTTTGAGGAATCCTCTTGAAGCAGCCACAAACAGGTCAATTTTTTCTCTGCGGACGGCTGCGGCTACGTTTCTTCCAGCATCTACAGGATCTATCATCACTAGGGGCTCAGGAAATAGGCGGGGAAGCTCGTCATTTCTATGCTCATAATATCCCTCAATGTCGATAACCGTTTTGCCCTTCCACTCCGCGAAGCTCTTCAAAACTTCGAGAAAGCTTCCATAATGAATAGTTAGAAGTTCGCAGAGGTATCCGCTGAAGCCGCCGATCTTTATCTCGGCTCCATAAACATCTGTGCCCTTCATGAATTTTTTCAGAAGCCTAACTTCGCTTCGAAGCCTAGCGTTAAGATGCTGTTTCACGTAATCTGTATGGTAGGGAGTTCTATCTGTAGCGCTTTTCCACTCTCCCTTATCGACTCGATAACAGGGGACAATGTTGACCCGGATGTTTTCTATGAAAGTTTCTAGATAAGGGTGTTCGGCAAAACGTTCTATATCTCTTGCCCCCTCAGTAGCCTTTCTTGCTATTTTTAAGCAGACACTCCCAAGCATTTTGCGAGGGAGTTCAGGTGAAACCTGCATGAAAATATCTATGTCCGGTTCTTCGCTTAGCCAAGTATCCTTCGCAACCGAACCCTCAACACGCACTTCGGCTTCAACTCCCATTTCTTTGGCTGTTTTGGAAACTTTGTCCCGAAGCTCTTCTGCTAAGCGCTCTATCTGCTCCCTTTGTTCTTTACTGGGAGTAATTCTCTCCAGAACCTTTTGCAAGATTTCATGGATTTCTTTTTCCATGGTTTTCTACTCTTGAGGGCAGTACTCTTTTAAAGTGAAATAGACTGGACCTTTTGGCGTTAGGGTGCTTTTCTTCAGCCTTAAGCAGCGGGCTTTAACCGTTCCAAATTCATAGTCGGCTAGTTCCATTACTTTTTTAGCTAGTTCGGCTTTGTTTCTTCCGGACTTCACTCGGGCAATCGTTATGTGGGGACTGAACCCCTTCGGATCCGGTGGAAATCCAAGCTTTCGGAGGTTTGGTTCTAACGTATTGAAAATTGCTTTTAGCTGTTCATAACCTTTTTGAATTCCGGCCCAAACGACGCGTGGGTAACGGAGATGGGGGAACACGCCTAGCCCCCGGATTTGAAACTCGAAGGGCTCCCATGGGGTTTCCC
>Ga0209426_1001100_pt1 | contig 19377 bp, 16 predicted proteins | sample Deesub1362B_J571_FD_187697 | JGI IMG/M metagenome (GOLD analysis project Ga0209426, IMG submission 187697) | Deep oceanic, basalt-hosted subsurface ecosystem from Juan de Fuca Ridge flank, Pacific Ocean, CORK Borehole 1362B_J2.571 (SPAdes)... ...
CCGGTCCAACACCGACCCCCTTCGGCCGCGGCGGGGCCATCGCCTTCGTCCTCCGTCGGAACGGCAACGCCGACATCTACGCCATCAACCAGACGACCCGGGAGGTTGTCCGCCTCACCAGCGACCCGGCAGAGGACCGGGATCCGGCCTGGTCGCCCGATGGGAGGATGCTGGCCTTCGCCTCCCATCGCGGCGGCAACTGGGATGTGTACCTGCTGGACCTGGAGGGAGGGGCGCTGATCCGGCTGACCCGCGCTTCTGATTTCGACGGTGGCCCCACGTGGTCGCCCGATGGCTCCCGGATCGCTTTCGAGGCCTACCGGGACGGGAACCTGGATATCTATGTGATGGACGCCGACGGGCGGAACGTCCGTCGCTTGACCACCGACCCGGCCCCCGACTACGATCCGGCTTGGTCGCCGGATGGCTCCGCCATCGCCTTCGTCTCCTATCGGGAGGGGAATCAGGACATCTTTCTGTACCTCATCGAGGGGGAGGAGGCGGGGCGAGAGGTCAACGTGACCAACAGTCCCAACGCCGACGAGTCCGACCCCGCCTGGTCGCCCGACGGAGAGACGCTGGCCTACACCATCGGCCGGGCGGGCTACGCCACGGTCCGGCTCAGCCGGTTGCAGTGGCAGACCGAGGGGATCACGGAGACGGAACGGGTGCTGCGTCTGGCCTCCACCGACCTGTTCGGCTCCGGTTCCTCCCCCACCTGGGCTCCTGACGGCGGAGGATTGGTCACCGTCTATCGGCGGGAGGAGCGGTCCTACCTCATTGCCTCCAGTCTCTATGGATGGGGGCTTTCCCAGGAGGTGTACAGCGCGGAAGCGTGGGTGGGCGATCCGGTCTGGGGAGCGGTGCCCCTTTCCCCCCGAGCCATCGCCCGCGCGCGCGCCGCCGAGCCGGAGAACGAGCCGCCGCTCTACACCGAGTTCGTCCAGCCCTCCGACTCCGATCCTCCCTACCGCCTCGTGTATCTGCCGGACATCGACGGGGCCGACGGGCCGGTCCGGCTGAGCGAGCGGGTGGACGACAGTTTCAAAGCGCTGCGGCAACGGGTGTTGGAGGAGACCGGCCGGGACTATCTGGCGGCGCTGGGGGAGGTGTGGCGGCCGCTGGACCGCGCCGTGCAGCCAGGGCAATCGGGTCGGAGTTGGCACGTCTGCGGGCGGGCCTTCGATCTTAATGAAGGGTTCTACGATCGGGACGACCCTCTGGTCTATCTGGTGCGCGAGGACGTGGGGAACGAGACCTACTGGAGGGTCTTCCTCCGGACCGTCGAGCAGGATGGGAGTATGGGGGAACCGCTGCGCGTCGCCCCGTGGGACCTGAAGGCGCGGGAGGAGGGAGGGCTGTCCGCGGTGCAGGGTGGGCGGCCGATGGAGGAGGTCCCATCTGGTTACTACGTCGATTTCACCACCCTCGCCGCCGATTACGGGTGGCAACGGGTCCCGGCCCTCTACCGCTGGCGGTACTACTGGCCCGACATCCGGTGGTGGCACTTCGAGAAGACCGACGGGCTGACCTGGTGGGAGTGTATGTTGGAGGTATACAGTCGGGAGGAGGTGGAGGCGGTCTTCGGGCCGGTCCCCGAGGAGGAGACCGCTCCGTGAACGGATTGAGGGTTGGGTGACTGGATGAGCGGGGTTGGGGCCGGGAGGAATTTCTCTGTGAACATCCACAACCTCTGTGTCCTCCGTGTCTCTGTGGTGACATAAACCGGGAGGGAGTCGATGGACAAGAAGACGATCCGCGACGTCGATGTTGCAGGCAAGCGCGTGCTGGTGCGCGTGGATTTCAACGTGCCGCTGGCGGACGGGAAGGTGGCGGACGATACCCGGATCCGGGCGGCGTTGCCCACGATCCGGTACCTTCTCGACCGCGGTGCGGCGGTCATTTTGATGTCCCACCTGGGCCGACCGAAGGGGAAGGTGGTCCCCGAACTCCGGATGGACCCGGTGGCGGCCCGTCTTTCCGAACTCTTGGGCCGGCCGGTGCGCAAACTGGACGAGTGTGTCGGGCCGGAGGTGGAGGCGGTCTGCAAGGCCCTCGCGCCTGGCGAGGTGGTCCTGCTGGAGAACACCCGCTTCCATCCAGAGGAGCGGGCCAACGATCCGGCCTTCGCCGCCCAACTGGCCGCCCTGGGCGACCTATATGTCAACGACGCCTTCGGCACCGCCCACCGTGCCCACGCTTCCACGGAGGGGGTGGCTCGCGTGGTCCGAGAGCGGGGCGGCGAGGCGGTGGCGGGCTTTCTGATGGAGAAGGAACTGAAGTTCCTGGGTGAGGCGGTGGAAAACCCCGAGCGACCCTTCGTCGCTATCCTGGGCGGGGCGAAGATCTCCGACAAGATCGGGGTCATCCAGCGGCTGCTGGAGCGGTGCGACCGACTGCTCATCGGCGGAGGGATGGCGAACACCTTCTTCAAGGCGATGGGCTTCGATATGGGGGAGTCCCTCGTCGAAGAGGAGGCGGTGGAGACGGCCAGGGCGTTGCTCGAGCAAGGCCGGAGCCGGCTGGTGTTGCCGGTGGATCTGGTCGTGGCCGACGCTTTTTCCGAGGACGCTCACACGAAGGTGGTCGCCCCCGACGGCGTTCCCGCGGGGTGGCGGGCGCTGGACATCGGGCCGAAGACGCTCTCGACGTTCGAATCCGCCCTCTCAGGGGCGCGCACGGTGGTCTGGAACGGGCCAATGGGGGTCTTCGAGATGGAGCCTTTCGCCAAGGGGACCTTTGGCCTGGCGGAGGTGCTGGCTGAGTTGGATGCCGCGGTCATCGTCGGCGGGGGGGACACCGCGGCGGCGGTCCGTCGGAGCGGGCTGGCCGATCGGTTCACCCACATCTCCACCGGCGGCGGGGCGAGCCTGGAGTTTCTGGAGGGGAAGACCTTGCCCGGTGTGGCGGCACTGAGCGATCGGTAGCGACCTTGACAGGTTGCCCGCTTGCCCCTATAATTACCAACCCCGCCCACTGGGAGGGGGCATTTCGTTGACAGGAGCGTGAGGCAAGATGGGAGCGGTTCCGAAGAGAAAGGTCTCCAAAGGGCGGCGCAACCGGCGCCGGAGCCACCACGCGCTGAGGTTGCCCCACCTGGTGCTCTGCCCGCATTGCCATAAGCCGATGCTTCCCCACCGGGTCTGCCCCAGTTGCGGGATGTACCGCGGGCGTGAGGTGATCGAAGTAGAAGAATAACCAAACTGATTGAGGATCGCCGATGGGAAAGTTACTGGAGGGAAAGGTCGCCGTCGTCACTGGCGGATCGCGGGGGATCGGTCGGGCGATCGCGCTGGAACTGGCCCGGCGGGGCGCAAAGGTAGTCGTCAACTACAACCGGAGCGGTGACGCCGCGGCCGAGGTGGTAGGTGCAATCCAGGCGGAGGGAGGGGAGGCGATCGCCTGCCAGGCGGACGTCTCTCAGTTCGACCAGGCACAACGGTTGGTCAAGACGGCGTTGGATACCTACGGGGGCTTGCACATCCTGGTCAACAACGCCGGAGTGACCCGCGATCGGTTGATCCTGATGATGACGGAGGAGGATTGGGACACCGTCATCCGGGTGGACCTGAAGAGCCTGTTCAACACCTGCAAGGCGGCGGCCAAGCCGATGATCCGGCAGCGGTACGGTCGGATCATCAACATCTCTTCTGTCGTCGGCATCGCCGGGCAGGGTGGGCAGACAAATTACGCCGCGGCCAAAGCGGGCGTCATTGGGTTCACCAAGAGTCTGGCGAAGGAGCTGGGGCCGCGGGGCATCACCGTCAACGCGATCGCCCCCGGGTTGATCCCGACGGACCTGACGGCGGACCTGCCGGAGGAGTTGCGCGAAAAGGCGATCCAGCAGACCCCGCTGGGGAGGGCGGGCCGTCCGGAGGAGGTGGCCTACGCCGTGGCCTTCCTGGCCTCTGATGAGGCGGCGTTCATCACCGGCGTCGTCCTGCCGGTGGACGGTGGTCTGGTGATGTCCGGTTGAGGGATGGAGGTAGAAGTTTGAGTGAATACGAAGAGACCCCTGCGGTCGGTCGCATCACCGTTGACACCGATGTGCTGAGGACGATCGCCCGGATGACGGCGCTGGCCGTCCCCGGCGTCGTGCGGATGACCCCACCCCTGGGGCTGCAGCGGATCCTGGGGATGGAGGATGGGGTGGAGGTCACTGTGCGGGGCGGCAGGGTGTGGGTGGAGCTGTACGTCGTCGTCGAGACGGGGCGGAACCTCCTCGCGCTGGGCCGTCAGATCCAGGCCGAGGTCACCCGGGCGATCAGCGACATCGTGGGGATGCCTGTGGAGGCCGTCAACGTCCATATCGAGGACGTGGTCTCTCCTCCTCAAGGCTAGCGAGGTCGGAAGGCGACGTGAAAGCCCGTCGTCGTGCCCGTGCGCTTGCCCTCCAGGCTCTTTACGAGATCGATAGCGTCGGCCATCCGCCCGACGTCGTGATCGAGGAGCGGTTGGCGGAGACGCCGCTTCCGGAGTCGGCTGCCGAGTTCAGCCGTCGTCTGGTTTTCGGCGTGCTCCGCTATCGGCAGGTACTCGATCAGTTCATCCAGGAACACGCCCCCGAGTGGCCCGTGGAGCAGATGGCCTGTATCGACCGGAACATCCTGCGGATGGCCCTTTTCGAGTTCGCCGTGGACGGCACTACGCCGGTCAAGGTGGCGATCAACGAGGCGGTGGAACTGGCCAAGATGTTCGGGTCGGACAGCAGTTCTCGTTTCGTCAACGGAGTCCTCGGCGCGCTGGTGCCCCGTAAGGGCGCCATCGCTAGAGCGGTGCAAGAGGCTGGTGAGGAATAGCAACGGCCCCCGAAAAGGGGCCGTTGTTCTATCATTTCCAGACGTGAAGGAGAGGACAATGGCCGTAAAAGTGATCATCATGGGCGCTGCTGGACGGGATTTCCACAACTTCAATGTCTTCTTTCGGGACAATCCGGACTTCGAGGTCGTCGCTTTTACCGCTACGCAGATTCCCAACATCGAGGGGCGCAAGTACCCGCCTGTGCTGGCCGGGAAACTGTATCCCGATGGGATTCCCATCCACCCGGAGGAGGAACTGGTCGACCTGATCCGACGCCACCAGGTGGAGCGGGTGGTGTTCGCCTATTCCGACGTCTCCCACGAGTACGTGATGCACAAGGCCTCCGAGGTGCTGGCGGCCGGGGCGGATTTCTGGCTGATGGGGGCCGGCTCAACGATGCTGAAGAGCGACAAGCCGGTGGTGGCCGTGTGCGCCGTGCGGACCGGCTGCGGGAAGAGCCAGACCACCCGACACGTCTGCGATCTCTTGCAGGAGATGGGCAAGAAGGTCGTGGTAGTCCGTCACCCGATGCCCTATGGCGATCTGGCCGCCCAGGCGGTCCAGCGGTTCGCCACCTACGAAGATCTGGATCGGCATCGCTGCACCATTGAGGAACGGGAGGAGTACGAGCCGCACCTGGATCGGGGGGTGATCGTCTACGCTGGGGTGGACTACGAGCAGATCCTCCGCCAGGCGGAGGCGGAGGCGGATGTGGTGGTGTGGGACGGGGGGAACAACGACCTTCCCTTCTTCAAGCCCGACCTGCACATCGTAGTGACGGACCCGCACCGGCCGGGCCACGAACTCCGGTATCACCCCGGCGAGGCCAACCTGCGAGCGGCGGACGTAGTGGTGATCAACAAGGTGGACACCGCCTCCCCCGATGGCGTGGCCGAGGTGCGGGAGAGCATCTACGCGGTCAACCCCCAGGCAGTCGTTGTCGAGGCGGCCTCGCCCATCTTCGTCGAGGACCCGGGGGCGATTCGGGGCAAGCGGGTGCTGGTAGTAGAGGACGGGCCCACGCTGACCCACGGTGAGATGACCTACGGGGCCGGCGTGGTGGCGGCCCGGCGGTTCGGCGCAGCCGAACTGGTTGATCCGCGGCCCTACGCCGTCCGTTCCATCGCCACCACCTTCGAAAAGTACCCCCACATCGGCCCGCTGCTGCCCGCGATGGGCTACGGGGAGGAGCAGATCAAGGACCTGCAGGAGACCATCAACCGGACCGAGTGCGATCTGGTGTTGGTCGCCACCCCCATCGACCTGCGACGGCTGATCGAGGTCCGCCACCCGATGGACAGGGTGCGGTACGAACTCCAGGTCATCGGCCGACCCACGCTGAAGGGGATCCTGGCGGAGCGGTTCGGCTAGGTACTGCTACAGACAGACCACAGAGACACGGAGGGCACAGGGGGGCCGGAAGACACCCTTGCCCTCCGTGTCTCTGTAGGTCGGCTCTGTTGGTTGCCACTTCACCCTTTCGCGGGTATAATCCTCTAGCCTGCGTTGTTTCGTCAAATTCGGTTGAAAGGAGTGGGGGTGGACAGTCAGACCTTTTTACTGTTGGTCCTCATCGTCGGGATGGGGGCTTTTATGATCTGGTCCCAGCGGCGGGCCCGGAGGCGGTATGAGAAGCGGCTGGAGGGGCTACAGGTCGGTGACCAGGTGGTCACCATCGGTGGGATCTATGGCAAACTGACCCGTCTGGATCGGGAGGCGAACCGGGCTCGATTGGAGATAGCCCCTGGGGTGGAGATCGAGATCAGCCTGCGGGCGATCAGCGGTCAGGTCGGGCCGATTGGGGAAGAGGAGTGACTCGGAGAAGTGGAGGTTGAGGTCGCCGTCGCCAAGGTGCCCAAGTGGGCCACCTCGGAAAGCGGGGACACCCTGGAGATGATCGAGCGGCCCCGCGGAGGCCTCTCCTTCGTCTTGGTCGATGGGCAACGGTCCGGAAGGGCGGCAAAGGCGATCAGCAACCTGGTCGCCCGGAAGGCCATCGCCGAACTGGCCGAGGGGGTGCGTGACGGGGCCGTCGCCCGCGCCGCCCACGACTATCTCCACGCCTACAAGGGCGGCAAGGTCTCAGCCACGCTGAACATCGTCTCCGTCGATCTCAACACCCGCACCCTGGTCCTCTCCCGCAACAATCCCTGCCCGGTGATCCTGGTCACTCCGGAGGAGGGAGTGCGGTTGCTGGACCAGCCCTCCACCCCGGTTGGCATCTACTCTTGGACGAAGCCGGTCATCGCCGAGGTCCCCCTGCGACCGGGGATCACCGTCGTGGTCTACACCGACGGCCTCCTGCACGCCGGGGAGCACCGGGGTGGAACGATGGACCTGCCGGCGGTGGTGGAGCGGATGGTCGCCGAAGGCAAGAACGCCCGTCAGATCGCCGACGGGCTCCTGGAGCAGGCTCTGGCCCTGGAGGCGGGTCGCCCGCGCGACGACATCAGCGTTCTCGTCCTTCAGGTCCTACCGGGAGAGCAGGGACAGATCCGTACCCTTTCGGTACGCATGCCCCTCTCCTGAGGCTCCCGAGCGATGGATTGGCAACGTGTCCGACGGTGGCTTCGTGCCTATCTGAGGGATACGCGTGTCCTCCTTGGCCAGTTTCGGGGCACGTTGTTGACCTTCGGTACGCTCCTTTTCCTCGGCACTCTAGCCCTCCGCTTCACCTACAGCTCCGGTCAGCCGTTAGGGTGGGGGGAGGCGTTTCATATCACGTTCAAGCTGATGTTCTTCGAGACGGTGGCCGAGTATCCGGACCACCTGGTAGCCCAAGTGATCTTTGTGCTGTGGCCAGTGTTGGGACTTTTCCTAGTTGTCAACGGGGTGGTCCGCTTCGGAACGGCGTTCTTCAACCGTCAGGAACGGAGGGAGGCCTGGCAGGTGGCTGTGGCATCGACTTATCGAGAGCACATCGTCGTCTGTGGACTAGGGAAGGTCGGCTACCGTGTCACGCTCCAGTTACTCCGGATGCAGCACGAGGTGGTGGGCATCGAGCGAGATCCAGACGGGATCTTTCTGGACCGGCTCCGCGCGGAGGGGGTGCCCATCCTGGTGGGCGACGCACGGCGATCGGACCTCCTGGAGAAGGCCGGGGTGCGGGTGGCCTCAGCGGTGGTTGCCTGCACGGAGGACGATCTGACCAACCTGGAGATCGCGCTGGAGGCGCGGGAACTGAACCCCGGCGTCAAGATCGTGATGCGAATGTTCGACGAGCAACTGGCTGAGCGGGTCCGGAAGGGGTTCGGCATCCACACCGCTTTTAGCACCTCGGCACTTGCTGCTCCCGCCTTCGCCGCCGCCGCCACACGCGCGGCGGTGGAACACTCCCTCTACGTGGACGACGTGCTGCTCAACGTCAGTCGGGTCACGGTGGCTCCCGGTTCACCGCTGGTCGGCAAGCGGGTGGGGGAGGTGGAGCAGGAACTGGACCTCTCGATCATCCTACATCGGGGGCCGGAGGGGGTCGATCTTCACCCGACAGCCGACCTGACGCTTCAGGAGGGGGATCAGATTGTCGTCTTCGCTACGTTGGAGGCCCTGACCTGTCTGAATCAGATGAACGTTGGGGAGGAGGAATGCGCTTCCCCGGGGCGGGGTCTCAAGGGTTTGTTACTGGGGCTGCGGCGGAGGAGGCACGACCGCTGACCGAGGGACCGCTGGTCGGCGTGGTGGGGCCGTGCGGGGCCGGGAAGAGCACCCTGGTAGGAGCCCTCCGCCGACGGGGGATCCGGGCCCGCGAGGTGGCACAGGAGCACTCCTACGTCCCGGCGATGTGGCAGCGGATCACCCGCCCCGACGTCCTCGTTTACCTGGAGGTCTCCCGAGAAGAGGCCGAGCGCAGGCTGCAGCGGACCCTTCCGGCGGAGTGGTGGGAGGAGATCCTCCAGCGGCTCTCCCACGCCCGCTCTCACGCCGACCTCATCGTAGCGACGGACGGACGGACACCGGAGAAGGTGCTGGAGGAGGTCTTGAGTTTTTTGATGGAAAACCACAGAGACACAGAGGGCACAGAGGTGTCATGATTTAAGAGAAAAAGTCCGTGTTCTCTGTGTCTCTGCGGTGAAAATCTAAAGGAGGTTGGGTGTGCGGTTCTCTCAACTTTTTGGACGGACGCTGCGCAAGCCCCCGGCCGATGCGCAGACCCCCGGCCTGGGGCTCGCCGTGCGCGCCGGAGTGGTCCGACCAGTGGGGGCCGGGCGGTATGCCTATCTCCCCCTGGGCTGGCGAGCGATGCGCCGTGCCGAGGGTCTGCTACGGGAGGCGGTAGAAAGGCTGGGCGGGCAGGAGATGCGCCTGCCGCCGGTAGAGGACGACCTGGTGGCAATCGCCGAACTGGCCCGTCGGGAGATTCGTTCCTACCGCGACCTCCCGCGCCTGCTGTACCAGGTCCGAGACGCGGCGGAAAAGAGGCGAGGCAAAGGCCTGCTGGCAATCCTACCGGCGCGGGTGCTGGAGGCCTACAGCCTCCACGTCGGCAGCGATGGCCTGGATGACCTCCACGATCGCGTCGCTACGGCCTGGGAGTCGATCGTGGACCGATGTGGTCTGGAGGGGGTGTGGGCCGAGGCGGGCCTCGGAGGGGTAGAGGGAAGTGCGATCCTGTTCCCCCATCCAACCGGGGGCGAGCGATTGATTCGGTGTCCTGAGTGCGGATACGCCGCCACAGCCGAGGCAGCGACGTTCCGCCTCCCACCGGCGGCGGAGATGGAGCTGGAGCCGATCCAGCCGGTGGAGACCCCCGACTGCGCGACCATCGCCGATGTCGCGGCCTACGTAGGCGTTGAGACCTCCCGGACGCTCAAGGCGGTCTTCTACGCCTGGGAGCGGCCGGAGCCGGAGCGGGAACCGACGCTGGTCTTCGTCGTCATCCGGGGCGACCTGGAGGTCAACGAGGCCAAGTTGCTGACCGCGTTGGGAGGGGGGACCCTGTGCCCGGCGTCCGACGACCTGATCCGCGCAGCCGGAGCCGAGCCGGGGTACGCATCGCCGGTAGGGCTGAAGGTGCGGTCGGGTCTGGATGGGGACGGCGTCCTCGTCGTGGGCGACCGGTCCATCGAGGCGGGGGCGAATTTCGTGGCTGGGGCCAACCGGGAGGGGTATCACTTCACAGGCGTCAACTACCCTCGCGACTTCGGCGTCACCCTGCTGGTCGACGTGGCGCAAGCGCAGCCGGGCCACCTCTGCCCCCGGTGCGACGGGCGGCTGGAGGTGGAACCGGCGGTCGAGTTGGCACGGTGCGAGAAATGGGGGATCAGACCGGCGGAGCGGGCCGAGGTCGGTTTCGTGGATGCGGGGGGGCGTCAGCGACCGCCGATGGTGGGATCGTACCGGTTCGACCTCTCCGGCCTGCTGGCAGCCGTCCTGGAGGTCCACCACGACGAGCACGGGATCGTCTGGCCGCCGGCCGTCGCCCCGTTCGACGTCCACCTGGTCTCGCTGGCGCGGTCGGAGGAGGACCAGGCCGCGGCAGAACGAGCCTACGAGCGGCTGCGGAACGGGGGCCTGGAGGTCCTCTACGACGACCGGGGTGAGAGCGCGGGGGTGAAGTTCGCCGATGCGGACCTGATCGGCTGCCCCGTTCGGGTCACCATCGGCCGCCGCAGCCTGGAGAGGGGCGGTGCGGAGGTGAAGGCCCGCTGGTTGGAGGAACGGACGGTGGTGCCGGAGGACGTGCTGGTGGAGCAGGTAGCCGATCTGCTTGACAGGTGGCCTGGTCTATAGGATAATTCCCCTTCGGCCGCCCGGGGGCGGCCTAAAGAATTTGCGGCGCAATGAGCGCTGTGTCTATGGAGGAAAGAATGCAGGAAGTTACCGACAAGACGTTCGAGGCCGAGGTCCTTCAAGGGGACCTGCCGACGCTGGTGGATTTCTGGGCCGAGTGGTGCGGTCCGTGTCGGATGATCGCCCCGATCGTGGAGGAGATCGCCACGGAGTTGGAAGGCCGTTTGAAGGTGGTCAAGATGAACGTGGACGAGAACCCTGCCACGCCGGCGCGGTTGGGTATTATGGGGATCCCCACGCTGATCCTGTTCAAGGACGGTACGGAGGTGGCGAGGGTCGTGGGATACCGTCCAAAGAAGGACCTGTTGGCGGCGATCGAGCCGCATCTGTAGTTTTCGCCACGGAGACACGGAGAGCCCAGCCTTTCCTAAACTTTCAAGGAGTTTTTCTTCGCGGCCTTTGTGCCTCTGGGGTCTTCGGAGTTTCGTAGGAGGCGCGGGTTGGCCCTGTCCCTACGGGCACGGCACTGGGACTATCTGCTGCGGATCGGCCAGGCGCTGACGGCGCAACTGGACCTGGATACCGTGTTGCAGATGGTCCTGAAGGCGGCCGTGAACCTGCTGGACGGACAGGCCGGCCTGATTGCCCTGCGGCAACCCGACGGTCGGTTCGCCATCCGCGCTGTGTACGGCCTGCCGGTCCGACTGCAGGACTACTTCTCGGTCCTCCTTTCCGACATCCCGGAGCGGGCCGACCGGTCCGATTTCCTCATCCCGGACCTGGCGCGGAAGTTGCGCCAGGTGGCGCTGGAGACGGCGCTGCCACTTCGCCAGGTCGTTGCCCTGCCGATGTTCGCCGGGCGCGACCTGATCGGAGTGCTGTACGTCTTCCGGGTCCACGGCGGTGTGTTCACACCGGAGGAGCGGCAGGTCCTGGCCACGTTCGCCGACCAGGCCGCCATCGCCGTCCACAATGCCCAGTTGTATCACCAACTGGCGACCGAGAAGCGGCGACTGGACGCGATCCTTCAGTACAGCGCCGACGGAGTGATGGTGCTCGATCCGGCCCAGCGGATCACGGTCTTCAACCGGGCTCTCTCGGAGATGACCCGCTGGCCCGTCTCGGAAGCGCTGGGCCGCCACCACGACGAAGTCATCCAGTGGCACCATCTGGAGACCGAGATGGACCTCTCGAAGGCGATCGCTGGGGGGTGGCCGCTGGCGACCGATGCTGGGCCGAAGGCTCCGCTCTATGTGGAAGGGGACCTCCGTCAGCGAGATGGAGGGCGGGTAAGCGTCGGCATCACTTACGCGCCCCTTCTCGATCGGGAGGGTCGGCTGGTCAACATCATCGGCAACGTGCGGGACATCAGTCGCTTTCGAGAGGCAGACCGGCTGAAGAACACCTTCGTCTCCATCGTCTCGCACGAGTTGAAGACGCCGGTGACCATCATCCGGGGGTACGCCGAGACGCTGAGCCGGCCGGAGGCGGAGTGGGACCGGGAGACGTTGCGGGAGGGGCTGGCGGTCATCGTGGAGGAGGCGGAGCACCTCAACCAGCTCATCGACGATCTACTGGACGCCTCTCGACTGCAGGCGGGCGCGCTTTCCCTTCAGATGGAGGAGGTCGCGCTGGACCGGCTGGCCGAGCGGGTGGTGGAGCGATTCCAGACGCAGACGGACAAGCACGACATCGCAGCCCGGTTCCCGCCGGACTTTCCGACGGTCCGAGGTGACCCGCGACGGCTGGAGCAGGTGCTCAACAACCTGGTCAGCAACGCCATCAAGTACTCTCCCGATGGGGGGCGAATCCGGATCCGGGGGCGAGTCCGACCCGAGGAGGTGATTGTGACGGTGACCGACGAGGGGATCGGCATTCCCGCTCCCGAGCAATCCCGCATCTTCGAACCCTTCTACCGGGTGAACGGCTCGGCCGGGCGGGAGACGGAGGGGGTTGGGTTGGGGCTGTACCTGGCGAAAGCGATCGTGGAGGCCCACGGAGGGCGGATCTGGGTGGAAAGCGAGCCGGGGAAGGGATCGGCTTTCTCGTTTGCCCTTCCCCGTCATCAACCGAGTGAAAGGTGAGGATGATGTCACAAACGATGGTGAGAATAACCTGTCCCAATTGTCGCCGACCCTTTGCTGCGCCGCTGGAGCAGGTCCTGGATGTGGAGGTGGATCCCTCCGCGAAGGCACGGCTTCTCTCCGGGCAGGTCAACTTCGTGGTCTGTCCCCACTGCGGAGCGGGTGGGGCGGTCAACCTTCCGTTTCTCTATCACGACCCCTCGAAGGAACTGGCGTTTGTCTTCCTGCCGATGGAGGCGGGGCGGACCGACCTGGAGCGGCAGCAGGTCATCGGTGCCCTTTCGAAGGCGGTGATGAACCAACTGCCGCCGGAGCAGCGGAAGAGTTACCTGCTGAACCCGAAGGTCTTCTTCTCCTACGAGAGCTTGGTCAAGGCGGTGCTGGAGGCGGACGGGATCACGGAGGAGGTGCTGGAGGCCCGAAGAGCGCGGTCGGAGTTGCTGCGCAAGTTCCTTGACGCCGCGAGTGAGGAAGAGCGCATCGCGCTGATCGAGGAGAACGAGTCGCTACTGGACGACGATTTCTTCCGCGTTCTCTCCGCCACTTTGATGGACCTGGAGGCGATGGGAGTTCAGGACGTGGTCCAGCGGTTGCGGGAGGTGCAGCAACTGCTGTTCGAGCGAACAGCGGTGGGGCGGCGGTTGGCGGCCCGTGCCGAGGCGCTGAGGGCCCTCTCTGAGCAACCAACGCGGGAGAAACTGCTCGAGCTCCTGATCGAGCACGAGGATCGGGAGACGCGGGAGGCGCTGGTGACCTTTGGGCAGCCGCTGGTGGATTACTTCTTCTTCCAGACGCTCACGCAGCGGATCGAAGAGGCCGGAGACGAGGAGGAGCGGAAGCGGCTGGAGACGATCCGCCAGCAGGTGATGGAGGTCCGGCAGAAGTTGCAGGACCAGGCCCGCCAGGTGGTAGAGTCGAAGGTAGCGCTGGTACGCGATCTTCTGGCGACGGAGCGGCCGGAACTCCTGGCGCGGCGTCGCCTGGCCGATCTGGATGAGTTGTTCTTCAGCGTGCTGGGCGCGGAGATCGAGCGGGCGCAGCGAGAGGGGGATCGGGAGACCGCCTCCCGGCTGGAGGGCATCTGGAAGTTGACGATGGACCTCATCCGGGAGCAGGTCCCGCCGCAGATCGTCCTTCTCACGGCGGTGTTGGAGGCAAAGGAGGTCGAAGAGGTCCGACAGACTCTGGAGGACAATCGCCCCCTGGTCGATGAGTCGTTCCTTCAGTTGTTGGAGCAGGTCGAGCAGCAGTTGCGGGAGGGGGGCGACGAGCAGGCTGCGGAGCGGGCGGCGATCGCGCTGGAGGTGGCCCGCTCGATGGTGGAGGCAAAGCCGAAGGAGGAGAAGAAGCCGCCGGAGAAGAAACCGCCAAGCGGGCTGGAGATCGCCCGCCGGTAGGATTTTCTACCGCAGAGGCGCAGAGAACGCAGAGGTTGCGGAGGCTCGGAGAGGCTCCTCGGCGTCCTCTGCGTCTCTGTGGCTTTGATTATCGGTTCTCCAGGCGGAAGCCGTGGCCGCGCACGGTGACGATGTAGTTGTGATCGGGGTCGAGCGAGGCCAGCCGTTCGCGGAGCCGCCGGACCAGCGCGTCGATGGCCTGCTCGGTGATCCCCGCCTTGGCCTCCTCTGGCCAGACGGCGGCGACGATCTCCTCGCGGGTGACCACCCTCCCCTCTGCGTCCAACAGCGTGGTCAGGAGGCGGTACTGGGCGGGGGAGAGAGGTGGGGTCAGTTCCTGGCCGCCGATGAACACCCGGCGGCTGGCCCGGTCTACTCGCAGCCCTCGGGTCGGTCCTTCCACGACCAGGGGCAACGTGGCGTCCGCACCCACGAACCCTAGTTTGACGCACAAGGCGATCTGAATCTCGTCGCCGTCCTGAAGCACCCGGGGTTCGTCGCGGACCTCCTCGCCGTTGACGTAGGTCCCGTTCTTGCTTCCCAGGTCGCGGATGACGTATTGGCCGTCCGCCGTCCGCTCGATACGGGCGTGGTGGCGGGAGACCGGACGCTCCGGAAGGATGACGTCGCAATCTGGACTGCGGCCGATGAGGAGGCTGTCTCCTTCGACGAGCCACCGCTGACCGGCCAGTTTCCCCTCGTAAGCGACCAGCATTGGGATGTTGGGTTGTTCCGACATCTCCATACTACGGCCCCTCCACAATCCATTCGTGTATTCGGGGCCCTATTCGTGGCCCCACTTGACAGGTTCCCTTTCTGCTTTATCATATGGTCGGAGGAGGAGAAGAGTATGGCCCGCTTGCTTCGACCGGGAACGGTCCTCCGCGAGCGCTACAAGATTCTTGCCTGCGTAGGGCAGGGAGGGATGGGGGCCGTCTACCGCGCAGCGGACCTCCGGCTGGAGGGGCGGATCTGCGCGGTGAAGGAGGTGTGCCCCGATCCGGACCTGCCCTCCGAGGCCGCCGCGCAGATGCAGGCCCAGTTCCGCCGTGAGGCGAGCGTCCTCGCCCGTCTCGACCACCCCAACCTGCCCAAGGTGTCCGACTATTTCACCGAGGGGGGGCGGGAGTACCTGGTGATGGATTTCGTCGCCGGTCCCGACCTCCGGCAGGTCCTGGAGAAGGAACTTCGGGCAGGTCGACTTCTGGACGAGCGGGAGGTGCTGCGCTGGGCCGACCAGCTCTGCGATGCCCTCTCCTACCTCCACAGTCAGACTCCCCCTGTCCTCCACCGCGATATTAAACCGGCCAACGTCAAATTGACCCCCGGCGGGCTGATCAAACTGGTGGATTTCGGCCTGGTCAAACTGATGATCACCGACGATGCCCGCACGGTGACGGTGCTCCAGGGAAGGGGAACGGTGGCCTATACGCCCCTGGAGCAGTACGGCGGCGACACCGGCCATACTGATGTCCGATCCGATATCTATGCCCTCGGTGCCACGCTCTATCATCTGCTCACCGGTCAACCCCCGGCGGACGCCAAGCAGCGGTTCCTTCGGCCGGACAGTCTGATCCCGCCGCGGGAACTCAACCCGCGGATCTCCCCGACGACGGAGCGAGCCATCCTGGCGGCCATCGCGATGCATCCCGACGATCGTCCGCCCACGGTCGATGCTTTCCGCCAGATGTTACACAACTCCTCTCTTACCGACGCCTTTACCGTCATCGTGCCGCCCCGCCGCGCCTGGCAGGAGGCGGTGCGGGCGAACCGATGGTTGCTGACCTTCGTCGGTCTCCTCCTCCTCGCCGCCTTCGCGGTGACCTTTCTGTGAGTTTCACCACGGGGGCGGAGAGGGCACAGCGTTTTCTGGAAATTTCACCGTAGGGACACAGAGAACGCAGAGGTTTCTCCAGTTAGAGGCCTCTCTGTGTTCTCTGTGCCTCTGTGGTGCTTACCCTGCTTCCCCCGACGGAGACGGCGATCAGGGAGAGCACCATCAGAGGGACCGCGCCGAGGAGGGCGGCAAGGCCGGCGGACCATTCCCCGGCGTGCTGGCGTACCCAGGCGGTGCCCGGCATTCCAACGGCCAGACCGATATAACCTAACAGCCCTCCGGCGACGCTCCACAGACCGACCCGCAGAGAGCCAATGGGGTCGCGTCGGATGGCCCAGCGGGCCAGGTATCCCACGAAGGCCACGAGCAGCGCGCTTCCCAGCCCCAGAGCCAGGTCACGTCCGTTGCCCCCCGTTCCCCCTGCTGCCGGCGTTTCACCGGGCTGAGGAGTGGCTGATTCGGGGGTTGGGGTCGCCTCAGCGGAGGGGGAGACGGTGGGGGTGGGCGTCGGCGGGACCTGCGTGGGGGTGGGGGTGACGGTGACGATGACTGCGGGCTCCCCCTCCCGGATCTCCACTTCTAACCCCACGGTGCGCGGATGGGGCTCGGCCCGCACCGAGACCTGCAGTTGCCCCACCCGGTCCAGCGTGACCATCGTCTCCGCCACGCCGTCGCGGGTGGTAACCTGGACCGTGTGCTCCAGCCCTTCCTGGGGGTAGGTGAAGATGAACTCCACCGGCGTGCCGTCCGGCACGGGATGGCCGTTCCGGTCCAGAATGACGCTGGTGCGCAGCCGTAGGGTGTCCCCCTGGAAGATCTCCGGCGGCTGGGGTGTTCCCTCCGTGGTTTCCACCATCTCCTCGCCGACCTGGTAGAAGATGTGGATCTCCTGGTTTGGATCGGGCTGGGTCTGCACGATCAAATCGTAGTTGAGGCTGGTGACGGAGACGGGGGAGGCTCCGGTGAACGGGAACTCGTCGAACAGAGCGCGGGCGGCGGCCTCCACGAAGGGGGAAGTGTGGCCGTAGAGGCCGAAGTAGGCGGAGAGTTTGGCGATCTCTGTGGTGTCCAGGTAGTAGGGAGCGCCGAAGGCGAAGACGACCACCCGCTTGTCCTTCAACAGGTCGGCCTGCTCGGCCAGGAAACGGCGGATCGCGCTGGATGTTGGGATCTGGTCGGTCACGTCCAGCATACCGAAAAGGACCCAGTCGGCCTGCTCCAGGGCGGTCTGGACGGGGTGGGGGGGTAAGGGAGTGCCGGACTCCTCCGCAGAGGTGGGTGGGGCGGTGAGGTATTCCAGCAGGTCGCTGTAGGTGAAACTGTACACCCGCTCTGGCGAGACCTGATCGGTCGCCTGTGGGCCGTAGAGGCGGACCAGTGTCTCTTCCAGGAGGGTGGGGGGGATGACGTAGGTCGGAGGACAGTCGGTACACAGGCTGACCTGCCGGTCGTCGGTGAAAATGACGATCTGTTCGTCGGCCGCGGGCGGAGGGGGGCGGAGGTCGGGGGAAGGGGGTGAGAGCAGCGTGACCGCCGCCTGAGCGATCGGGGCGATCTGTTCGCTGTGTTGCCCCACTTCCTCGGGGACCGCGTCGAGGTCGACCTGAACGTCGGCCAGAGTGAAAGGCTCCCCGTAGAGGCGGAGTTTGAGGCGCAGGATGCGCAGCACCGCCTGGTCCACCCAGGCCTGGAAGGTGGGGTCGGTGGCATACTTTTCTCGGAAGAAAGCGATGGTGCTGCGGATGTTGTCGAAGTGTGCATCCCAATCGTCGGTGGAGGCGAAGTGGGAAAGGATCAGCAGATCGTTCCCGGCCACAAAGGCGTCGCGGGCGATGCGCACTCCGTTGAACGTCTGCTCGGTGGGGTCGTAGAATCGGCGGACGGCGCGCACCCCAAGTTCGTCGGCCACCGTCAGCCCACCCGCCTCCCGCCAGGGAGCCAGTTCGGGCAGCGCCATCAGTTGCTGCAGGGCCTGGGGGTCGAAACTGACCGGCTTGGTGGAGGCGTAGATGTTGCCCTGGAAGCCCCGGTACCGAATGTGAGAGACCAGCAGGCCGTCGGGCTGGGCCAGCGGCTCCTCCGCGCCCGTGGCGGCGAAGAAGGGGGCCAGTTCGATCTGCTTCAACTGCTCCAGCGACTTCTGGACGGTGGAGACCTCCTCTGTAAGGGGCCGGTCGGCCGCGCCGAGGCCGGGGAAGTGACCGGGGACGACCGCGACCCGGCCCTTGCCTCCTTCGTGGACCCCCTGGATGTACGCCTTTCCCATCTGGCTCACCCAGTAGGGGTCGCCCCCGAAGGAGCGGACCCCCAGGTCGGCCGGGGTGCCAGGGCGAGGGGTGTTCAGCACGTCCAGCGACGGTCCCAGGAGCAGGTTGATCCCCAGGCTGTTCAGTTCCTGGCCCAGGATCGCGCCCGCCGTCTGCGCGTTGGCGGGGTCCCAGGTAGCACCCAGGGCCATCGGCGGGGGGAGGGGGGTGGTGCCGCTGATGGGGTCGGTGTAGGGGTTCTCGATGCCGCCCCCCTTGGTGGCGATGAGGAGGGGGACGAAAGGCGCTAGCGTCGCGCTGCCGTCCTCGGCGCTGATGGGCTTCTGAGAGGCCTCCCAGGCCAGCCGTTGCAGGCCGTTGGTGAGGGTGGCGACCTGGAGAGGGGTGTTCCCCTGATTGACGATGTTGCCGTTCTCGGGGGTGAGGAGCACCCCGCCGATCCGCTCCTCGACGATTAGTTGGTAGATATCCGTCCCTTCCTCGATCTCTGTCCCGGGGAAGGTGACGACGAACAACTGGCCCACCCGCGCTGCCGGAGGCATCCGGGCCAGCAGGCGGGCCGCTGCATCCTCCTGGGCGGGACCTCGGGCCAGCAGGGGGAGGCTCGGGGACGCCAGGAGGATCGCCAAGAAAATTGCCGCAAGCAGGCGGAACCTACGTCCTCTTCGCACGGCCCCTATTGTACTTGAGTTTCAGCAAACAAACAAGGGCTGCCACGAATGGACACGAACATTCGTGTATTCGTGCATTCGTGCATTCGTGTCCTATTCGTGGATGGCCCGTTCGCTCACCTGGACCCACGGCCGGATCTCCTCCAGCGTGGATGGCCCGATGCCGGGGACGTTCAGCAGATCCTCCACCGCCTGGAAGGGGCCGTAGGTCTGCCGGTAGGCGACGATCTCCTGGGCCAGCGCAGGTCCGACGTGGGGGAGGCTTTCCAGTTCGGCGGCGGTGGCAGTGTTGAGGTCGATGCGTTGGGGCGTGGCGGTGGGGGCCACCCCGCCAGAGAGGGTGGGGTAGGGGTTCGCCTCGCCGAGGTAGGGGACGTACACCTGCTGCTGGTCCAGCAGTTCGCGGGCCAGGTTGATGCGGACCAGGTCCGCCTCCTCCGTGGGACCACCGGCGGCGTGGATCGCGTCTTCCACCAGGCTTCCCGGCGGCAGTCGGTACACCCCCGGTGACTCCACCGCCCCGCAGACGTAGACCCGCAGCGGGAGGGGGGTGGGGGTGGGGAGGGGTGTGGCGGTGGGGTCAGGGGTGAC
>Ga0209426_1001102_pt1 | contig 19368 bp, 15 predicted proteins | sample Deesub1362B_J571_FD_187697 | JGI IMG/M metagenome (GOLD analysis project Ga0209426, IMG submission 187697) | Deep oceanic, basalt-hosted subsurface ecosystem from Juan de Fuca Ridge flank, Pacific Ocean, CORK Borehole 1362B_J2.571 (SPAdes)... ...
CCCGTCTGGCGGGTCACGTAAAACAGCGCCTGAATCTCCCCAAAATTGGGCAATCCGAGATTCAGCAGATGAGGCAGCGTTAGCTCCGCCAAACGTTTTCCCATCCACTGGGTAAAGTAAGTGCTGGTACCGCGCACAGCCAAAGGATCCGACGCGGCTCCGGCAGAATTGTTATGACACCAGATGAACAGGTGAGCATTTCGCTTTTCCGCCATACGAATGCGTTCCTGCAGAGAAAGGGTGGTATCGGCGTCACGCGTAAGAAAAACCGTAGCTCCAGCGGTATCCAGCTCCGAGGCCAGGTAACGGGCCACTTTAAGATTCACATCCTTTTCCAGCAGGCCAGTGGCCCCCACCGCACCCAGCTGCTCACCACCATGCCCCGCATCTACGGCAATAATAACCCCCTGAAATGGATTGTCTCCCAGCCTGGGTGCTTTCCGTAAAGAAATCCGCATACCGCCAGGGGTGAAGCGTACCCGATACCCCCAGTGATGCTGCTTCAGGCGTACCCGGATTTCCACCTGATCCGTTGCTGTTTGTGTCAACCGTACCCACTTCACCCAGCGGTTCTCTCCCGGGTAAGTATTCCACATGCGGGTCACACCCGCTCCGAAGAGCGTTACCACCAGCTCGTTGGGATCCAGAAGCTGTTCGGCGGTAAAAGCGCAACGGTCGCTGAGGCGGATATCAATATGAACCCAGTCTGAATCCCCCGCTATTCTGATTCCCCCACCTCGTACAAATGGTGGAAGCACTCCAGGAGGAAGAAGTTGCAGATCCTGTGCCGCCACAAAAGCATCCATGGTTTGAGATAATCGCACACGGTAAAAATTTCCCTGACGGCTCACCACCCGAACCCGGATCCCTTCGGGAAGATAGCAAAGAGGCACGCCTCCTGGCCGCGTACGGAAAGGAACATCGTCCCGCGCCGTACGGCCCACCACAAAGGTGCGCTGTGGATCGACCGTAATTTTTGCTTCCGTTTTGACCTTTTTCGTCTTCCCATCCAGGCCGCGCAATCGGAATTCAACGCGCTTGTTCCGCACCCTTTTTCTGACAGGAACAAGATAAATGCCCTCGTAGATCCCTTTCATCCCCATGGCGCGTTCCGGCGGGACCTCACGCATGGGAATATGCTTATCCAGCCCGGAAATGCGGGCCTCCGCAACCCCTCCAGGCGATCCCCGGAAACGCAAATATAGCGGTACCGATTCATAGACGACCACATCCTGCGAGGGTGCCAGAAAATCGCCGGCAATGGTAGTTGGCCTCTCCGGTAACGGCAATGCCGGCGGAAGCCGGTAGATGGAAAGAATCAATGTGTCCCGGCGAGTAAGCGTTTGTCCCACAATCTCGATGCGGTTGATTCCAGGATGCAACGCGATACGGTCCACAAAAGCTCTGGAGGGAAAGACCCGCACCTCTTTTCCGTTAATCCATACGCGGCCGCTATCGGACAAATGGCCTGCCAGGCGAATGCGTGCCAGCTCAGTGGTGTCTATATCAGTCGGGAATGTGAGGGTCAAACATCCCTGGCGGATGAACGGCAAATCTTCCTGAGCCCGGACGAAACCGCCCATCCAAAGCCAGAAAACCAGAAACAATCCAACCCACTGAAAGCTCCCTTTTCTTCCCGATAGAAATTTTCCCTTTTGCCCCTTATCCATCGTCTCCTCTCTCCCTGAAGCTTACGCAATGAACCGCTGCATTCTGCCTAATATTCGTAATCTAATGATCTAAAGATAATTTGCAACCGGAAAGATTTGGCAAATTCCCATATCGACGAAGAGCTTTTCCCAAAACAGGTTCCCCAAATCACAGCGCCCTCAAACAGAAGGCTGCGATTTATCCCTTTTCCGCAGCAGGTTCGCAGGGCGCCGTCTTCCCTAAAACAATCCATGTGATTTGCAGGATGCAGAGAATGGCCATAGCGATCCAGTTCCCGGCAGAAGGTCCGCCGGATTAAACAGCACGAAATCTTAAACAGATGAAATTCCGGTGAAGTGAATTTCTCCGCCCGAAAAGATGCGCGGTAGCTGGAATGTCTGCCTCAAACGAATCCCTGAACGCGGGATTCCTCAAAAGATTTTTGCTTCTGTTTGCTTCTGACTCTGCTGCCACCGCGATTCTGGTCAGCATTCCCTCCGCAGTACGATCAATTGCGGCAGCAGAAAAAACGCTGAGCCCCTGGTCCGGTACTTCGCCGCTTTAACCCGGTGTGGCGTTCCAGCCCGGAACCTCTCCCATCGGATTGCCGTCAAAAACGCAAAGCGTTTCTGAACATCCGGATTTTGGCAAGTATCTCCAAACATTCCCCCCCACAAATCCCAAAATTGCACGGTTTTTTGACACTCATCTCTTGGAACAGGCGATCAAAAAAAGGAAGAAACAGTGGCTTCCATGCAAAAATTCTTCTATAATTCAAAAGCGGCCGCTTTTTTGCCCCAAAAACTGTCCTAACTCGCCTTTTTGGTGCTTCCTCCGCACCAGGACGGTTCCCTGGCGAAATGAATCTCCGGTGGGCTGTAGACCGAAGATAATTAAACCGCTATTTCAGCGGGCAAATATCCGCGAACCAGAACACGTAATCCGTCACTCCCGTACACCCATTCGGCTCTTTGCAAATGCGCCTAAACCGGACCGGTTCGCATACACAATTGCCGCCCCCAAAAGCATCGCAAACAGTGTCCAACTTTCGCCCTTCAGATCCCATTCAAAAACATCGATCCGTTTCCATCCACGCATTCTTCACTCAACTGCCGCTTGCTCTCCCTCCTCCAGCTTCAGCCTTACTTCCTCCGCCTGGATGAACTCTGAAGCGGTGCAGCGTTTGCAAAGGAGGTAAAAATCGATGACGCCTTCAAAATCGCCCGTGACTTTTCCGGATCCGCTGTACCGGTAGCGGTGCGTGGGCGTATAACCAGCCAGTCCCTTCGTTTCGTCATTTACTTCCTCATGTTCACGGAAATCCATAAGCTCTGCTGTCCGCGGACGCGCCTGCAGGATGCGCTTGATTTCGTCCGCCAGCTCTTCGTTATACACTTCAAATGAAAAGCGGAACTCAGCTCCGAGAATTTTTCGCCGCGATCGTACCCGAAGCTCTAAAATCGGTTCCACACGCTTTACTGCCTTTTCGAACTCAGATACTACCCGTTCCTCTAGGCAAATGTAGACAAAGTTCTCCAGGGGCAGAACCTCTGCCAGCACTTCCCGAAGCGTCTCCCGACGGATCCCTTCCTTACGGTGAAAAAAATATCTGGGAAGCGGCTCTTCCCTGCTCAAAAATCCAAGAACAAACCCCTTTACCAGAGTGAACGGCCCCTCAATGACCAGCTCGTAAAACGTCCTCGGCATATTTTGCTCCCTATTTTAGTTCGATACTGCCCCATCCTGTACGGCCTCAACACGCCAAAAAAGACCACCCTCCGCAGAATACCAGACATTCCCCCCACCCCGAGGCGGTCGTTTCTTTTACCGCGAAATTTCCCGATGAGGACAGCATTGCTCCGTTCAATCCTGTTTTTCGCCCCTCAAACCGTTTTTCACCGCAACAATCCTTAATCAGTGCTGTTGACAGTGTCAAGCATCGAGATAAAATTAGCCTTTTCAATTCTCTCCTAAAATGAACCCTGATCCAGAAAATGCGGGTGATCTGTTGCGGTCTCTGGCATCCGGCCGGTCAGCCGGTCTACCGGGACCGTTCTGCAGTTTTTTTGCCTGCCAATCTTATCGGCCGCAACTGCCGTCTCCAGCGGGTCAGAATTCCTCTTCGTCCAACTCCTCCTCGTCATCCAGACCGTGGTTCACATCCCGGATGACCACGAGAATGGCAGACTGCGGCACGACCAGATAGGTTTCGTTCTCGTACCGGATTTCCACAGCAGACTTGCGCAGGAAAATGGCATAATCGCCTTCTTCCACCTGCATGGGAATGTACTGTACTCTGGGCTCGCTCTGTTTCCAGGGCTCGTTCTCCACATCGCCGGGTTCAGGTACCGGAATCCCGGGCCCTGTCGCAACTACCCGTCCACCCTGCACAGTCTCCTTCTCCACCGCCCATTTCGGCAAATAGAGCCCCACTTCCGTGCGTTCTTCCTCTTCGTCCGGCCGTATGAGCACCCGGTCCCCTATTACAATCAGCTCTTTTCGTTGTTTCATATGCTCCGTTCCTTCCAGCTTACCGGAAACAGGTTTGTCCACGGCCCCCATCTACCAGATAATTTACCCCGGTAATCCATTCCGAATCAGGAGAAGCCAGAAAGACGATTAGACGGGCCACATCTTCCGGCTGGGCCAGGCGTCCCAGCCCCCTGGCAATCGGATGGGTTTCGTACGAACGGTCGATGAATTTCCGGTAGGTTTCCTCGTCCATGCCGGCACGGCGGTGAAGCTCGGTGATGGTTACACCCGGGTTCACCGAATTCACACGCACCCCTTTCTCCGCCAGTTCCAGAGCAGCACACCGCGTGAGCTGGTCCACAGCAGATTTGCTGACGTTATAAGCCAGCACCCCGGGAAATGAACGGATCCCATTTACACTGGAAACATTAATAATGGCTCCTTTTGTTTTTACCAGGTGTGGAACGCAAATGTGCATCAGGTAGAAAACGGCCCGTACATTGATCCGCATCATCCGGTCCCAGTCTTCCAGGGTTGTCGATTCGATGGTGCCCGTTTCAAGGATTCCGGCCGCATTCACCAGAATATCCAGCCTGCCCCATTCCGATACCGTCCGCTCCACGACCCTGTCACACTGTTCGGGTTCAGTTACATCCGCAGAAAGCACCAGGCACTTCTGCCCCAGCGTCTCAATTTGATGGGCAAGTTCACGCAATCGGGATTCATTCCGGGCAACCACAGCCACATCGGCGCCTTCTTCGGCCAGAAGACGTGCCGTCGCCCTCCCAATGCCGCTGCTTGCTCCCGTTACAAGCGCAACCTTCCCTTCCAGGTGCAATTCCATGTCCATTTCCTCCCATTCTCTCAGACAATATAGAATTTTCGCTCAGCCGAATCAATCGATTTTTGGTACGTATTTTCATTTAAATCTTGAAATTTCCACGAAATTTTCAAGAAGATTCCGGTTGCGAATTAAACGCCGATCATTTACATTGTAAAAAAGAGAACCAATGGCGAAAAAACGATCAAAAATTGAAATTCACGGGCTTGAAGCCCGCTATTACGACCTGCTTCTTGCCGTTGCTACGCTGGGCCGCTACGGCCGGATGATGGAACGCGCCATCCGCCACATGAATATCCAGCCGGACGAATGGATTGCGGATTTCGGCTGCGGCCCCGGAACCAACGCCAGCCGCATGGCCCGGTATCTCGGCTGCAGCGGCAAAGTGGTCGGCTTCGATATTGGGAAGGAAATGCTGGATCAAGCCCGCAAAAAGCAGGAACATGACCCGCACCTGCAGTTCGAGTATCAGCCCATTGATGAACCCTTACCGGCAAAATGGCACCGGCGATTTGACCGCGTGCTGATCTCATTTGTGCTCCACGGTTTTGAACAGCCTACACGGCTGAAAATCCTGCAAAACGCCTGGATGGCTATCCGCAATGGCGGTACCCTCTCCATTGTCGACTGGAACGAATTCAACCTGGCTAATCAGCCGCTCATCTTCCGCTGGATGTTCACTCACATCGAATGCGAACTGGCTTCGGAATTCATCAGCTACAACTGGAAACAGCTTCTGCGGGAAATGGGCTGGCAAAACTGCACAGAGCGGACCTTCTTTGGCGGAACGGTACGCCTTTTGCAAGCGCAGAAAACAGCGTCCCGCTAGCGGTTTTTACAGGCCAGCAGCGATGCAGAAAAACACAAATAATATCCGCAACCCCCGGTTGCGCAGTTTGTCCCTGGCAGCACAGCTATTTTTCCGCGGGACATATGAGATCCGGAACATCTTTTGCACACAGGATGGCACGAAATGACCCAGGAAGAACTGGAAAGACTCCGGCGCAAAGCTGAAAACCTGTCAACGCTCATTGAGGTCAGCACCATCATCAACTCGACACTGGATCTGGAGCAAGTGATTCGGCTGGTGATGGTAAAGGCACAGGAGGTGATGAACGCAGAGGCCAGCTCCGTGTTTCTCATTAATCCAAAAACCCAGAAGCTGGAAGTCCACACTGCCCTGGGAAAATCTGGTGGAGACCTGGAAGACCGGACCCAGCTGATGCGGGAGAAAATCACACTGGATATGGGCCAGGGAATTGCAGGCTGGGTGGCTCAACATGGTGAGCTGCTGAACATCCCCGATGCCCATAAAGATCCCCGCTTTTACCGGGATGCGGACCGAAAAACCGGTTTTCGCACCCGCAGCATCCTGGCCGCCCCTCTACGGGCCAGGGAACGGATCATTGGTGTCGCCGAAGTGATGAACCGCAGAGATGGCCAGCCTTTTTCGGAAGAAGATGCCGAACTGTTCAACACCTTCTGCCAGAGTGTGGCGCTGGCCATCGAAAATGCCCGCCTCCACAAAGAAGCACTGGAACAGGAGCGCATCCGCCAGCAGCTGCAGTCAGCAAAAATCATTCAGCAGAGCTTTCTGCCACAGACTTTTCCCAGCTGCCCGCACAACCGGTTTCAGCTATGGGCCAGCTATCATCCCGCCAAAGTAATCGGCGGCGACTTCTACGACTTTATTCCCCTCAGTGATGATGAAATTGGGATCGTTATCGGTGACGTCTCCGGAAAGGGGATTCCGGCCGCCCTCTTTATGGCCCGGCTACTGAGTGACTTTCACTTTCTCGCTCTGGCTACAGGAACACCGGAAAGAACCATCGAGCAGCTGAATCGGTCGCTGGTGAATCGGCAGCAGCAGGGAATGTTTGTCACGCTCATCTACGGGATCTACAATGCAGCTACCGGCCGGTTCCGCTATGTAAATGCCGGCCATCTGCCTTTTCTGGTGATCCGCGGAAAGAAGAGGGAAACACAGGTATACGGCCAGGCAGCAACATTCCCGCTCGGCATCCGGGCAGAAATGGAGATGGTGCCCGGCGAAGTAACTCTCGGACCTCAGGATGTGCTGTTCCTCTTTACGGACGGCCTGATCGAAACGGAAGCATTCACTTCGTACGAACAGGTCATCGACCGGCTGGCGGCCTTTCTGGCTCAACCATGGGAAACCCCAAAGGCACTGATCGAACACCTGGAACAAAACTGGCTTGGCCATAAGGTACAGAGCGATCGGGATGATCTGTCGATGATTGCCCTGAAACACTGCTGATCCAATTGGAACACCTGATGGATACGTTTAAGGAAGAAATTCAGCTGACCATTCCCAGCGATGCCCGCTACCTGAGAATTTTGCGGTCCACGCTGGAATCGCTGGCAGTTCTGTTCAATTTTGATGAAACCGACATCCGCGATATCACGCTGGCTGCCAACGAGGCTTGTTCCAACATTATCCGGCATGCCTACAGCAACCGCAACGACCGGCCCATTTTTGTTACCATCCGCGGCTTTCCGGACCACCTGACCATCGAGCTGGTGGACCATGGCAAACCGCTAGACCCGGCCAAGCTGCAGGCCCGCCAGTTGACCGATGTTCGCCCCGGCGGACTGGGTTTGCACCTTATCCATACACTCGCGGATGAGGTGATCTACGATACAGAGTTTGAAGACGGAAACCGGATTGTACTCATCAAAAGGCGGAAATCTGGGCATGAATGAAGTACTGGACATCCAGATAGAGCGAAATGGCCCCATCGCAATTGTGCGGGTGGCAGGAGAAGTGGACCTGTATTCGTCCCCTCAACTCCGGAAAGTTCTGCTGGATCTGGCCGGCGAAACCACCCGCTACCTGATCCTGGATCTGGAAAAGGTAACGTACATGGACAGCTCCGGTCTGGCTTCGCTGGTGGAAGGATTGCAGCGCATGGAGAAGTACGGCGGACGGCTGCTCCTCTGTTCGCTGCAGGAAATGGTGCAAAACGTGTTTGAACTCAGCCGTCTGGACACGGTTTTTCCGATCTTTGAAGATCTTGAAACAGCCCAATCCAGCCTATCGGCCAGCGATGAATAGCTCTGGAATTTTAACCGCGCTGGAGAGAATTGGACGCGGAACCCTCCAGCTTTTGAAAGAAATCGATGCTTACAGCCGTCTGGTGGGAACGGTTTTGTACTGGACAGTAGCGGCCCCATTTCGGCGGCAAAAGATCCGCTGGCGGGCCACCATCGAGCAGATGGTAGCAGCGGGCTTGCGGTCGATTCCCATTGTGAGCCTGATCGCCTTTTTTGTGGGCCTCATTCTTGGCATGCAGGCCGCCTACCAGCTGAAGCCTTTCGGCGCGGTACGCTACATGGCCAATCTGGTGGGCGTTTCTGTCACGCGGGAGCTGGGCCCCATGCTAACTGCGATTATCGTGGCCGGACGGAGCGGATCGGCCATGGCAGCCGAAATCGCCACCATGAAGGTGTCCGAAGAAATCGACGCCCTCTGGACCATGGGCCTGAATCCGGTCCCCTTTCTGGTGGTCCCACGGGTAGTGGCTATGGCCATCATGCTCCCCTGCCTGACACTGCTGGCCGATTTTATCGGCATCATTGGCGGAGCCCTTGTGGGCATCGGTTTCGAATCGATTCATCCCTGGGTGTATTACACCCAGACCGCTGACGCCCTGGTGATGAAGGACCTGATCACCGGGCTGATCAAAAGCGGCGTGTTTGCAGTGCTAATTGCCACCATCGGCTGCTACCAGGGACTGATGGTAGAGGGCGGTGCAGAAGGCGTAGGCCGGCGCACCACCGCATCCGTGGTGACATCCATTTTTATGATCATTGTGGCGGACGTATTTTTTACAGCCCTGTTTTACTCAACATTCTAAAAATGCACTGTTCGGGCGGGATTGATAATGGCAGCAACCGCGAAAAATAAAAAAAGTTCACGGAAACCGGAGCCGGGCATTCCTGCCATCGAAATCACCGATCTTTACGCTTCCTACCAGGGCCGGACGGTGCTCAAAGGTGTGAACTTGACCGTTTACGAAGGCGAAAGTATGGCCATTCTGGGTCGCTCCGGCTGCGGGAAAAGCACGCTTCTGCGCCTGATGATCGGTCTGATGAAACCCGACTCCGGCAGCATCCGGATCAAAGGCCAAGACATCACCCGCATGAAGGAAGAGGAACGGAAGGAATTTCTAAAAAAGATCGGGATGCTGTTTCAAAGTGCGGCTCTATTTAATTCCATGACCATCGGAGACAACGTAGCCCTTCCCCTCCGGGAACATACCCAGCTCGAAGAAAGCACCATCCAGATCATGACTCGCATGAAACTGGATCTGGTGGGTTTGTCGGGCTTTGAGAATTTTTACCCCTCGCAGCTTTCCGGTGGCATGCGCAAACGGGCCGGTCTGGCCCGGGCTCTGGCTATGGACCCGGAAATTCTCTTTTGCGATGAACCGTCCGCCGGCCTGGATCCCATTGTGGCTGCCGGTATCGACAATCTACTCCTCAAACTCAAACGTGCCTTTAACATGACGCTTGTCGTGGTGACCCACGAAATGGCCTCGGTATTCACCATTGCCGACCGCATCGCCATGATGCACGATGGCCAGATTTTGGCGGTGGGCACCCCGGATGAAATCCGCAAAAATCCGCACCCTTTTGTTCAACAATTCCTGAACCGGGTCCCAGACCAGGAAGTACAGGATAAAGAGATGGTCCTTCAGACCCTAATGGGAAAGGGAACCCCATGAATTCATACCGCTGGCAGGAAATTCGCGTCGGTGTTTTTGTGATATTCTCCTTTGTGCTGCTCCTGGTGTTTCTCTTTGTCATTTCTGGAATCCGCGTCGGAGAACGCTACGTATCCTACACTACCAAACTGGATTATGTGGGCGGACTTGAAGTGGGAACTCCCGTACGACTGGGTGGATTGCTGGTTGGTAAGATTACCCGCATCGAAAAGCCAGAACCCCACTCCCGAAAAATCGGCATCACGTTCGAAGTAAAAGAAGGAACCCCCATCAAGACGGATTCGAGGGCCTACCTAACTTCCATCGGGCTGATGGGCGAATTCTACCTGGAAATTGTCCCCGGTTCTCCTGACGCACCCCTGCTGCCGCCCGGCAGCGAAGTAACCTCGCTCGAAGCCACCACCGTATCCCAGCTTTCCATCTCCCTCGGCAAAATCGCAGACCAGCTTCAGATCACCGTGCAAAACTTAAACCGGCTGCTGGGCGACGAAAACCAGCGGTTGTTTCGCAATATGATTGAACAGATGAATACCGTTCTGACCCGCAACGCCAGCGATTTTTCTCAAATTCTCACCAACCTCAACCACCTGACGCGCGGCCTGGTCCATCTGAATGCCCAAATCGATTCCTTGCTGCGGGTAGGTGGACCCACGCTCGCTCACACCGTTCGCAACCTGGATTCTACCAGTGCTGCCATCCGCGAACTTGCAGAAAAACTGAACAGTATGAGCGAATCCCTTACCGAAATGATGGTAACCAACAACGCTACGTATCAGACCATCCTGAACAACCTGGAAGCCAGCAGCATCCACCTGCAAGAGTTCACACGAACTCTGAAAGAACAGCCATGGAGCCTCATCCGGAAAACCTATCCACCGGAGCGTAAAATCAAGTGAGGGCAAAATTATGAAAAGTACACGGTTTGGTCTTTTCCTCCCGCTGTTATTTGTGGTATCCTGTGCTCGTATGCCGGAAATCCACCGCTATGTGCTCGAGCTCCCGGAACCGGAACGCAATGCATTGGCCGCACCCTGTACCGTGGCCATAGCGGTTTTTTCCATTTCCCCGGCCTATGCAGGCACCAATCTGATCTATCAGGAGAGCCCGTATGAGCTGAAAACCTACCATTATCACACCTGGGCTACTTCGCCGGAACAGATGATACGCCGAGAGCTCACCTCCTACCTGAAGAAGCGGAATTCTTTCCAGCGGGTTTTTCTGTACCGGCCGGGGGCACGCTATGATATCGCCGTGGAGGGAACCGTTTTGAGGATTCTGGAATATGATGCGGGCAATGAATGGTACGGTATTCTCGAGATGGAGCTAAATTTGCGCCGCTGGAACGAAAAAATCCCCTTCTGGACGCAGCTTTTCAAAAAACAGATTCCCGTGCGCCAGAAGAGCCCCCGAGGCGTGGTGCAGGCGATCAGTGAAGCTGTGCACCAGATTGCCGACTCGCTGGAAGCTCAAATTCTCTCCAGCTGCGGAAGCGTGAAGGCGGAACAGTGACTGTGGGCCTCTTCTGCTGAGAACGTCAGTCCATAGCGGGTCGGTACCGCTCTTTTACCCTGGAAATTTCCTCGCGGATTTTTTCTCCGCTCCAGTCCAGTTCTTTTCCCATGAGCTCCGCCACTTGCCGGAGTACTTCATCGGGTGGCAACTGCCCGGACCCTAGTTCGGTCCGCCGGCGGATCACATCTTCCAGGTGCACCGCCATCTCCTCGCGGACCGCATGGATCACCTCTGCTGGCAATACACTGCTTCCCTTGAAAGGCTTTAGCCAGTGGAGGTTTTCTTTTCCGTAATCCAGAATGCGGAGATATTCGGTCCCGTAGTTTCGCACCAGCTGCTTGATCACCTTTTCCGGAATGAGTCGCCGGTTTTTTTCAGTGGCCTCTTTTTCAAATTCTTCGAACCGGGCAATATCCCCACCTGCCAACCGCAGCTGTTCGGTTTGAACCGGCACAGATGCCTTACCCAATTTGGCCATTACCACAGAAACGGCCTTGCTGGCCACATCTCGCGCTGTGGTGTACTTCACCCCCACTACCGACACAGCTCCTTCGATGCCGTCTTCCCTGGAATGGTCGATGATTTTATAATGCTTGGTGAGCACCACCTCACCGCTTTTGGGATTGGGACGGTCCATGGGCAGCAGACCGCCATGAAAAAAGTACACATCATCCTCTTTTAGCTGGGCAGCCGGGTAGGCTTCATTGAAGGCAATCAGAAAACGGTGAATTTCCCGTGCCCGCACCCGGAATTCATTTGGATCACCGTGATAGGGAGCATGCAAAGTTCCGATGAGCGAATATTCGCGCCACGGCAGGGTAAAATAAACTTTGCTGGCGTAATCCACCAGATGGCCGTTTTCCCAGACCTTGTGCTTTCCAAGAATACCTGCCGCGACTTTGGGAGGTAGTTTTCGGGTCACCAGGTTCATGGCCCAAGACCACTGGACAGCCTCACGCTTTGCGTGCGGCCGCAGCCAGCGGAGTAAAACGTTGGACCATGGCCCCATGGTCCCCAGAACCATACGCCCCTGAATCACAAATGTCATACCGGATAGCCGGTCGGTAACCTCCACACCTACCACCCGGTTACCGCGGAAACGGAGAGATCTGGCTTCCACATAGTTGGCCAGCCTTGCTCCCATCCGTGCAGCCGAGTGCAGAAACGCAAGCAACAGACGTTCCGAATTGTACATGTGAGCATCGTACCACAGCGCACCGCCAGTCAGGTTTTCTTCGCGGATCCCCGGAACCAGCTGCAAACACTCGTCTTTCGAAAGGATCCGTCCCGCCGGCAAGTGCTTTTGTGGATCTTCAAGACGGTTGCGATCATACCCGACCAGATCATTGATCCAGAGGGCCACCCTCAACACTTCCGGTCCTTTGCCAAGGTGGCCATACGTGGGCATCACAACCGGAAGCGGATGCACCAGATGTGGAGCCAGTTTCATCAGCAGGCGGCGCTCGCGGATCGATTCCCGCATGCGTTTGTAATCAAGATGTTGGATATAGCGCAGTCCGCCGTGAACAATTTTCAAACTGTTGGACGACGTTGCACTGCCAAAATCATCCTTCTCGATCAGTGCCACCCGCAGCCCCCGCAGCGATGCCTCCCACGCAGCAGTCGCTCCATAAATTCCCCCGCCGATAATCACCAGATCATACACCCCGTTGGCCAGTGAATTGATATCCCGCTTCATCTTTCCTCAAGCTCTATGTTCTCGGGCTCATCACCATCTCAGACTTCTTCCCCCCGCTCCCCGTTCAGGTTTCGGCACATCTCCGAATTTCTGAACCATTTCCTTGCCACGGCATCAGACACGCCGGAGAATTCCCTATTCCTTTCCAGACCTGTCTTTTTCCGGCTTTTTTACCCTCTTCGGCCCAGGTTTCCCCAACGGAATCTTATGTAGCTTCAACAAAGATCATTCCAAAAAGATATTCGAAAGACGCTGTGTAATTCATTAACAGTCAGTATGTTAGAACCAACCCGCTTCAGCCTACCGTGGCGGGTGGGCTATTCCGTGTATCAACATCGGACAGGATGCTCAAAGAAAGCCACCCGCGCTGTGAAAGCGCCTTTTCCCAGAAGCAAAAAATTTCAACCGGCCACCCCGTTCCCGGCCAGATGCCGAAAAAATCTTCTGGAATCGCGGCTTCCCGCATCGTAATTTAAAACACAGTGGATGAAATACGCCATAAAAAGCGCCGTCTGCAGGTTTAAGATGAAGTGGAATCATTCCGCTCTTTTAAAAGGCCGGCCTTTTGGATCCAGAAAAAACACCACGCATCGTTGCGGATCCTCTGCAGGCAGCGCCGTTCATTAAGCTACCAATCTGCAGCATGAAAAGCGGGCATATTACATACAAATCGGGATTTTTCCGAATTTTCCCCCTCCTCATCGCAACAATTCTGCCTGTCCAGCCCTCCTATTCCGGCGACATTCTGCTCCAGGGACGGGTTCGGGACCGGAACACCCATACTCCTCTGGCCCACGTGAACATTTTTTTGAAACAGTACGGTGTGGGTACAACAACCGATGCCAGCGGTAGCTTCCGCCTGCAGGTTCCGGAAGAGGCTCTCGGAGATACCCTTTCATTCCGTCATGTGGGCTACGAAATCCGGAAGCTGACCGTGCTGCAGGTTCAGAAGCAAAAAACGGTATACCTCCAGCCGCGCGTTATTCCGCTTCCGGCTGTTTCTGTGGAAGCGTTGCGGCAGGACGCTTCCCCTATTCGGTTGGATCTTCCTCAGACCATTGCTACGATATCGGGCCGGGAATTTGTCCTCCGCGGTTATCTCGATGCCGGTGACCTTCTGCGCACCGATTACGCTGTTCAGGTGGAAGAAACCCTTAGCGGAAAAAAACTGCTTGGCCTGCGAGGCGGTAACCCGGATGATGTGACCATCGCTATCGCTGGCATCCCCTTGAACAGCACCCTCACTCGGCGCTTCGATCTTTCCCTTTTAAACCTGGATGACATCCAACAGATTGAAATTATCCGAGGCAGCAATTCCACAATTTTTGGTGCCGAAGCGTTTTCCGGCGTGATCAATCTCGTGCCGCAGCTTTCCCGGGACTACACACTGCGCTTCCAGCAACGGTTTGGGACATACCGGAACGGAGCATTTGGGCTTCAGGGCCATCGCGATTTTAGTACGGTGCAGGCTTCTCTTTCTCTTTTTCGCAGTGGCTGGAACCGCCCCTTCACAGACGAACCAACCCATCAACTCACCAACAGAACCGCCTACCTGCAGGGCATGTTCCGGTGGATCTTCAATACCAAGAAGCCCCCCGGTCGGCCCAATCGGATCACTATGTTGTGGACCCAGATGCAAACCGCCTATGAGAACACCCGCGACCGCGAGAACATGACCAGCCACCACCGTCTTTTTTTTGTCCACCTTGAAAAGTCCCTGCCGGTTGTAGGACCGCTTTCGCTCCTGGCAGGAGCAAACGATGCCACCAGCGATCAGTCTCTCCGGATGAATGCCGGAACAACACAGATTTCAGCAGCCGAAAGAAGCTTTCATGTCCGCCTGTTAAAGGAATTTGTTACGCGTGGTCCCCACTTTACTTTTGGCTACCAGTACCGCTTTTCTCGGCTGCATTTTCGGGAAACGCACCCAAACGGGCAAAATGCTTTCTTTCTCTCCACCCGGCCACAACGGAATCACCACGGTCTGTTTGCGATCGTACATTGGACCGAAGCACTCAGCAAAAGCCCTTTCCAGCTGGCAGAAATCAGTACCAGCCTCCGTTACGATTACATTCATGACGCTCAGTTTGATACGGAGTTGCATTTGAATCCACCTGGTGCCTACCGCCCGGGCATTTTTGTCGATAACCGGTGGTCCGCGTTAACTGCCAAGTTCGGCTTCCAGATCACCGGGTATCGCAAAGATCTGCTCTACAAAGCGTATTTCAATTTCGGTACCAACACCAAATTCCCTACGCTTTTTCAGCAAATGAGCGTTCCCTACCGCCGTGCGGATCTTGCACACCTTCCGAGACTCGATCCGGAGAAGAACCGCAGCTGGGAAATCGGCGTTGACATCCTCCGGGAAGTTTCCCAGCATCCCCGATTCTTCGGGTGGCAATTTTCCGCCAGCATCTTTCAGAACTATTACGACAATAAATTCCGCCTCTTCACAGCCCCCGGAATTCCTTTTACTTTTTATGACAACACATTTGCCGCCCGAATTGCAGGAATGGAAACAATGGGACGGGTCTATCTTTTTCGAAAAAAATTGACCATGGAATTCGGGCTGTCCAGATATTTTATTTCCGAACGTGCCGCTTTTCCATTTAAAGTGGATTCCAAACGCACTTTCTCCCTCAAAATTGATCACGCCGGTTACAGAATCCAGGTCTTCTGGTTCTACGAAGGAAATCAGTATGGCTGGGTACGGACAACCGCTGGGCTTTACGAATCCGTTGAGATTCCGGCTTTTTCCAATGTCGACTTCTATGCCGGCAAAACATTTGAATTGGGCCGGCTTCGGTTAAACCTGAACCTGACCCTGCGTAATTTGCGAAGTGACCCTTACACGCTGGAAGGACTTTCTCTTCGGGACCGGCGCTACATGGCAGTTCTTGCTGCAGAAATTTAGGCTGCTGCAAATCCATTCATACAAAATGCGAAAGGGAAGATCGGCCCGTGATACCTGAAATCTTCTACAGACATCCACCGCGCCCCGGACAAAAGAGAATTAGGCCGGACGGACGCCATTTCGGTCCGGGCCCCCATGGCAGCCCTCTGCCGGAGCCGGAAAAGTCCAGCCATGTGGTCCACATTCTCCTATTGCTCATGGTAACAATGATCATTGCCTGCACCGGCAATCCGTTCGACCAAAGCAAAATAAGAGGCAATGCCAGCAGTTTATCTGGCCAGATTTTGTTGCCTGAAGGCGCAGCTCCGGAAAGCGTTTTCGTCTGGCTCGAAGGCGTACGGATTTTCACGTTTTCCGGCCCTGGTGGGGAATTTCAGCTACGCCTGCCGGCAGCTTCCCGCCTGAGCATGGTGCCCGCATCGGGCGTCTTCAGGCTCTTTTTCTACATTGCAAACTACCGGATTGTCTGCCGAAAAGTCGCCGTCCGCAACGGCTATTTTGTTTATGGAAATCGGGATGTCGGCGCAAACGGAACATTGCTGGAACCGGTCCGACTTTTCCGACTTCTGGAGATCCGGACTACGGTTCAGCCGGAAACGGTGCTGGTCAATTACAGCGGTAGAATCTGGGTAAAAACAGAATTTTTTGCCCTGCAGGATACGGTGGAAGTGGTCTTCCCGCGGTCCGATGGCGCCCTGCTGGGCGCGGTGCTTCTTCAAAACACCACAACCGGAAAAACCATTCCTGTGCTTTCGGCCTACTCCGAAGAGACGGAATATGTGGTGGAGACGACTGCGGAAATGCAATCGCTGGTACGAATTTTCACCCTGCAGAGTTACCCGCTACCGCCGGGAACCTACCGCGTGGTTCCTTACCTTTTCATCCGTCAAAAGGATCTTCCGCCAGAACTTCTGGCCGATCTGCTGCAACTGACATCCGACCGATACCGCAGCTACCTGCACATTCCGTTCCGCCGTCAGGAAGCCTATCTGCACGTGGTGGGAATTTCTGCCTCTCGGCAGCGGTAATTTCCAGTTCCTTTCGGCATTCTTCTGACCTGCGGTTACCCGGGCCACCAGCCTTCCGCAAAGCGCCTAATTGCCTAAAGAAGGCACCGTAATCGTATGGGACGCGGTTTTTCGGCCGCCGTGTACGTTTTACAATTCCCCCATAAAAACCTGACGTCTTCCTGCCGTTCCAACAATGAACCCCAAGGCAAACCGGAATTTGCCTGGCAGATTCCGCCTGACTTACCGGCCCCCTGACCTAGAAAGCCCCACCGATCACTCCACAGTCCGCCCCTCCGGAACCATCTTCCTGGCAAATGGCTCCCTTGCGGGTGCTGTGCAAACCGTTCACAGCCGCTGTACAAGCCATTCACAATGTTTGCGCATTCACCCGGGCCCTTTTTCAAGCCAGCATTCCCTTCAAAAGTTTTCATACCTTATTTATCGGAAAACATGGCCGCAATTATCGTCATTTTCAAGATTTTATTAATGTATTATAGCATGCGATGCATTCTTTCGGATGATATTTGCATTTATCCCCATATAGAGGATCTCATTCTTCATATTGCAATGCGACAGGCTGATGATAGATCCGACACTTCCAGGAAAAGATAGCCTCTGATGAGTCTGGACCGCTTTTTGCAATCTCTCTTAGCGGCAACTGGCAGAAATCCCGGATGACGGTTTACAGACAAAAATGCACGGCCGGTTGAAATTTCATAATGAACCATCCAGTTTTGCCGATAACGCTAAAGAAGAGAAGGAAAACCGGAAACAAACTTGGGAGAGGTGACGATGAAACGGTTTAAACATCTGACGGTAATTCTGCTGGGGGCGAGCGCGGTTCTGGGACTGCTGTCAAGCTGCAGCAAGAGCCCAACATCCCCGGCCACCAGCGAAGGAAAAATCAAGCTCAGCATCAAAGGCGTAACCCGGCCCGCAGCGGGTACGCTGGGTAAAGCCGCCAGTTTTATCACGATCACCAGCGCAAAAGTCGTTATCAAAGAAATCGAATTCGAAAGCAGTTCCAAAGATTCGGTGGATTTTGAGATGAAAGAACCCTTTGTGCAGGATCTGGCAACTGACACAACCGTGCATGTGCTGGGCTCCACTCAGGTACCCTTTGGCATATACAAAGAGATGGAAATTGAGGTTGAAAAGCTGGAGCCCGAAGACGGTGATGCTTACACACAAAACCCGGACCTGCAGAACTGGAGCATCCGTGTGGAAGGCTATCTGAACGGCGATACCACAAAAACTTTTGTGTTCACCAGCGATATTTCCGTTGAGCAGGAGCAGGAATTCAATCCGCCCCTGGTCATTGATCAGACGTCGCCTTCCACCAACGTCGTTCTGGTTATCGATGTGGGTAGCTGGTTCCTGGATGCCAATAACAATCCGATTGACCCCACAGTGCCGGAAAACCGGAGCCTTATCGAAAAAAATATCAAAGCCTCTTTCAAGGTTTTTGAAGACGAAGATGACGACGGCAAAGAGGACGATGATGACTGATATGTAGAGGAACCGTGCTTCCCATTCCACTGAGCCCTGCCCCGTGGCAGGGCTTTTTTATTTACAGAACGGCCGGTCTTCTTGCGGTCATCGATGCCGTGAGTTGCTCATCCCGTACAAGCAGAAAAAATCTGATCTGAGGGTCCTTTCCCGCTTCAGAACTTAAGAGATGCAACACAAACTTTCGGCAAAAAAAGCGGTGCAGGCCTTGCGCGCCTACACCGCTCCTTGTTCTGCTTAACTTCTTTCTTTCGCCCGCTCTACCGGCTTTTTTGACGCCATGTCTCTTTCGGTGTGAGCCTGAGCGGTTCTAGCTTTTTGCGCTCCAGTTTTCTGTTCAGTTGCGGCAAATAGCGGTCCATGAGCTTCTGAAAACGCTGTCCAGCTTTCTTTGCTTTATCTTCCAGAACCGCTAGCCGTTTTAGCTGACTGCCCGAAGGCCGACCTCCATAATTGATGATAGCCCCGTACAGTTCGGCGAGTTCCTCACGCAGCTTTTTCTTCTGGGTAATCCAGCTTTCATCTGACGTGGCAACAACGGTTGCATAATACCGGTCCATTTCATCCACAAATTTTTTCAGCTGTTTCGACAACCGGTTTTTCGGACCCAGCTGTTTGATATGTTCACTGGCTTTCTTTTTCAGATTTTTTATCATATCACCAATGTAGGCAAGATCTTCTTGCAGGCGGTACAATTTCATTACCGCTTCATGCCGCAGCCTGCGGTCTTCTGCCGTGTGCGGCAGTCGAGGATCGGGAACCAGCTCGATCCGTGTGGCAAATGTTTTCTTGCCCTTAATCAGTTTTACCGTGTACGTTCCTTCCGGCACCATGGGTCCGAACATGGCCCGCGGAGCCAGGGTTGGTGCGGGTGGAAGGCGTGGCGGTTTCATCCGCATTGCCCAGGGCACGCGGTTAATGCCCTTCCTCCTCCCTCCCGGCAGGGTCTGAATCAGTTTGCCCGATACATCGTAGATTTCAATTTTGAGGTCACCAAAGAGGTGGCGTTTTTT
>Ga0209426_1001105_pt1 | contig 19302 bp, 22 predicted proteins | sample Deesub1362B_J571_FD_187697 | JGI IMG/M metagenome (GOLD analysis project Ga0209426, IMG submission 187697) | Deep oceanic, basalt-hosted subsurface ecosystem from Juan de Fuca Ridge flank, Pacific Ocean, CORK Borehole 1362B_J2.571 (SPAdes)... ...
AGCGAGGTTCCAGAACTGAAGGATGTCTGCAATGTTGACTCCACACTCCTATTCAACATCCTATCCGAGAACATGAAACCTGAATACTGGGTTAAACTTGCAAACGAGATCTATTCAAGTATAAAGAGGGGTTTTGAGGGAGTTATCGTAACCCACGGCACGGATACGATGGCCTATACATCCTCCGCAATCTCCTTCATGGTTTCAACCCCCGTACCAATTGTCTTTGTGGGCTCCCAGAGGAGTTCAGATAGACCATCAAGCGATGCGACTATGAACTTGATCTGCTCCGCTCAAACCGCAATATCCGACTTGGGAGAGGTTGTTGTAGTTATGCACGGTACAACAAGCGATGACTTCTGCTATATCCACAGAGCTGTCAAAGTCAGGAAAAACCATACCTCAAGGAGGGACGCATTTCAGTCGGTGAATCAGTCTCCCCTCGGGAAAGTTTACTACCCGTCGGGGGAGATAGAGTGGCTAACCGAGAGAGTGATGAGAGGAGAAAGAGAACTCAAGCTGAGGGATGGAATCGAGGAAAGATGTGTTCTGATAAAGTTCTTCCCAGGACTAAAACCAGATGTACTTGAGTATTACTACGGAGAAGGCTACAGAGGGTTCGTACTGGAGGGAACGGGATTGGGCCATGTTTCAACGGATTGGGTGGATACGATCAAGAAGATCTCCGACGACTCCCTTATCGTGATGACCTCTCAGTGTCTATGGGGGAGGGTGTGTGACAGAGTTTACGACACGGGCAGAGACTTGCTGAATGCAGGAGTTATCGAGGGAGAGGACATGCTTCCAGAGGTTGCTCTGATCAAGGTTATGTGGCTTCTCGGGAACTACTCGCTTGAATCCGCAAAGGAACTCGTGAAGAAGAACCTCGTTGGAGAGGTAAATCCGAGAACGATTTACTAAAATTACCTATTTTTATTGCTATTCCATTTTAAAAAGCTGTTAGAAAAGCTGTTAGGACATCATAAACGAACTACATCTCGTTAATTTCCATCTTTAAATTGTATTCGAGTATAGATATATCCTTTGGATTCTTTAATTTGTTCTTAATTACTTTTAAAGCAGATTTAGTTCTTCTATCAAGATTTTCGCAAATTAAAATTCCTCTTACACATTCTGTTTTAAACTCTTCCATAATCTGGTTCATATAATCCAGTAGTTGCATCAGAGCTCGAGATGGTGTCCGATCTCTCTTCAATTCAATAACCACATAGCAATGTTCTTTTATATTTGTCCATTAACAAAATTTTTCCCAGATAATATTCTTTATCTTCGTGCTTGAGGAATTCTACACCTCTTCTTGTAAGTTTAAAAGTATTATTTCTTATCGAGATCAGCTTATAGGATTTCAAAGCAACCAACCTCTCCCATGTAGCATCATAAAAATCTGTCTTTTTCATTTTATGTCCACCTTCCAGACATTTTACTCAGCAATTCATCTTCTGAGTTTTTCTCTATAATTTCAATTAACAATTTGGCAATTTCTCTTCTTTCTTGTTTATTTGTTTTAATTTCAAAGCAACCAATTTCCTCCAACTCGGTTATCAAGAGATATAATACCTCCACTTTCTCATCCTGCATTTTATCACCAGAGATATCACATCCCCTTGAGACATAAGATGCATTCCACATTAACTACTTCCAAACCTAAAATCTCAAAATACCACACTTACACGCCTTAATCGATTGCAAGCCTTTGATTAAACCCTTTATCTTCTCAATCTTATCATCTCTATCCGAGATTTTTGGAGATTCCAGATTTCCCACCACATCCCTATCCGGAATCTTCTCAATCCCGAAACTCATCCTCCCTGTTGCAATCTCTACTATCTCAGCATCATCGTAGTTGGTTGCGACCGCTATTGGAGGGGGATCGTCGAGTATCTTCGATACAAGAGAGGACAACCTGGAGGTGAGGGACAAGTTCTCGCTCGGAGATTCGCACATGAGCAATATCCTATTCCTCCCACCCACACTCACGAGCACATCAATAACGATAGGGATCGAGTCAACTTCAACGACCACATCCTCTGTCAAATCCTCCCTCAAATACCCCTTCTCAGTGATTAAATACTCTATAACCTTCTTCTTTACCTCATTTGCACTAACATACGGCTTGATTCTCCCATTAATCCCTCCCTCATTCTTTTCATCCTTTACCCTCCCTTCACTCTCGACTTCGCTGTCAATCTCATTGCCCTTAACCATACTGAATGTTCGTTTTAGAAGTTCATAAAAGTATCCTACAACCTAAAGATATCCTACGACTCACGACCAAGCATGAACTCAACTGAACTATATGCCCTCGAAAGTTTCCTTCGTGACGAGACTGCAAACCATCGAGACAGCTATGGCTACCAAGCAGAACTTAAACGCGAGGGAGTACGCTTCAACCGGATACGCTCCGTTCACCCTGCCAACGAGATCCATCATATACCCCATAACAACCTGAAAAACCGCACCCCCTATGAAGGGGAATATGTTAACCATACTCGTCGCAATGCCCGTTATTTTCAGTGGGAACATTTCCTTCGTCATCGTAAAGGTTATTATCAAGACACTCCCCGAAAAACCCATCAGAAATGCCAGTGCGTAGAGTAGAAGGATCGATAAAGAAGATGTTGATAGAACGAAGGGTAGCCACACCAAAAAATACACGAATGTAAAGAGTACCAGAGTTCTCTTCCTTCTCTTCAGAACTCTGTCTGAGATTACACCTATGGATGGGCTCCCAACCATAGCACCTATGCCTACGGTCATCAAGATTGCTCCCGCGTTCGCTTTCGAGAGTCCGTACACTTCCATGAGATACGGTCCACCCCACAATCCTTGAAACCCCATCAAAGTGCCGTACTCGAAGAAGAACCATATTGCAAGAGGCCAGAAGTATTTATTTTTCAGAACAGTCTTAACACCATCGAAGATATCTACTTCGCCCTCTTCTGCAATCGCTACCGGACTTAACCCTACCGAAGCGGGAGAGTCTCTGACAAAAGTCCAGCACAATATCGCAAGGATTAGCGTAATCGCCCCAATTACAACGAAGGAGTTCCTCCATCCAAATACTATCACCATTATCGCAAGGGGATATGCGGAGGATATCGCGCCAAAATTTCCAACGGATAGTAGCACCCCAGTAAGACTCGCAAACTCATCCTTTCTGAACCATTGAGAGAGTATCTTGAGAGTCGGAATGTACACCCCAGATACGCCGATCCCCATAAGTAGTCTCGCTAAAAGAGCGATGGAGAAGTTGCTTGCCAACCCAAAAAGTACCGCACCGATGAATGCGATGAATGTGAAAAAGGTTGCGGTTCTCCTTGTTCCGAGGGTGTCAGATAGCATACCCACTGGGATCTGCATGACCGCATACGGATAGAAATAGAGGGATGACATTAAGCCTATCGCAACCGCTCCAACAGCAAACTCCGCCATCAATTCCTTGGCTATAACCGCGGAGGATGTTCTGTGAAAGTAAACGAAGAAATAAATTGCTGACAGAATTCCAAAAATCAACCACCTATGCTTATAATTGTATTTCATCGATTAATCATTAAAGATAGTCAAAGATATATTTTTCGATGGTTGTTCACGGATTGCTCTGTAATAGTCTTGCGGATTCATGTTCGCTACTCCGCAATCTCCGCAAAAGTCCTCACAGGAATTGCCGATGCTCTCACCTTCAAAGGTATCGCAAAGAACCTGAATCTCTTCCTTTCGGAGATGTGCAGATTGCACAGATTCTCCACTATGGGGACCTTGTTCTTCAACAAGATCGTATGAGTGGGCGGGATAGGTCGGAGAGATTGTCGATATTTATTGTATCTATCCCTACCAGCCTTGTTCCTTTCTTCACGAGGTATTCCGCCAATTCTCTCGTAACATACGAGGACAAGGTTAAAAGATTCGGTGCCCAACTTCCCATCAGGTGTTCTCTCCTCGCAAATAATTAAACGAGAAGCCAGTTATTTTTACATCGTAAAACTCACCTAAGGTGCCAAAATCGAGAATTACTGGTCTATAAGAATTTGTTCTCGACAAGAACGTACCAAATTTTCCTTCTTTTGTTACCAAAACCCTGTACTTCTTGCCAAGGTGCTTTGAGTTGTTTTCCTCCCCTATCTTCTTCGTTAGCTCTGTCAGAATTCTGCTCCTCTCCTTCTTTATCCAGTCCGGCATGTCCTTCCACTTCGATGCGGGAGTGCGATTTCTGGGAGAGTATCGTGTGATGTTTACGATGTCCGGCTTTACCTTTTCGATCAACTTGTAGCTCTCATAGAATTCCTCCTCGCTTTCTCCCGGGAAGCCAACGATTATGTCCGTGGAGAGTGTAATATCATTGAATTCCTTCCTAAAAGCAGATACGATCTCCAAAAAATCTTCCACAGTATAGTTCCTGTTCATTCTTTCGAGGATCTTATTATCTCCGCTCTGAACCGGTAGATGCAGAAACTTGAATATCTTCTCACTCCTGAAGGCGTCAACAAGCTCATCAAGAAACTCCATAGCGTAATTCGGGTTCATCATCCCAACTCTAATCCTGAAATCCCCTTCTATCTCAGATATTCTGTTTAACAAATCCGCAAGATTATAATCTCCTCTATCAACACCGTAAACCGCTGTATCCTGAGATGTCAGTTGTATTTCTTTATATCCACTTCTTACCGCACTTTTAACCTCCTCAACGATGTTTTCAAGCTTAAAGCTGTACAACCTTCCTCTCGCAAATCTCGTCGCACAGTAGGAGCATGCACCGAGACATCCCTCAGAGATGGACACTATTGCTATGACATTTTCCTTCAACCTCTCCTTAAGGCAAACGAGTTCGGATTTGTCCACTTTCTTTCGCTCAACATTGATGTATCTCTCGTTGTTCAGCACCTTCTTGATTGCTCTCCCTACATCCACAAGATTTTCCGGAGCGATGATTGAGTCAACCATACTCCCGTTAATCTTACCTGATATTCTCGGCAGGCATCCCGCGAGAACAATTTTCTTGCCTTTCCTTTTTAGCTCCACAATCCTCCTGATGATCTTCCTCTCTGTATGCTCTATGACCCCACAAGAATTCAGCACCACTACATCGCTCTCCTCACAGCTATCTACAAGCTGAAATTGCCTCTTGATGATACCCCTCATTATGTCCGTGTCCGCCTGATTGCTTGTGCAACCGTAGGTTTCAATGTAAACCTTGCAATCCATTGAATCAAAGTCCACGAATGGTTTAAAAACTATTGTGATGGTATTAGGGTTGAAGCTATGTCAAGCATTTTTGTCTCGGATGTTCAGTTCGGGTGTTCAGTTCGAACACGCTAAACCTAAAAGCCCTCTCCACCAACATACTCGTCACTGCAATAAAATAATATACCCACTCATCTAAGTTCCATAAAATGCTGTGGGTTGAGAAATACAGACCTTCCAAGCTGGAAGATGTCGTTGCAAGTGACAAAATAATCGAAAAGATCAAAAAATGGGCGGAAACATGGAAAGAACACAGAAAACCTCTTCTCCTCGCAGGACCGCCGGGAACTGGTAAAACAAGCACCGCTCTTGCTCTTGCTAAATCCTACGAATGGTCTACGGTGGAGCTCAATGCAAGCGACCAGAGAAGTTGGCAGATAATAAACAGAATCGTTGGAGAAGGGGCATTTAGCGAGACCATAAGCGATGAAGGAGAGTTTTTGAGCTCTTCCCAGGGAAGAAAGAAAGTGATAATCCTTGATGAGGTGGACAACATACACAAAAAGGAGGACAGCGGTGGAGAGATTGCCCTACTGAGAATAATAAAAAAGAGGCCTCCTCAGCCCTTAATCCTCATAGCAAACGACCTTTACGCCCTATCAAGAGACCTAAGAAATGCATGCGAGATCGTAAACTACAGGAGACTGGACTATCGCTCAATCGTAAAGGTTCTCCTGAGAATATGCAAAGAAGAGGGGATAAGAGCTGATAAATCCGTGCTGACAATCATCGCAAAAAACAGCGGTGGAGACTTAAGGGGTGCTATAAACGACCTCCAAGCTATTGCGGAGGGAAAAGACTCGATATCCGAAGAAGATGTAGCGGTATCAACAAGAACTCAGGAAACAGATATATTCAAAATCCTGCAGAAAATCTTCAAGAGTGACGATCCGGAGGTTTACAACCTTTCCATGCTTCTGAACGAGTCGCCAGAGGATATAATATGGTGGGTCAGCGAGAACTTGCCTTTAGAATACTCGGGAGAGGACTTGCTTAGATCCACTTTAATACTCTCAAGAGCGGACATGTTCCTCGGTAGAGTTAGAAGAAGGCAGTACTACAGACTGTGGAAATACTCGGGATACTTGATGACCACCGGCATCCAACAGGCTAAGAGGGAGAAAAAAGCTGGCTTCACGAGGTATAAAAGACCCATGATTTGGCAAAAACTCTTACAAACAAGAAAAAAAAGAGAAAAAGTAAGAAAAATTCTATCAAAAATCGGAAAAAATTCTCATCTTTCTTCGAAAAAAGCATATAATGAGATGTTCTTCCTCATCAAGCTACTCCTGTCCGTATTGGATGTGGAGAGAGCTTCAAAAATTTGTGCATTCTACGAATTCGATGAGGAGGATGTCGAATTTCTCACCGGGGATGAAGAGAGAGCATTGGCAATATCGAAATACATCGAGGAGCATAACCTTATCAAGGTTGACGAGAGTTTTCTCTCCGGATTTGAGGATGCTGTTGAAGATGGAACCGGACTCGGATTTGGATCATCTGAGGATGTGAAGAGAGAGAGTGAGACAGAGAAAGGGGATGAGGATAAGGAGGATGTCAAAAGGATAAAAAGCAAAGGCAAACGCAGAGATCTCACTTTAGACCACTTTTTCGGATGAATGAGATGGTAAGCACAGGTTGTAAACTTGGATCATGGATATGGGTGTCCCACCATAATTCTCGAATCAACTATTCTCACACCCCGCATCACACAACCATATCAGCGAAGTACAATCATATCAGCATGAACTCCTCCAACTTCCTTATCGATTTGGTGTGATCTTCGATCTCAGAATGATGCACAATCCTTCCTGCGAGCATAATGTCCATACTATCGGAAACCTTTAACAGATCCTCAACCCTCTCATGCGATATTATAGCTATTCCCTTGCCATCCTCTTTTAGTTCCTCAAACACCTTAAGCATCGTATCGGAATGGGTTGGATGGACACCTTGAAACGGCTCATCAAGTAGCAGGTACCTTCTCCCACCGGTGATTGCTCCAATGGCTCTTCCGAAAACCACAAGTTGTCTCTCACCACCACTTAGGTTTTTGGCTTTTTCCCTCCTTAGCCTCCTCAAGACGGGGAATTTTTCGTAAACGATGTCAACATCATCGCAAGATATTAACAAATTCTCCTCTACCGTTAGATTCCTTGCAATTCTCATTCTTTCTGGAGATAGTACCACTCCCTTTTCAAACCTCCTGTGTGGTGGTAGGATGCTTATGTCTTCTCCATCCAAAACAACCCTTCCCGCTTTTATAATTCCGATTAATGCTTTAAAAACAGTACTTTTTCCACTGCCGTTTGGTCCAAATAGCAGGGAGATTCTGCCTCTCTCTACTTGGAAATTCACACCTTTTAGTATCTCCACCCCGTCCGCCCTGAAATACCCATTTATCAATTCAAGCATTCAATCCCTCTCGGAGAATTTACTCGAGATCATTTCCTGTGAACCTTACTCCACCATACGACATCCTCATACTTAACCTTTAAAATTCTGTGTGTGGGGATGGGTGTTCCGCTCTTCAAATAAACGAACTTGTACCCCACATCCTCGATTTCCTCTCCGCTGAACTCTGAGATGCCCTTAGGTCTGTCGATATAGTAAACTCGGAGTTTCCTTAAATCCTTATTTGTCCACAAAAAATAGTTCAAGAGCTCCCTAATTGTTCTAAATTTCCTAAGTATAGGTTTGGATACTCCCTCTCCCTCCCTTCCTCCTTCTCCATCCCATTTTTCTTCCATCTCTACAAAAACAGAATCAGATCTCTTGATCTTTTGCAAGCTCGATCAATTGTCCCTTAACATTCAATTTCAATGACCTCTTCGCGGTCGCTCTTATTATAAGGGGATCCATGTCAAGGCTTCTGCTGATATGTGGCACCGACATCCTTCCGACATTTATCTCCTCTATGATTCGCGAGACTATACTCTCTATTTCATCATCAGGCAGGAATATCACCTTCAAAATTTTATTCAAATCTTTGAGAGATGCAAAGAAGTTTGCACTGAGGTGGGTGTAGCTAACATGGTACTCCTTCTCGGGAGTTCCACCCGGGTTTTGTGGCATCCTCCATTTTATCTCCAGCATGCCAGCGTGTTTGAGGATTTTCAGTGCCTCCTCCACCCCATCACCGAATTCCTCTTCAAGCTCCTTCATTGTCATCCACTTCTCAAGTAAGGATTCGTAAACTCTCCGGTATGTTTTTGTTGAGAATATTTGAAGAATGGGAACGAGTTCCACAATGTCATTTATGAGTTTTGCTCTTTTTGCCATTTCATCACCCTTAAAAATAATTGAGATAGTCTATATCGCACGATATTTTTAATTTTCTATGCTCTAATTTTCTGGCTTATTATATTATGGGGGAAATTATTTTGATGTTTGCAATGTTCAGAACAAGAGTTGCCTGTAGAGATTTACAGCTGTCGTAGAAACCTAAAAAACACAGACTTCATACACAAAAATTTTAAAGCCAACAATATTAAGCTTGGTTGTGTTGGACAAGGCGGGTTCTTCCAAGATCAACATCGAAAGTAGAGGAGGAGCAGGTGATAAGGAAGGTGTCAAAGGATCGGCAAAAAAAGCACAGACCAAGCCAGAAAAAGCAAAAACAACGGAGAGACCAGACATAGACACCTACTTCATGGAGATCGCCAAAGTCGTTGCGAAGAGATCGACATGCCTGAGGCAGAATGTCGGGGCTGTCATAGTAAAAGACAAGAGAATTCTATCTACAGGCTACAATGGTGCCCCTACCGGGCTTGAGCACTGCCTCGACATAGGCTGTTTAAGGGAGGAGCTGAACATAGCTTCTGGAGAAAGACATGAGCTTTGCAGAGCTGTGCACGCAGAACAAAATGCGATAATCCAAGCTGCGGTACACGGTGTAAGCATTGAGGGGGCGGTTCTCTACACAACCCATCAGCCATGCATAATGTGTGCAAAAATGATTATCAACGCCAAAATAAAAAAAGTAATTTACGGCAAAGAGTACCCCGATGAAAGGGGGCTCGAGTATCTGAGATCCGCGAACATAGAGGTAGTGTACATACCATCCGAGTGATTTTGAGTGTGAGTTACCCTCCATGAGTTACCCTCCATGAGTTACCCTCCATGAGTTACCCTCCATGAGTTACCCTCCATGAGTTACTCTCCATGAGTTACTCTCCATGAGTTACCCTCCATGAGTTACCCTCCATGAGTTACCCTCCATGAGTTACCCTCCATGAGTTACCCTCCATGAGTTACCCTCCATGAGTTACCCTCCATGAGTTACTCTCAACCATCCCGGGTAAGCTAAACAATATCACAAACCAACAAAAGACCGTGTGGGATGTTGCCCGCCCTGTGGAATCCTCATCATCTCTGCTTTTTCAGAGGACTCATGGCGGACGGGCACATGTACTTATGCACAATAATTTAAAAACCTTGGGTCTGAAGGTGGGCAGTCACGGAACTGAAGAAGATTGAAGTCAGAGTTTTTAGAACCTTTATTTGAGCAAGTTTACCAAAATGGAATTTACCTCCCCGTAATCTACCCCTTCAATAAATTCTGTTTCACCTTTGTGTTCTTTGCATTTAGCAGATAAATCCAGAAACATCCCTTCGCTAACATTACCCTCAAGAACCCTCGGTGGCAGATGGGCGATGATTGCAAACTCACCCTGCTTAAATCTACCCGAATTCGTTACTACATTCATTTTGAAACCGCAATCAACAGTACAAATCCAGAGTTTGTCAATTTTACTTCTCGAAACTATTTCCCCGCAGAAGTACCTGATAGCCTGATAAGGCTGGGATATGATGCCTCTTGAGAGCAATTTTGGGAGATTGGTCATATATTCAAGCCAGTAAATCACGGAAATTGTTACAAAATCTCTTTCAACACCTTTCAAGTCCTTGAGAATGCTCTCAGATACCTCAATAATTTTTTTCAGAACCTCAAGCTCCGTTATCTCCTTGAGTGAGATGTAGGAGTACTTCACAGTCTGGAGGTCTGATTTTAACACCCTAAGTTTTCTAACATATTCCTTCCTTCCCTGTATTTTTACAGAGTTGAACAGCTTTTCGAGTTCATCCAATCCCTTCTCAGCGAGCAGAATCCTGAAATCCTTGGATGTATCGAAATATCCACTCTCACCTGAAGCACTCATCTGACCTCACCCGAGATGATGACAACAAGCTTACTCCATAATCTGTTGGGACCCATTTCAACAAATCTGATGTTCTCAAGTCCCGCAGAATCGTACCAACTTATGCACTGTTGAGTTGAGGGGAACAGCATTACACTCTCTGCAAATCTTCTCACTACTGGATTGGATGGCTTTCTCGGTGCGAGAATCACAACCCTTCCTCCGGGTTTCGTAACTCTTGCCATCTCAGAAATTCCCTTTTTTGGGTTGGGCCAGTACTCTATACTCCCTGCGGATATGCTCGCATCAAATGTGTCGTCTTTGAACGGAAGATTCTCCGCATCACATCGTAAGTAGTTCACATTCGGTAGCCTGTCAATCGCTTTTTTCATCTGCTCTGGTGTAAGATCGACCGCAAAAATATTTTCCTGCAAAACTTTCTTCGAGATTCCATATGTCGTGAATCCCGTACCGCATCCAACCTCGAGAACTATGTCTCCATCACTCAACTCAGCCATTTCCACAACTTTTTCAAGCATTTTCTGGGAATAAAAGATGGGGTTAATTCTATCGTAAACCTTGGAAAAGTACTTGTAGAACTTTCTTGCCCTTACTTTATCCTCAAGCAGTCCCATGGAAAATCATTGTGCCTGTTTTTCTTTGAAGAACTCTGCCAAGGGTATTTTTCCGTGCTTTTCAACCTTCATGTTGATTTGTATTATATCTCTCCCTATTGTATTTCCTCTGACCGCTTTCTTCCTCCTTAAACCTTTTTCTCTCGGCTTATACCCTGCTCCACCAGCGAGCAAGATTTTTTTCCTGATGTTTCCCGGAATGTCCTTCCTCATCGGTACGCCATCTTTATCGCTACCCCCACAAATTTTCAACTCATAATCGGGAGGCAGTTCCACGATTGTCCCATTAACAATATCTCCTATTTTTTTACCGATGAGCTTGTTCGCATTTGCACCGCTAATTACCTTTTGATACGCCAATCCCGTTGATGGATCAGATATTACAACCTTAAACTCCATTTTTATCACCCCTTTTAGCAAATCAGGTTTCGAGTGCTATAACCTTCAAGACTGCATTTATTATTTACTGCGATAACGCCACCATTATTCAATGCGAGAACGCCATTGAATGCATCAGAATCCTCTCCAAATACCACAAGGGTTGATGCACAGGTTGGTTTACACAATACATGATGACACATTCCTATCTCCCCCAAAACGGATTGTCCTTCCTCTTCAGCTCAAGAAACTCCTTGAAAGCTTTCTGTGTTTCCTCACTCAGAGAGTCCAGTAGATCCTTCTCTATGACTCTCGCATGCCTTTCTGGGACATCCACATACAGAACCTCGTCCCCGTGAAGCTGTCTGCCTATGGTAACTCCGTCGATGGAGATCGCCAGTTCATCCCCTTCATTAGCCACCGCAACATTCTCTCCTTCCTTCTGCATACTTCTAACAGTTCCTGCGGGAGTTCCATCCTCCTTCAACAACTTACAGTCTCTTTTCAGCTCACCAGCAAGGACCCTAACACCAATTACAGCGGGTCTGCTCCTTCTGAAAATGAACTCCTTAAGTAGCTTTATTTTGGCAGGTTTAACGAGCTCTTCAACCTTTTGCTTCTCCCTCAACCTTTTTTCTTCCTCCCTCCACTTCACGAAGTTATCTATGAGACTGTAAATTATCTCATCCAGAAATATTCTGACACCGTACTTTCTAGCCTCTTCTTCAACTCCCTGCAATGTTTTAACACCAAAACCGATTATCACCCTGTTCAGTTCATCCCTATTGGCTATAGCTTCAATTACATCTCTCTTATCGATGTCTCCAACCTCTGCCTTTTTGATCTTAATTCCTTCTCCCTTGAGCTCATTGATAAGTGCCTCAAGCGATCCAAGGGTGTCAGTTTTTAGAATTACCCCTTCCTCATCCGTTTTAATCTCAATATCCTCGTACTCCTTAGCCAACCTTTCTTTGAATTCCTTCAGATCCTCATCCGTTTCAACTGCCTCAAATTCACTTCCCGCCAGCACTCCCTCCAAGTTCCCCGCAATCAGCTTTATTCCCGCTGCAGCGGTAACACTTTTCACACTTCTGAACTTGCTCTCAATCCTTATCTCCTGAGAGGGTCTCGGCTTCAATATCCCTTTAACATGTGTGACTATCACCTCATCCCTGCTTGCAATGGCAATTCTATCTCCAACATGCAATGTCCCATCGTACAAGATTACATCGCATGTGGTCCCCATTCCCTTCTCCTCTTTTATCTCAAGAATCGTTCCCTTAGCTTTTCCTGATACATGCAGTTTAAGGCTTTCTTCAAGATACCTCTGAGCAAGCCCAACGAGAACAAGAAGAAGCTCCGGAATTCCTTCTCCTTTCAATGCTGACACAGGTATAATTGCCACATTTCTCGTAAAATCTCTAATCCTGTCGAATCTCTCGGCAGAAAAACCGTGCTCATACAATTTTGCTATCAGCTCATAGATTCTGTTATCAAGCCTTTTTTTCGCAACATCTTCTTGTTGGTTGTAGCTGAGAAGGAACGGTGCGAACTCTTTGGACTGCCACCCCGGAATCTTGTCTATCTTGTTCGCTGCGACAACAAAAGGTGTTTTGAATGTTTTCAAGATCGAGATAGCTTCCTCGGTTTGAGGCTTAAACCCCTCATTTACATCCACTATGAGGATCGCCAGATCTGCAAGAGCTCCACCTCTTTTCCTGAGGTTAGTAAAGGCTTTGTGACCGGGGGTATCGATGAACAGAAGCCCCGGAATGTCCACATCTTTCTTCCACAACCCCTTACATATATCCTTTATCATCGAGATCGGAACTTCCGTCGCACCTATATGCTGGGTGATGCCTCCGGCTTCCTTCGCTGTAACCCTTCCTCTCCTTATTTTATCGAGGAGGGTTGTCTTACCGTGATCAACATGTCCCAGCACGGAGACTATCGGAGTTCTTAAAGCCCGATGCTTATTTTTCGATGACTTTTTCGATGACATTTTTCCTCAACTTATTTTACATTTATTTTACCATTTGCCACATCTTCCCACACTTCTTCACAACTCTTTCCAGCAATATTTCCCTCATCTTCCTTCCCAGCAATAACCCTTCTCAGCAACCACCCAAACTACCACAGTTAATAAAAAAATTTGTTTGGCTGTTCTACTTTAATTCACCACTTTGCTACCTCAGAGATAGCTCAACCAACACTCAAATATCCTCGTAAATCCACCCGTCGATGCTTCTGTCGTACTCCACGATCTCACTCGAAGTGAAAAACAGGTTGATTTCTCTTTCCGCAGATTCAATCGAATCGGATGCGTGGATGATATTCCTGCCGACATCGAGTCCAAAATCCCCTCTTATAGTTCCCGGATTTGCTTCGGCGGGATTCGTTGCTCCGACCAGAGTTCTAACAACTTTCACAGCATTCCTCCCCTCAACCACCATCGCAACAACGGGGCCACTCGTGATGTATGAAACAAGTGCTGAAAAGAACGGTTTCTCCTTATGCTCAGCGTAGTGGTTCTCCGCAAGCTCCTTCTCGATCTTCATCATTTTCATTGCAACTATCTTCAGTCCCTTTCTCTCTATCCTCCTTACTGCCTCGCCTATGAGGCCTCTCTGGACACCGTCAGGTTTCACCATCACAAATGTCCTTTCCATTGTATCACTTCCTTGCGTACTTCTTGGTCCACTTGAGCTTTCTCGGATTTCTTTTCAGCTTCAGCATGTTTTTCTCACATTTCCCCGAGCAGAAATAGAAGATCCTTCCGTCCCTCCTAACATACATTTTCCCCGTGCCTACTTCTATTTCCTCTCCACAAAAACTGCAGGTATGAGTTTCCATGTTAACACCCCTTGAACTATTTCAATGCAAGTTTTCTTGCCTCTCTTGCGGTTTCCTTAATCATCAGTACATCTCCAACCCTCACAGGACCGAAAACATTCCTCGTTATAATTCTCCCCTTGTTCTCTCCACCAAGAATTCTAACCTTCACCTGAGTTGCTTCACCATGCATCCCTGTTCTTCCTATGATTTCGATTACCTCCGCGGGTTGGATATCTTCCTCTTCAGCCATTAAAATTCACCTCTCGGTTACTTTTTGAGTCCGTTAATCTTCGCTACGAGATCTCTAAGCTCCTTCTTCGTCTCTCCCTCATCCACTACCGCTACTGCAGAGCAGTTAACCTTTAATCCTGCTGCTTGTCCGAGTCTGCTTTTTGTATCGATGTAGATGTACGGTACATTCTTCTCCTCACAAAGAAGAGGAATGTGTGCAACAATTTCCGGTGGATCTACATCCATCGCGATGTAAACGAGTTTAGCCATCCCCCGTTCAATTGTTTTCGTTGTTTCATTCGTTCCTTTTTTTATCCTTCCTGTCTCCCTTACCTTCTCAAGTATTGCAAGAGCGGAATTTTGCAGTTCTTCAGGAACCTCAAACCTCACATACACCATTTAAACACCTCCTTCCTTCAAGTCATCATTCATCGGCTCAACTATGAAGGTCTCGATGATGTTTTAAACTTTTTGGTGCTTGGTTCGTCAGCCTACTGTTGGAGCGGTGCGAAATAAAAGTTATTCCCAGTCTTCTGTCAGAAAAAGTTGTTAGAAAATGGAGAAAATTGAATGAGATGCTTGCAAAAGAGTGAAAAGAGAATAAAAAAGGAGACTAACTCGCTGGGAAATCCGTTCTATGTTTTTCTATTTTTTTGGCTTTTAACAGCCTGTCATAAATCTTATTAGCCTCTTCTTTGTACTTTTTAGCCTCCTTTTCTCGGCCAATTTCCTTGTAGAACTCAGACAGATTATCGAAGGAGTGTGCCAAAGATTTCAAGTAGGCTGGGTTCTTTGCAACAAGCTCTTTTTTAAGATCAAGATCAATCAGAAACGCCTCCTCCGCAGATTCAAGTCTTCCGGTCTTTTTGTAGATTACCGCAAGGTTCGTGTATGTATCTCCCAAGAATCCCTTGTAGAACTCATTTCTCTCTGCCATCTCCTCGAAAATCTCCTTTGCTTCATTGAATTTCTCCTCCGCGAGATCAAATCTCTTCATTTCCCTATACATGGCACCTCTGTTATTCAGGACGGTTGCTAAATCAACGATGTACCTTTCATCCTCCTCTGAGAGCTTCCTGAATATTGATTCAGACTCCTTATAGTACTCCTCAGCAAGATCAAATTTTCTCAGCTCGGTCATTAACGAGCCGAGATTGCTGAGAACCTCTCCAAGAATGTTGGGCTTGAAGATGTCGGGATTCCCGCGGATTATCTCAAGTGCCTCCGTCAGGTACCTCTCTCCGTCGTCAAACCTCTCCTGCTCGATGCAGAATGCACCTAAGTCGTTGAGATTCGCAACGAACCCTCTGAGATTTTCTTCAGTCTTATCCAGAGTTCTGTATATCCTGTCTGCCTCGAGATAAGCTCTGTACGCTCTCTCCGGCATGTGCATTAGAACCAAAGCCTTCCCCGCATTGGATGCTGATCTCGCTTCCAACTCTGGAAGATTGAACTTTCTTGCGAGTTTTGCAGTGTTCAACGAGGAGATACTCCAGCTAACCAATCCCTCTCTGCTCATCATCTCATTCGTTATCAGAGAAAAGTGAGAGAAGTAAATCAATGACAATATGTCTTTCCACTCTTCATCGAGTTCCTTAATATTGGAAGGATCCTCAAGCAGTTTTTCCGCGACTCTCTTTATCTCCTCAGGAGCTTTTCCACGAATGACATCCAAAGCCATCAAGGGAAGCCCTTTTCTGAGGTAATCAAAAACCTCTTTTTTAAGATTTTCGAGATCGTCCATCATGAAACTTTGCGGTTTGAGGGTTATTTAAATTATTCTGATCGACAGGAATAAGATTGGGGTGAAAAACTAATTAAAAATCATAAAGATTATAAATAATTTTAAACAATAAAGGTTGATGAGCGAAGTTGGTTTAAAAACATCAAAAGTTTTGAGTGCGGTTCTGCTAATTGCGGTTATTGCATTCGTTGTAATGGCTTATCGGTACATAGTTCTCTTAGCACCGTTTAGCGGAGAATTGTGGAGAGAAGAGGATGTAAGAAGGGTTGCAAGTCCCTATGGCTATGCAGAAGTGTATTACGATGAATACGGGGTCCCTCACATAAAAGCGGAGAACGAGAGAGCACTCTCATTTGCTGTGGGGTATGTCCAAGCAAGAGATAGGTTGTTCCAGATGGATCTGCACAGACGAATGATGAGGGGACAGCTTTCCGAGATATTCGGGGAAGAGCTCGTTGAGTCAGATGTGTTCCACATTAAGATGGACTTCCTGTCATCCGCAAAAGCGACATGGGAGGAGATCAACGGAACCGAGTTTGGTGATTATGTGATGGCTTACTGTGACGGTGTAAATGCATACATAGTTCAAGCGGAGAAGGATGGTACTCTTCCAATGGAGTTCAAACTCCTGAACTACAAACCCGAGCTCTGGAAGCCGGAAGATACTTTCTTAATAGCAAAGGAGATTGCTTGGGGATTAACAGGAGATTTCAACGACATAGAGAGAGCAATTATCGCTGAAAAGCTACCCTCTGCTCTCGAGCTTTATCCAGAGGAGTTAAACCACAGCTATCCGATAGTGAGAACAGGAAAAGTTAGCTCCGAACTCTTGGAGTGGTTGAGACCTTTCGAGAAAGAGGACGGTGTTGGTTCGAACAACTGGATTATTTCTGGAAAGTACACCTCCAATGGCATGCCTATTCTGGCGAATGATCCACATTTATCCCTTACCGTCCCACCAGTGTGGTTCGAGATGCATCTGATCTCAGAAAAGATGAATGTCAGAGGTGTGACATTCCCCGGTGTACCCCTCATAATTATCGGACAGAATGAGCATGTCGCTTGGGGGTTCACGAATGTTGGTGCGGATGTGATCGACTTCTACTACTATGTAACGGATGAGGAAGGGAACAAGTACCTCTACAAAGGAGAATGGAAAAACTTCGATATAGAGGAGAGAACTCTAAGGGTTAAAACCAAAAAGGGAATTGAGGAGAGAAAAGTTATAGTGAAGAAAACCATTCACGGTCCGGTGATAGACAGAGGCGGAAAAGAGGTTGCGGTCGCATGGACTGGCCTGAGTGCAACGAGAGAGTTCTTCGCCATCTATACATACAACCATGCTGGAAACATGGAGGAGTTCTTGGAGGGTGTAAAGTACTTTGATGTGCCTGCTCAAAATCTCGTTTACATTGATGACGAGGGAAATACCATGTACTACCCCGCCGGAAGATTTCCTTTAAGATACATCAACGGCAAACTGGTTCCCGGAAACATCATCTTCAACGGGTCTGCGGGAGAGGGAGAGTGGATCGGATTCAAACCATACGGCAAATCAACTTGGGAAGGCTTCATTCCATTCGATGAGATTCCACATCTAATCAACCCAGATTATGTTGCTACAGCAAACCAGAGAGTCGTTTTTGACTACCAGTACTATCTCGGAGACAGTAGTTACTTCACAGACCCGTACAGAGGAATGAGGATATACGAGATGCTCGATAAGATGATCGATAGCGGGAGAAAAATAGATGTCAAATTCGTAATGGACATGCAGAGGGATGTTTACTCAAAGCCTGCTGAATTCTTTGTAAATCAAATCAGGGAGGAAAATCCACCTTTTTCAGAAAAAGCATTAAGCTACGCCAATGAACTGCTGAACTGGGACTACAAAATGAGAAGGAACTCAAAGCAGGCATTAATATTTGCTATTTGGTTGAAACACTACCTAAACGAAACATTTTACGATGAGTTTAGTTCCGCAGGGCTCGATGAGAGCTACTATCCAAAATACTGGGTTCTCCAAAATCTCGATAGCGGTAGTAAGTGGTTCGATGACATCAGGACTGAAGAGATAGAGACTAAAGCAGATATAATGGCAAGAGCAATGGATAGAGCGGTCAAAGAGATAGAGACGGATGGATACAGAGTTTACGGAGACTACAACAAACTCAACATGAACCATCCGTTCGGTGAAGTACTGAGGTTTCTCAACTACCCAAATCTCCCCATGGATGGTTCAGAGTTCACGGTTTTCAACTTCAGAGCAAAATCTACACCGTTTCAGATTGGAAGTAGCTGGAGAATGATATCCACATTCGACAAGTCATACTGCATACTACCGGGAGGGAACTCAGGGAGATACCTATCAGAAAACTACGATGACCAGCTTGAGAAGTGGGCTAACGGAGAGTACAGGGAGATGGGATTTGAAATTAAGGGAGCTAAGACGATTGTCTTCGAGGCTCTAAAATCTCAAATATCTTAGAGGTGGTAAAAAATGTTAGAAAGAAAGTTGGTTTTTCCAATGTGTTTGATTATCTCCGCGGTAGTAACATATTTTCACTGGATTGGGCTAATACTGGCGGGCATTACCTCAGCATACTTTTCCAGAGACTTGAAGAGGGCGATTACGACCGGATTTCTTTTTGGAGTAGTGATAGTTACCCTATTCATGGTGAAAATGGCGTACTCGGGGCAGTTGAAGTTCATCAACATGGGTGCGCTGTTCTACTTAAGCATTGCAGTCGGACTGATTCTACCAACATTTACCTCCGCAATAAAGGGGCTGATGGATTGAGAGTGGCGGTACGGAAAATGGCATATTGGTGGGAGGGGCGTTAAAAATTTTAAAAAATCAAACCAACATACAATATGAACCTCACCGCCATCGAAATAAATCTAACCACCAAAGAATTCCGTGAGAGATCTCTCGAAAAATACGCAGAATTAATCGGAGGAAAAGGAATAGCGACCAAGCTTCTTATCGATCTTTTACCACCGGGGATCGATCCATTTTCGCAAGACAACCTTCTCGTATTTGCAACCGGTCCTTTGAACGGCATCGTTCTGAGCGGAG
>Ga0209426_1001107_pt1 | contig 19284 bp, 17 predicted proteins | sample Deesub1362B_J571_FD_187697 | JGI IMG/M metagenome (GOLD analysis project Ga0209426, IMG submission 187697) | Deep oceanic, basalt-hosted subsurface ecosystem from Juan de Fuca Ridge flank, Pacific Ocean, CORK Borehole 1362B_J2.571 (SPAdes)... ...
CCCGCGCCATCGGCCTCCACCCGGTGCTGGCCGCCATCTGCGGGGTGATCCTCGCCGGAGGGGTGCATGCCGTCAAGGCGGGCGGGCGGCCCGTGGTGACGGCGACGACCGGTGGGGTCGCTAATCCCATCCTCAGCACCCTGGAGGACCTCCTTTCCGCTGTGACCTCCTTCATCGCTGTCGTGGCCCCGTATCTCGTGGGCGTTTTTCTCCTGTTCATCGCGTCGCTGATCGCCTGGTGGATGATCCGGCGGCGCCGTAAGCAGTCGGAGTGATCGGCCGGAGGGCTGATCGTTTCAGCCCTCGGAATCCACACTTTTGAGGAGGGAGTTATGTCGCAGGAACCTTATTCCTACCAACCGTCCACACCCCCGACCAGCGGACTGGCAATCGGTTCCCTGGTCGCCAGCATCCTCGGTCTCACCTTCGTACCGACCATCGGCAGCATTGTCGGCGTGATCCTGGGCTACATGGCCAAGCGGCAGATCGCCGAGAGTGGTGGCGCGATGGGCGGCGAAGGGCTTGCCAAGGCCGGGATCATCATCGGCTGGGTCGGAATCGGCCTGACCGTGCTGTTCATCTGCCTGTGGGTCGGCTTCATCGCCCTAGGCATCGGCGGGGGCATGTGCGCAAGCCTGGGGAACATCCAGTAGCGTCCTTCTCCCGCCGCCTAACCGATCCGGCTGCCCCACCGCTCCTCATCGGCATCGTCAGCCTGGGCCTGCTCCCTTTCATCCCGGTCCTCCCCGGAGTGGGGAGTCTGTTGGTATTGGCCCAGGGCGTTCTCTCCTGGAAGGGAGCCGGGCGACCACGGTGGCCCGCTGTGGTCGCTATCGCCATCGGAGCACTGGGATCGTTCCTGGCAGCGGTCCAGGTGGCGACCGTCCTCCTTTCCGCAGTGGGGGTCTCTCCCTGAAGGGCCTATGTTGGTTGACTGACACAACAGATTGCGATCCCGTCGCCCGGCGACTCAAGTCGCGGGCTACAAGTGGCGAAGCCGCCCCCCGGCGGCTGGAAGCCGCGGCTACGGGCCGCAAAGCCCGCCTTCGTGGGCTTCCAGCCACCGGGAGGAGGGAATACCTCCTTAGCAAAATCGTTTGACGAAGTGCCTGCCGAGTTTTGTCAGCCAACGAAGGGTCTATGTTTACGAGGAGGAGCAGGTATGAGCGAAATCGCGCCTGAACCCGTCGGAAGGTTCGACGAACCTGACGAGAACGAGAAGAAGACGAACGTGTGGCTCATCGTCGCCATCGTGGCGATCGCCCTGATCGTGCTTTGTTGCTGCTGCGCTGGTCTAGCGACACTGGCTTACCTCGCCTCGGAGGGGGAACTGGGGCTGCTCCTGCCCTCCCTTCTGGCCCTGTAACGGATCCAACCGCGTCGCCCGGCCCTGTCCTTCAAAACGTGTGCCCCATCGCAGAGAAGCGCAGAGGAGAAAAACAAACCCTGCGCCCTTCGCATCCATCTGCGGTACGCAAAGAGAAGCACCTGGAGAGGCGGCACATTCGTCAGTGAAAATTCCAGAGTCCATCCGATCGATCCTGGAGAACTTACCCGAGCGCCCCGGCGTCTATCTGATGCGGGATGCGCAAGGGGAGGTCCTTTACATCGGTAAAGCGGTCAACCTCCGCAGCCGCGTCCGCTCCTATTTCACCCCCTCCGCCCAGGAGAACGCCAAGATCCGGCGACTGGTGGCCCGCGTGGCCGACCTGGAGTTCATCGTCACCGACTCCGAACTGGAGGCCCTCATTCTGGAGGCCAACCTCATCAAGACCCACCGGCCTCGCTTCAACGTCCGCCTCCGGGACGACAAGCGGTACCCCTACATCAAGATCACCTGGGCCGAGCCGTTCCCCCGCGTGCTGGTCACCCGCCGGGTCGAGCGGGACGGGAGCCGCTACTTCGGCCCCTACACTTCCTCCGCCGCCCTCCATCAGACACTGGACCTGCTCCGCCGCTCGTTCCCGTACCTCACCTGCAATCGGAAGATCACCGGTCGGGACGAGCGGGCCTGCCTCTACTACGAGATGGGGCGCTGCCTCGGCCCGTGCATCGGCGCGGTCACCCAGGAAGAGTACCGGGCGATGATCGAGGGGCTGATCCGTTTCCTAGAGGGTCGGAGCGACGAGGTCGTCGCCGACCTGGAGCGGAGGATGCGGGCAGCGGCCGACGCGCTGGACTTCGAGCGGGCTGCGCGGCTGCGGGACCAACTCCAGGCGGTCCAGAGGGTGGTGGAGAAGCAGAAGATCGTCGCCGCCGCTGGGAGCGACCAGGACGTGATCGCCTTCGCCCGCGACGACGGCAACGCCTGCGTGCAGGTCTTCTTCATCCGGGGCGGTCGCCTCCTGGGGCGGGAGTACTTCCTGCTGGAGGGGGCGGAGGAGGAAGAAGACCGGGAAGTGATGGCCGCCTTCCTCAAGCAGTTCTACCGGGATGCCCCTTACGTCCCCCCGGAGGTGATCCTGCCCGAGGAGGTGGACGAGGCGTTGGTGATCGAGCGGTGGCTGCGGAGCAAGCGGGGGGCCAAGGTGACGCTCCGCGTGCCCCGGCGGGGACGGGCGCGCGACCTGGTGCGGATGGCGACCGAGAACGCGGTCCAGACCCTCCAGATGCTCCGCGCCCAGTGGGAGGCGGACGCCGTCCGACAGGAACAGGCGTTGGAGGAGTTGAAGGAGGCATTGGGCCTTCCCGCTCGCCCGGCCCGCATCGAATGTTACGACATCTCCACCACCCAGGGGACCGAGCCGACGGGCAGCATGGTCGTCTTCGTCCAGGGGGTCCCCCGCAAGTCCGACTACCGCCGCTTCGTCATCCAAACCGTGGAGAAGCCGGACGACTACGCCGCGATGCGGGAGGTGCTCACCCGGCGGTTCCGCCGCTGGCAGACGGCGACCTCGGGAGAGGTGCAGGGGACGCGGGGGACGAAGACCTGGGCGATCCTGCCGGACCTGCTGATCGTGGACGGGGGGCGGGGGCAGTTGGGCGTGGCGGTGGAGGTGCTGGAGTCCTTCGGGCTGCAGGACCGCGTAGCGGTGGCCGCGCTGGCCAAGCGAGAGGAAGCCCTCTTCCTTCCTAATTGCGCCGAACCGGTCCGGCTGCCCCCCGGTTCCCAGGGGCTCTTTCTCCTCCAGCGCATCCGGGACGAGGCCCACCGGTTCGCCGTCTCCCACCATCGGCTCCGGCGGAAGCGGGCTGGCCTGGCCTCCGAACTGGACGCGATCCCCGGCATCGGCCCGGCACGGCGCAAGGCGCTCCTGCGCGCCTTCGGCTCCCTCGCCCGCATCCGCGCCGCCAGCGTGGAGGAACTGGCCGCCGTTCCGGGTATCTCCCGCACGCTCGCCGAGACCATCAAGGAACACCTGGGAGGCGGATGAGCCGATCGGTGAGCGAAGGTCTGGATGTGAGTTCGGACATGGCTTCCCGGTGGAACACCCCAGAGACACAGAGAGCGCAGAGGAGCGTTGAAGAAACCTCTGCCTCCTCTGCGCCTCCGTGGTGAAAAACGACGGATGTCCGAACTCGTGTCCAGAGCGCAGGGTGAGCGGTTGCGGTTTTCGACCTCTGTGGTAGAATGCTATGTCATCGGTCGGACCGATGCCACGGAGGTTGATATGCCGACTTCGATGGAGGACCTGAAACAGAGACTGCTGGAAGAGCGGGCCCGGCTGTTGGAACAGGTGAGTCGATTGGGCAGCAACACCTACAGCGGAGCCGGGTACGGCAACCACATCGCCGACGACGCCACCGAGACCTACGAACAGGCCAAAGAGGTCTCGTTACAGCAAAACGAGGCGGCCATTCTTCGGCAGGTAGAGCGCGCCCTTCTGAAGTTTGAGCGGGGAACCTACGGGATCTGTGAATCATGCGGCGCGCCGATCGACTGGGCCCGCCTGAAGGCCCTTCCATACGCGATGTACTGCCTGGAATGCCAGACTCGGCTCGAGCGTGGGGGATAGGGGGCGCCGGTTGCGTCGATTCCAGGCAGAGGGCCTAATCCTTCCCTTGGTCGCCTTACTGACGCTGGCGGCGGACCAGGTCAGCAAGCAGTGGATCGTGACCCATCTGGAGTGGGGTCAGTCGATGGACCTGGCGTCCTGGCTGACCCCTGTTTTGCGCATCACCTACGTCACCAACACCGGCGTCGCCTTCGGTCTGCTCCAGGGGATGGGGGACATCTTCACGATCGTCGCTATCGTGGTGGTGGGGATCCTTCTGTGGTACTACCACTCCCTCCCTCCAGGGCAGATCCTGCTGCGCATCGCCCTGGGCCTCCAGTTGGGCGGAGCGATGGGCAACCTCGCCGACCGGCTGATGCGTGGGGCGGTAGTGGACTTCCTCGACTTCAATTTCTGGCCGCTGCAGCAGTGGCCGCTCTTCAACCTTGCGGACGCGTCCATCGTGACCGGCGTGGGTCTCCTGATGCTGACGATGCTGTCCGACCTGGAAACGGCGGAAACCGGGGAGGAAGGCAAGCAGCAGGAGGCGGGGTAACGAAGTGGACCCGGTGGAAGAGGCCGTTTTCGTCGTCGAAAAGGGGGGTGAGCGGCTGGATCGGTTCCTGGCGGACCGACTGCCGGACCTGAGCCGCATGCAGGTGCAGCGGCTGATCAAGACCGGCCTGGCGACGGTCAACGACCAGCCCGCCAAACCCGCCTACCGGGTCGAACCGGGGGACCGGATCGTCGTGAGGGTACCCGACGAGTCGGAGCCGGTGATCCGGCCCGAGCCGATCCCGCTGCAGGTCGTGTACGAAGACGAATACCTCCTGGCGGTGGACAAACCGGCCGGGATGGTGGTCCACCCGGCGGCAGGCCACAGCAGCGGGACCCTGGTCAACGCGCTCCTGGCCTACTGCCCCCAGGTGGCCGACGTGGGCGGAGTGGACCGTGCTGGCATCGTCCATCGGCTGGACAAAGACACCTCCGGCCTGTTGCTGGTGGCGAAGGATCCCGAAACCCACGCCGCCCTCCAGCGTCAGTTCAAGCACCGGCAGGTGCGCAAGACCTACCTGGCGCTGGTGGAAGGGCGGATCTACCCCAAAGAGGGGATCGTCGAAGCGCCGGTGGGGAGAGATCAGCGGGCGCGGAAGCGGATGGCGGTGACGCGGACCGGCCGGCCTGCGGTGACGCAATACCGGGCGGTGGAGTACTTCCGCGACCACACCCTCCTGCAGGTCCGTCCCCACACCGGCCGGACCCACCAGGTGCGGGTCCACCTGGCCTGGCTGGGGTACCCGGTGGTCGGGGACCGGGTGTACGGACGGCGACGACAACCGCTCCTGCCCCACCGCCACTTCCTACATGCCCAGGAGTTGGTCTTTACCCACCCGGCGACGAAGGAAAAGGTCACCCTCACTGCGCCGCTCCCACCGGACCTGAAGGCGGTGTTGACCCGGTTGAGAGAAGAGAGATGAAGCCGTCCGAGAGACGGGACCTGATCGTGGAGGTTGTCGAGGTCCGCGGTCGCTGTCCGATCCACCGGGTAGGGGATCGATTCCACGTCCAAGACGGATACCGTCTGATGGCAGAAGGGCCGATCTGCCTCCACGCCCTGCAGTCACTGGCCCCCTACTACGTCCCGCTGAGCCGGGGGATCAACCCCGCCGACCTGGGACTGAACGGCCCGGACGGTGCGGCCTACGTCCAGTGCCTGGACCCGGTGGGCTACACCGGCGGCGGGACCATCGTTTTTAGGATAGAAACCACAGAGGCACGGAGAACGCAGAGTTAAATAAAACCTCGACTTCTCTGCGTCCACCGTGTCTCTATGGTTGACAAAGAGGGAGGAGGATATGCGGGAGATCACGGTAGCCGTCGTGCAGATGGAGCCCCGGTTGGGGAAGATGGAAGACAACCTGGTGAAGATGGGGGAATTCATCCGCCGCATCGCCACCGAGCAGCCAGTGGATCTGATCATCTTTCCGGAACTGGTGACCACCGGTTACGAAATGGGTCCCCGGTTCCCCCAGGTGGCACAGCGGGTTCCTGGCCCGGCGGTCAACATCATCGGCCAGCGGGCCGCCGAGCATGGGGTTCACGTGGCCTTCGGGATGGTGACGAAGGAGCGAGTGGAAAGCATCCTCTACAACGCCGCCGTTCTGGTAGGACCCGACGGGGAGGTCATCGGGCAGTACCACAAGGTCCATCTGCGGGGCGAGGAGCGGATGGCCTTCCGGGCGGGATATCGCATCCTCCCCTTCGAGGCCGACTTCGGGACGGTCGGGTTGATGGTCGGATGGGACCTGGCCTTCCCGGAGGTGGCGCGGAGTCTGGTGCTGGAGGGCGCGGAGCTGCTGGCGGTGCTCGCCAACTGGGAGCAGCCGAACGTGGCTGAGTGGAAGGCGTATCTCCTGACCCGAGCCTACGAGAACGCGGTCTTCGTCGCCGCGGCCAACCGAATAGGAGAGGAGCCTTCCTACACCTTCTTCGGCCAAAGCGCCATCATCAGCCCGGAGGGCCGGGTTCTGGCAGCGATGGACGAGCCCACCGAGGGGTACGCCGTAGCGAAGATCGACCTGGACGACGTACGACGGGTGCGGGAGGAATCGCAGATCCTCCAATGCCGCCAGCCCACGGCGTACCGGGCGTTGGTGCGGAAGTACTGAGCGGGTTCCAGGGCACAAGGGCGCCCTTGCGCCTGCCCCCTGTATCTTGACTAACTGGGAGGCTCGAAGGGACGGAACCCCTTCCCTCGCACCTCCTCCGCCGGGCTGACGACGACGAAGGATCCCGGATCGGTCTGGCGGGCGATCTCTTCCAGATATGGAACCTGGACATCGGTCACGGCGCACAGGAGGACATCCCGCACCTCGCCGGTGTACATCCCGGTCCCCGTCAGGGCGGTCACTCCCCGCTGGAGCTCCTCCATGATCCGCCGGGCCATCTCCTGGCCATGGCTGGTGATGATTGTCGCCAGCCGCTCGCGGGGCTTCGGCCCCGGCATCAGGGGCCCTGCCCTCTTCTGGATCCGGCGGACCACCTCTGGGAGGCCCCTTCCCCAGGCGGGCAGCAGGAGGGACGCGATCGACACCCCGACCAACCCACCACACACCAAACCGACTGCGGCGATCACCACCATCCCCTCAACAGGACCCACGGCAGCCCTCGCCAGCACCGTCTCCCAATCCCGCGTGGGGACCGGGTGAAGGAACAACTTCGCCGACCAACTGAGCACCAGAAGCGTGACCAGCCAGACGTAGTTTCGCCGGAACCGCCGCCCGATCGCATCCCAGTACGCCATCGGGAAGGAGGGATGTAGCAGGCTCTCCGCCAAGTGGTCCGCCCAGTCGGAGGCCGGCCGGGAAGGAGAGACGAGAAGCGGGGCGAAGAAGTCGGTCTCCAAGAGATGGACCCGGTAGGACCAGAGCAGGTAGTAGCGGTAGCGGCGCGCCTCGATGTTCAGAAAGGTGAGCACCAGCAGGAGCGCCAGAAGGAGCACGAAGTGGGGATGTTGGGCGGAACTGAAGGCGACGGTGAACACACCGGCTACGGTGACCACCGCCCAGTTGGTCGTCGCGTCCAGGCGGGTGCGCCACGTGTTGGCCCGGCTGATCTCCCCCCGGTAGAGATGCGCCATCGCTGTGATAAACTCTCTCCTGTCCTCCCACCGCCGATCCGATAAGTCCACACGATCCGCCGCCTGATCGTCCAAGCCTGCACCTCTCTCCATATCTCCCCACCTCCTTTCCCCATTATATCGCGGAGGTCCCGCTTTGCCCACCGTTTTGCCCTCCCGACCAAACATGTTATAATCCCCCTGCCCGCCTCAGGCGGGTTTGTGGTACGTTGGGATCGGGAGGAACACACCTATGGCACGTAGGAACACCGGGAAAAGCCACCGCCGCAACGAGGTCGCCTTCTTCGTCAGCCTGCTTGTCCTCTTCCTCATCGTCTCCGCGGGCGTTGGCTACATTCTTTTCCTTCAAGTGAAAGACCTGGTCGCCGGCTCCACCATCCTTCCCTCTGTCTTCGGCGGCAGTCAGGAGGAGAACCCCGGAGCGCTGCCCGAGATCACGCTGAAGCCGTGGGAGGGCACAGAGCGGGTCAACGTGCTCCTGCTGGGGATCGACGAGCGGCAAAATCAGGAAGGACCGTGGCGCACCGACACGATGATCATCCTGACCATCGACCCGCTGACTAAGACCGGAGGGGTGCTTTCCATTCCCCGCGACCTCTGGGTCCCGATCCCCGGCTACGGCGAAGGGCGCATCAACACCGCCCACTACCTGGGCGACCTGTACGATTACCCTGGGGGAGGGCCCGCCCTGGCGATGCGCACCGTCGAATACAACCTGGGGATCCCTGTCCACCACTATGTCCGGCTGAACTTCCAGGCCTTCGTTAAACTGGTGGACCAAATCGGCGGGATCGACATCTACGTCGAAGAGGAGATCAACGACCCCACCTACCCCTCCAGCGACCCGGCCGATCCCTATGGCTACGACCCGCTCTACATCCCGGCAGGATGGGTCCATATGGACGGCGAACTGGCCTTGAAGTACGCCCGTACCCGCCACTCCCCGGGAGGGGATTTCGACCGGGCCCGGCGGCAACAGCAGGTGATGCGCGCCATCCTGGAAAAGGTCACCCGACTCGACCTCCTGCCCCAACTGGTCTCCCAGGCCCCCCAACTGTGGGTCACGCTCAACGACTCCGTCAAGACCGACCTGCAACTGGACGAGATCGTCAGCCTGGCCTACCTGGCGACCCAGATCCCCGAGGAGAACATCCGCACGGCGGTCATCAGTGAGGAATGCACCATGTTCTGGACCACCCCCGACGGCCAACAGGTGCTCGTCCCGATCCGGGATTGTGTGCGGGAGGTGAGGGATTCCGTCTTCGTGGTCCAGGTGACGCCGTCTCCGGACGAGGATCTGGCGGTCCAACTGACCCGGGAGGCGGCCACGGTGGAGGTACAGAACGGGACCGGTACAGCGGGGCTGGCGCATTCCACCGGAGAGTTCCTCCGCGGCCATGGGATCAACGTGATCAACGAGACCAACGCCGACCGGTTCGACTATGCTGAAACCCGGATCTACGTCTACACCGGCAAAGAACAGACCGCTCGGACCATCGCGCAACTGCTGAACCTGCCTCCGACGGCGATGGTAGTGGTCCCGAACGGGCAAGCCGGGGCGGACATTGTAGTGGTCCTGGGGGCTGATTACCAACCCCTTGGCCCGACGCCCACACCGTAGGGAGGATTCCCTGTGGCGACCATCCGCTGCTGTGTAGTCGGAGCAACGGGGTTCATCGGCGGGCAGATCGCCCGCGCCGCCCTTGCCCGCGGCTGGATCGTCCGCGCGGTCCGACGCCGTCCCAACGCCGTCGGCGCGCTGGAGGACGTGGCCGATCAGATCGAGTGGGTCCAGGCCGACCTGAACGACCCCGCATCGCTCATCCCGGCTTTCCGTGGATGTCCCCTCCTCTTCCACGCCGCCGCCTACTACCCCCGCAAGGCAGTCGACCCCTGGGAGGCGGTCCGGCACGGGGTGACGGGGATGCGCAACCTCCTCTCGGCCGCAGCGACGGCAGGGGTCAAACGGATCGTCTACACCAGCAGCCTCTCCACGGTCGGTCCCCCGAAGGAGCCGGGGCGATGGGCGAATGAGGACGACCTGTACCTCCCCGGCTCGGTGCGGCTGCCGTACTTCGAAGCCAAGTGGGCAATGGAGATGGAAGCCTTACGCGCCAACGCGGAGGGATTGCCGGTCGTCGTCGTCATCCCTAGCGCGGTCATCGGCCCGGGGGACGTGAAGCCCACCACATCGAGCCTGCTGCTGATGGTGGCCAAACGGCAACTGCGTTGGGTCGTAGAGGGTCGGCTGAACGTGGTGGACGGGCGGGATCTGGCGGTGGGCCACGTGCTGGCGGCGGAGCGGGGTCGCCCCGGCCGGAGGTACATCGTCGGCGGGCACAACATGACCATCCGTGATATGGTGGCGATTATGGCCGAGGCCGCCTCCGTCCCCCCACCTCGCCGCACTCTGCCCACCGGCCTCATCGAATGGATGGGACGCATCGGCCACCGGCTCGGCCTGCCAGCCGCCGGTCAGATGCAGGCGATTCGACACTGGCAACCGTTGGACACCTCCCGCGCCCGTCAGGAACTGGGGCTACCGGAACCCCGCCCCTTCGAGGAGACCTGCCGGGACACGGTGGCTTGGTTCCGCGCCCACGGCTACCTGAAGCCGGTCGAGGAACAGCCAGGCGAGGCATAGGGGGAGAGAGCGATGCTCGGAGAGTGGCTGAAACGGACGAGCGACTTTCTGGCCCGCGTGCCTGCGCTGCCGACGCTGATCGGGATCGGCCTGATCCTGCTGAACTTCCTGGTCCAGTTGCTCCCCCGCTGGCCGGTGATCGGCTGGATGGCGGATGTGAACTGTCTTCTCCACCTCGGACTCCTGATCAGCCTGATCGGGCTGCTCCTCATCCCCACGCTGTAGAGAATCACTCCCGCTCCTCCACCGCGACCACCACCGGCACCGGCACCAGCGAATCTACCTCCACGCGGGTACCGCCCACCGCCAGGAAAAGGCCAGTGGACTGCCCGCCGTCCAGGTTCAGCGCCACGTCGATCCCCAGGTCGGACCCTGCCAGCCAGCGGGAGAGTTCGTGCAGGGTCAGGTACCCCTCGGTGGCGACAATGAAGAGGATCCGACCCCCTGCATCCTGCGCTACGACGGTGCGCCGGGCAGGGAGGTCCTGGGGATCGGGTGGGAAGCCAACGCCCCCTCCGGGTTTGACCAGCACCGGGAACGACTGGACCGCCTCCAGGAGCATCTCGTTCGGATCGTAGGGGTTCGCCGCCAGCCAGCGCACCTCCACCCGCCCCCCGGGCAGCACGGCGAACATCCCGGCGAAATCCCCGTAGGAGACACCGTAAGCCTGTCCCCCACTGACCACCAGGCCCGTAGCGCGGTACTCGGGGGTGAAGTATCCGCCGTTGACCACCAGGATCGGCTCCCCGTCGGTTCCCTCCGCAGCCCACTCCAGGACTCTCCTGCCGGTGCCCGGGGTGTACAGCACGCGGAACCGGAACAGGGAGGGATCGAGGCGGGCAATCCACACCTGTTCGACCACGTCGCCGGTGGCGACTCCGATACGACGCAGCGCGATGCCCGGCTGGAGGGAAGTCCAACCGGTGTCAACCGGCTCCGGGGTGAAGGTGGGTGTAGGGGGCAAGGTGGGCGAAGGCGTCGGAGTGGGAAGGAGGGTGGGAGTCGGCGCGTTGCAGGCCAGCACTGCCAGCCCGATCAGGATAGTGGACACAAGCCGGGAAAGGGAACGGAACGGCAAGGGATGGCTCCAGCAAAAAGGCACCCCCTTCGGGGTGCCTTGGATTCGCCACGGAGTGGATAGATCCCCCAGGGGCCTCCAGGTTGGGAGGTGCCCAGGTTAGAAGGGGATCTCCTCTTCGTCCTCCACCACCGGTCGCTCTTCGGGCTCCTCGAGCGGGGCGGCCTCTCCGGCGCGGCCCAGGAAGCGAACAGTGGTGGCCAGGACCTCAAAGTTGGCCCGCGCGACCCCGTCGTTGCCCACCCAGATGCGGGGATTGCCGCTATCGTCGGGGCGCAGACGGCCCTCGACCAGGACGGCTCGCCCCTTGCTCAGATACTGGTTGCAGGTCTCGGCCAGCCGCCCGAAGGTGGAGACGCGGAACCAGATGGTCTCCTCCCGCTGCTGCCCCTCCTGATCTACCCAACGGTAGTTGCTCGCCATCGTGAACGTGGTCACGGGCGTGCCGTTGGGAGTGTACCGCATCTCCGGATCCCGCCCGAGATGCCCTGCGATGATGATACGGTGATACATGGTCTGCCTCCTTTGCTGTGTTGTCGGGAGCGTTGTCGGCTACAGAACCTATGGTACAGTAAGTCGACAAAAAAGTCAAAAAAAGGGCTAACCCATCGACTGCTGGCGGAGCAACAAGAAGCGTGGCTGCCGTTTCTCCATCCACAAGATGGTCGCCCAGGAAAGAGCGATCGCCACAAGAAGCAGGACGATCAGCGTCACGTCCCAATCCCCCGCGGGCGTCTTCAGGTTGGCGAAGAGCATCATCAGGCGGACGACGATGTTGACCCCCTGAACGAAGACCAGAGAGGAGCGGCCTGCCGTGGGGGTGAGAACCCCGGTGTTCATCCCGATGAGCGCCAGCACGAAGAGGATGAGGAAAGCAGGGGGCAACACGATCGCCTGGGGGGCTCTCTGGAAGAAGGCTGGCGGATACAGGATGACCGCCACGATCTGAAGCACGAGGATGCCGATCAGGGCCAGCCGGTCTCGCTGCACGCTACACCTCCCGCGATATGGTGATCCAGACCCATTATACCCTCCTGGGCCGCAAAGTCAAACCGACGGAAACCGCGAAACCGCAGGGCGATCGCTTTCTCTCCAAACCACAGAGGCGCGGAGGGTGCAGAGAGTCCTACTCTGCGCCCCCCACGCCTCCGTGATGGAAATCAGCACATATCCGAACTCTGTCCGAAGCCCAGGACGAAAAAAGCCGCCGGTCCCACCGGCGGCCTCGATTTCGCCCCCCGCTGTGTCGTGTGCCGATTCGGTTTGAACCTGTCCGCTCAGGTGGGAGCCTGCTCAGCGGTTCTGCCTTGCCCGAAGGCTATCGCATCCCCTACTGAAGAGCCAGCCCCCGTTACTATAGGTGTTGGCTCAAACCCCTGTCGGCGATCACGGACACAGCAGGGACGCCTATACTATACCACGACTTGCCCAGATCCGCAAGCGCGGGTCCACTGGCGACTCAAGTCGCAGGCTAGCCAGCAGCGAAGCCTGGCCTTCGCGGGGCTCTCCTCGCCCAACGGGATCAGAGCCCCCGAAGGGTGGCTCCGCCATCTGCAGCCACGGCCTCCGGCCACCGGGGGCATTACGGTCCACCAAACGGTTACAATTGTATTCCTCGCCTCTCGGTGGTACAATGTCCACGGTGAGTCACTTCCCCACCACTGCCTCATCTGGAGGAGAGGTGAGACCAAAACGACTGATCCGCGCTCGCCAATGGGTGATCCCCACCCTCGTGCTGCTCGGCGCCGTACTCCTGCAGGGATTGGTCCCCGGTTGGGCCGACCGGGCCGAGGGATGGACGATAGACCTCCGCTTCCGGCTGCGCGGGCCGGAGGCCCCCCACACTCCTATCGTGCTCGTCGCCCTCGACGAGGCCTCCTTCCAAATGCTGGGGGACCTGCGAGGGGAGAACATCCGCACCTGGCCCCGCGCCCGGTGGGCCGAACTGGTCGAGCGGATCGATGCGGGGAACCCCCGGGTCATCGGGCTGGACGTGGTCTTCGACACCCCTGGCTGGGACGAGGGGGGCGACGAAGCGCTGGCGCGAGCGATCGCAGATGCGGGAACCGTCGTCCTGGCAGCCCACCTCTCCCAGGCGGTGACGGGGCAGTACGGGGCCACTACCCTCAGCCCTCCCCTCCCCACCCTGTCCGAGGCCGCCGCCGGGGTCGGCCTGGTCAACTTCCCCACCGACGCCGACGGCTCCGTCCGCCGATTGCTCCCCCTCTACCCCTGGGGAGGACGTCTCTATCCCTCCTTCGCCCTCGTCGTCGCCGCCCTCTACGCCGGAGGCCCCATCGACATCCCTAAAGCGGACCTGGGGAACGACGGCAGCCTCCCGATCCACTTCCGCGGTCCGGAGGGGACCTTCCGAACGGTCCCGCTGTATCAGGTCTGGTCGGGAGAGATAGCGCCGGAGACCTTTCGGGACAGCATCGTCTTAGTCGGCTACACGACGCAGTTGGAGCAGGACCGACACCCGGTCCCCTTTGGGGGAGCCGCCGGGATGCCCGGGGTGGAGATCCAGGCCAACGCGGTGGATACGCTTCTGACCAGGGACTGGCTGCACCGTCCGCCCGAACGGTTCCCCCTGGCAGCGGTAGCAGCGGCCGGGCTGGCGGCGTTGGCCCTGGCCAACCTGCGCCGCCCTGGCCTGGGGATAGCGGTGCTGCTGGGGTGCGTCGCTGCCTACCTGGTCGCAGGCATCCTCCTGTTCATCCAGGCCGACCTGCTCCTGCCACTGGTCGCGCCTGTGGCGACGGCGGTGGCGGTGGGCGGGGCGGCAACGGCGGAGCGGGCGATCCTCGCCGAGCGGGAGAAACGGCAACTCCGGCGGCGGTTCGCTGGCGTGATGTCTCCCGAGCGGCTCCGGGCCGTCCTGGACAACTGGGAGACACTCCTGCAGGCCGACCGCCCTCAGAAGGAGGCCGCCGTGCTCTTCGCCGATATCCGCGGCTTCACCAATGCCACCGAGACCCTGATGCGCCAGGGCCGGATCGCGGAGATGGTCCGTTTCCTCACCGCCTACCTGGACGCGATGACGGAGGCGGTATTCGCCGAAGGAGGGGTCATCTACGACGTGGTGGGAGACGGGCTGATGATCCTCTTCGGACTCCCGGAGCCCCTCCCCGACTACGCGCTGCGAGCGGTGCGGGCGGCGGTCCGGATGGCACAGGCGACCCAACCCCTACAGGCCATCTGGCCTCTGCGGGACCAGCGCCCACTGCGGATGGGGATCGGAATCCACTGCGGGCCGGTGGTGGACGCGATCGTGGGGCGGGGACGTCGGGTGGAGTATTCCGTCATCGGCGACCCGATCAACACGGCGGCCCGCATCGAAGCCCACTGCAAGGTAGCGATGAGGATCCCCCGTCCATCGGGCGGGGAGGTACCGGAGGAGGTCACCATCCTTCTCAGTGCCGACCTTTATGAGAAGGTGCGCGACCTCGTGCTGGTGGACGAGACCATCCCGCCCTTCGCGGCGCGGGGTAAATCGGAGCCGCTGCGAGTCGTGCGGCTGCTGGGGCTACGAGGCTAGTCCCGGACTCCCACCACCGAGACACAGAGAAACCCCTGGGTCCTCCGTGGTGAGAACGGTAAGTTCTGTCAGTATAAAGGGGGAATAAGATGAAAAGACAATGGGTAATGGTGATTGCCCTGCTGGCGACGTTGCTGGCAGGCTGCGGAGGAGGGGCAACGACAACCGCCCCCCCGCCCGCCGAGCGGACAGCGGAGGCGACGGCCCCGCCGACGGAGCCGCCTCCACCGGAGGGCCCGAGGGCAACCATCGTCGATGTGGTCAACGAGGTGGATGCCCACGCGTTGCCAGAGGAGACCTGGATCGACGCTCAGGTGGATATGACCATCTACCTGGGCGGTGAGGTGTGGGCGAAGGAGGCCTCCACCGCCCGAGTAGGGCTCGAGGAGAGCCTGGTGCGGGTGGCCCCCAACACCATCTTCACCCTCGCCCAGCCCGACCCCGACACGGTCCAACTGAACCTGGAAGACGGGCAGGTATGGGTCAATGTAGAGGGGCTGGGGCCGGGGGAGACGTTCCAGGTGGAGACCCCCACAGCGGTGGCCTCGGTGCGGGGGACCCGGTTCAGCGTCCGCACCACACCCGAGGGTGGAACGGTCATCTCGGTACGGGAAGGCACCGTCGTGGTCAGCGCGGCGGGAACAGAGGTGGAGGTGAAGGCAGGGGAGGAAGTGGAGGTCCCGCCAGAAGGCCCTCCGGGACAGCCAAGACCGATGTCGCTCCAGGAGCAGATCCGGTGGGGGATGGCCGCCGACGGGAATCTGAACACGGTGCTGCCAGCGTTCGGCGAGCCCTCGTGGATCACCCAGACAGGATACGCCAGTCATCCTCAATGCTCGCCTGACGGTCAGTACCTAGCCTATTTCTACTACCGTGAAAGCGCGGACAAAGGATACGTGCTCTACGACCGGGAGGCCGGGTCCTTCCTGGAGCCACTCTGGCCGGAGGACACGTGGTGGATGGACCTCCATCCATACGAGAATCTCATCGCCTACAACACAGGTTTTGAGATCGGCACGGCCAACTTGGAAGACGGCTCGATCGTCTCCTACTTCATGCTCCCCGACGGATCGCTATACGGCACCCCCTATTGGTCCCCCGACGGGGAGTGGCTGCTCTTCCAGGGCGAGATCGGCGCACCTTCTAGGAGCCACGTCTTCAAAGCCCATCCTGACGGGAGCGAGTTGACCCAGTTGACCTCCGGGGAGGGCGACTTCACCCATCCGGTGTGGTCCCCCGATGGAAACTCCATCGCCTACCTCCGCAGCGAGCAGCCTGGGGACTCGGCCGAGTTGTGGGTGATCTCCGCCGACGGCGATCCCCAGGCCGTCATCACCGACACCCACTTCGTCCCGTGGATGTACCCGGTATGGAGTCCAGACGGATCGATGCTGGCGGCGGCAGGGTACGGGGAGGGGGAGTACGGAACCGAAGGCGGCCTCTGGGTCATCCCGCTCGACGACGGCGGCACGCCGTGGATGGTCCCCGGAACGGAGGGATTGACCGCCGTAAATCCCGTCTGGTATACGGATGGATGGCCGATGTGGGACCTGTGGATCCTGCCCCCAGGGACGGAACTGCCGGAGGGAGAGGGCTGGCCGCTCTTCTTCGAGGCCCGCGGGGAGGACGGCGGTGGCCTGTGGTGGTATGCCCCCGGCCTGACGGAGAGCGCGGCCTTCTACTCCAGCGCCGCCTGGGGGCCGATCTGGTGCCCGGAGGGGGAAAACGTGCTCTTCGGGTACACCGAAGGGACCGAGGAGGAACGCCTGACGACGATTTACTCCTTCCCGCTGATATCGGTGCCCTGACGGGGGTTGCAGAGGAACACAGAGGGGGAAACGGTCCAGGCTAAAGACCGTTCCGCCAGGGCGGGTGCGATGCATCCCCGACCGGGACAGCGCGGCACTCCCTACATTCCGGGCACAATTGACGCAGGAGCCAAGCGGCTTGGGGGTGCGTCGCACCGATCGGTTCCCAATGCGAAACAGCCGGGGAACGAGGACACACGCGCACATCACGGCCCCGCCACGTTCCCCGGCGAGGGATCCCAACTGACGTAGAAATCCCGCGAACAGTCGTTTCGGTCGACATTGGGTGGATACCGCTTGAGGGTGGCCCCAAAGGGGAACGTGTCACCCACATCGAGGGGATACGGCACCACGTCGACGCGGACGTCTCCACCCCAGGCCACGCTGTCCACCTGGGAGCCGTCCGCCCGCAGGAGCAACACCTCGTCCTGAGCGTTCCCCAACGCCATACCGAACCCCTCCCAGGAACCCACCGGTGCGAGATCGGGCACTGCTGGATCGCAGCCCACCCACTCGTAGTCGGGGTTGCGGCCGTATTCCGTCGCGAAGTTGGTCGCGCAGGCGGCCACGACGATCGCCTGACCGGGAAGCATCTGCGCTCCCGCCGGGAAGGCGTACCGCCCGTCGCCGTAGTCACCCTCCGCCACCGCATCCCCCAGGGTCCACCCGCCGATGGGGACGGCAGGGCCAGGATTGTACAACTCGACCCACTCGTACCCGGCGTCGTTGCCGGAGGGGTTGATGAGGACCTCGCTGATCAACGGATAGTCGGCCGGTGGTACATGGTCGCGCGCCCCCAGCGGCAGGAAAACGCGGTGGATGAGGGGACCGTGGGCCTGGTTCCAGTCATAGTCGAAGACCTCCATCGCCCGAGCGTAGGCCGCAGGTGAGCGGAACTGGACCGCCACCTCTCGATTGCGCTTGTTGGAGTTCTCGGTGCCGTTGATGCTACCCAAATGGACCCACCGCTCCTCCCCTAAGGCGACGAAGAACGCCTTGGCGTGGACACCCAGCCCGGCGACATTGCCGAGTCGGCAGACGAGATCGATACCCTCCACATCAGCGATCCCGTTGAGGAGCCGACAGGTCTCCGTGTTGTCCCCGTCGTCGTAGTATTCATCGAGGAGTAGGCGGACCGAAGCACCTTGCCGCGCCGCCGTCACCAACGCCTGGAGGCGGGGGTTGAGGCCCACGTCCCCCACCCCATCGGTCCAGGTGTACGGCTCGTTCAGTTGCATCCCGGCGATGGTATCCCCCGGCCCGGCGCGCAGGAAGAGCCCCAGGAGCGCGTCCCGATCCCGTAGCGCGTTCTCCGGGGCCTGGACCACCGTAAAGTCGGTCGCCGTCGCCGTCACCGCGGCGGTGAAAGGAGCAGTATAGGTGGTCCAATCCGACTCCGGCAGCGGGACGAAGGCTGGGTCGTCCAGGACGAAGGGATCAGTGCCGTACGGAACCAGGTCAGCGTGGTGGGCCGGATCGCAATCGCGGGTGAAGATCGCCCCCAGACGGGCCACCACGCCGGGGCTTCGCACCGCCACGACGAACCCCCGGTGGCCGTAAGTGCCGTTGTCCTTCCGGTCGGAGGGCATCCCCCGACCGCCGAAGTTGTCCGTAGAAATCAGCGCTACCTCCCCATCCACCACGATAAACTTGGCGTGCTGATAGAGGTAGCGCGTGGGATCGCCGTAAGTGGGATCGCCGTAGAGGAAATAGACGGAGCCGTTGGGATGGCTGTCGATGCGCTGGGCGATCCACAGTTCGGTCTTCCGATCCGCGCTGGTCCACCCCGCTGGTCCTCCCTCCAAGAGCACTGTCACGACCACGCCAGCCCGAAGGCGGCGGCTGATCACCTCGTAGAGGGGGACGCTCTCGAAGGTGTAGGCCTCGATGAGAATGCTCCTCTGGGCCGAGGCTAAGGTCCGGGAGACCAGGTCCAGCGCTCCATCGGGGGCGACGGCGAGCGTGACCGGCGCGGTGGGAGTCGCCACGGCGGGGAAAAAGAACTCCTCCAGGTCCCACCCGGGATAGCGGAGTTTCCGCCCATAGGTGGGATCGTCCGGGTCCTGGGCCCAATCGGCGGCGGTGTCGGTGTCGGGGACCGGCAGGCCGGTGATCGGATCCAGTTTCCGGTAGAGGACCTGGCCTGTGCCGTAGCCTGCGTAAGGATACGGGACGGCGGGGCCGGTCCACCCCTCGGCGGCGGAGCCGGAGCCGTAAGCGAGCGCGTCCACCACCCGGTCGGCATCGTCGAGGAGATACACAGCCTCACCATCGTCTGTGAAACCAGGCCAGGAGCCGTCCAGCAACGGCACAGGCCGCGCCGTGGCCGTGATCGCCCAGTCGGCGTCGAATCCCCAGACGGCGTAGAAGCCGTCGGCGTCCTGAGCCAGCCAGAGGGTGCGGCCCGGGCCCACCTCGGCGCCGACCGGGAAGCAGGTGCGGCTGGGAGAGGCGAGCCTGTCGTCCAGGCACCAACCGGAGAGTGTGGTGGTGTACGCACCGAGGTTGACGAGGGCAGCCGCCTCCCCGCCTCCTCCGTAGTTGACCGGTTCCAGCGCGTAGAGCCGCACGTAGGGAAGGATCGACACGGCCCAGGAGGCCGTCTCAATGCGGCCGGACCGCTCCGTCGCCGTCGCCACGT